>Ga0315279_10007380_pt1 | contig 13611 bp, 13 predicted proteins | sample YL17G06_20_MG_FD_203694 | JGI IMG/M metagenome (GOLD analysis project Ga0315279, IMG submission 203694) | Sediment microbial communities from Yellowstone Lake, YNP, Wyoming, USA - YL17G06_20 | ecosystem: Environmental > Aquatic > Freshwater > Lake > Sediment | place: USA: Wyoming | collected... | reverse complement strand
TAACAAACCCGGATATGCTCCATACCGGCATCCTGCCCCATCATACCCTCTGGCTCAAGCTTTTTGAAAACCTGCGTTACATTGTGATTGATGAAGTGCATCATTATCGCGGGGTTTTCGGAAGCCATGTGGCGAACCTCCTGCGACGTCTGAAAAGGATTTGCGCCTTTTACAAATCCAGACCGCAAATCATTTGCTGTTCTGCCACAATTGCAAATCCGCTGGAGCTTGCGGAAAAGCTGACCGGCGAGACATTCACCCTGATAGACAAAAATGGCGCCCCGCAGGGGGAACGGGTCTTTCTGTTTTACAATCCTCCCATCATCAATGCTGAGCTTGGGATGCGGAAGTCATCCATCCTTGAAGCGCGCCGCATCGCCGCCTATTTCCTCATGAATGAGGTCCAGACCATCATCTTTGCCCGCTCGAGGCTCAGGGTGGAAATTTTGTTGAAATATCTGAAGCGGGAAATGGCAAGACTGAAGCGAAACCCTGAAAAAATAAGCGGATACAGAGGCGGCTATCTTCCGAATGAGCGACACGCCATTGAAGAAGGAGTCAAGAGTGGACACATCATGGGGGTGGTCAGCACAAACGCCCTGGAACTTGGAATTGACATAGGTCAATTGAATGCAGCCGTCCTTGCTGGTTATCCCGGCACCATTTCCAGCACCTGGCAACAAGGCGGACGCGCCGGTCGCAAGACTGAGACATCCATCATAGTCCTTGTGGCAACCTCCTCCCCGCTTGATCAGTTCATTATCAAGCATCCTGATTATTTTTTCGGTTCATCACCTGAGGCAGGCATCATCAATCCCGATAATATCGCCATCATGGGAAGTCATTTGAAATGCGCCTGTTTTGAATTGCCAATAGAAGAGGGTGAGCAATTCGGGCAGGCTGACATCAATCCCCTGCTTTCTCACCTTGAAGAGAGTGACATCCTGCGCCACACGGGGGGCAGGTGGTATTACACCAGTGAGGTTTATCCTGCCGAAGAGATTTCGCTCCGCAGTGCAACGGCGGGAAATTTCGTCGTCTTGAACACCTCAAAAAACAACGCCGTCATTGCCGAGGTGGATTATGACTCCGCTCCATTTTTAATACATGAGGAAGCCGTTTACATCCACCAGAGCCAGACCTTTTACATTGACAGTCTCGTTTGGGAAGGGCGAAGGGCATACGCCCGCGAGGTGGATGTGGATTATTACACCGACGCCCTCTCAAAAACGGATGTCGAGGTTCTGACAGAGGATGCCCACTCCCCTGCCCCCGGCAGTGATAACTCTCCCCTTTCAGAAATGACGTTCGGCGATATCAGCGTCACAACCATTGTGGCGAAATACAAGAAGATTAAATTTGAAACGCATGAGAACGTTGGATATGGCGAGGTTCATACCCCTCCAAACGAGATGCGGACGGAATCCTGCTGGTTTACTTTTCGCGACGACTTAAAGGAAGAACTGGAAAAGAAGGGGCTTGCAATCGGCGACGGGATACGAGCACTGGCAAACCTCCTTTACAATGTCATCCCGTTGTATGTCATGTGTGACCCGAAAGATTTCTGCGTAGTTCCGATGGTTCGCTCCCCGCACAGCCAGCTCCCGACAATATATATTTATGACAGATATCCGGGCGGCACAGGGATTGCCAGCCGTTGTTTCTCAATTGAAAAAAAACTCTTCGCTTCAGCACTGGAAATGCTCAACAGTTGCCATTGTGCGGATGGTTGTCCATCCTGCATTGGTCCCGCACTTGAAATTGGCGATAAGGGAAAAACCACGGCGCTCACGCTTCTCAAGGACATCGTTTTGCCAACATGAAAAACCTTTCTTGACTCAAAGAAGAAATCCCATATCTTATTATTGTTCATATATTAAACAAGTGCAGGAGGAAAAAGAATGGCAAAATTGACGGTTGATAAACAAGATGCCAAAGGGAAGCGCGTCTTTGTGCGCGTTGATTTCAACGTCCCTATAGAGAAGGGAATTATCACTGATGATATGCGCATCCGCGGCGCCCTTCCCACCATCAAACTTCTTGTTGAAAGGCAGGCAAAGGTCATCCTCGCATCCCATCTGGGACGCCCAAAGGGCGGACCTTCACCTGAATTCAGCCTTGCCCCAGCCGCCAAACGTCTCTCAGAGCTTTTGGGGAAACCCGTCACTATGGCGCCGGATTGCATCGGTCCGGAGGTCGAAAAACTCGTCAGCGGAATGAAAAACGGGGATGTCCTCATGCTGGAAAATGTGCGATTTCACAAGGGCGAGGAGAAGAACGACCCGGAGTTTGCCAGAGCCCTCGCCTCCCTTGCCGATATGTATGTGGACGATGCCTTTGGAACTGCCCACCGCGCCCACGCCTCCACCGAGGGCATCACACATTTTCTGAAAGGTCCCTTCGCCGCGGGTTTCCTGATTCAAAAGGAATTGAAATATCTGGGCGATGCCCTTGACAAACCCGAACGCCCCTTCCTTGCCATCCTGGGGGGCAAAAAAGTCGCTGACAAAATCGGCGTGATACGTAATCTCCTGAAAAAAGTTGACTCCCTTATCATCGGCGGCGGCATGGCTTACACCTTTTACAAGGCACAAGGGCTGGAGATTGGCACATCACTATTTGACCAGGAGGCATTTGAAACAGCAAAGGAAATTCTCAAGGAGTTCGGCGGAAAGCCGGAGAAGATTCTCCTGCCCGTGGATTGCCTTGTGGCGGACAAATTTGATGTCTCAGCCAACACAAAAGTCGTGGCGGGAAATGCAATCCCTGCTGGATGGCAGGGGGTGGACATCGGTCCCGAATCCATTGAAATCTTCATCAATAAAATTAAAAGGGCAAAAACCATCGTCTGGAACGGTCCTATGGGCGTCTTCGAGATTGACAAGTTTGCCGAGGGGACAAGAAAGATAGCCGAGGCGATGGCACAGTCAGAGGCGGTAACTGTCATCGGCGGAGGCGATTCGGCGGCAGCCCTTGAAAAGTTTGGACTGGCAGGCAAGATGACCCATGTCTCCACAGGTGGCGGGGCATCACTCGAATTCCTTGAGGGCATTACCCTCCCCGGCATCGCAGTGTTGACGGATGTATAAAACTCGGTCTCGCCAACCCTCTGTCAGGGTGAAATAAAAATACCCCCGGTCATACAGGGGCATTTTTTTGAATGCGGATTTTATTTACATTCCCCTACCACACATCCTTGCCTTCCGTAGTCATGATAGCCTTTCCATGCTTGACACCTTTTTGAGCAATCAGGGTGTGAGCCAGCGCCTTCACATCCTTCCCGATGCCTCGCAACACAACGACTTCAAGACAATTATCATGGTCAAGATGGACATGCATGCTGGAGACGACAAGATTTTTATGTTCATGCTGGATATCATTCAGTTGTTCGGGAAGGGCTTTTTTATGATGGTCATAGACTAATGTCAAAGTGGCAACCACGCGCACATCATCCCTCACCCACTGCTTTGACCTGATAAGGCAGTCACGGATGAGGTCGCGTATCGCCTCAGAACGGTTGGTGTAACCCATCTTTTTATTTCGCTTGTCAAACTTTTGCAACAGCCGCTTATCCAGAGAGACACCAAAACGCTCAATTTCGGACATTGAATTTATCTCCACTTCATAGCAATTTATTTGAAAATAGCCGGGCACAACTCCTGAAGCAAATAAAATATATCCTGATTATGATTATTATCCTTGACGGTATTCCAGTAAAAAATTATGCGTAACACGATTTAATAATTCGTAACACGAGAAAAACACCAGATGAATCTCAAAAAAATCGCAAGACTTATTTTTTATGCATCGTTTATGCTTTTCCTTTGCGCCCCGTCTCTGGCGGACAATATCTGGGACCTGGAGGCGGTGGACGCCGAAGGCAGGGGTACCAATCCAAAGAACGGTGCGTCTATCAATCTCGCCAACAAGGTTGTCATCCAGGGCATTGCTCTCAATAATCCGGCAGAACTTCTCCCAACAACCGAGCAATGGCAAGTCTATGTCCAGGCAGAGCCACCTGACCATGGCGGTATTGCCGCCTGGGCGGGGATTTTTTACGCCGATACGCCATGGCCTCGCTACCCCTTGAACATTCAGCCCGGCGACCGCATCCGGATCGAGGGCTTTATTATGGACAATGCAGGTAAGGTGAATATCAATGAGCGCCATTCACTCGCCGCCGCTTTCACTGTTACAAAACTGCAATCCGGCGTGGGAATGCTTGCTCCTCAGGAAATCACAAATCTTTCAATATGCAATTTCTTCGACCAAACGCGCGCCTCGGGCGGCGAAAAATACCAGGCGCAATGGGTCAAATTGATGGGGGTTCACATCTCCTCCGGCGCATGGGGCAATGATAAATCGCTCACCATTGCGGATGATGCCGGTTCAACCCTGACTATGTATCTCTCCAGCGAGGGGGATTTCAATGACTACTCTGCACCCGCGGGAGGTTTTAATGTCACGGGTATTTTTGACCAGGAGGATACATACCTCCCCCCCTGGCATGACTCCTATCGCCTCTGGGTGAAAAAATACTCAGATATCGAATTCCTTACAAGAGTTGTGCGTTCATTGTGGTGCCAATTTGAATAATGGCCCCTGCCGATGCAAGGAGATTGAAGACTGGAATGCATATCAGACAAGATAGCAGGGGTTTCACCCTTGTTGAGCTCCTGATTGTTGTTGCCATCATTGCCATTCTTGCGGCAATTGCAGTCCCCAATTTTCTTGATGCACAGACAAGGTCAAAGGTCTCTCGGGCAAAGGCGGACATGCGCTCCATCACATCCGCCCTTGAGAACTATTGTGTGGATTACAGGAAATACCCACCTGCCCGCTCCTTCTGCTCCGGCGCTATGGATAGTATTGGTGATTACTCCATGTGCCCCATGGAGCTGACAACACCTGTCGCCTATGTCTCAAGCCGCACAAGGGATGTGTTCAGTCCGTTGTTTCATTACAAATATGCTACGCCGGGCTTCGGTTATACCAATTACGGGGTGCATACAATTCTCGGCATCTGGGTTCCAAGGAATTTCCCCCATGATACAGGTCTATCGGATGATGTGATATATTTTGACATGGGCGCCTCGCCAGTCAAATGGGCTTTATGGAGTGTTGGTCCGAAGGGGGACATTGGATTCTGGGATTCAGGGGTGGCGCATCATCCTGTCCCCCGGCGCAACTGGTATGACTCTACTAATGGAACGGTGAGCCCGGGGGTTATAACGCGCCTTTCTACAGGACATCTTTCCCCGTGATGAAGAAATGAAAAGACAACTTTACTTAATCTGGCTCCTTTTTTTTCTACTGCTTGGCGGCATCAGTTGCCGCTCAAATGGGAGGCGGACAGTCAGTCAGCCCTCTATTGTCGTGACAACCTCATACCTTGAGAGCGCCGCAAGGGACTTAACCGGTGATGGTTTTGAATTTGTGCGCCTCGCTCCGCCGGGTATGTGCCCCGGACATTTTGATATTGCGCCCGGTCTCATTAAAAAAATCAGGGAATGCCACCTTCTCCTGAGGTTTGACTTCCAGAATGGCATTGATTCAAAAATCCTTCCACTTGCAAAGGGGCGCCCTGCAATCAGAGAGATTATCGCGCCGGAAGGACTTTGTGTTCCCGAGAGTTACCGACTCATTCTTAAGGATACACTTGACGGTCTTCTGACAGTCTTTCCGGAAAAGGCTGATGAATTCAATGCCTCATACCAGAGGGCTATTGTGAACCTTGAGAAACTAAATGAGGAATGCGCAAAACGCATGCAGGAGGCGGGGCTTCGGGGGACTAAGGTCATTTCCTCAGGGCATCAGGCAGTGTTCTGCAGGTGGCTCGGACTGGACGTTGTGGCGGTTTATTCAGGCGCAAACGCCACAACACCACAGGAGCTTCAAAATCTGATAAATAAGGGACATAAGAGCGGGGTCAGGTATGTCATTGCCAATCTGCAGGAGGGACGCCAGATGGGCGAGGCTCTTGCTTCACACCTGAGTGCGCAAATTGTGGTCTTCAGCAACTTCCCCGATATGTCCCCCTCCCAGAATAGTTATTACTCCCTCGTTCGGAGTAATCTGGATAGACTGATTGAGTGTGCGACAAAAAAATGAACGTGCTTTGTTTTGAACATGTCTCCTTTAGAATCGGAGGCAAGGGTCTTCTGGAAAACGTCACCCTTTCCCTCAAAGAAGGCGAATTCCTCGGAATCCTCGGACCGAATGGGGCTGGCAAATCAACACTACTTGCCCTGATGGACCTTCTCTGGAGACCAACGGATGGGACTTTCTCTATCTTCGGGACTGAAGTCAAAACCCTGAATGCGCCAGAAATCCTGCGACTGAGGCGCAAAATTGCCATTGTCCCGCAAAATATTGATTATAATCCATCCATTCCGCTCACGGCGCGTGAGGTGGTGGAAATGGGACGTATCGGACGGCGGGGAGTCCTGTCCCACCTCACACAATCAGACAGGGTTGCCGTAGATTTCACCATGGGAATTCTGGGTGTCAGCCATCTTGCCAGTCATCCCTACCGCAGCCTCTCAGGTGGTGAAAGGCAAAAGGTGCAGCTGGCGAGGGCGCTTGCCCAGGAGCCCGCACTCCTCTTCTTAGACGAACCGACCAGCGGTCTTGACATGGACTGGCAGGAACGCCTCGTCTTGCTCATTGAAGAACTTTATGCGAAGATGAAGCTGACCATTGTCATGACAACCCACATCACCGGTCACCTGCCGGCATGTTGCAGAAGGGTAATTCTTCTCAGGGATGGGCGGATTCTGATGGATGGCGCCGTTGAGGACGTCCTGACCCCTGAGAAACTCAAGGATGTCTATCGCTGTCCGGTTGAGGTCATTGAGCGCTCGGGCAGAAGACACTGTTTTGCCATGGGGGACGTGAAATGAAAGACTGGCTGGGCATCTTCTGGGTCATAATTGCAGCCGCGGTGATTGGAGGGGGCAGTATGGGCTGTTTGGGGGCGTATGTTATCGGGATGAGGATTCCCTTTCTGAGCATTGTGATGTCTCACGCCGCACTGGTGGGCGCGGTCACCGCCCATCTTCTCAAGTTGCCTGTTTTCCCGATAGCCCTTGCGGCATCGCTTCTTTCCTCATTTCTACTGGGACAACTCATCTCACGCGATATCCGTATAAAATCAGAGACACATACCGGCATCCTATTCTCCCTGATGATAGGTCTTGCATTTCTGGGGATGGGGCTTGTTCGTGATGACATCACTCCCATGCTTAGCCTGATGTGGGGAAATCTCCTGTTTGTCAAAACCACAGATATATTCATCATGGGTACAGTGGCAATCGCCCTTTTTCTCTTTTGTCTCCTTTTTTACAAGGAATTAAAGGTCATTCTTTTCAGCCCTGCCCTTGCATTGGTCTCCGGGATTCCCGTGAAACTTATAACATCCCTCCTTCTCATTATGGCAGCCGGGGTAATCACAGCCAACCTGAGCAGTGTGGGTGGGCTTTTGATATACAGCCTTCTCACCTGCCCTGCGGCTGCCGCTTATGAGGTCGCCAGAGACATGAGGTCTGTCCTGATAACATCAGGACTGCTGGGGATGGCTGGCGCTGTTGGGGGTTTTATTATCTCGTATAAGGCTGACCTGCCTACAGGTGCCTGCATCACACTGGTTCTGGTTTTCCTTTATGGCACAATCCACTTTTACAGAAAGGCTCATCCGATTGCGTAAGGTCTTGAAGGAGAATTCCATGTCAGGACATCAAAAAACGATTGATAATGCGGATGTTTCCAATTATTTTGACCGCTGTTTCGAGGAAGGACTTTTCCTGAAATTTGAACAGGATGAATTCAGGCGGGTGAAACGGCTTCTTGACTTATTCAACATACAGACAGGATACCGGGTTGTCGAACCCGGGTGCGGTTGCGGAAGGTTGACAAAACTCCTATCTGAACAAGTCGGCACAACCGGACAGATTGACGCCTGTGATGTCTCTTCCAAGATGTTTAATTATTGCCTGAGCCAACACCTCCCCTCTCAGGTGAGATTCCATAATAAATCAGTGTTGGATATTGAAATAGCGAAAGGCACGATAGACTGCGTGGTATGTTTCAATGTATGGCCCCATTTTTCCCCACCAGTCATCTTTCTTAACCATTTCCATAAAATCCTGAAAAAAAATGGCGCTCTTCATATCGCTCATTCTCGCGGGAGGGATTATATTAACTCGGTGCACAGGAATTCATCTGCGGACACCATCCGGAGGCATTATCTACCACCGGCGAGGGAACTTGCCGAACAACTTGTAAAAGAGGGGTGGAAGGTGCTTACATGGCATGATGACGCCGACCTTTACTATATCGGCGCTAAAAAATAAGATGAAGAAATCAGATAAGTCCCTGTTCACTCTTCTGCAGGCATAAGGGCAAATTTGACTTTGGAAATCAGGTCCTGACATTCAAAAGGCTTCACAATATAATAGGTAATCCCCTTATCCAGGGCTTCTCGAATCTTGGTCTTGTCCGATATGCCTGTTAAAACAATGACCGGTATTTTTTGTGTTTTCTCACTCTCCCTGAGCCGTTGAAGAACTTCCATCCCATCCATCTCAGGCATGCGCAAGTCGAGAAGTATCAAATCAGGCTGCAAATCCTCTGCCAGCGCCAGGCCGTCATATCCGTTGGATGCCGTGGTAATTTCATAACCTTCACTGGCAAGGGCAGTCTTGATGATGAGCAAAACATCATTCTCATCATCAACGGCAAGTATCTTTTTAGGCATAGTGTAATAACCCCCCGATAAATTTAAAACAAATAAATGTATTGTAAAATTAATAGCAATTGACACCCTTCGTAAATAATTGTCAAGAATACTTTATACTTAAACGATAGAAAAAACAGGGTAGGATAATCAAATTCAGTTTGACAATACATTAATCGGGGTATACAAATCTTTTTTATATAAAACAATATAAATTAACACGTTACATTATTTTTTTTCGGGAGATTACACGCCTGAAAGTTAATTTTTTCGGTGGAGTGAATCTTCCGGGAATGGGACTTTAAGAGAATGGTTGAGCAAAGGGGTTTGGAAAATCTGGGTGAGATGTTATTCCGTGAGGGACTTATCACCCATGCTCAGCTGGAAGAATCCCTGAAACGGCAGAATGAGACTAAAAAATCCCTTGGTCAGATTCTCGTGGAGATTGGAGCAATCACGGAAAGCGTCAAAATGAGCTTTCTCCGCAAGAAGCTGGGTTATGATTTTATCTCCCTTGAAAATAAAAAGGTCGACCCTCTATATTTTACCTACATTCCTAAGTCCTTTGCCCAGAAATACCACCTTGTTCCGGTGAAGCTGGAGAACAGAACACTTGTGATTGCAATGGATGACCCTTCCGATTTGACTGTTATGGACAATCTCAAAACCATTGTTGGGATGCCCATCAAGCCTGTCATTGCCAGCTCTGCCGACATTGATGAAATCCTGCGCCAGTATCCATACGAGGAAGAAGAGGCGGCGGCAGTTGAAACCGAACTGTCATCCCTTGCGAAATTACTCAGAAAACTTGTGTTTATCTTTTTTGCCTTTATCTTTCCAATTATTGTCATAGTGATTGCGTATAAAAACAGCGAGGTCTTCAAGGAATTTCTCCGTCCCACCCTGAAAAAAGTAAAAGGCTTCAGCTTTGACGTATTTATTTATACCCTTCTTGGCGGTAGCCTGTGGATTATTATTGTTTATGAAATCAATGCCTTAATCTTTGAGAGAGGGGGGAAGACAATACAACCTCCCTCCCCTTCGGAAGAAGAATTCAAAGAATAGTGTTATTCCCCGATTTTTCCGTGTTACGGTTTTACCCTTCTTTGTAAAAGGTTAGAAAAATCTCTTATGTTAAAACGCCTGGGCCTTTTAGGAAATGTTGCAAAAAAAGACCTCCCCCTTCTTTGCAGGCGCATTATCCGATGGTGCGCAAAATATGGGGTGAGCGTTCATGTGGAGGAGTCCCTGTCATCCCTTCTGACAAAAGGGCGGAAAAAAAAGGAGAGTTTCACCATTGGCAATCTTAATGAATGCGACCTTGTTTGTATAATGGGTGGCGATGGTTTTCTCTTACATGCTATTCGCACACTCTATCCCACAAAAACCCCCCTTCTACCCGTCAATCTCGGAAGTTTTGGATTTAATACACAGTCCGAACCGAACGAAGTTCTTGATGTCCTGACCAGGATTCACCGGCATGATGTTGCCCTTGTCGAGCATCATCCCCTGAAGGTTATCCCGCCGGAAAGACTTAAAGATTTCAAACCGTGCGTGGCAATGAATGACATCATGATGCTCAAGGAAACTTATTCTCGCCTGATTCATATCGAAGTGCTCGTTGATGGACATCTTCTGGGAGAAATACCCTGTGATGGGATGGTAGTATCAACACCGACCGGTTCAACGGCATACAATCTTTCTGCAGGCGGTCCAATTGTCCACCCGACCCTCCCTGTGATGATTCTTGTCCCTCTGCTTCCGCATATCATATCCACCAGGCCAATTGTCCTGCCTGACGACCTCCGCATCACGCTACGACATCTTCCCAAGAAGGACCGCGAGGCTGTCCTTCTGTGCGTGGATGGGCAGTTATGGTGCAGTCTTCAGCCCGGTGAGGATGTTCATATTATGCGTTCCGCTTCCCCCATCTACATAGTTAGTGTTCATCCTGAACGATATTTCTCAAAACTGCGGCGCGGTTTCCATTGGGGCATTTCTTCTCGCAATAATGGGTAAAAGAAAATTTTTTGTTTCTCTGAAGCCTTATCTTGACAAGATATTATGCACAATCAAGATTCATCGTTATATTACTATAATACAGTAGCGGAAAAATGAAAAGATTTAGAATATATATGGTGATAGCGGCGCTGTGCATGTCGCCTTTCCTATCCCCATCGGAAATATTCGCCTCACCTGCGCGGACTCACCAGCCCGGCAGGTCATGGGAGAGAGATGACTCCAATAATTTAGGCCTTTCCGATTTTGCCCTGAATGTCTTTCAAATAGATAAAACAGACACACCCGAGATGAAGAAACTAAAGGAATCCCGTTTCTATTACATGCAGGGTCAGATGCTTCTTGTAAAAAATGATTATCCCGGGGCATTGAAGGAGTTTGAACATGCGGCGCGAATTGACCCCTCCTCCGCCAAGATTCAATTACAGATCGCAAAATGCCAGTTCCTCATGAACCAATACGCCAAGACTGAAAAAATCTGCCATGAGGTCCTGAAAGGAAATCCCCAGTACACCCCCGCCCTGACGCTCCTTGCAAAAAATTATGAGATGACAAATAATTATAAAGAGGCTGAAAAAACCTATATTCAGATTCTGGACCTTGAACCAAACAACCTCGAAGCCCTCCAATCCCTTGGTCCTATTTATTATCAGCACTTTGGAAACCTGGTTAAAACCGTTGAGGTCTATGAGCGAATCCTGAAGCTGAACCCTAAGGATATCATGTCCCTGGTGATGCTGGGGTCAGCATACGCCATCCGGGGAGATGTGGATAAGAGCATTGAATATTACTCACGGGCGGTTCATTACCGACCAAATCTTGTCTCCTCTTATATCAACCTCGCAAAGATTTTTCAGGAGGCTCGCAACTTTGAAGGCGCTCAAAGGGTTTATTATGAAGCCATCCTGACCAACCCGTCCAATACGGAGGTCCACAAGGCATTCCAGTCTTTCCTTCACCTGCAGGCGCTCAGGAAATTCAGCGATAAAAAGGCTGCGGAAATGCAGGAAAAGGGCATAACAACCACCACGCTGACTCTCCAGCAGCTCTTGAAGGACAAGGAGCTGCAAGGATTTATAGAGAAGGAATTACTGGACGGCTACCAGCAACTGGCAGAGGAAAAGGCGACCTCCAATACTGCGCTTATTGAGTTCTATGCCGACATGTTGATGCGATATGAGCATTATGATGAGGCGACTAACCAGTACAAACGTATCCTAAGAATCGACCCAAAATATTATAAGGCACATGTCGCCCTTGGGAACATCGCTCTACTTCAGGGAGATAAAAAAGCGGTTGTAGATGCCTTTGACAGCGCCATTGCTGTGAATCCAGACAATATGGAGGTCTATTCCGAAATTGGCGCCACTTACCTTGACAGGAAGGATTATCAAAAGGCGCTTGAGCTGTATAAAAAGGCAATCACTATCAAACCTGATGAGGAAAAACTCTACGTTATCCTCTTCAACATATATCAGGAACTCAAAATGTATCGTGAGGGTGAAGAGATTCTCAAAAATGTCATAAAAAAACTTCCTGACCAACCTGACCTCCTCATCCTTCTTGGCGACTTTTATCGCAGGCGTGACCGTTATGAGGAGGCTATTGATGCCTTTAAACGCGCCTATGAGTTGAAGAAAAGTTCCAGGGCTTATGCAAGTATCATTATCACCCTTCTTCTGGAGACAGACCGAATCCGGGAGGCAGTCAAGTTCGCCGACGAAGCCACCGAACATTTCAAGAAAAACAAGGAATTCCTGACACTGACAGGTCTCACCTTCTGCGATTTCGGTCAATTTGACGAGGCGCTCAGATATCTTGAGATGCTGAAAGAGGCAAACCCCTCCAGCCTTTCTGCGTATCTCCTCATGGCATCCATTTATAACAGGAAAAAGGATTACAAAAAAGCCACTGAGTTGATGACCGGGCTGTATGAAAAATTACCGAAAGAGACAAATAAGTCGGAATATTTTGAGGCACTTGCCTCTGTATATTCAGAACAGCATAATACCGCTAAGGCAGAAGAGGCATTTCGCAAGGCGGTATCCCTCGAACCCGGAAAGAGCGGCATCTATCAATCCTGGACTCTCCTCCTGAACAGGGAAAAACGTTATGAAGATGCAAAGCACGTTCTTGAAAACGCCTTCAAGCACATTGACAAAAATTCCGAGCAGGGCATGTTTCTTGAGGCGCAAGTCCTGACGGGGCAGAAAAATTTTAACCGCGCCGAAATGCTTTACCATCTCCTCCTCAAGGCAAGCCCGGATAACACTGAATACCTGTATAATCTGGGGGTAATGTACTATGAGGCGGAGCGCTATGATGAGGCGGAAAAATGCTTCCGCATGGTGATTCAATTAAACTCCGACCATGCCGATGCCTATAATACCCTCGGATATATGTTCGCCGAGCGGGGGATAAACTTAGATGAGGCGATGAACCTCATAAAAAAGGCAATTTATCTCCGCCCCGGCGCAGGTTATATGGTCGATAGCCTCGGCTGGGTCTATTTCAAAAAGGGACAATATGATACAGCCTTGAAATATTTGCTCCGCGCAGAAAAATCATCCACTGAGGATGCTGTCCTTTATGACCACCTCGGCGATATCTATAAGGAACTCGGACATAAGGATAAGGCACAAGAATACTGGAACCGAGCCTATAAGATGGACCAGGAAATCAAGGGATTGAAGGAGAAACTAAAACAGTGAGAGAATTAATCCTCTGCACTCGCAACCGCCATAAAATAATTGAACTGCAGGACCTTTTACGGGCGCTTTTTCTTTCCTTGAAATCCCTTGATGATTTTCCCTCGTTTCCTCAACCACCTGAGGATGGACAGACCTTTGAGGAAAATG
>Ga0315279_10007379_pt1 | contig 13612 bp, 12 predicted proteins | sample YL17G06_20_MG_FD_203694 | JGI IMG/M metagenome (GOLD analysis project Ga0315279, IMG submission 203694) | Sediment microbial communities from Yellowstone Lake, YNP, Wyoming, USA - YL17G06_20 | ecosystem: Environmental > Aquatic > Freshwater > Lake > Sediment | place: USA: Wyoming | collected... | reverse complement strand
CCGGTGGACGCGCCCACATCGGCGCAGACCCAAGCCTCCACATTCAGCGCAAAGGCGTCGAGCGCGGCTTGCAGCTTGTTGCCTCCTCGGCTGACAAACGGCAAGCCTTGCCGCACATGGAGGGGGGCATCCACGGCCACTTGCATCCCGGGCTTGTCGGCGCGGCCCTCGCCAATATACACCTGGCCGGCCAAGATCAACTTTTGCGCGGCGGTCCGGCTTTCTGCCAGTCCGCACGTGACCAACAGGACATCCAACCTTTCCTTCTGCACACCTTCTAGAATAGCGCAACTCTGGCAAATGGTCAAATGGTGTAACGGCTCAGCCACCCTTGCGAGGGTTTCAAGGCAGCACGCGGCGAAGGCGACTACAACCCTCGCAAGGGTGAGCTGCTACCCGATGGTACCAAAGGCCCAGTTGACGCAATGGGCGAGTCGGGTTATGATTGCGACATGTCTCGCCTGTCGGATCTACTCGGTAAGCTGCGCGAACGCCGGAAGGCGGCGGCGCCCTCTCCACCTCGCCCACTCGTTCTTGGCCCGCGCCAGGTGCGCCTGATCGTTGTGCTGTTCATCGCTAACGCATTGATTTTGTTGCTGATGGCATTCCTGCTTTTCCAGGCGCTCACCGGCCAACCCTTCACCATCGTCGTCCGTCAAATGGTCACACCCGCGCCACAGCTTCCCACACGCGCGCCGCCCCCTACCCCGCCGGCTGCACCCACTCCCGCCCCGACTCCCTTCGGCGGCGGCGGGACAGTGGCCTTTGTCCTGCGGCGCGAGGGGACGAGCAACATTTACGCCATCAATCTGGGCGACAAGCGTCTGGTGCGATTGACCTGGACGACGGACGGCGACCGGGACCCGTCTTTTTCACCCGACGGCAAGGAACTGTCGTTTGCCAGCCATCGCGATGGCAGTTGGGGCATCTACCGGATGGAGTTGGATACCGCCGTGACGACGCGGTTGACGTTCACCTCATCCTTCAGCGCCGGGCCTACCTGGTCGCCCGATAACAAATGGATCGCGTTCGAGTCGTACCGAGGCGGCAACATGGACATCTATGTGATGGACCGCGATGGCAAGAACGTCTCGCGCCTCACCACCGATCCCGATCCTGATTTTTCTCCGGCCTGGTCGCCCGATGGCCGCTATATCGCATTTGCCTCGTATCGCACGGGCAACAAGGATATTTTCCTGCACTCGCTCGACACGGGCGAAGAAATCAATCTCACCAACAATCCCGACCGTGACGAAGACAACCCGGCGTGGTCGCACGACGGGACTAAGCTGGCATACACTTCCAGTCGTCTGGGCGACAGCGCCATCTACGTCAACACCTTTGACTGGAGGCAGCGCCCCACGGATGAAGCGCGCGTCGAGTTGTTCGGCCAGGGCACATCGCCGGCGTGGTCGCCTGATGACAGCGGCCTGGGGTTTGTCTACAACCGCGATAGCCAGGATGTTCTCATCGCCGCCAGTTTGGGCGGGTGGGGACTGGCTCAGCAGGCGTTTGGCGGACGCGAGTTCATCGAGCACCCAACGTGGAGTTCAGTTCTGATTCCGGAAGCGACCATCAACCGCGTCGCAGAGCAGGCTCCACCCAAAGCGCCGCCGTTATACTCGGAATTGATTAGCACTCCACTCACATCTACACCGCCGTTCACGCTCGTCGTCTTGCCCGACTATGGCATCCAGCGTTTTCTGATGAGCGACTCGGTAGACGACTCGTTCAAGGCACTGCGCGCGCGCGTCAAGGTCGAGACCGGCTATGACTACTTGAGCGAGTTGGCCGATACCTGGCGCCCGATGGATCACACCCCGCGACCGGGCCAGTCGCACCGCTCGTGGCACGTGTCTGGTCGCGCGTTTGACCTCAACCCGAGTTATACCCAAGACCTCTCGCACACGATGGAAATCGTCCGCGAAGACATCGGCTACACGACGTACTGGCGCGTCTATCTGAAGGCGATGAAGCAAGACGGCACACAGGGCGAACCGCTGAAAGAAGCGCCGTGGCTGATGGTCACCGGCGGCGACGCCAGCGCCGAGGGTGGACGGCTCAAGGCGATCCCGCCCGGCTACTATTTTGATCTTACGACACTGGCCGCCGATTACGGCTGGAATCGCGTGCAGGCCATCTACCGCTGGCGCTACTTTTTTCCCGATGCAGAATACTGGCACTTTCAGAAAGACACGGGGCTGTCCTGGTGGGAAGCGATGGAACAAGTCTACACCGAAAGCGACATCGTGGGCTTTTACGGGCCATACCCCGGAAGAGACTGACATCCCTCAGCCCCTTCTCCCCCTTTTGACATTTGAGATGTGATATTGGCAATTTGACATTTTCCGCTATCGGCGTACAATATCGCCACCCGATAACGGGGAACGATACCGATGCTCCGCGATGTCATCTCCGGCTTTATCAAACTACATATCTTGTACCACGCCAGCCGCGAGCCAGTGTTCGGGCTGGACTTGATCCAGGAGTTGCGACGCCACGGCTATGAGCTTTCGCCCGGCACACTCTATCCCACGCTGCACGCCCTGGAAGAAGAAGGCTACCTGCGCCACGAGGACAAGATCGTGAACGGACGGCGGCGCAAGTACTATACCGCCACTCGCCAGGGACGAGCGGCGCTGGCCGAGGTGCGGGGCAAGGTGCGGGAATTGGTGGGCGAGATTCTGGAAGACTAGACTGAGCAAAGGACAATCCACATGTTCAACATCATTATTCTCGGCTTGACCTCCTTTTTCACCGACGTTTCCAGCGAGATGGTTTACCCGCTGGTGCCCTTTTTCCTTACGCTCAAGCTAGGCGCAAGTGCCCAGTTGCTGGGCCTGATTGAGGGCATCGCCGAAAGCCTGGCAAGCCTACTCAAAGTATTTGCCGGCTATATTTCCGACCGGCTCAAGAACCGCAAGGGACTGACCATTGTCGGTTATGCCTCGTCCGCGGTGGGCAAAGTGTTGCTCGTCGTCGCCAACGCCTGGGGCGTGGTGCTGGGCGCGCGCGTGGTGGACCGGCTCGGCAAGGGCATCCGCACTGCGCCCCGCGACGCACTCATCGCCGATAGCTCCGCCCAAGGCCAGCGCGGCATGTCCTTTGGGCTGCATCGCGCGATGGACTCGGGGGGTGCGGTCATCGGCGTGCTGCTGGCGTACTTCTTTTTCACGGCACTCGCAAAGGGCGAATACGCCCCGGTGTTCCGATGGTCGCTCGTCCCGGCCATTATCGGTGTCGTGCTGTTGCTTCTCGTGCGCGAAGCCAAACCCAAAGTGGGCAAAGCGGCCACGCTGCCGTCGCTCCGGTGGAACGTGCTGCCACGCAAGCTGCAGCTCTTTCTCGTCGTCGCCTTTATCTTTACACTGGGCAACTCGTCCAACACGTTCTTGCTCCTGCGCGCAAGCAATGTGGGCTTTTCAGAGGCGACAACGATTCTGCTTTACCTGGTGTATAATTTGGTCTATGGCTTGGTTTCGTACCCGGCAGGCAAACTCTCGGATCGGATCGGCCGCAAGCGGTTGCTCGTAGCCGGGTATGCGTTTTACGGGCTGGTGTACCTGGGCTTTGCGCTCGTGAGAGCGCCGGGGCAGGCGTGGATTCTGTGGGCCTTGTTCGGGCTGTATGGGCTGTACATCGGCTTGACCGACGGAGTTGAAAAGGCGCTCGTCACCGACCTGGCCCCGGCCAACTTGCAGGCCACCGCCATCGGCCTACACGCGACGATTGTCGGCATCGGGTTGTTCCCGGCGTCGTTCATTGCCGGGCAATTGTGGGGTCGCCTCGGCCCGGCGGCGACATTTTACTTTGGCGGCGGGATGGGCCTCGTTGCGGCGGTCGGGTTGCTGTTGGTGTTGTAGGTTTTCTCGCGCCAAGGCGCCAAGCCGCAAAGGTTTTGTGTTCTTTGCGACTTCGAGAGGAGAAAAGATGGAAGTCAAACACGTCAGCGATTCACAAGTCACTCTCAACCAACTGATGCAGCCGGAGCACGTCAACGTTCTGGGCAACGTTCACGGCGGCGTGCTGATGAAGCTGATGGACGAAGCGGGCGGGCTGTGCGCGGCCCGGCATGCCCGCCGCCCCACGGTGACGGTGACGGTAGACACGATCACGTTTTTGGAGCCGATTCACATCGGCGAGCTGGTGACGTTCGACGCGCACCTCACTTTCGTGAGCCGGTCTGCGATGGAAGTGGAGGTCTGCGTGGAGGCGGAGGAAATCCTCACCGGCAACCGCCGGTTGACGAATCGAGCCTATGTGGTATACGTGGCGCTGGGCGACGATGGCCGGCCCGTGGAGGTGCCGCCGCTTCTGCCAACGACCGAGGACGAACGGCGGCGCTGGGAACAAGGCCGAGAGCGTCAAGCGGAGCGATTGACGCGCAAGGCGCGGGAAGAATAATTCCCCCCTCTCCCGTCGCAAACGGGGGAGGGGTCGGGGGTGGGGGTGAAATCCGAACACTATCAAGCCGCTGGTGGCGTCGTCGTGCGCGATAACCAAATGCTCCTGCTCGACCGCCCCGCGCGCGGCGAGGTGCGCTTGCCAAAAGGGCACGTCGAGCCGGGCGAGTCACCTCGTGAAGCGGCGCTGCGCGAGACGCGCGAAGAAGCCGGTTACGCTGGACTGGTCATCGTGGCCGACCTCGGTACGCAGACGAGCCACTTTGTCAATCCGCACAAGAACTGCGAGGTGACACGTGAGGAAGTCTATTTCCTGATGCGCCTGCAAAGCGAGGCGCAGGCCACGCGTGACGAGCACGACGATGCCCAGTTCCGCGTGATGTGGGTTTCCCTGGAGGACGCTCCCGTCCACCTGACGTTTGAGACGGAGCGCGAATTTGCCCGCCGCGCGATTCGGGCGTGGGCTGGTCTTGCTGGCTGAGACTCCTCGTCACGATTTGCCCCGCTTTCCCCTCGCGTCTATAATATCTCCCGAGGCCGGTGATGCCATGCTCAAACTCATCATCTTTGCTATCGCGTCTGTCATAATCATCTGGGTTTCGTGGGCGCCCTTGCAGGTACGCGACCGGCGTTCGCATGGCTTTTTCCGTTTCTTTGCGTGGGAGTCTATCGTGGCCTTGATCTTGCTCAACGTGGAGTATTGGTTCACGGAGCCGTTTTCGATGCCTCAGCTCATTTCGTGGCTGCTCTTGTGTGCCTCGCTCTTTTTGGTGGCGCATGGCGTCCGTCTCCTTCGCGTGATTGGAAAACCGCGGGGACAGTTTGAAAATACCACGACGCTGGTGAAGCTGGGCGCATACAGATTGATCCGTCATCCTCTGTATAGTTCACTACTGCTGTTGGCGTGGGGAGTGTTCTTCAAGCATCCCTCGCTTCTTGGCAGCGCCCTGGCGCTGGCGGCTACGGCGTTTCTGGTAGCGACTGCCAGGATAGAAGAGAGGGAAAACATGAACAAGTTCGGCAATGACTATGCCGCGTACATGGAAACAACCAAGATGTTCATACCGTTTGTGTTTTAAGCAACGCCAGCGAAGCCGTGATTATGAGCTGACCACTATGCCTGAATCCGAACTCTTACGCCTGCTCCGTCAACACAGCCCGGCGCAAGCTGTGCTGTCTTCACGTCCTAGCGACCGCGGCCTGGCCGACGAGGCGCGCTTCCCGTTCCTGGCGCTCGTCAGTCAGATCGAGATGAAGACGGCCCTCATCCTCACGCTCATCAATCCGGCAGTGGGCGGCGTGCTGCTCGTCGGTCCGCGCGGCACCGGCAAGACGACGGCCGTGCGCGGGCTGGTGGACATCCTGCCCCAAGTCCAGCGCAGCACGTGTCCCAACGGCTGCGAGCCGCAAGCGGCCGAAATCGTCGGCATGGACGGCGTGTGCCCACAGTGCGCGGCCAAGCTCATTCGCGGCGAACCGATCACCGCGCCGGACCGGATGCGGCTGTTCGAACTGCCGCTCAACGCGCGGCTCGACGACGTGGTGGGCGGCATCAACGAACGGATTGCGATGGAGCAGCAGAAAGTGCGCCTGGAGCGCGGCCTGCTGGCGATGGCCGATCAGAACTTGCTCTACGTGGACGAAGTGAACCTGCTCGCGAATGAAATCGCGGACGCGATTTTAGACGCGGCGGCGCAAGGGATATATACCGTGCGGCGTGGGCCGCTCGCGGCTACCTATCGCGCGCGCATCGTGCTTGTCGGCTCGATGAACCCGGAAGAAGGCAAGCTCCGCCCGCAGATTCAAGACCGCTTTGGGCTGCGGGTGTTGGTACGCGGGCTGACCGACTCCACTGACCGGCTGGAAGTCTATCGGCGCGTGACCGCTTACCAGGCCAATCCCCACGCGCTGCGCGCGACATGGGCCGCCGAGACGTTCGCCGCCACCGCCGAAGTCGCCGAAGCGCGGGCGCGCTTGCCCCAGGTCAAGCTCACGCCACAGGTCGAGCGCACGGGCATCGCGTGGATCAAGCGGATGGGGATTGACAGTCACCGCGCCGAGATCGTCCTGTTCGAGGCAGCACGGGCGCACGCAGCCGCCGACGAGCGCACGCAGGTCAACCTCTCCGACCTGCGCACCGTGGCGGCGCTAGCGCTTCGCCAGCGCCGCAGTCCTTTCATGGATGATTACTTTGGCGCGCAAGCAGATGAGGAACAGGAGATCGCCTCGGTTGTGCATGGATCAACCAAGTCCACTCACAAGAGATCACGCCGATGAAACGCAGCCTCACGCTCGTCGGCGTGGCACTAGCAATCCTGGGCTTTTATGGCCCATGGGTGACCACCTCGCGCAACGTCGCCGCGCTCACGTACAACGCGCTCGACCTGGCCGAGTTTAGCAAATTCATTGTCCGCGCGCGCCTGGGTACTATCACGCGCGAGATGTTCTGGATTCCCCTTGTCGCCGCCGCGCTCGCGCTGGCGCTGTGGGCCAGCCAACCGAATCATCCCTCGCGTGTCCTACGTTATACGCTCACTTTCGCGGCGGCTGTTTTCACGCTCATCCCCCTGCCCCCTTATTTGCCCGGCACGTCTCCACTCTCATTTTTGTCGCTGGTGGCCTACTGCTCTGCCGAAGACCGCGGAGCGTTCTGGTTGAGCGTTGCGGGGCTGCTCGGCGTGGCGCTCATTTTTGTATGCGGACGGCGCATCGTGGGGCGATGGCGCAGCATCGCATTTGTCGCACTCGCGCTGATCGGCGCAGTTCCGGCGGCCTGGGAATTCTTCGTCCGTGCGCTACCCGCGATTTCGACGGTCTATGGATCGCCCGCATCCCCTGCCTGGGGATTCTTTGCAGCGATGATAGGATTTGCTCTGGTCCTGGCAGGCGCAGTGATGCGTGACGCGTGACAGAATACGCACGCGAAGCACGCAGTACGGACATGTCAGTCTATGCAATCCTTCGATGTGCAGCGCAGTGAATGGATATGGGTTGTCATCGTAGCTATATGCGTCGTCGCGTTGGCGAGCCTGCCCTACGTCGTCGTCCATTTCACCACGCCGCCCGATTTGAGGTTCGTGGGCACGCTGCTCAACCCGCTCGACGGCGACACATACCTTGCCAAGATGCAGTTCGGCGCGCAGGGCGATTGGCTCTTTCATCTGCCGTACACCGCTCAAGATCATCCCGGCGCGTTTGTGCTCACACATTACCTGGCGCTCGGCCACGTTGCCAAGTGGACGCACTTGCCAATCCCATTGGTGTATCACCTGGCGCGCGTCCTGGCCGGGTTCGCCCTGCTGTTAGCTGTTTATGCGCTCATCACTCACGTCACGCAAGACCTAACCGAGCGGCGCATCGCGTTCCTCTTTGTCGCACTCTCATCCGGCTTGGGCTGGCTGGCGGTGATATTTGGCCACCTGGGCACGTCCGACCTGGTCATCCCCGAATCGAACACGTTTTACGGCCTGCACATCAACCCGCATTTCCCATTGGCGATGGCGTTGATGGTCGGGATGATGTTGATCGCAAGTCGGACGCCCGAAGGGCAGGAAGTCAGAGGAACCATCGCGTTGACGGTGGCATCCCTTGCCCTTGCCATCGTTCAGCCGTTTGCAGTGGTGACAGTGTACGTGGCACTCGGCGTCTATCTGGCCTTGTGTTGGTGGCGTGACAGGCGCATCGCTTGGCCGGTTGTGTGGAGAGCGTTCATTGCCGGCATGGTCACGCTGCCGCTGTTGGTCTACACCCTCTGGGTTACGCAGGCCGACCCGGTGTTGCGCGGGTGGACGGCGCAAAATGTCACGCCGTCGCCCCCGGTATGGGATTACGTGTTGGGCTATGGGTTGATTCTGGCACTGGCCGTGCCCGGTGCGGTCATCGCCGCGCGGCGACGTGGTGATACCGACCTCCTGCTGCTGGCGTGGGTCGGCGTGACGGCGCTCTTGCTCTATGCGCCGTTCGCACTGCAGCGGCGCTTTAGCCTGGGGCTGCACATTCCATTAGCGATTTTGGCCGCGATGAGTTTGTACCGCATCACAAAGCGCAAACTGGTGATCGGTGTGACGTTTGCTGCCACATTACTCACGACGACGCTGGTGATCGTGCTGGCGTTGGGCGGTGGGCTGAAGCACGATCCGAGGCTATTCGTGAGTACAGACGAAGCCGCTGCGATGGACTGGCTGCACGACCACGCCCCACGTGGTGCTGTCGTGTTGGCCTCGCCGGAGATGGGGATATTCATCCCAGCCTGGTCTGGCCGCCGTGTGGTTTACGGCCATCCATTCGAGACGGTAGACGCGGAGCGGACGAAAGCGCGCGTCGAGACGTTCTTCGCGTCGGGGACAGGCAATGCCGAACGCGAGGCGATGCTGGACGAGTGGCGCGCGGCGTTCGTGTTCGTCGGCCCACGCGAGCGCGCGATAGGGTTAGCGGACCCGCCGCCGGGCCGCGAGGTATACCGCAACGCGACGGTGACAATCTACCTGCCATGACACACGTTGGTCAGCGCATCGTTGTAGTCGGCACGACAGGTTCCGGCAAAACGACCGTTGCGCGTCAACTGGCGCAGCGGCTGGGATATCCTCACGTTGAATTGGATGCATTGTACTGGGGATCCAACTGGGCAGAGGCTCCACTCGATGTTTTTCGAGAGCGCATTGTTCAGGCTCTGAGCGCCGATGCCTGGATAGCGGATGGCAACTATGGCAAGGTGCGTGACATTGTATGGGGCCGGGCGGACACACTCGTATGGCTCGACTATAGGCTGCCCATAATTCTTTGGCAACTGGCGCGTCGGGCATTCCAACGGATTTTGACGCGAAAAGATTTGTGGAATGGCAACCGCGAGACGTTTCGCGGCCAGTTCTTGAGCCGCGATTCTCTTTTTCTGTATGCTCTCAGCAGCCATTCCAGGCATAGACGCGAGTATGCTGCCATGCTGGCCAGTTCAGAGTACGCCCATTTGGCTCTAGTGCATTTGCGTTCTCCGCAAGAGACGCACGAGTGGCTCTTAAATTTAAGAGTCCTCGACTTGCCGAGAACACATCTGCCCCAACAGTCAGTTCGAGATGCTTGAGGTGATATCGAGTGGCTCGTCATCCTGAATGGTTCACTGTGCTGGTGCTGCTCGCGATTGCGCTAGTGTTGTTTGCGCCGGTTGTGGCGCAGCCGGGCGGACTCGTCTATCCCCCGCGCGGCGATTTTTCCGATCTCACGATCACGCACTGGCCCAACATCGAGTTTGCTGTCAAGAGTCTGCGCGCGACCGGGCGCCTGCCACTGTGGCGTCCGACGATCATGAGCGGCACGCCGTTCGCGGCCAATCCGCTTTCGGGGCTGCATTATTTTCCTCACGCGGTCTTTTTCATCCTTCCCCTGGCAATCGGATTCAACGTGCTATTCATCGCACACGTCTGGCTGACAGGCTGCGGCGCATACGCATTGCTGCGCGCGTGGCAAGTCGGGCGAGCGGCGGCGTTCGTCGGCGCGCTGACGTGGATGGCGACGCCTAAACTGTTCGCGCATCTCGGCGCGGGGCACGTGGGCTTGGTCGAGTCCGTGGCGTGGCTGCCGTGGGCGGTGCTCGCGGCGCACCGGCTCATGGAGCATCGGCGCGTGATGGACGCAGTGTGGTTGGGCACTGTGTGGGCTGCGCAATTCCTGGCCGATCCACGCATCTGTTTCTACTCGGTCGCATTGTCGGCCACGTATATTTTGGGTATAGCAATCTTTACCAGGACACCCAGACAAGTCTTTCGTTGGTTTTCCTTGTGCCTGTGTGCCGTTGTAGCGAGCATAGTATTGAGCGTCATGCTGTGGCTTCCGTTCTGGAAGTTTATCGCGCAGAGCAATCGCGGCGGGTTGACACTGGCCGAAGCCGGCGAATGGTCGCTGCCATTGCGCCAACTAGTAGGCTTGCTGTTGGCCGACTGGGGCGGGTTTCACGAGTGGATGGTGTATGTTGGGATATTGCCGTTGATGCTGGCGATAACAGGATGCAGGAGGCAGGAGGCAGGAGACAGGTGGCGGGATTTACTCGCTTCTTGCTTCTTGCCCCTTACGTTGGTCGTCGCACTGCTCTTTGCGTTAGGTACGAACGGGCCACTATTCCCGCTCTTGTTCCGCATCGTGCCGGGGCTGACGCTTTTGCGTGTGCCGCCGCGCGCGTGGTTCATCGTCGCCTTTGCCGTGGCGTGCCTGTGCGCGTTCGGCGTCGAGGCGATGACGCGCGAAGCGCGCAAGCCACATGGATGGGTGACGTTGATCGGCGTGGCATCGGCAATGTTCGCGCTGTTGTTTGGTCTGGGCGGATTTTTCTTGTTGCAGAGCAATGCGCAGGCAACATCGGCTCGCGCGGCGATGCTGCACCTGGCGCTGGTTGTCCCGCCTTCAATTGCAGTGGTGTTGCTTCGCGCGCACGGGCGCATCGGCGCGCGCGGGTTCGCAGTCGGGGCGGCGGCTGTGATTGTCGCAACGCTCTTGCCGGTTGATTGGAGTCTTTACCGTGTCGTGCCAGAGGCGTCGGCGTTTTCCGATCACGCCGACGTGGCCGCGTGGATCGCGGCGCAAGGTCAGCCGGGGACATTCCGCGTTTATTCACCCAGTTACAGTTTGCCACAGCACGTCGCTCAGCGCGCAGGGCTAGAGTTAGCCGACGGCGTTGATCCGATGCAGGTAGCCGGTTACGCGCGGTTGATGCAAGCGGCGACCGGCGCGCGCGCAAGCGGTTACTCGGTGACCATCCCCGTGTTCCCCACTTCCGACGTGCGGACGGCTCTGCGTGACGTGACGCCGGATGCGCGGCTGTTGGGCAAGCTCAACGTGCGCTACGTCGTGGCCGAGTTCCCGATGAAGGTCGAGGGATTGGTTGAGCGGGCGCAGTTCGGGATGACGTTCGTGTACGAGAATCAGTTAGCAATGCCGCGCGCATTTGTTGGGGAGGCTGCGGCGCGTGTCACGACAAACACGCCGGATCGTATCACCGTCGAAGCAGATGGCCCAGGAACATTGACGTTGAGTCAGGTGTATTATCCTGGTTGGCGCACAAGGGTGGACGGACGAGACACGCCCATCCAAGTTGTAGATTCGGCGCTAGCGGGTGTGAGCCTGGACGCTGGGCAGCATGTTGTCGAGTTCACGTTCGATCCGTGGACGGTCAAGGTCGGCGTGATGGTGAGTGCGCTGGGGTGGGTCAGTTTGATAGTGGGGTGGTTGGTCCTTCGTCGTTCGTACTTCGTCCCTCGTCAGAGAGGTCAGTAGTGCAATCCCGTGGACGGGTGACTCGACGCGAATGGTTATGGGCGCTAGTGTGGTCGGCAGCGGCGCTCGCGATCACGTGCGTGCCGTACCTGCTCGGCGCGGCGCTCTCGTCGGAGACGCGCGTCTTTGGCGGGTTCGTCCTGGGCGTCGAAGATGGATACTCGTACCTGGCCAAGATGGGCGAAGGCGCGCGCGGCGCATGGCTGTTCCACATCGTCTACACGAGCGAGCCACACCAGAGCGCGTTGTTTTTCCTGTTCCACATTTTGCTCGGCAAAGTCGCAGCATTGGCAGCCGGTCTGGGCCATTGGCCGCTCACCGAGACGATGGTCGTGGTATATCACGCGGCGCGCGTCTTGTTCGGCGGACTGTTGCTGTTGACGGTGTACCGCTTTATCGCGCTGTTCACCGCGTCCCGCGCCATCCGCCGCCTGGCGTTTCTGATCGTCGCGTTCAGCGGGGGATTCGGTTGGCTACTGCTTTTACTGGGCCAGCCGAACTGGCTGGGCAGCTCGCCGGTTGACTTGCTCCTGCCCGAGGGCTTTACGTTCCTGGTGCTGTATGGCTTTCCGCACATTGCGTTGGGGCGGACGCTGCTGCTGGCAGGGTTCATCCTCTTGTGGAACACTTGGCCCCCCACCCCGCCCCTCCCCCGCTCGCAAAAGGCGCGAGCATGGGAGGGAGTAGGGGCTGGCTTGTGCTGGCTGGCGATGGGGTTAATCGTCCCATTTTACGTGGCCGTGGCGTGGGCGGTGGCGGGCGCGGCGTGGTTGGCGGTCACGCTCCATCGGCGGACGATGTGGCCCCCCTCCAGCTCCCCCCGCGAGCAGGGGGAGAGTCAAGATGAAACACTGCGGACGGCGGCGGCGTGTCTCATTGCCTCGCCCGTCGTGATTTACAGTTTGATTATATTCACCGTCAACCCGGTGATGCGCGTGTGGTCGGCGCAGAACCTCATCCTTTCGCCTCACCCGCTACATTACGTCGTGGGCTATGCGCTCGTCGGGCTGCTCGCAGTATTCGGCGCGGTCTATGTCTTGCGTCGGCGCGACGCGCGGAGCATGACGCTGCGACTGGTCGCGTGGGCCGTCGTCGTCCCGCCGCTGTTGTACCTGCCATTCAACTTGCAGCGGCGACTGATCGAAGGCTGGCAAATCCCGCTAGCGATTTTGGCGGCGCTGGGGCTGGCGCGTTTTGTGCTGCCCGCCTGGCGACGGACACGGCTGGTGCGCTGGCTCATTCGCTTCCCGCGTTACTCGGTGCGCGGGCTGCGTCAGTGGGCTATCACGCTGATTTTGCTGGCGATGGTTCCGACGAACATCTTGCTGATGGGCAGCGGCACGTTGGCAGTCATTGCGCGTGCCGCGCCGATCTTTCGCGACGGCGGCGAAGTCAAGGCGCTGGACTGGTTGGCCGCCCGCGCGACGTATGACGATGTGGTGCTCTCATCGTATTCGGCGGGCAACTATATTCCGGCGCGGGTCGGCACGCGCGTTTACATCGGCCTGGGGACGGAGACGGTACACGTCGAAGACAAACGAGCGGCGGTGACGCAGTTCTTTGCTGCCTCCACCTCGGACGAGTGGCGCACGCAGTTCTTGCGGCAAGAGCGCATTACCTACGTCTTTGCCACACCAGAGGACAAGTTCTCGCCCGGTAGTGCCCATTCGTTATTGCCCATTTACCAGGCCGGAGGGTACACTGTTTATAAAGTGATCGGTGGTCAGTGACCGTGGAGCGTTGAGATAAACGACAGGCGTAACGAGGCCCGTATGCAATCAGCAATCAGCCATCTAAAATCCAAAATCCAGAACCCTGCGGTTATTCTGATTGTTGCTCCACTCATTCTCTTCTGGCGCATCGTCTTTGCCGGTCGCGTCCTCTTTTGGGGCGTGCCGCTGTTGCAATTCTATCCCTGGCAACAGTCCGCCTCTGAGATGTGGCGCAGC
>Ga0315279_10007378_pt1 | contig 13615 bp, 12 predicted proteins | sample YL17G06_20_MG_FD_203694 | JGI IMG/M metagenome (GOLD analysis project Ga0315279, IMG submission 203694) | Sediment microbial communities from Yellowstone Lake, YNP, Wyoming, USA - YL17G06_20 | ecosystem: Environmental > Aquatic > Freshwater > Lake > Sediment | place: USA: Wyoming | collected... | reverse complement strand
ACTTCGGCAGGCACAGCCGGGAACACCAACGCCAATCGTCGGCCGTCTCGCGGAAACTGGCCCTCCTGCGTGCGCACGGCCTGATCCGAAAGGTTCCGCACACGCATCGTTACGTCCTCACCGAGTTTGGAAGGCTAGCCACCACCGCGCTGTTAGCCGCCCGAAATGCCAACGTACTCGACCTCACCAAGATGGCCGCGTAGAATCTTGTTCAAGGAACAAGAAATCCGAGGTTAATGGTATAACGCCGCCGCATTGGCCTAGGGCACGCTCCGCTCTGCCCTCTGCCTGCTGCCGTCTGCCTATTCCACGTCCAGGATCTCGATCTTCAGCCGGCCTGCGACCCGGGCCACCGGCAGCAGGCTGGCCAGCGCCGAAGCCCCCTGGAGATTGCTGTGGCCCAGCTTCAGATACGCGGCATCGATCCCGCCTCGACCCCGCGTGCCGTCCAACCCGATCCATCGCCCGTCGATGAAAACCTCGCTCCAAGCATGATAGAGGAACTTCCCCTCGCTGTAGACCAGGCCCAAGGCCACGCGGGCGGGAATGCCGCGGGCGCGGGCCAGAGCGGCCAGGAGCACCGCGTGCTCCGTGCAGTCGCCGGTGCCGCTCTCGATCACCTCGGCGGCGCTGGCAAAGGCCTGCGAGTAGTCGGGCTTCGTAATCAGCGTCCCCACGGCCCGCTCCAGGGCCACGGCCACCTGCCAAGGATCCGTTAGATCGCCCGCGGCCTTGCGGGCAGCAGCGATGATCTTGGGGTTGTCGCTCTGGATGAAGTTGTTCGGCTGGCGGTCGCCGGGCAAGCAGTCGTCAGTTGCCGGTTGTCGGCCCTCAGCAGTTGTCAGTTGTCCGTTGTCAGTTGTCGGTTTCTTGCCTCTGACAACTGGCAACCGACAACTGACAACTGTTATCTCCGCCGTATGGGCGTCGATCGAGCGGACCTGCTGAGATGGGCCCACCACGAACGCGCTGGCCGGATCGCCCCCTTCCAGGCGCACGCGATAGCGGATGCGCTTGGTATCGCGGGCCTGGGGCAGCGGGCGGTCCACCGGCACCGCCATCTTCCCAATCACGTCAAGCTTGGGGGGCGCGGATTCTCCGAGAGCCACCTCTTTCGTGGTGCGGAAGCTCTCCATGTCGAGCATGTCGGCGTGGCCCTTCCACACGTCGCCGACGCGGTCGCACCATAGGGTCGTCTCCAGCGCCTGGTTGCCCAATTTCGTCACGCCGTCGATCCGCAACAGCTCTCGCGGGCCGCCAGGAAGCTCGACGGACCCGTAATCCCCCGCCACCAGCTCCGTGGCGACAACTTCATTGAGAAGAGGGACCAGGCCCCGGACCGTGCGGCGCTCGCCCGGTTTCATGGGTTGGCGGCAAAGAGACTGCTCGGTGGCGAAAAACCCTCCGTATTCCGGGGACCAGGGGATCGACGAGGTCGTCGTCTTTCCCATCGTGGTCACGTTCAACTCCAGCCGCTCGCCCACGACGCGCCCCTCAGTGACCATGGAAACCGCGTCTTGCCCTGTCCGGCTGGTACACTCCAGCACCTTGCCGTCCGGGGTTTCGAGGCTCGTCAACTGGATCTTCATTTCGATGGGCGTGTCCTCGCGCAACATGCGAAGCTCGTTGACCGACTCGATCCGCAGCAGCGCCCGGCCGTCGCGCACCACGCGGTACTCGGCGGTGTGCGTATACCCCACGCGTGCCTTCTGGATTGAGCAGACCTCCCACGTCTCCCACCCCAGCTTCCCTTTTTCAGCCGCCGATGCGGCGGGCGACGCTTCGGGCGACAGCGCCGCTGCCTGTTGGGCCGGCGACTCCCGCGGCCCCGACGAAGGCCCGGGGCCGCAGCCGAGCGGGCTGGCCAGAAGAAGGTAAAGCGCGGCGCGGGCGGTCCAAGCACTCCGGCGCCGCGGCGCGGCGCGGCGGCAAGTGGTACGGCGGGTTCTCATGAAATCCTCTCGGCCAGCCTGAACAGCCTTTGCAAAGCACGGGGGGCGCCGGCCGAGAGCTTACCCAGGATCGGCCCTCGGATTTCGGCGTGCCCTGGGTCATCCATGTCGCCCACGACTACCACGTCAAGGTGGAGCGGATCGCCTTTGGTGTCTCTTGCGGCACGGATTTGCCCTGCGGTCGCCTGCGCCACTCTGCTTCCGACTATTGCGCCGCGCTTCTTGAGCACGTCTGCGGCACCGACGACTCGCTGGCGATAAACGGAGAGCCCATCTTCGCCCCTTCGCAGCTTGAAGTTGGCACTGGTGATCCGCTCCGGCGGTTCAAACCAGTTCGATCCGGGCGGGATGCGGCGATAGAGGACCTCATCGTCAGCAATCGCCTGATCCGACACTGTTCGGCCTCGCCGCCCGTCGCTCTGTCACTGGACAGCCACAACCCTGCGAATGTAGCCCAACACGGGCTCCAGCGATTTCCCCTCGAAGACCTCACCCGCTTCTTCCGTCCGCGCGGCCTCGTCGCAGTAGAGGTAGGTCGCTGCCCGCTCCGTCAGGACCTCAATCTCAAAGTAGCGATCGCCGGACTCCCATTCAAACTGCACACCACCGCGGGGCGTCGGGTTGACGTGCGGCTTGGGGAAGCCCTCGGCTTGGCACAGACACAGCAGCAGCCCCCACGCTGCCTCCAAGACGCGCACGTCCGGGCTGGGCGAGCCGTAAGAGTCCCAGCCGGCAGGTAGCGCCGCAATCGCCTGCAATTGTCTGCGGACGTCATCCAACCAGTCGCACGCAACCGGGATGTGGCTGGCGGGCCACTCGGGGATGACTGAGTACTCCGCGCGGTGGCCCCGTCCTTCCGACTGGTCAACTACAGCATCGGTGATTGTCCATTGAGCGCTCATTGGACTGGCTCCCAGAAGCGGTGCACCTCCCGACACGCCGGACATGCCATCTTAATGCTATACGCCCCAATGACTTCGGTCAAACGACCGCACTCCACAAAGGCCCTCCGACAACGGATCACTCGCCGTGCCCCATTAGTATAACCGGCATGTTCGTTCCCGGCCAGCCATAGCGGCGTCGGCCGGCTCACGGAAGGCGCGCGTCTCCAGAGCCGGCCCGTGTCGGCCCGGCCGCCCCATTGACGCGCCCCAGTCCCGACGTACATTCAGGCAGTTGAGAGGATTAGGGCCGATCCGCATAAGACCCCGTGCGAAATGCCCGCCGCGACCGTAACCCACGGCGCACGAGAACCTTGCGGCCGAATCCGGGCGCGACCTGCGTGCCTGATCTGCTGACGCAACTCACGGCTTGTGGGTTCTTACGCGGACGCAGATAATCAATGTTGGGCGTCATAGCAATGGAACCAATCACTGGCACCGCGTCCATCACCCTGCAGCCCGTCACGATCGCAGCGGCCGCCCCGCCTCACACGTACTTCGGCGTGGCCCAGAGCATGATGCCCGGCGTGAAGGTCCTCGCTGCGGCGTCGCCGCCGCCCGCTCTCGCGCTCGCCCTCGTGGCCGCACACGTTCTTGAGTGTCTGCTAAAGGCCTACCTCTCGAGGGACGGGTCAGACGCTGTGCTCAAGAACCCAGACGTGCGTCACGACCTGAACGCCCTATGGGGAATGGCTTTCGCGCAAGGCCTCCGGGTTCCGGAGGTACCACCAAGCTGGGTGGATTGCCTGAGCGGCCTACACAAATGGCCCTACTATCTTCGGTACTCAGCCGGTGTTCATGGCATTGTCTCGCCAAGCGCTGAGCCGATGACGTCCGAGTTGGCGGCTCTCCTTGAGATCGTGCGGGGACAACTTGGGTAATGCGAGAGTCCGCCCCAACGACGTTAACGCGCAACCATCCGATGCAGCGGACCGCTTCGAAGCGGGCTTGCGCCCGCTTCTTCGCGGCCACTGATCGGAGATGTTCGGCCTTTCTCTCAACCCTTGAGTTGCGGGAAGGGGAGATCACTGATTGTCTCGCGTTCTCCCTGTCTTTCGCGGCGGCGGAGGGTGGAACCGAGCTTGGGCCAGAACGCCGCGCCGGGGCACCGGGGCCATCCAGCGCCCCAACCGCCCGGTCGCTACGACCCGCTGGTTGGCGGCGGGTAGGAGTTTTTCCCTAACCCAGGCGTTTACGCCTGGGTCGCCAAACGCCAGAATAACCTCGTTTCCGCCCCTTTAGGGGCGGGCTAAAGCCCGGGGGATGAGTATAGGCTGACCGTCGGGTTCCCAGGCATGAATGCGTGGGCTAGGGAAAGAGCGTTGAACCTACGCCTGGGCTAGGGAAAGAGCGCGCGATCTGATGGCAATCTCAGGAGGTGAACCGTGCGTCGCTTGAATTGGCTCGTGATACTGTCGCTGGTAGTCCTCTCGGTGCTGCGAGTGGGAGAGCCGCGGGTCGTATACGCTGCGGAGCCGGGCGCGAAGACCGTCGTTCAGGCCGGCGACTTGCGCCTAACGCTGGATCGCTCGGGCGAAGGCATCCGCGTGGTGGGGCTGGCCGATTCGGCCAAAGGCGTCGAGCTCCTGACGGCCAAGCCGCTCCCGCTCTTCTCGCTCGTCTTGCGCCACGTGCCCGACGGGAAAGAGGTCCCCTTGGACGCCGCCGCAGGTTGGCAGCAAGTGGAAATCGTCGGGACCGATCCGGACAAAGGGGTTGAACTCCACTGGCGCCAGCCCAAGGACGGGCGGCTCAAGGACATCCAAGTCACGGCCCGAGTTGCCCCGGACGGCAAGGCCAGTGCCTTCCGCTGGAAACTGGAGGTCCAGAACAAAAGCACCGATTGGACCGTCTGGCGGGTCGTCTTCCCGCAGATCGCTGTGGCGGACCTCGGATCGGACGCAAGCGTGTTTCTCCCCCGCGGCCCGGGCGAGGTGCAGCGGGCCCTGTGGCAGCGGGCCTTCGAGTTCCACGATACCTATCCCGGCGCGTGGATGACCATGCAATTCATGGCCGCTTACGATCCCGCGCGGAACACGGGCCTCTACTTCGCCCTCCACGATCCGGAGGGAAACACCAAGGACATGGCCGTCGAGAGCCGCCCGGCAGAAAAGGCCGTGGTCTTCCGCTTCGATCATCCCGTACACGACATGAGCAAACCGGGCAACGGTTTCGCACCAGGCGGCGAAGCGGTCTGGCAGCTCCTGCGCGGCGACTGGTTCGACGCGGCCATCCTCTACCGCAACTGGGTCCGCTCTGCGGCCGTGTGGTACCCGCTCGTGGGCCCAGACGGCCGGGCCGATACGCCGCTGGAGATGCGCGAGCTTTGCGCCTGGGCCCTGGGCGGCAACGACCCGTGGGACCCGAAGGCCCTTCCGCCCGAGCCGCGCATGGTGCAGACCAAGGAGTTCGCGCGGCTTTGCGGCCCGCCGGTTGCGCTGCACTGGTACGGCTGGCACCCCAACCCGTTCGACAACGATTATCCCCACTACCTCCCGGCCAAGAAGCACTTCAAGGAAGCCGTGGCCGACTTGCAGGCCGCGGGCGTACTGGTGATGCCATACATCAACGGCCGCCTTTGGGACACTCGCGACCGCGGGCTGGAGGATTTCGAGTTCAGCCGCATCGCCCGGCCTGCGGCGGTGAAGGATGAGCGGGGCGAGATCGTCATCGAGCAATACGGCTCGAAGGAGAGCGACGGCACCCCGGTCCGCTTTGCGGTGATGTGCCCGGCCACGAAGCTCTGGCAGGACCGCGTCCACGACATCGTGCTGCGGCTCTACAACGAGTACGGCGTCAAAGGCGTCTACATCGACCAGATCGCCGCCGCGGCGGCCCGGCTCTGCTTCGACAAGACCCACGGCCATCCGCTGGGCGGCGGGCACTGGTGGGCCGACGGCTACCGGCAACTGCTCGACCGCATCCGCCGCGACATGCCCAAAGACCGCTTCCTCACCACCGAGTGCAACGCCGAGGCCTACGCCCGCTGGTTCGACGGCTATCTCACCTGGCATTGGCAGTACGACGGGCAGGTGCCGGCCTTTCCCGCGGTCTACGGCGGGGCCCTGCAGATGTTCGGGCGCAGCTACGGCGGCGGCAAGACCCGCGACCTCGCCATGCACATGAAGGCCGGCCAGCAACTGGTCTTCGGCGAGCAGATCGGCTGGATCAATCCGAGCGTCGTCGGCGAGAAGCAGAACATGGACTTCCTGCGCCAGGTGGTCCGGCTGCGAGGGCATTTGCGGCGCTATTTCTACGCCGGCGAGATGGCCCGGCCGCCCAGAGTCCAAGGCGACCTGCCAACGGTGCGGGCCGACTGGGGCTGGGGCGGCGGCAACTGGTGGGTCAACACCGAGGCGCTCCTGACCGGCGCCTGGCGGCTGCCGAAGGAGAACCGGGCGGTCCTATTGTTCGTCAACGTGAGCGACAAGCCGGTCACCGCTAAGCTCGCGCTCGACGCGGCCAGCTACGGGCTCTCCGCTGCCAAGGTCCAGGTGAAAGTCCTCGGCGACGCCGGTCCGGTCGAGACCTTCACCGAGTCCCGCGCCTTCCAACGCGAGATCACCGTTCCGGCCCTCACGGCGCGGGCGTGGGAACTCACGCCGGCACCGTAGCACCCGCAGGTTTTGTCCTGACTTTGGGATTTCCGTTTTCGGTCATTGGGATTCGTTTAGGATTTCGAGTTTCACGTTTCGGATTTCCTCCCGGAGCGGCGCCACGCCGCGAGCCCCGCCAACAGACCAAACATGGCCGGCACGCTCCACTGGATGCCGCAAGCGCGAGCCAAGGCCGTGGAGACGTTGCAGACCAGGAGGAGAACGACGACCGCCGCGACGAGGCGGCGGGCAATCGGCGCGTGCGTCTTCTCCTGTGTTGCCAGCTCCACGCCCAGGAGCACGGCCGGTAAGAGCAGCACGGTCAGGTCGTAAGTGAGCAAGTGGGGGCTGACCAGCAGGCTCGCCACGACGAGGCCCGAGTACTGGGCCACGAAGCGGTTGGACTTGGGCCGCAGCGGTCCGGACATCATCCAGACAACGACTCCTACCGTCGCAGCGACGGCAACCAGCGAGGCCCAACGGATCGCCGCGTCGGACGCGCCTGCCAGCGCGAGATGGAAGAAACCGTACCAGCAGTGCGATTTCGCCAGATCGTAGCCGGCGGTCTGCAGGTAATCGGCCGTGCGCGTGCTGAAGGCCAGATAGTCGCGGCAGGCGTCGATTCCCACGCCGAAGGATATGAGCACAAGCGCGAGCACGGTCGCGGCCGCGCCCAAGACGAAGCGCCACTGCCGCTTCCAGACCATCGCCGCGCCGATGAGAATGGCCAATTGAGGCTTGAAGGCCAAGAGGCCGAAGACCGCGCCCGCCGCAAACGATCGTCCCCGCCGCAGCAGCACGTAAGTTGCGGCAAAGAGAAAGAGCAGCACCGTGGCCTTCTGGTTGCTGGTCAGGTTTTCCAGGAGCGGCGTAAAGAGCACCGCGCACGGCCAGAGCCAGGCGGTTCGCCACGCCGGGGCCGCAAGCGTCCGGGCCAGGAGCACTTGGGTCGCAATGAGGAACAGCAGCACGATCGCCGCCCACGCCAGGGCCGCCGCGGGCATGGGCAAAAGCGACAGCGGGCTGACCGCCGCGTAGTAGAACGGCGGGTAGACCATCGGCAGGTAGCGATCCTCATTCCATTCGAAGCCGATCAGGCTCGCGTCGTGCTGGAGCCGCCGGACGAAAGGCTCGTCGTAAAGCCGCCCGGCCTGGCCCGTGCGCACGATATACCCGCCGATCCACTCTTGAAGGAAGTCGCCGCCGTAAGGGCCCAGCGAGGGATCGAAGTCCGGCCGGAAATTGGGCGACGCGCAATCGACCAGCGCGAATACGATCAGCGCGGCCGCGGCCGCGCAGGCCGTCGGATGCCTGCGCAAGGCGCAAGCAGCCCGCGACAGGGGCGCAACCGCCGGTGAATGGGCGTTGGGACTCGACATGCGCGGCCTACCGAAGGCAAGGGGCGACGGGCAGCCAGTGTTGGGGCCCCTTCTAGCATAGGTCTCCACTCGGATCGCCCGCCCCCGCGCAGACGGATCTCAGCGGTTGTGACGAGGGCGACGATTGGAGGGCGAGAAGGAGGGGGGGCGAGCGGCTGTGTTCCAGGCCGGACGGGGCGGCCCGTCCGGTTGTGGGCTGGGGCCGGACCCTCTACAATGCCGGCGCGGAAACTGCACCGCCGTGTAGAAAAGGCGGATCGTTTCCCGTCTTATATCTCAGCTAGGTCCGTCGCTTGACGGCTCCAAAACCCTGTTGGGAAAGGTGGTGACCCATGTTGCGACGTGTAGTGACGAGTTCCGTGGTGCTGTTGTTGGTCGCAGGGCTCTCATTGGCCCAGCCGCCCCAGGGACCACCCGGAGGGGGCCCGGGGAAGGGCGGCGGCCGTGGCGGACCTGGCATGGGTGGGCCAGGAATGGGCGGGTTCGGCTTTGGCGGACCCGGTATGCAGGCGACGCTGATGTCGCTCGTGGGGGTTCCCGAAGTCCAGAAGGAATTGGGAGTTAGCGACGAGCAGAAGAAGGACGTTGCCCAACTGGTGGCGGAGACGCAGAAGCAGATGCGGTCGTCCATGGCGGGCTTCGACTTCGAGAAATTCCAGAACATGACCCAGGAGGAACGCCAAAAGTTCTTCGCCGATTCCCGCAAGAAGTCCGAGGAAGCCACCAAGGCGGCCGAGGAAAAGCTGAGCAAGATCCTCGATGAGAAGCAACTCGCTCGGCTGAACGAGTTGCGGCTCCAGCGCGAGGGCATCGCCGCGCTAGGCCGCCCGGAGGTCGCCAAGCAACTCGGCCTGAGCGAGGACCAGGCGGCGAAGATCCGCAAGATCCAAGAGCAAGGCCGCCCCGGATTCGGCGGGCCTGGCGGGCCAGGTGGACCTGGAAAAGCGGGAGGCCCCGGCGGACCGGGCCAGGATCCCCGCGAGTTCATGGCGCAGATGCAGAAGCAGCGCGAGAAGCTCAAGGCCGATGTCCTGGCCGTGCTTACGGATGAGCAGCGGGCGAAATGGACGGAAATGAAGGGGAAGGAGTTCAAGTTCCCCCAATTCGGCGGTTTTGGCCCCGGCGGTCGCGGCGGGCCGGGCGGACCCGGTGGTCCGGGAGGCTTCGGCGGCGGGAAAGGCGGGGAGCGCACCCGGCCGCCCGTCAAGCAGAGGGAAGAGTAGCACGACGCTCCCTTCGAAGGGAAACGTCCAGGTAGTCGGGTTCGCTTGTTTACGGGCCGACACGGGCAGTCCGTCTGCCCGCGTTTGCCGCCTTGGCTGACGGGCAACCAGGGTCGCCCATCGCGTTTGATCGTTTCCTCTGGAGATCAAGGAGATTCCTCCATGCGGATAAGCCATTGCTGCGCGCTCCTGCTCGCCCTCGCGTGCTTTCCTCGGCCGGCCGTTGGCGAAGACTGGCCGCGCTTCCGAGGCCCGGACGGCTCGGGCGTCAGCTCCGCGACTAGTCTCCCCTCGACCTGGAGCGACACGGAGAACGTCGCCTGGAAGACCGCACTGCCGGGACCCGGCAGCTCCAGCCCGGTCATCTCGGGCGACCGGGTCTATGTCACGTGCTACAGCGGCTACGGCGTGGACCAGTTCGACCCCGGCGACCCGGAGAATCTCGTGCGCCACGTCCTGTGTTTGGGCCTCGCGGATGGGAAAGTGCTTTGGAACAAGCCGGTCCGGGCCGCGGTGCCCGAGGATCCCTACCAGGGAAGTTTGTCCCAGCACGGCTATGCGACGAGCACACCGGCCACGGATGGCGAGCGCGTGTTTGTGTTTTTCGCCAAGTCGGGCGTGCTGGCCTTCGACCGGGAAGGCAACCAGCTCTGGCAGACGAGCGTCGGGACCGGATCGGCGATGATGGAGTGGGGCTCGGCCGCCAGTCCCCTCCTCTACAAGAACCTGGTGATCGTCAACGCCAACCCGGAGAGCCAGTCAATCGTGGCGCTCGACCAGAAGACCGGGCGCGAGGCATGGAGGACGGCGGCCAAGGGCTACGTCAACTCGTTTAGCACGCCGACCCTCGTTGACTTGGCCGGGGGCAAGCAGGAGTTGCTCGTCTTCCTGCCGGACGAGGTTTGGGGACTGAACCCCGACGACGGCGGCCTCTACTGGTATTGCACCGGAGTGCGCGGCACGGCCATCCCGGGCCTCGTCAGCAAGGGCGGCGTCGCCTACGTAATCGGCGGCGGCATGGGCGGAACGGGGAGCGCGGCCATCCGCGCCGGGGGCAGCGGCGACGTGTCGGGCAGCCGCGTCGTCTGGAGGCAATCCGCCGGCTCCTATGTCCCTTCGCCTGTCCTCTTGGACGGCCACCTCTATTGGGCCGATGAACGCGGCATGGCCTGCTGCATGAAGGCCGACACCGGCAAGGAGGTCTATCGCCAGCGCCTGCCCGAGGCGAACAACGTATACGCCTCCATGGTGGCCGCCGACGGCAAGCTCTATGCCGTCACGCGCCGCAACGGCACGTTCGTGCTGCCGGCCGAGCCGACCTTCAAAGTCCTGGCCCACAACCGGCTGAAATCCGACTCCACCGATTTCAACGCCAGCCCCGCCGTCACGAGCGGCGTCCTGCTGCTCCGCTCGAATCGGGCGATTTACTGTATTCAAGCGAAATGATCCTACGGTTGCCGTTGCTCGGGCCTCCCAAACGCCATGCGGAGGTCGCGTCCGCCCAATAGCCGGTGGGTGACGACGTAAACGCACACGCACGCCGCAAACGGCACGAAGACCTGGGCGAGCTTGCCGCTCAAGTTCACCGGGCTCGGGATCAGCCCGAGGACGAGGTAGCCGGCCAGCGTCATGGCAGCGGTAGCGATGACGGTGCGTGCGCCAGTCCCGGCCAACGGTCGCCAAACGAGCGGCACCGCGCGGCGGCGGAGCACCGCGATCAAGACGAGCAACTGCACCGCCGCGGCAATCGACGTAGAGACCGCAAGCCCCGCTTCCGCCAGCGGCCATATCAGGATCAGGTTGAGCAGGAAGTTCAAGCCCACCACGCCCGCCCCGATCCTCACCGGCGTGATCCGGTCCCCCAGCGCATAGTACCCGCGCACGACCACCGGCAGCGCGCAAAAGGCCCAGACCCCGGCCGCATAGCCGGCGATCATCCGGGCAGCCCGGACGGTGTCGGCCGGGGTGAACTCGCCGCGCTGGAAGAGCAAGCGAGCCAGCGGTTCGGCCAGCAGGCCCAACCCCAGGGACGCCGGCACGCCCAGAAAGACCACCAGGCGCAGCCCGAGGGTCAGGTCTGCTCCCAATGCGCGGCGATCGCCGCGCGCGGCATGGCGGCTCAAGAGTGGGAAGATCGCGGTGGCCACGGCGATGCCCACGATGGCCAAAGGGAATTCGTAGAGTCGTTCGCCGTAGTAGATCGCCGAGGCGGCCCCTTGCTGCATGGGGTATCGGACGCCGCCGAGCCAGGCGATCTCCTGCGGGCCATCGGGCGATGCCGAGAGGCCCCAGGCGATGAGGCTGTCCATGAGCGTGTTGATCTGCGTGATGGCCAGGCCGAGGATCATGGGCCCCATGGCTTGGACGATCTCGTATAGCGAGCCCCGGACGGCTTGCCAACGGTATTGGAAACGGAACCCCAGGGCGATGAGCTTGGGCCACTGCACCGCCAACTGCAACACGCCAGCCACGAGGATCGAGCCGGCCAAGACGTAAGCCTGGGCCTGTTGGTCCGGGGCAAACCAGGGGGCAATGCCCCAGATCGCAGCGAGCCAGCAGACGTTCAAGAGCGTCGGGGCCAGGGCCGGAATGGCGAAGTGCGAAAGGCACTGGAGCGTCGCCGCCACCTGGGCGGCCACGCAGACCAGTAGCATGTAGGGCATCATGACGGCGGTCAGGCCCACCAAGAGCGACATCCCGGCGCTTCCGCCCCACAGCGCGTAGATGACGGCGCAGACCCCTTCGGCCGCAAGCACGACGCCGGCCAGGAGCACGCAGAGCCAAACCAGCCCAACGCTGACCAGTTGCCAGGCCCCGGTGCGGTCCTTTTCGAGCCGGGCGGCCAGCACCGGGACGTAGCTGGCGGTGAGGGCTCCCTCGCCAAAGAGCCGCCGGAAGAGATTTGGGATGCGGAAGGCGACCACGAAGGCATCCATGACGGGGCTTCCCGACATCCCCAAAAGGGCGGCCGTGGCCATGTCCCGAATCATCCCCAGGACCCGGCTAGCGAGGGTACCCAGGCTGGTGATGCCGGCCCATAAAATCAGGGGGTGTCGCTGCGAGCCGCTCATGGGGCCCTATCCTATGAGGGCGGGCCGGGGCGGGGAATGCGAGTTTGCCACGCAAGAGAAGGCAGAGGGCAGGAGACAGAAGGGGAAGGCGAAGGGGACTTTTGCGGAAATCGCGGGAATTCGTGTAGTACCTTTCACAAAGCGGTCTGGGGGGATCTCTCATGGACGCCCCCTGGAGCCGCGATGAGAGAAGAAGGAAAGGATGGACGATGAAGGATGAGGGATGAATGGGAAGAGCCGCAACGCCAATCCCCTTTCATCTCTCATCCTTCATCCTTTCCCCAGACCCCATTTCGCTCTTTGGAGAAACGACCTATGATGAGGCGCTGCATGAAGTTTGGCTTGGTTGTGGTTGTGTTCGCGCTGAGCTCGATGGCAACCCGTGTGTGGGGTGCAGAGACGGTCCGCACGTCTGAGGGCCCGCGGGAGCGGGCGGGGGTGCGCCAAGCCATCCGAAACACGCCGCTCCTGGAGCGGCCCAACCGTCCCGGCCACTTTTACGGCAACACGGTCCGTCGCGTCAACGAGAGACGCGGGTAGGAAGCGGCGTGCAGCGGGCAGTCCGTTTAGCGGCGGCACTTGTGCCGCGCGTCGTTCAGTAGCAGGCAGCCGATGTCATGGCGAAGAGATCGACCTTTCAAGACCGGGCCATCCGCAACTACTACCAGAACCAGGGCGCCATCATGGTTCAGCGGCTCGGGGAACTCGTCTCCGAGCTCTACCTGGCCGAGGGCAAGGCCCGGGCGCGCCTGTGGGACCGTGCGGCCCGGGCCATGAAGAACCTGGGCGTGCCGGCCGGCCGGATCGAGCACGTCGTGGGCAGCGACAGTCCGTCGCTGGTAGCCAGACTGGTCGAGGAAATGATGGGGGCGAAGTAGGGTTCAGGGTTCAGGGTTCAGGTTTAGGACAGCGGGCCGATTGTTCACATCCTGAACCCTGAACCCCGAACCCTGAACCCTCGTGATGGCAGGCTCAAAGGAGCGACAATCATGCGTACGACGGATTCCACTTCAACGGAACTGATCCAGTTGAACCAGCGGCTCTTGGAGAGCATTGCCGCCGGGGATTGGGAGACCTACTCGTCGCTGTGCGACCCGACGCTCTCGGCCATCGAGCCGGAGACCTTTGGCCTGGTGGTCGAGGGAATGGCCTTCCATCGTTTCTACTTCGACCTGGGCAAGACCGAGGGACCGCACAACACGAGCATCTGCTCCCCGCACGTGCGTGTGCTGGGCGACGTGGGGATCGTCAGCTACGTCCGCCTGGTCCAGAAGCTCGACGCCGATGGCAGTCCGGTGGTCCGCCGCTCGGAAGAAACCCGGGTCTGGCACAAGGGCCCCGGCGGGTGGAAGCACGTCCATTTCCACCGCTCGGTGGGCCCGTGAAGCAGTGAGGGGGTGACAAGGTGAGGGGGTGACGGGGTGAATAGCCAAATGGTAGAGCAGAGTGAAAA
>Ga0315279_10007377_pt1 | contig 13615 bp, 8 predicted proteins | sample YL17G06_20_MG_FD_203694 | JGI IMG/M metagenome (GOLD analysis project Ga0315279, IMG submission 203694) | Sediment microbial communities from Yellowstone Lake, YNP, Wyoming, USA - YL17G06_20 | ecosystem: Environmental > Aquatic > Freshwater > Lake > Sediment | place: USA: Wyoming | collected... | reverse complement strand
CAAACTGATCGCCCACGGTCAAGTTGCCCGGATCGGGGAATTCGTCCACGAGGACGCTTCCCTCGCTCTTATAACCGATGTCCATCAGGACGCGGTCGGCGCTCACCTCAACGACCGTGCCGCGGACCACCTCGCCTTCCGTAAAGTTCTGGAGGGTCTTGTTGTAGAGGTCCTCCATTTCCTCCATGGAGAAGTCCTCTTCACCCGCCACAAGCAGACCGTCATCAGCCTCGACCGAGGCACTCACAACGCCTTTCCCCGAGGATTCCGGATCCGCCTCTCTTGCTTTTAGCACCTTGGTTTCATCCGACATGTTAGACAGAAGACCTCCTTCAAGAAGATGTCCGTCGCCGAGGCAACGGGCAATTACCATACCAAACGCGCGCGGTCTCAGTCAAACTGTTCCCCTGCCACCCCCTGCCACGTTGCGTTCTCGCGCAGATCCTTCTCCCGGCAAGACCCAAATGGTGACATGATGCCATCGCCGTTGACCTTTTAGAGCGTGTACGAGAAGTAAGCCGGTTTTCCCAACACCGGCTCTGCGCGGGTCTTATCACGCAGCGGATCTGCCATCCTACCTTGATGAAAGAGCCGGTTTTGCAAAAACCGGCCTACTCGGAAGACGAGTAGTCGGCTTCTTGTACACGCTCTCGGATGCCCTAATCCATCCTGATTATAGACAAAGTTCTCGAATGCCCTTGTCAAAAGGCGCATTGTGGACTATAATACGAGGTTGTGTTTTGGGGGCGGATCTCATACTGAGGGTTAGCCTATGCGTCACGCCGCGAGCGTGGTTGCGGCTATGGAAGGTATCAGCCGGCCGGCCTTTCGTATCGCACGAGAGCTGGCGAACAATAGTCGCTCCGGCCTGACGGTGAGGTTCCTATCGAAGAAGCTCGATATTCCGGAAGAGGAAGTCGAGTATCTCGTGGACGTCAACCACCGCTTTCTCTTTACGGATCTGACGAAAATCAAAATCGTGGCGGAGGGGATCAACGCTGTCACCCGGATCACGAATGGGTTGGAGAATCGCGGCGACGTGCCTTCGCTGTTCCGTCATGTGAAATCGCTCAGTCCGCATGAGTTCCGGCAACTGGAGGAGATGGTGGGTCTTGACGGTCCCTCCACAAAAAAGTCGGTGGTGGAGGAACTGGTCAGCCGATGGTACATCCATCCGGATTCGGTGGTGACGTATGTGGCGACGCGCGGTTTCTCGTCCACGGCGCGGGAGTTGTTTGATGTCGTGTGGCAATCCAAGGAAGGCGTCATGCCCATCTCGAAGATCCGGGTGGCGCACGGCGGCTCCGAATACGAAGTCGAGCAGGGGCTGTGGGAGCTCTTCCGAGGTCTCGCGCTGTTCGAGATGTTCCGGTTTGACGCGGAAGATCGCTTGGTGCGGGCAGCGGGACTCTTGTCGGAAATTCGCCAGTGTCGTGAGGCGTCCGCAACCGAAGCGGGCCGGAAGGCCCATCTCAGGCCATTTCGCGGCACGATGTTGAGTATCGAGTCTCATGCGACAGGTTTCTCGGACCAGATCTGCCGGCTCGTGGCCGCCGTGGCGGCGAAACCGGTTCGTCTACGGGGCGACGGTGATCTATTCCGAGAGGATCGGCGTCGGCTTAGCGAGATTTGCCCGGAGGAAGTAGAGCCGTCGTTAGGGACGGGTCTATGGGCCGCACAAGGGGTGGGATGGCTTGCGCGTGTCGACAACGGGCTTCGCGCAGGCGAGTTGGAACCGCTGCTGAAACTCGATCCGATATCAAGACACCGCATCCTGTGCGATTGGCTGTTGTCCACCGAAAAGGAGTCGTATTCGCGAAACGTTCTGACGCGACTATTGGAGGACCTGAAACCGGGGGTCTGGTATTCGACGGTTGAGGCGGTGCGGTATGCGATGGCTCTGCAATCCGAAGATGAACAGGCCGTTCTTCGCTGCTCCGGAGGCCATTGGCACTACGTGAGTCCAAGCGCATCCGCTCATTCCGAGCGCGCGCTGATGCGTTCTATCGAGGAGATGCTGTTGTGGCTTGGCCTGGTTGACCGGGGAGAGGATGAGGGCGAGAGCTACTTCCGCGTAACGGAGCTGGGCCAGTTCCTGCTCACGAGCACAGGAACGGATAAGGCGATTCCGGCGGCGCTGGCCGCGAAGCTGCCGCGCCGAAAGGCGGAGATCGTCGTTCAGCCGAACTTCGACATCGTGGTGCCGACGCAGGATATGGACCCGTTGTTGACGGTGCCGCTCGATCAGTTCGCCGAGCGTTCAAGCACGGGGAAGGCGACCGTCTATCATCTCAGCAAGGAATCCTTCACGCGGGCGCTCCAGGAAGGACATTCAGGCAACGCGTTTATCGAATTCCTGATGGCCCACAATCGCGGCGGCGGACTGCCGGCAAACGTGATGACCACGCTCGAAGATTGGCGCGGCGGGGTCAAGCGGATCCGACTGCGAACGCTTCAGATCCTAGAGACGGACGACCCGCTCGTTCTCGCAGACCTGCTTCACAGACGACGGTTCAGGAAGTGTCTTGTTCCGCTCGATTCCCAACTGACCGCCACGTACACCAAGATTTCGCGGGCGGAACTTGTCAAAGAGCTCGAGAAAGACGGCTTTGTCGTTGAATAGCATGTCGTTTGTTCATCAGACTCTGCGGAGAATCATACGTGAAGACAATTGCCATGCTGGCACTGTTTTCGATAATGGCCATCGGCGCCTCGGGCGATGAATGGTGGAATCCCGCGTGGCAGTACCGCCAGCGCGTGAGTATCGATGCTTCAGAGCTCGATGAGGATTTGGTTGATTTTCCATTAGGCCTTCGGCTGACGGATACGGAGTTCGCCCGGACACGCGCAAAATCGGATGGAAGTGACCTGCGGGTGATCAGCGGGGAAGGCGTTGAACTGCCATACGAGATCGTTCGATGGGATTCGGAGGCCGTTGAGCTGTATGTAAAGCTGCAGAAGATCGCTGCCAGGACAAACGGACAATACGTCGACCTCTATTTCGGAAATCCATCTGCTGAAGTGCCCCCCCGAGCGCCCGCGTGGGACGCGCATTATCGATTTGTGCTTCATTTTGCCGGGAACCTCGATGACGCAAAAGGCAAGAAGGGCGTGTTGACCTCCCAAGGCACGGTGGCCGTGAAAGAGACGGCCGTGTTCGAAGCGGACCCTTGTTTTCTGAGCGTAAACGATGCCGTTCTGCGCGACCTTGGCCAGCAAATCAGTATTGCCGTCCGGTTCAAGGTCACGGGAGGCCCTGGACTCCAGACGCTGGCCGCCGGACAGCGAACGAGCGACAGGGAGGAATGGTTCAATTTCGGGTTGAAGCTGCCGAATATCGTGCACACGAATGCGACAAGTCACGGCCAACGCGCACCGGAATTGAACCCGGAAGGCATTGCTCCAAACGAATGGCACTCGGCGGTCGTGGTGTATGACGCGCGGAACCGCACGCGCATGATCTGCATCGATGGCGTGATTCTACAAGGAGACAGTGCGCTGCCGGGATCGCTCGAGATCCAGGCGATGCGGATCGGCCGAGGCATGCTTCACTTTGACCCATGGCAGTTTCACGGCGAGATGGACGAGGTCCGACTCTCGGATGTCGCCCGTTCGAACTCATGGATACGGGCGGAAGCGGCATGTCTGTCGGACAGGAACTCATTTTGCGCGGTCGGTCTGCCGCAGGAATACGGCGCACCCGAACCGCCACCCGCGCCGTTTGAGTTGCTGGGGCCGCGGAGCGGCACACAGTCGCGCAGGCGCGACGGGGTGCGGGTGCAATGGCGTCCCTCAGGAGGAGCAACATCATACAAGGTGCTTGTCTATCCCGATGAGGATACGGAGAGCCCCTCGATCGCGATTGACGCCGCGAATGCGACGCACTGCATGATCCCGGCGGCGGCATGCGCGGGGAAGACGATTTACTGGACAGTGGTGGCACGGTCGGAGGCCAGGGAAACGCGAGCCACGGGCCGATGGAGACTCTCATTCTATGATTGGGGGCAAACAATGAATGTACCGCCGGAAGAGAAGGTCGGACCTATGTTGAGCCCGGCAAGGGAGGCAGCGTTCGAGTTGGACGGGTATTTGCGGAAGCGCATCGATAAGTGCATACAACGGTATTTTCTCGAGACGCCTGAATCAAGTCCGGCGATCCTGCAGGTGCTCCGCGACCGGGATAAGGCACCCGTTCGCGATCCACTGGTTCCGTGGGCGGGCGAGTTTGCCGGAAAGTTTCTGACGGGCGCGGAACTGACGTGGCGGCTCGCGCGCGATGAAACACTGAGAAGGGCCATCGACGCATTCGTGCTGGATCTGCTCGCTTGTCAGGCGCCGAACGGATACCTTGGACCGTTTCCGGCAGCGTCGCGCCTGACGGGCGGCAACTGGGACGTGTGGGGACACTATCACTGCATGCTGGGGCTGCTTCTCTACTATGAGGACACCGGATACGGGCCGGCGCTGGAATCGTGCAAGAAGATGGGCGATCTGCTTTTTGAAACATTCGGCCCGGGAGGGCCTTCCCTGACGTGCGACGGTTCCGGAGGGCAGATGAACATGGCCATCTGCCACGGCTTAGTGCTGTTGTACAGGAAAACCGGGGTGCAGAGGTACCTTGATCTGGCAAAGTACATCATTGATGACGCCTGGAACGAAGAGGGCGCGGGGAGATATCTCGAGTCGGCGCTCGCAGGGAGGCGCGTGTATGAGTTTCCGCAACACCGATGGGAGGCGCTGCACGACTACCAGGCGCTGCCGGAGATGTATTGGCTCACGGGCGACGACCGGTATCGCCGCGCGTCCGAGCAGATCTGGTGGACGGGCGTCGCGGGGGATCGACACAATACGGGCGGCGTCACATCAGGCGAGGGTTTCTGCGGATCGCCGTACAACTTGGGCGCTATCGAAACGTGTTGTACGGTTGCATGGATTGCTTTCTCACTGGACATGCTTCGATTGACGGGGGACAGCCGCATCGCGGACGAGATCGAGTGGAGCACGCTGAACAGTGCGTTGGGCGCGATCCCGTACAGTGGGCGAACCTGCGCGTACAACGTGCCGATGGACGGCACGCGGACATTCGGCGTGGAACTTCCTTGGCAGTCGCCTAAAGCAGGGCCTGATCTGAACTGCTGCGCCGTGAACGCTTACCGTCCGCTCGGGATGATCTCGCAATGGGCCCTCATGGCGGACAAGGAAGGACTGGTGATCAGCTTCTACGGACCTGGAACGTTCAGCGCACGGCTGGCAACGGGCACACGGGTCGAGTTCAGGCAAGAAACGAACTATCCGGCCGATGGTCATGTCAAGATCACGGTCAACCCGGAGAAGCCTGAGTCCTTTTCACTGAAGATCCGCGTGCCAGGGTGGTCAAAGAATTCCGCTGTGAAAGTGAACGGGAATAAAGTGGCTGGTGCCGTCCCGGGAACATATCTCCTCTTGGGAACACAGTGGCGGCCTGGCGACACAGTCGAGGTCGACTTCGATTTCTCGCTGCATTTTTGGGCCGGCGAGCAGGAGTGCGCCAACAGGATCTCGGTCTTCCGCGGGCCGATCCTCTATGCATACGATGCTCGTTACAACGATCTCAATCCGGACCAATTGCCGGCTCTTGACTGGGCCTCCGCGCGACTCGACAATGCCGCGTGGGACCGTTCCCTCGAGCCGTGGATACTGGCGGACCTCAAGGACAAGAACGGGACGGCGTTTCGCGTGTGCGATTTCTCGAGTGCAGGACAAACCGGCAATCATTACCGCTCGTGGCTTGCTGCAAACGACCTGCCGCCGTCGCCGTTCCATCTGCTGGAACCGGCGGACGGGGGCGAAGGCAAAACGTTCAAGTGGGAGAAACGAAACGGTGCTGATAAATGGGTGCTCAAGATCAGCGCGCAGCGTGATCTTGCCGAAACCACGCGCGTTGAGGCCAACGAGAACCCCGAAGCCATGACGGATCTGAAACCCGGCACATATTTCTGGAGCGTTAGTGCTTCAAACGCATACGGCAGCACTGAGGCGGCGGACGGCCCGCGGAAAGTCGTTGTCAAGTGAAAGATCGGGAGAATAACCGCAGACGGAAAGCGGGAATTATGCCGGCGGATTCCGATAACTACGGCGCATTGATCGATGAAGCTCGAAGGTTGGGTGGGCACCGGACGAGGAAAGCAGCCGTTAACGCTGCTTTGAGAGAGTACGTGCAACACCGACAGCAGGCTGAGATTGTGAAACTCTTCGGAACTGTGGAATACTGGCCCGATTACAACTACAAGGCGTTGCGGCGGAAGAGGCGAACACGAGAAGCCTGACTCGGTCGAGGGTTCGGGCGCTGTGTGAGCGGCCCAAGTGGGAAGATGCATGTGCCGCGAAGACGGCGCTGGCAGACAGGAGTATACAAATGATAACGCGCAGCAGCATTCTGGCGGTGGGCTTGCTTTGGAGCGGGGTGATTATGGCAGCGGACATTGAAATCCAGAAGGTATACGGGACGGAACTCCCGGGGAAGTACAAGCATCCGGCATCGATCTCTGAGTTCGACAACGGGGACTTGTACATCGCCTACTACGGCGGGTCGGGGGAATATGAACTCGACACGGCGGTTTGGGGCGGGCGATTGGCGAAAGGGTCCTCAGGGTGGAGTCAGCCCGTGAAGATCGCGGACACGCCGTTCCATTCCGACGGCAATCCGGTCGTCTGGCAAGCGCCCGACGGTGTCGTGTGGCTGTTCTACGTGGTGCGGTACGGCGACACGTGGTCGGACTCGAGAATCCACGCGAAGATATCGAATGACAAGGCCGGCACGTGGTCCGACGCATTCGTTCTGGGCGATGAGCGGGGCATGATGGTTCGGTCGAAACCCATCGTTTTGAATAACGGCGACTACCTGCTTCCGATCTACCATGAGAAAGGTCATGACCGAGAGTTCGTGGGACCGGACACGACCTCCTTGTTCTTGCGCTGTAATCCGAAAACGATGGCGTGGACCGAAACCAACCGCATAACGTCGCGGCTGGGCTGCCTTCAGCCTGCTGTGGCGCAGATGACCGATGAATACCTGATCGCATACATGCGGCGCGGCGGCGGGTATGATCCCCGCACGGACGGGTACATCGTGAGGGCGGAGTCGCACGATGGGGGACGGACTTGGAGCGAAGGCAAAGATTCCACGTTCCCCAATCCGAACGCCGCGGTGGATTTTCTGAAACTGGGCAATGGTCACTTGATGCTGATCTACAACGACAGCATGAAAGATCGGACGCCGTTGACGGCAGCGGTGTCAACCGATGGCGACAAGACATATCCGTATAAGCGGAACATCATCGAAGGTAAGGATGATTTCGCTTATCCTTACGCAATCCAGACGAAGGACGGGAAGATTCACCTTGTGTTTACATCGCATGAACGTATGCAGGTAAACCACGCGGTGTTCGACGAGGGCGCCATAACGGGTCAGAGATAGCGTCCGGGGGAGGAGATCATTGAGGGATGGGCGCTGGACGCGTGGTTGTGATTGACGGGGGCTACGAGTCTTATGCTGCGGAGGCGGAGTTGCTTCGCGGTGCGGGATACGCACTCGACTTGTTTCCCGGCGACCGGCACGACCTCGAGGGGAAACTCGCGTTCGCTCAGGACGCAGTGGGGATGCTCGTGCGGTGGAGCGAGTTGGATGACAGCGCTCTCAGCAAGGTTCTTTCCGTCAGATGCATTGTGCGCTACGGCATCGGGTATGACAACATCGACATCGCCGCCGCAAGCAAGCGCGGCATCAAGGTCTGTAACGTTCAAGGATATGCAAACCACGCCGTGTCGGACCATGCGCTCGCGCTGATTCTCGCATGCACGCGAAGCTTGCCCATGGCGCTCGATACACTCCGCGCCAACTACGCGGCGCCGCCTCGACAGTACATGCCTGAACTGAGAGATATGACGTTGGGCATCGTGGGCCTTGGCCGGATCGGCGGAACACTCTGTGTCAAAGCGAGGCCGCTGTTCAAGAACGTTCTTGCATGCGATCCCTATATCGCGGACGAGCGGTTCATTGCGCTCGGCGCCGTTCAGAGCACGCTCGACACCGTACTTTCCGAAAGCGACGTGGTGAGCATCCACTGCAGTCTGACGGACGAGACGCGGCGGATGTTTGATAAAGACGCGCTTGAGAGAATGCGCACGACGGCGATCCTCGTGAATACGGCGCGCGGACCCGTAATAGACGAAGAAGCGCTGCTCACAGCGCTTGACGGGGGGAAACTTTATGCGGCGGGCCTCGATGTCTTCTGGGACGAGCCGCCTTTGGCAAACCGGGAGCCGCTCATTGCGCACCCGCACGTCGTCGCTACCGGACATTACGCGTGGTATTCGAACGCGGCGCGCCAGGAACTCCAACGCCGAGCGGCCGAAAACATGTTAGCGATGTTAGACGGCGAGACGCCTGAAGACTGTCTCAATCCCGAGGCGTGTCCACAAGGTTAGCCGCACAGGGAGCGAAATGCGGTCTTGACATCGGCGGGGCCGTATGGCAGATTACCGCCATTAATTGCTCCGTCACGACTGGCGATGCTGAACGTGGAACAGACCACGAGGGAGTGGCGGAGGTTGGATTCGCCGTTCGCCTGGGCGGCGGTCCGCGAGGGGCGGATCGCAGACTTTTTCGCAGAAGCTGACGTGTAGAAGTCGCCCCGGACGACGAGTCCGATGGGGGCGTCAGGCAGCTTCACGGAGTGAGCTGGAGGCGAATATGCGGTACACTCCTCTCTACGAAGACCACCTTACCCGCGGCGCCAAAATGATGACGTTCCACGGGTGGTCTATGCCCTTGCAGTTCTCGGGCATCATCGATGAACACCTTCACACGCGGAGCAAGGTCTCGCTGTTTGACTGTTCGCACATGGGCGAGTTTCTTCTGAAAGGCGCCAAGGCGATCCGGGCGTTTGAGAACATGGTCTTTAACGACATGATCTGTTTGAAGGTGGGGCGGTGCCGGTACACGAGCATCCTTGACATATGCGGCGGTATCATCGACGACGTGATCGCAATGCGTTTGTCGGAAGATGAGTTGTTCCTATCGACGAACGCAGGCCCGTGCGAGCGCGTATCGCGCATTCTCCATCGAGTTTGCATGGCGCAGGACCTTTCGCCCGGACTTTCAAAGATCGACGTGCAGGGCCCGTTATCGCGCGAGCTCGCGTTGAAGGTTGGCTTTGCGGAGATTGAGGCGCTAAAGTACTTCACGGTCTGCCGGACCCGTTGGCGCGAGACTGACATTGTGGTTTCACGAGGCGGGTATACCGGGGAGCGTGGTTACGAGTTTTTCGTACCGAATGATCTGGCGGTCGCGCTTTGGAAAGAGTTGCTGATGCATGAAGAGGCGGCCCCGGCGGGGTTGGGAGCGCGGGACACGCTGCGGCTCGAGATGGGTTACACGTTGTACGGGCAGGACGTTGACGAATCCCACACGACGCTGGAAGCGGGAATGGGCCGCTTCATTGACTGGGACAGCGAGTTCCACGCGAAAGAATTCCTCTTGATGCAGCGGCAAATGGGGCGGTATAAGATCCGCACGGGCATCCAGACGTTCGATCGCCGTGCACCGCGAACGGGACATGAGGTCTTCTATGAAGGAAAGCCCGTGGGACAGGTGACAAGCGGCAGCTTCGGCCCAAGCGTCGGACGCGGGATAGGAATGGCGTACATTCCTCTGGAACTGTCCGCGCCGGGAACAAGGTTGACCGTCGGACCCAAAGATCTGGAAGTCGAGACGGCGGAATTTCCGTTCTATAAGAACGGTTCATGTAGGGCCTAGAGTCATTTGCGGAATTGTTGAGGCTGCTTCCCGTAGGCAAAGGAGCATTGGAGATGAACCCGAGACACCTCAGGTACAGTGAGAACCACGAGTGGGTGCGCGATAGTGGAGGCGTATACGTCGTCGGCATCACGGAGTACGCCGCGGAGCAACTGGGAGACATTACGTACGTGGAGTTGCCTCAGGTGGGCGATGAGTTCGCTCAGGATGATGAGGCGGCCACCGTTGAATCGGTGAAAGCGGCAAGCGAAGTGTACGCCCCGGTTGGCGGCACCGTCGTCGCGGTCAATGGGGCGCTCGACGAGCATCCTGAGCTTATCAATAAAGGCCCCTACGAACAGGGCTGGATGTTCAAGCTGGGAGACGCTGAAGTGGCCGAGTTCGATTCTCTGATGGACGTCGCCGCGTATGAGAAATACCTGAAGGAATTATAGAATGGGTTGGGTTCCCACGACGGCATCTGAACGAGCTGAGATGCTCGCCGCCATCGGCGCCGGGTCCGTTGAAGAGCTTCTTGATTCGATTCCTCGAGAAGTGCGGCTTCAGTCTTGGGCCGTTCCGCCGGGTCTTTCAGAAATGGCCGTGAGCGATCTCGTTCACCGGCTGGCGGCGAAGAACGTCACCTCCCACACGAGTTTTATTGGCGGCGGATACTACGACCATTTCATCCCGGCCGCGGTGGATGCCCTTTCGTCCCGAAGCGAGTTCTACACGGCTTACACGCCGTATCAGCCGGAGTGCGCGCAGGGCACGCTGCAAAGCATCTACGAGTACCAGTCGATCATATGCCGGCTGACCGGACTCGAGTGTGCCAATGCGTCTCTGTATGACGGCGGAACGGCCGTGTTTGAGGCGGCCATGATGTCCATTCGGCTTACAGGTCGACCTCGAGTGGTTTGCCATTCCTCTCTGAACCCGATCTACCGAAGGATTCTGGATACACAAACGGCCCATCTCGAGATCGAGATCGCTGACGGCGGGGACCCGAAGGACGCGGCGTGCGTCATCGTGCAGAACCCGGCGTTCCTCGGGGACGCGGCGGACTTCGCTGCGCTGGCGGAGAAGTGTCATGCGGCCGGCGCATTGCTCGTAGTTTCGTTCTATCCGATCTCGCTCGGCCTCATGAAGACGCCCGGCCAGATGGGCGCGGACATTGCCGTGGCGGAAGGCCAGTCGCTAGGGCTCCCGCTCGGATTCGGCGGTCCATATCTTGGGATCATGGCGACGCGCAGGCGGCACATGCGAAAGATGCCGGGCCGGCTCGCCGCGGCAACACACGACAACCAGGGGCGGACCGGCTACGTTTTGACATTGCAGGCACGTGAGCAACACATCCGCCGCGAGAAGGCGATGTCGAATATATGCTCGAACGAAGCGCTCTGCGCAATGCGTGCGCTCATTTATCTGTGTCTCCTGGGCAAGGAGGGCCTGAGACAGGTTGCCACGCACTGCTACTCGAAGGCTGAATACTTGAAATCGAGGCTCAGGCAAGCAGCGCCGCGCATCCGGATCTTGAACGAAGGTCCCACGTTCAACGAGTTCGCGGTGAGACTGCCGCATGACGCTTCCGATGTCGTGGATCGCATGCTCGGGCGGGGTCTTCTAGCGGGACTGCCGTTGAGCGCGGTAGGCAGAGGCGGGCCGAATGACTTGCTCATTGCGGTGACCGAAAAGCGGACGCGAGAGGACCTCGACGACTTCTCAACGGCGCTGGATGCCGAATCATGCAGTTGATCTTCGATGCCAGCCGGCCCGGCCGCCGTGCGGTGGACCTCGGCGCGTTGGACGTTCCGGAATCGTCATTGCCGGAGGCGTTGCGCCGTCCTGACGCGCCTGCGCTGCCCGAGTTGAGCGAACTGGACGTTGTCCGGCACTTCACACGCTTGTCGCAACGCAACATCGGCGTGGACTCCAACTTTTACCCGCTCGGATCGTGCACGATGAAGTACAACCCGAAGATGGCCGAGGCCGCAGCCGCGGAGTTCGGTTTCAGAGATCTGCATCCGCACCTTGCCACAGCCCCGGTGTATGAGCCCTGCTGCCAGGGGGCCTTGGCCCTGATTTACGATCTCGAGCGCCTGCTGGCGGAGATTAGCGGGATGCGGGCGGTCAGCCTGCAACCGATAGCAGGCGCACACGGAGAACTCACGGGCGTCCTTCTCATCGCGGCATATCACCGCGATAGGGATAGTGCAAAGGACACGATCATAATCCCTGATTCCGCGCACGGAACGAATCCGGCCAGCGCCGCCATCGCTGGGTTCAAAGTGGTCCAAGTGCCCTCGGACAAGGACGGCACAATTCATCTCGACGCCTTTCGTTCCGTGCTGAACGATAAGGTTGCGGGCGTGATGTTGACGTGTCCCAATACGCACGGGCTGTTCGAACCGGACGTCCGGCGAATTGCGGATCTTACGCACGAGGCCGACGCCTTGTTGTATTACGACGGCGCCAATCTCAATGCCGTGGTGGGCCAGTGCCGGCCCGGCGACCTCGGCTTTGATGTGATGCATTTCAACCTTCACAAGACCTTCGGGACGCCGCACGGAATGGGAGGGCCGGGTGCGGGTCCGGTGGGCGTCGGGGAACGTCTTGCGCCTTACCTGCCGGGTCCGCGCGTCGTGCGCCGCGCAGACATATTCACGTTCGAAACGCCGCCGAAATCCATCGGCAGGGTGTCCGCGTTCTTCGGGAACTTCCTCATTGCGGTTCGCGCCTATGCATACATACGGCGGCTCGGCGACGAAGGCCTTAGGGAGGTCTCGCGGAACGCGGTGCTTCATGCGAACTACGTTCTGGCGCGCCTTCGGCATGCTTTCACGCCGGCCTTTGAGGGGCGATGCATGCATGAGTGCGTCTTGACGGCCGCGCCTCAAGCGGAGCGCGGCTTCAGGGCGCTGGACATTGCGAAGGCGCTCCTCGACTACGGCTTCCACGCGCCGACGGTTTACTTTCCCTTGACGGTCAAGGAAAGCCTGATGATCGAGCCAACCGAGACCGAGTCCAAAGAGACTCTTGACGCTTTCTGCGATGCCATGCTTGAAATCGCCGAGCGAATCGAGAACAATGATGCCTCTCTTCACGAGACGCCGGTTAGCACGCCCGTAGGCCGCCTCGATGAGGTCCATGCGGCGCGCACGCTGGATTGTGCGTGTCTGTAGTAACGCAATGTTGGCGAAGATTCCGGAGTAAGAGTGAGTTTGCCCGCCACAGCGTCCGATACTTTCGCTCGAAACGCTCCTCTAAAGTGCCCCTTTGAAGGGGGTGCAGGGGGATGTTAGAGTTCCGCGATGCGTCCGAAAGCATCGACATAACATCCCCCTGCACCTCTTTCAACGGGGGACAAATAGGCGCCTGGTCCCGACTGTCGATATGTTTTTGAGGAAACAACAGTGAGCAGCAAGAGCGCTATACGACTGCTGGATTATAGCTTCCGAAATCCAGCCGAAAACCTTGCCCTCGACGAGGTGCTCTTGGACGCCGCGGAATCCGGGCGTGGGGGAGAAGTGCTGCGTTTCTGGGAGAGTCCCGTTACCTTCGCAGTGGTCGGCGTGACGCAGGCCCTCCGCCAGGAAGTGTATGAGAAGAATTGCATGGAGGATCACGTTCGCGTTCTACGGCGTGCATCCGGGGGCGGGTGCGCACTCCAGGGTCCAGGGTGCCTGAACTACACACTCGTTCTGTCTCACGAACGCCATCCGGAGATCAGCACAATCCGTGGCTCGTATTGTTTCATTCTCGATCGTCTGTGTGAGGCACTGCTGCGGCGCGGCGTGTCGGCGCATCACAAGGGCATATCGGACCTCGCGGTTGGAGGCA
>Ga0315279_10007376_pt1 | contig 13616 bp, 11 predicted proteins | sample YL17G06_20_MG_FD_203694 | JGI IMG/M metagenome (GOLD analysis project Ga0315279, IMG submission 203694) | Sediment microbial communities from Yellowstone Lake, YNP, Wyoming, USA - YL17G06_20 | ecosystem: Environmental > Aquatic > Freshwater > Lake > Sediment | place: USA: Wyoming | collected... | reverse complement strand
CTCAGCGAGGGGAAGAAGACGCCACCCAACCATGAAAGCACCCCCAGCCTTCTACTTGATCTCCTCCAGAATCCTTGCAAGCCTCTCTACGAGCTCAGGCAGATCGTGTTGCATCGTTTTCCACGTCAATTCCAGATCTACCCCGAAATACTCATGAACCAGCACATCCCTCATCCCAGCGATTTGCCGCCAGGGCACCTCCGGATGCCGATCCTTCAACTCTGCGGGCAAGTTCTTTACCGCCTCGCCAATGATTTCCATCCTTCGGATCACAGCATCCTGCACCTGTGGTAAGGTGAGAAAGTCATCCTTTGAAACCCCACTCGCGTAGGTCTGGATGAGATGGATGCTTTCCAGGATGTGCTCAATGAAGAGCCGCGCGTCTCTGCTCACAGAATCGCCACCTGCTCACGAAGCACCCTTTCCTTGATTCGCGGGTGCAACGCCCGGTATGTCAGGACATCCACATCCCTCCCCACCACCTCTGCCAGTTCGAGCTGCAACGCCACCAGGTCCAGCAAACTCTTTTCGCCCTCAAACTCAACCAGGACATCCAGATCGCTGTCCTCCTCGGCTATGCCCTTGGCAAACGACCCGAAGATGGCGGCATGAGCAACGTCATGGTGCTTCAATACAGGGGTGATTTTCCGCTTAAGCGCTTCGAGTAACTTCTCCATATCTCCTCGCCCATCCGTCCAACGCGCACTCTCCGATCACCAATCTAGGATAGCATCCTGCCCATCTCCGAAGCAAACTGCCGCACCGCCTATCGTCGTCGGCTGCGTCGGCGGCCGGATACGGCGGCGCTAAATGAAATCAAGGGGATCGTTGGTGCGAACCAGCAGGCTTCTGGTGCCGACCATTTCGCGCCCACCCACCGGTATCTCCCCCTTGCGCTGCGCGTAGGCACGGGCCTGCTCCTCGGTGAAGAAGTCGGTCTGGAACTCGAAGGGCGGGTCGAGTTTGTAGGGCTTGAACTCCTTCAGCCGTCCGAGCGCTTCACGTGCCTTGGCGCGGATCAAATCGCAGGCGTCTTCCGGATGCAGGGAAATGGCCCAGTGGATTCCGAGACCTCTTTTCGTCGGGGCAACCTCGACGTCCCCAAGCCACTCCTTCGCCTCGCGGCAGCCGGCCTCGTCGGCAGAGACCATCACCACCGGCACGCCGAAAGTGCCTATCTGGAGGGCTTCAACCGCAATCTCTCCGATGCGCTTGCCGTTGAGCCACATGTTCTCTATAGTGGCGGAACTGAAGGTATGCGCCAGAACGCCGTCCTGCACGCCCGCCATGGCATGGTGGCCGAGGAGAATGGCAGCGTCGAAGGTGCTATCCAGCACCAGTTTCATTGGGACGCCTCCGAGGGCGATCTTGACGCCGGAAGGGAGTTTGTCGTAGTGGAGGAACAGCCCTATTGGGGAGAATCCGCGTATGAAACCGGAATCGTGGACGAGGATTTCGGTTGCGCCTGCCTGGCGAGCGCCGATTACCGCCGCCGCCGCCTCTCGCGTTGCCTGCTCTCTGATGAACTCGCCCTGCCAAATCCCGTACACGGTCTTAGGGTCTTTCTCGCGCACGACACAGGCTTGCCCCTCACTGTCCACGGCGATGTAGACTTTCACGGTGACGCCCCCTCTTCCGGGGCATTGTATCGGCGGAGGAGTCAAGACTCAAATCCCTCAATGAGATCGTCGTCGGCGAGCCACCGCTGCACCCATGCCGCACCCGGTTGCTCATGAGGGTGAAGTCACGGCTTGACTTGTTCCATCGCGCGGACTACTCTACGCCGTGGTAGAGGAAGCATGCACAGGCTATCCTGGGTGGGACTGATTGTGCTTTCCCTTTGCTCGGCGTGGACCGCCGCAGCAAACGACGAGGAGAAGACCGTCAGGGTCAGGGGAGAGGGAACGTCGAACGCGGCAGAGGCCAGCAAGTGGGCAATACTTATCGGCATTAATCACTATCAAGACCCCGATATCCAATCCCTGAACTTCTCTGTGGCAGACGCAAAAGCACTGGCCGATGCCTTGACTGACCCGAACATCGGCGGCTTTCCCCGGGACCACGTTGCGCTCATGACCGACGACGCACAGGACCCAGACTTGCGGCCCACGCGGCGCAATATCATGGCTCATCTGGCCGAGTGCCTTCCTCTCCCGGGGCCGGAGGATACTCTCCTGTTCTTCTATTCGGGGCACGGAGCACAGCCGGGGAACACCAGTTACATCCTGCCGTCGGACGCGCAGGTGGACACCGAGGATGCGCGAGCGGCGGAGGCGAAGTTGGCGTTGACCTCCGTTTCCGTCTCCTATCTTCTGGAGCAGTTGCAGGCCTGTCAGGCCAGCAGGAAAGTGATGATCCTGGACTCGTGCCACAGCGGGGCGGCGAAGGTTTCGGGCGAGCGGATGGGGACGGCCCTATCATCGGTTCTGGCATCGGGGGGAGCAGGCATGGTGAGCCTTTCCTCCTGCACTCTGGACGAACAGTCCTACGAGTACCGTGAAGTGGGGCACGGGGCGTTCACCTACTTCCTCATAGACGGACTGAAAGGGGCAGCGGATCGGGATGGCGATGGGGAGATAGTCGTCAGCGAGGCGAACCGCTACGCTCATGACAAGACGTATGAATGGGCGAAGAGTCGCAATGTGAGCCAGACGCCGATCTTTTACGGGGTTCAGGCGGGGGATATCATGCTTACCGGGCGGCTCAAGGCCAACATAGCCGGCGCCACTCGGCTGGGCGGGACCTCAAGCGCGGCCAGGGAAACTGCCAGGCCGAGTCTGGCTGTGCTTCCTTTCGAGGTGGTGGGAGGCGAGCAGGAGCCGGGGGCTGGGTTCGCCTCCGAACTGACCACGTCTCTTTCGAAGACCAAGAGGTTCAACCTGCTGGAGGGGTCCGGGGTGTCCAAGAGCGTTCGGGTGGTGGGAACAGAGCCGCAGCCGGACCTGGGCGCCATCTCTGAGGCGGGAAAGACGCTTGGGACGCAGGTCCTGGTGGCCGGCACAATGGAGCAGGTTTCGGCGTCCACGACCCGCGTCAACGTTCGGCTTATCGACACTGCAACGGGGCAGATTTCGCAGACGGAGAGGGAAGAGGGCGCCGACTTGTCAGCCCTGGCAGATGAACTGGCGCAAAGGATTGCCGACTCCTATCCGATAGTGGGAACCGTCATCAAGAAAGAAGGGAACTCATTCCTCTCCGACGTGGGAGCCGTGAACGGCGTTGAGGTAGGCATGCGGTTTGAGGTTTCCCGCGAGCAGTCCGTGGAGACACTGCTCGGCATAAAGACCTCCTCCTCGCCCATCGGGGACGCTGAAGTTGTGGAAGTGCAGGACGACTTCTGCCGCGCCCGCAGCAACGCGGCAGTGCAGGAGAGGGACAAGGTGAAGAGCATAAGCCGGGCTTTCGGCCAGGTGCAAGGCCAGGCGACAGGCACCCTTTCCATCTCCTCTGTCCCGGCCGGCGCCACGCTCTATCTGGACGGGCGGTCCGTGGGGCAGACTCCATGGCAAGGAAGGGTGGAGGCGAGAACCTACCAGGTGGCCTTGAAGAAAGAGGGCTACAGCCAGCATACGGGGAATGCCGAGGTCAAGCCGGATGCACTTCAGAACTACACCGCCACCCTCGAGGCATTGCGGGGGAACCTGCAGATTAACTCCGATCCGCAGGGTGCCACGGTCTTCCTGGACGGCCAGGGAATAGGGGCAACTCCCCTCGCTCAACAGGTGTCCGCCGGCAACCACACCATAATCCTCGAACTTGCGGGCCACCGGCGCTGGCAGTCCGAGGTGGCGGTCTCGCCGGACAGGGACACACAGGTTTCGGCGTCCCTGACCGGGAATGACGGCAGCCTTCGCATCACGAGCCAGCCGGCGGGAGCGAAAGTTCTGCTGGACGGCGTAGGAATCGGAGTAACGCCTCTAGCGGTTCCAGGGGTATCGCCCGGCGGGCACCAAGTCTCGATCTCCGCACCCGGTTGTGCAGACGCGGTGCAGTCCGTTACTGTAACGGGCGACCAGGAGACGGCCGTCAACCTTGAGTTGAAGCGCACCGGCATCTCAGTCGGGCTGGCCGTTGACCGAAAGGACAAAACGTACAAGATCGGCTCTGACATTCAGGTCTCCTTCAAGCCTTCTCAGGACTGCTACCTGAATATCTACGATGTATCGCCCGCGGGAACGTTATTCCGGCTGTATCCCAACAACTATGCGCCCGACGCCCAGGTGGCGAGAGGCAGGGCATACGCGATACCCAACGCGAACTACGGCGTGGGGCTTCACGTTGACCCGCCGGCAGGCGAGGAGACCTTCATTGCCATCGCCTGTCCCGAGGAGTTCTCTCTCGATATCGAGTACCAGGAGTTCGGCTCGTATGACGAGGCGCTGCAGTTCATCCGCGAGAGGGTTCAGTCCGTCACCGGCGGAACTGCAGAGGAACTGGTCTTCAAAGTAGTGAAGTAAGCGCGCGGGCGAAGGAAAGAGCCGCGCGACCTGCTACGGGCTGCTCGATTTGCGGCAGCGCGACCCCCTACGGTGCAGTTTGACCGGCGGTGGCATCTTGCTTACCATCAGCACCAAGAAGCGGCTGAGCCGCCGTTCACGGGCAATGCCATTGGAAAGAAGGAGCGAGAATGAGCGACAAGAGCCAGTTGACTAAGCAGTGGCACGAACTCTACCGAAAGACGCTGCTGGAGGACGTGCTGCCTTTCTGGATGAAGTACGGTTTCGACAAGGAGCATGGCGGCATAGGCAATATCCTCGACGATGCTGGGAACGTGCTGGGACACGACAAATACATCTGGTCGCAGGGGCGCGGCCTCTGGACTTTCTCGGCGCTCTGCAAAAGGGTGGAGAAGCGGCCGGAGTGGCTGGCCTTTGCGGACCATATCTACGAGTACCTGTCATCGCACGGGAGGGACGGGGAGGGGCGGTGGATGTTCCGCCTCGACGGGGAAGGCAACGTGTTGGATCGAGACATCAGCATCTATGCCGATTCATTTGCGCTCAACGGCATGGCGGAATACTACAGCGCCGGCGGCAACCGTAACGCCCTGAAGATCGCCCTCGAGACGTATGAGAGCACCTGGTCAAGGGTCAATCGCCCGGGGAGTTATGGGCTTGCGCCCTACGCAGTGCCGGCGGGCATGAAGCCGTTCGGCATCCCGATGGTCTTCTCCTTCTTCTATTACTGGCTCGGCAAGATCGCCGAGCGGCCCGACATCTGTGAGGTCGGACACAAACTGGCGCACGTCCTCATGAAGGATTTCTACGTTCCGGAGAAGGACGCCATGCTGGAACTGGTGACGACCGAGGGGCGGTTTGTGGATTCCGTCGAGGGGCGGACTTGCACGCCGGGGCACGTGCTCGAGGCCCTCTGGTTCCTCATCTCCATCTTCGAGCAAACGGGAGAGAGCGACCGGATTCAGACGTGCTGCCGCCTCATCAAGCGGCACCTCGAGTTGGGCTGGGATGAGGAATTCGGCGGCCTGGTGCTGGGGATTGACATTGACGGGAAAACTGAAGGTTCGTTCTGGCAGAACCCGGACCGCAAGCCATGGTGGGTGCAGACCGAGGCGCTTGTTGCGACGGCTTACGCCTATCGTCATACGAAGGAAGATTGGTGCCTCGAGTGGCACAAACGGATACAGGACTACGCCTACTCGCACTATCCGGTTAAGACGGGGGAATGGATTCAGTGGCTGGACCGGCGGGGGAGGAAAATGGAGGGCGGGACTCTGCCAGTCAAAGATCCATTCCATCTGCCGAGGACGCTCATCTATCTCCTCGACCTGTTCGCCCCCTAGTAGTGCGAGACCGATGCGGGTGCCTCGGGCCGCTTTGGCAAGCGCGGCAGCGAGAGGAACCGGCAGGCGCCGAGACAAGTGCGCGCCGCCCAGGCCAGCCGGGTGACTACCCTGCCCTGCCGGCGCAGCGCCAACTGCCCGTTCCCCTGGAGGAGGGGAAGACTGCGAGGCTGACGATAGTGGTCTCGGACGACGTGGAGAGCGCCAAGAGGGACGGCGAGATGCGCAAGCCCGTGCTGACCATCAGGTTCTCCTTCTTCTGCATAGAGGACGAGATCGAGATCCGCTTCAACGGCGTGGTCCTGCCCATCGAGAAGGCAGAGATTACGGATGAGCGCGCCCTGTGGATTCCCGTTCACCTTCGTGAGCCGATAGATGCGCCGATGGGCATGTCGGCGCACTGGTTCCGCTACTGGCTCGACCTTGACCTGTTGAAGCGCGGGGCAAACGTCCTGGAGATAGAGACCAAGAAGATGGCCAAAGAGGCCGGCTTCGAGCGAGCCATAAACGGCGTGGAGATACAGACGCGCTACAAGGACTGGGTGCGTCCCGAGGGCATTGAGGGCATCCCAAGAATAAAGCCTCCCGCATCGTAGAGGCAGCGGACAAGCAACAACCCCTTGCCGCGGATTGGCGCGGATTCAGGCGGATTGCGCGGATTCGGCACAGCCCTGATTCAATGGCAGTCTGTTCAACACGAAGAGGGGACGCATCGCCTTTCACGCCCGACTTCCGAAAGGGATGCATCCCCTCTTCCCCGAAGATTCCTGGAACTTTTTGTCCGCTCAAGCAGACTACTTATATAGAGAGCTCGTCCGAACAATAGCCCCGGCGGTCTTGGCGGGCGCATGCGTGCCTGAAGGAAGCGGAGAGAAATGCTAAAGTACCTGTTGCTTGCTGTGCTGGTGGCTGCGCTAGGCGCAGTGGATGCGCCCCCGAGGAGCCAGCCGCAGGGCGAGCCGAGGAACCAGTTAAGGAACGCCCGCGACGTGCTCTGGGAGTCGAACGCGATATTCCTGGATGGCTCCCTGTCGGTGCAGCAGGAGGTGTCCAGGCTCATCGGTCTGCTGGCGCGCGAGGTCGCCAGCCCGAGTCCGCCGCCGACCGGTCGTGGGGTGGGCTCGTGCACCAGCGAGTACGTCCAATCGCACATCATCATCCGCTTCAGGTTCCTCCCCGCGCCCGGACTGCTGCACGCCATCAAGGCGGCTACACCTGCTCACTGCTCTCCATCCCTGCGGCAACTCATCGCAGTGGCACGCGGCATGGCCGGAGACAAATCGGCGGTTCCGGAGGTCATCGCGGTCCTGGAGTCGCATCCGTCCGGGTACATCCGGGAGGTGGCGGCGCATGCTCTAGGCAACATTGGAGACCCGGCTGCCGTCCCTGCTCTGGAGAAGGCGCTCTCGGACCGCTTCACCGTGACCCGCTGGGAAGGACCGATGCTGGACAAGTACCCGGTGATCTACACGGTTCGCCGCGAGGCGGCGATGGCCCTCAGCAGGATGGGCTTCCAGATCAGGCACCTGGACTTCAATGCCTGGGAGGTCGTCGGCCCGCCCCCCGGCTAGGGCAACCCTGCCATCCCCTTCGTGAGAATCGGCGGCACTGGACTCCCCAGGGCCGCCTCAAATGAGGACTCCAACCGCTCGCTAGGAGCGGATAGTTCCCCGACCGTTCCGCAGTGCGGGTTGAAGACTATCTTTGTTCTTCGGTTCGCAGTACGCTCTTGCGGAGGAAGGCGGGTAGTTCCGGCTCGGATTCGAGGCCGGCGGGAAGCGAGGCGGCAAGTTGTTTGAGAGGCGACTCAGCCATATCAGCGGGGCGCAGGCGGGAGACGGAACGAACGCTGCGGGAGGAGGTGTCAAATCCGGTGGCGATGACGGTGACCCGCACCGTGTCCTCGAGGTTCTTGTCAACCACGACGCCGAAGAGAATGTTGGTGTCATTCTGGCAGGCCTGGCGCACGGTATTGGCGGCCTCCTCGGCCTCGGTCAGGGTCATGTCCATGCCACCGGTGATATTCAGGAGCACGTCGGTAGCGCCATCCACGGGCATCTCCAACAAGGGGCTGGAGACGGCGGCCTGGGCAGCGGCTACTGCTCTTCCTTCGCCGGAACCTTCGCCTATTCCCATGATGCAGGTGCCCGCGCCTCGCATAATGGTCCTGACGTCGGCGAAGTCCAGGTTGATCTCCCCGGGAACAACAATGATTTCTGAGATGCCCTGGACTCCCTGGCGGAGAACTTCGTCGGCAAGGCGGAAGGCGTTTCTGATGGGCATCTTCTTATCGGCGACGGAGAGCAGTTTGTCGTTTGGGATAGTGATGATGGCGTCCACTGCTTCGCGCAGGTTGCGAATGCCTTGTTCGGCGGCCTCGGCCCTTTTTCTGCCCTCGAAGGAGAAAGGCCGCGTCACGACTGCCACAGTGAGAGAGTTGAGTTCCTTGGCGACTTCCGCCACGATCGGGGAGGCTCCGGTGCCGGTGCCGCCGCCCATCCCGGCGGTGATGAAGACCATGTCGGAATCCTGGAAGAACTTCTCGATCTCCTGGCGGCTTTCCTCGGCTGCCTTCTGACCGATTTCAGGGTCGGCTCCAGCACCCAACCCGCCGGTCTGCTTCTCCCCTATCTGCAACTTCCTCTCCGCCTGGCAGCGGCCTAACACCTGGGCGTCCGTGTTGATGGCGAGAAAACTGACGCCGCTCAGTTCGGCCTCGATCATCCTGTTAAGCGCGTTGCCGCCACCGCCACCAACTCCGGCGACCCAAATCCTGGACAGTCTCCCCGAACTCTCATTGGCCATTTTGCTTACCCTCCGGCTCGAGCGGGCACTCATAGCAAGAAGTTACACAATCCATGCTAGTTAGTCAACTGAATCGGGACTTTTTCATCCTGCTGCAAAAGCGCGCCTTGCTGAATACGGACTACGCAATCCATGTTCTTCCCGAAGACAGCCGGTGCGGCTGCGACCGGCTAGCCGGTTTGCTGCTCACCTTCTTCCGCGGGCTTAGCCACGACGACCACCTGGGCCGGCCGAAGGAGTTGCTGGTTCAAGAGGAAGCCCTTTCTCTGCACTGCGGCGACCGTGCCCTCCGGAAGATGAGCAGCACTGGCGGTGCCGACTGCCTCGTGGAGGTTGGGGTCGAATGGCTGATGAAGAGGATTGATCTCTTCGACGCCATGAGCAGTCAGGATTCCCTTCAGTTGGCGCAGAATGATCTCAACTCCTTCGTGCAGCGAATCCAGGCTTTGCTCCTTTGCGCTGAGCGCGAGTTCGAAGTTGTCCACGAGCTGGAGGAAGGAGGAGAGCGTCTGCGCCTTTGTTGCGTGCAGCCGCACTTTCTCCTCAGCGGCGGCGCGGCTCCTCAGGTTCCTCTCCTGGGCGATGGCGCGCAGCAACCGGTCTTTCTCCTGTTGGCACTCCTTCCGTGCCTTCTCTGCTTCTTCGCGGAGTTGGGCTACCTGCCCCTCGAGCGAAGAGACCTTATCCAGAAGTTCCTTCTTGAGGATGCGCCTATGTGCTGGTGACGGCTGGGACGGCTGTGCGGAGTCAGCGCGTGGTGCGCGGGCCGCCGGGGGGTGTTTGGGTTCGTTATTCTCTTGCATTGGAGCGTCGCGCAGGGCGGGCGGAGGGCTAGGGGTTCATGGTCGGCGTGGATTGAGTTCCGAGCGGGGGTGCCTCGGATGCGGCGACGCGGGTTTCTTCCCTCTTGCGGATTATCGTGTTTATGCGCAAGACGGCGTCGGCGACCTCGCCGGCTGCCTTGAGGGCATGGAGTTTCACCGGCGCAGGGTCAACGATGCCTTTCTCCAGCATGTCGGCGACGTCGCCGGTGTCGCAATCGAGGGCGAGGCTGTCTTTCCTCTGGCTGGCCTGGGCGGCGAGGACGTCGCCGAGTTTCTCCAGGGGATTGAAGCCGGCGTTGGCGACAATCTGCATGAAGGGCCTCTTGAGCGCTTCGATGACGCAGTCAAGGCCATAGACAGTCATTCCCTTGACTTCGCTGTGCAGAGTTTCCACCTGCCGCAGCGCGCCCAGTTCGGCAGCGCCGCAGCCGGGGACGACGCCCCCTCTCACGGAGGCCTGAACGGCAGAGGCGGCGTCTCTGGCGATGCGCTCTCGTTCCTCTTTCACCTCGCGAGTTGAGGCACCGACCAGGATGGTGACCACCGGCTCGCCCTTGCCTCCAAGGAGCCGAATCTGCTCCATCCGCTCGTCCTCAAAGACTTCGCTGGCCAAGCCCAGAAGTGGCGCCAGTTCGTCCTTCGTTTTCGAGAGGCTGGAACGCTTGATGGTTCGCGCGCCGGTGTGTTCTGCGATCTTGGCTATGTCTCTCGACGAGACGCGGCGAATGACCATCACCCCTGCATCGGTCAGGATTTCCTCGGCGAGGTCGTCCACCGACCTGTCCACGATGACGAGGCCAACGCCCAGCGCGACGAGTTTCTCCAGGCCGGCGCGGAATTCGTTCCGCAACTCCATATATTTGTTGAAGCCGGCTTCCGTGCCAAGGGCATCTTCCTCGATCTCCTCCGGCTCGAGGGCGTCGTCCACGATCAGGACTTTGGGATCCTTCAGTTGCCTCGGCATCTGCTTGTTCATTCGTGCCTTGTCGAGCACGACGCCGAGGAGGACCTCGCTTTGCGCCCCTTCCTTGGCAACGACGGTGTCCGACAACTTGAAGCCCGGGTCGAGCAGTTTCCGCCTGCCGAGAAGGCGCGCGGCCTTGACGGCGAGGTCGGCGAGGTCAGCGTTTCCCCTGGCGGCTATAAGGGCTGCCTGGCGAAGCAACGGGTCCCTGACGCTCTTCGGCCGGAGGCGCATCTGCTCCAGGGCTGCGCGCGCTTTGTTCAGCCCCAGGCGGATTCCCTCCAGTATCTTGGCGATGGGGACGCCCTTCGCCACGTGCTTCGCGCCCTCAGAGACGAGCGCGCTGGCGAGGACGGTAGCAGTGGTAGTGCCGTCGCCGACTTCCTCGTCCTGGGAGCGGGCGGTGTTGATGAGCATCTTGGCGGCAGGGTGATTGACGTCAATCTTCTCGAGGATCGTAGAGCCGTCGTTGGTGACGGTGACATCGCCGAAGCGGTCAACCAACATGCAGTTGAGGCCCTTGGGGCCCAGCGTTCCCTCGACGGCGGAGCAGACCGCCTGGATGGCGTTGGAATTGGTTGTGAGAGCCGTAAGGCGCTCGTCAACCTCTGAGGACGAAACCTGTTTGATGTTAGCGCTCACCGGGTTTCAGCACTGGGGGCGGACGACGTCCAAGAAGACGAAAACCCGCCTGTCCGTCGGTTGAGGCCCACGGCAAGACGACTGAATCGGCGGCCGTGGGTGCCGCATTTCTGCCGTGCTCTCTTCGCCCCGTGCATGGCTGTTCTTATCACAGAAGAAGGGGACAAGTCAATTCAGAAAAGGCGGAGAGGTTTCTGCGGCCAGTCAGGCGTGGCGAACCAGATCTCCCGATTGATGGTTTGACAGAGTGTGTGGTAGAATGTCGCCTAAAGGAGGGAAGTGAGAATGGGACAATGCCAGAACTGCGGAGCGGAAGTTGGTCCGGGCAGGGTTCTCTGCGACAACTGTGCGGACAAGACAGCGCCTTCGGTACTGCCTGCGGGAGAGCCGGTGTCGGAAGCGAAGGTTGTAGGGCCTGCGGCGCCAGCCAAGGTCGAGGGAAGAAAAAGACGGAGGCTGCTTGCACCTCTGGTGGGGCTGGCGGTGGTGGTGGTTGGCGGGGTGCTGGTGCTGGCCGCGACAGGCGTTCTGAACCTCGGGGCTTTCGGCAGTGGGAGCGATAGTGCCAGCCTGAGTTTTGTGCCGGCGGGGTCGGCCATGTGCGTCAGCGTGGATGCCGAGGGCATAGTGAAGGATGCCAAGGCCTTGGAGGAGATCCCCGGTTTGCTGCGGGAGGCAATAACGAAGGGCAGCGGGCAGGATCCGATGCAGGAACTGCAGACGGAGGCCGGGCTGGATTTCAACAAAGATGTGCTGCCGGCCCTGCCGAGGCAGTTTGCCGTGGCGGTTTCGACCCCCGGGGAAGGAGAGAAGGTGCCGCACGTGGTCTTTGTGGGTCGGCCTCACGATGAGGGAAAGGCCAATGAGGTGCTGGTCAAGATTCGCAAGAAGGTCGAGGAGAAGGGCTTCAAGGCCTCGGAGGAGAAATACAAGGGGAGCACCATAGTCCGCTTGCTGGGGGAGAGCGCGGCAAAGGAGTCGGGCGGCAACTCGCAGGGAAAGTCGAGCGAGAGTGCGAAGACCGGCATGTCCTTGAACTATGCCTTCTGCGACCGGCACTTGCTGTTGGGCAACTCTGTCGAGGCATTGAAGGAAGCCCTGGATGCGCACGAATCCGCGGACAAAGGCCTTGAGGGCAATGCTACATACCAGGCTTTGCGCAAGCAGGTGAGGGAAGAAGCGGACGTGCTCGTGTACATGGATCTCTTCAAATGGCTCCAGGTGACCGGCGCGATGCAGGGCCTTTCTGCAGGCGTCATACCGACTGCGGCGGCTCCGCCCTCTGCGGAGGGGATGATGGGAGGCAAGGCGCCGTTTCCTTCGGGGATGCTGCAGCAATTCACCCCAGAGCAGTTAGCGTTCTTCAAAGGCACTTGCAGCATTACTGCCGTTGACTTCACCGGGCAAGGAGTGGAAACGGACAGCCTGAGCCAGTTGGGCGAGGGAATGAAGAAAGCGGTGGGGGATATGGCAGCAGTTCCACCGGTGGACAGGGCGCTGTTGGCAAGGATGCCGGCTGGCCCGATGGCTCTGGTAGCGGAAACATCCCCGGCACAACTTTGGGGGTCGGTCAGGAAGGTGTATGCTGAATTCCCCCAGACGGCCATGGTCTTGAACATGGTTCAGGGCGGCCTCTCGCGGATGGGACTGGATCTTGACCGAGACGTAATTGGATGGATGACGGGAACGGCGACGGCAGGGCTCTACTACAATGTGAAGCCGTTCCCCGACCTGGCGATAGCCTGGGGAATCGAGAACCAACAGGAGGTAAAGGGAGCGCTGGACAAGATTGGGGGCGTGGTGAGCCAAGTCTCTGGTGGCAAGGTGCGCTTCACCGAAGAGCAAAAGGAGGGCGCGACGGAGATAAAGGTGGAGTCTGCCGCACTGGCGAAGATGCCCTTCTTCAGCCCGGCGTTTGCGCTGACGGATAAAGTGCTGTACTTCTCGTCCCTGGAGAGCGGACTCAAGGGCCTGTTATCCCAGGGGCAGGGATCAGCAGCCGACTCGGTCTCGGAACTGCCGAAAGAGGGGCAGTTCCTGGGAATGGTGGATTTTCCGGCTTTCTCAGAGTTCTTGCTGGACCTGGGTCCTGCCCTGGGGCCGTTCTTGCGTACAAGGATGGGCCAGGCGGTAGAAAACCGACTGAAAAAGGCCGCGGAACTGCTGAATTGCCTGGGGAAGGCAACCGGCTATTCTCAGGTTCGCGCTGACGGCACTTCTGTGGAGCGGTACGTGCTGCCCGTGGGCTACGACGCCATGGTGAAGGTGCTAAAGGGATGGGTGGAGGCGATACCGGCGCGCGCTGCCGGAGGCCAGAAGGCTAAGGGCGTGCTGCAGTAGGGCGCACTTCCCACTGCGGCTAAGCCGTTACCCGCCCTACGGCGGGTCGGCGCGTAGAGCCCGCACGCAGCCTCAGGGCTGATTTGCGGCCGCCTCGCGGTTGAAGCGGTCCATCGCCGCTTCGAGTCCGTCGCGGATCACCGTCTCCAGGCAGTCGGCGGCCCTCTTGAGTGTCTGCTGCAGTTGTGCTTGCTCGCTCTCTTCGAAGGGCACTAAGACAAAGCCTACAGCGTCCTCGCCG
>Ga0315279_10007375_pt1 | contig 13616 bp, 10 predicted proteins | sample YL17G06_20_MG_FD_203694 | JGI IMG/M metagenome (GOLD analysis project Ga0315279, IMG submission 203694) | Sediment microbial communities from Yellowstone Lake, YNP, Wyoming, USA - YL17G06_20 | ecosystem: Environmental > Aquatic > Freshwater > Lake > Sediment | place: USA: Wyoming | collected... | reverse complement strand
CACTCGGGGTTGTAAAGTACTTGTATGCGCTCGCATTCTCGTCCTTGATCCGCTCCAACATGCTCTTCAGCGCTGGGTCTCGCTCTGGTGAGGGATTCTTGATGTATATTAACCGGGGCATGCCCGTAGACCGGTTGTACTCGTCTTCCAGGCCTGAAATTTGCATGCCTGGTCCCATCCATCCGTAGCTTTGCCAGTAGATGCCGATAAAAATGTGACTTTGGGAGAGATAAGCCTGGTACAGATCTTGTGCCGGGTGAGGGCGTGCCCCCGACTCAAACATGACCGGGGCAAGGCGTAGTTTGGTGAGTGCCTGTCGCACAGCTTTACGTTCTGCTGCCAGCTCGTTCAACGTCGAGCTGACAAAGACGCGCAGGTGATGATCCGGTGTACGGATCAAGACAGCTCGCTTCTTGTGTTCAAGAACATTCTTCATGGCACTGGTTCTCGCCGTCAGAATTTGATGCTCGCCTACTCGTCTTTGTGAAAAACTCTACAAATTAGATTATCTTTAGGATATTTGTCGGATACAGGGATTATACTACTTATGGAGCCCTTTTTATAAAGGCTGGAATCATTTCTTCGACGTTTTCTGGAATTTACAACGAATTCGTAAGCGCACCCGTTCGAGAAGGGATTGCATGAACCGTTGTCATCAAGGACGTTCTTTGTCCGCAGCATCAAGGACGATCTTTGTCCGTCGAAGCCTCGCGAATGCATTTAGTGAGCGAGGCAAGAGCGTTCCCCTGCAAGTGCAGTTGAGGACGTTTCCTGTCCGAAACACTGCGAGTGAATTGTACGAGCGATGCATAAGCAAGCGGCCCGGGCAGGCGCGGCGCCCAATCAATCAGCCCGCTGTTCTGAGGATGTTGGGGATCAAGTGCCGGGGCAGGGACCTCACTGATTGGGCGAATACACGCTAGAGGTCACGTAGCAGTATCCCTCACCTGCGCAAGCACTAATTAGGATGAAAGTTGCTGATTTATCGATATAGCAAAGGCAGGTATAAATATTCGACCGGGCCATAATAAGCCCCGACTGTTACATCCTCAGAAAAATTGTTATCGGTTGTTGTAAAAGTTATTACTCCTTGCTGCATCCCTGGGGATAATATGGCCGTGTCTACAGTGATAATCGGTTTTGTATTAATATCACCATTGCTTGGCGAAATTGCTAACCAGGATATATTTTCTGTCGCCGACCATGATAGGAAATTTACACCCTTAATATTGAGAATCGCCGATGGAGTGGTAGGTTTTGCAGGATCTATTAAAAATGTATGCGGGTTTGGTTGGATATAGAATGGGGCTGGTAAAGAGACCGCGCTAACAGCCTGGAGCATATCGAATGCTCCCGGTGATTCGGGCGGTTTGTAATCTGCTAAAACTATATAATGAAGATTATCCCAATTTACACCGTTTAGATCAGCTGTTTCAAATCTAAATTGAGCCGAAGCGTTTGGTGTGAGATTTGTGATGCTGGCCGAAACGGTAGCGCGTACGTAGCGATTAGTGACCCCGACATGTACATCTTCATAGACGATCCCATGGATCGTAGCCCAATTAGATGGCGAAAGCGTAATATCAGTTAGATTTTGCAGCTGCACATAGAAATCCACCTTGTTACCATCGCGCCACGCAAATGCTTGCATTTCCGCTTGAGGAGGTCTGCTAAGTGAAGCGTCCACCATCGCTTTATACACGCTGTGATACTCTACATGGCCATAACTGATTTGGTTCCCACTATCTACCATTACCAATGGCAAGATGGCTTGACTCCCTCTAAATGCTGCCCACCACAGAGAATAGCGTGAAGAAAATCCAGCATCAACATCATATTCCAGGAAGACAACCGGTTGACCTGCATATTCTTGCGCTAATTGATCGACCGCCGTACCGGCGGTTTGGCAATTCCCTCAGGCCGGCCTCATAAAAGCTTCAAAAACTACCAACCGGTTTTGATCTGTGGGTTCAATCTCTGAAATATCATCTGCATGTGCGTTTTTCGGGCCTGTTCCGATAGAGAAGAGTGATATGAGCAGCACGATGAGGACTCGCCGGAGAAGTTTCATATTAACCCCTTTATGTTAAAAATACCTATGGAAATTTACTACTTGATCAATCCATTGTACTGGTTAGTATTACCACCCAAAAGTAAACCTAAATAAATTATTAATAAATATTAATAATTATAACATTTTTATGGCTTCACGATTATCTAACATTATTTTGTAAATTCAAGTTCGAAATATCCTTTCTTCTTTAACCATCATTTCACTAGCCGGCGCTTTCTTTTTCCCGCTCTACCATAACTTCCAGCCCTGACGCTGTTTCGATAAGTCCTTTCAGGGTGTTGGCGAAGCGGGCTGCATCCGCCCCGTCGACGATATCGTGGTCGAAGCTGATCGTGAGATCCAAGACCTGGCGAATTTCGATACGCCCGTCCACCACGCCCGGTTTAGCAGTGATGCCCCCCACGGTGAGGCCAAGCGTATGGAAGGGGAGAAATCCAAACCCCCAGCCGCCTCCCTGTCCGAACATGCCCACCGAGGTAATCAGGGTCGTTCCCTGGATTTTTTTGAACCAGTGCGGATTCATATGCAGAGCCCAGTAAAAGATGTCCCTCATAAATGCGGGCAGGCGCGGCGCCATATCAATCAGCCCACCTCCCTGAGCGCTTCGGTCTGGTTTTTCCTGGACCTCGCGGATCTCGTCGTGGATCTGGCAGAAGCTCTTCCGGTTGGCCGCACGGATCACGTGCGGCAGTGCCACCCCGCCAACTTTCGTCTCGATCAGGGTGACCACGTCCACATCCTCGAAGAGTACCAGCTGGTTTCGCCAGTTGCGATAGGCTTGCACAGATGGATTCGTTTGAATAGCTTGTGCCAGGCACGCCACCAGGAAGCCTGTGAATGAGAGCGAATTACCCGTGCGTGCCTTTTGTTCCCGCATGATCTCACGCGCCTGAGTGACGTCGATTTCCAACAGGGCGTGAATGAGATGCCGCCGCGAGCCCCACCTGCCGGCATCCACGATCACTTTGCGCGCCGCGGGAAATGGTACGGTTTTGTAGCCTTTGTTCAGGTCATTCATGAGTCTCTCTCGTGCAAATCAGATCGTAGATCAATCACTGATGTGTCGATAAGTATAGTCTATTACTCTCGTAGCTGAAGATTCTTACAGGTATAACCCGGTTTGGGCGGCTTCCCCGAATATGTCGCGGGTGGGACGTGAGCAATAGAGTTTGGTTCGAGGACACTTACTACATACATGTACCATAATTCTCTCAGCCTGAAACCCAACAATCTCTCCTCCCCTAAATCCCGCTTATGGGATTTTGCATCCAGAATGATTTGATTCGGGTGTGGGTAGGCCGGGAGGGTGCTTGATCTCCCAGATAACATGGGTCGCGCTTATGAAGTTCACAAAGCCCAAGTCAAGAGTAAATTAGTCAATCGAATAGTTTTGTCAAGCACGAATAGGGACCAATGGTCAGTCTTGCTTGTAAGATTATACAATTGGGTATATTATTCTATTTACATCTCTTAAGTCTCGATAAAATCATTGAACGCGGTAAATCTTTTATGGGCTTCAGGATAAATTTTCTTTGGAGTGTAATATGGATACCTTAGATTGGGATCACATAGTAAGTGAATTAATCGTGAAAAGCCTGCTTTCAATGGTGACTTTTATAGGAAATCAGGGGGCAAGAGAAATTAAAAAATATTTTGATAAAAATGACGTTTTCCAAAAAACGGTTGGAGAAACCACTGATTCAGTTTTGGTATCATTTAATATAAAAGATGACCAAATGATGAATACACTAAGGGAATATTTGTTGTCCCCTGAAGTTGAATCAATTATTCGTCAGATATATGCAGCATGTTTAACTACGAGCTTAGATTCACACGGAAATTCAATTCGGAGCGAGTTTCGTATTAGTCTTGCAACACACCTAAATCAGTCCGAAAATAAGATTAAACATTTTGCAGACAATTTATTTGATTTATTCCTTAATGCATGTCAAAGGGCTTTAGAAGTAGCTGTTTCTAAAGATTATCTTTCACTAGATGAAGCCAGAACAACTTTACGGTTTAAAATGTTACATGATGAACTTAATGCAATTCAAAAAAACTTAAGTTTATTATCTTCGAATGAACTAGATACACCAGCAATTCTTGAATTTGAGAAGATTTATAGAAACCAGATTGCAAATCGACATAAATATATTGTTCCTCCCCATTTTGATAGTGCAAAAAAAATACCATTAGATAATTTATTCGTTCCACCCAGGTTTATACTTCCTTTCAAAGATAATAATGAAGAAAATTCTGTATTTACTACGGATGATTACCTTTCAAGTATTTATCGTTCTGTTATTCTTGGTAATCCGGGTGGTGGTAAATCCACTTTCGCTTTAAAAGTAGTGTATGATCTTGCATCAAGCTATAAGAAACGATTATTATTGAGAAGGCAACTAACTCCAATTTTAGTAATCCTTCGTGATTATGGAGCGGAAAAAAAGGCACAAAACTATTCTATTTTGCAATTTATAGAATCAACTTCAAATTCGAAATATCAAGTTCTACCGCCTAAAGGTTCATTTGAATATCTTCTTCTAAATGGTCGAGCAGTAGTAATTTTCGATGGCTTAGATGAGTTATTAGATACAAGCTATCGCCAGGAAGTAAGTGGTGATATTGAATCATTCTGTCAACTTTATCCATCTGTTCCAGTAATTGTCACATCAAGAGAAGTTGGTTATGAACAAGCTCCATTAGATGAGAAAAACTTTCTTGTATCACGAATTGCTCCATTTAATAATTATCAGATTAACCAATATGTGCAAAATTGGTTCTCTCTTGATAATGATATTCCAACAGAAGAAAGAGAGCGTAAAGCCAAATTATTCATGGAGGAGAGTACTATTGTTCCAGATCTTCGCTCAAATCCATTAATGTTAGCCCTAATGTGTAACATTTATAAAGGGGAAAATTACATACCCAAAAACAGGCCAGATGTATACGAGAAATGTGCGTTAATGTTATTTGAACGTTGGGATAAAAGTAGGGGAATACATGCATTACTTCCGTTTGAAGCACATATTAGACCAGCTATGATGTTTCTTGCCCACTGGATTTATTCAGAAGAAACATTACTAGGCGGAGTAACGGAAGAAAAATTGATTTTTAAAGCTAAAGAATATCTGTGTCCCAGACGGTTTGAAAATGAAGACGAAGCAGAAAAAGCAGCTCGTGATTTTATTACTTTTTGTCGTGGGAGGGCCTGGGTTTTTACTGATGTGGGAACAACAGCAGATGGAGAGAGATTATATCAATTTACCCATCGAACTTTTCTCGAGTTTTTTACAAGCGCTTACCTTGTCAGAACACATGTCACTTCAAAGAAACTTCTAGAAACCTTACTTCCGAGGATTTCAAGGGGCGAATGGGATGTTGTAGCCCAATTAGCTTTTCAACTACAAAGTAAGAATGTAGAAGGTGCATCGGATGACCTATTAACAAAACTAATAGAACTTACCCAAAACGGTTACACACAAAGTTATTTGAAGAAAAGCGGGAATTACTTATCCTTTGCCGTGAGATGTCTAGAATTTCTAATACCAAGTCCAAAAGTATTAAGATTAATTGTTACCTCCTGTGTGGATTATTGCATTGCATTTGGTAGAGAGGTTATTAATAAAGATATACAATCCGATATACGATCAAATATTACGAGGGAGGATCTCCCAGAAAGAATACTTGCGGCTTTGTTTTTAGCAACTACTGAAAATCAACCTGTAATAAGAGATAGTGTTGAAAAAATCATTATTAATAGAATTAACGATTCCGAAGAAATAATTTCTGTTCTGGCTTTAGAACTTGGAGTTTATATAGAATTTCCTTCTTATCTTATAAGCGGAGTATATTCTGAAAAACCAATAGATCGAGTCTTTTATAAAGGGTTATCAAAAAGAATTTTATCTCAGCATAAAAATCTGATAATAAAGTTATGTCCTAAGTACAAAAAATGTTGTTTTATCGCCTTTGAAAATGATTATATTCGAATTAAAGATATTATAGATTTTCATGGGATTAAGTTTCTTTTCGAACTAGAACGGTTTAATATATTTACTCTTATTATGGGGTTTTCACCAATTAGAATAATTCAAAATAATTTGATTATGATTAATTTTAAATTACAAGAAGAACAAAATATTTATGCGCTTAATGAAAATCTGGAGCAAATTACCCCAGAGATCCTTCTTAATTCACAATATGATGAATTTAATGGTTATTCTGGTGATATATTTGATCGTATTCGAGTGTATCAGGATCGGACTATTGAAAATGATGGCAAAAATATAATATCTCTTGGTTTAAGCAGGGACGCCTTATTTGGCGCATTTCTCTTAATAGCATCATTATTTTCGGGAAGCGATAAAGTTAACAAGAGAGTAGTAGATGAATTAAAGCGTTCTAATTTATTATTATTTCAAAGTATGCGTTTGGCTTTTATTGGTCGATTTGAATCAGTTCCTGAAAAGGATATTGAATTTGAGTTAAATAATTGTGGATTTAATGAAAAGCAACAGGAAGTAATCAGGAAATGGCAACAGAGAATAATTAATTTTCCTAACCAACAAAAAACTCATAGAAAGAACATTTCTTACTTACAGGGTAAGGAAGACAAATAAATCATAACCTTTTTCTAACCTAGACCTAAACTCCTAAAATTTATTACCATTTCTGGAATAGACGATTTCACTGCTAGCACTAGGTTCATAGCCGGCTTAAGGTGGCATAATCTAGATCTGGTTTTCAGCGGCGTGCAAGATCTTGGATGATACGAGAGTGACTGTAGAAACTTACCAACTAGATGTGTTAGCGTTATTTTGCACTATCTTATCTCCCCCTTGATGATAGAAGTGGTAGTGAAGTCTAGTCCCTCTCTAGTGAGTCTCAAATCTCCATCTCCCCCTGTTCTCCTTCCCTCCTTCTCACCTTTTGCGCCACCAGGAAAGTACCCGTTTCCAGGGGCATGAGCACCTGGGCACCAAAGAGCAGTTGTTCGATGGTCAGGATTTCAGGCGGATGGAAGAAACCCAATATCTTTTCATCATTCATAAGTCAGGAATTCTATCCTGCCATTGCAGGTCGGCTATCACTTGACGCTATTCCTGCGCAAACTCCGCACATATCAGTACGCTTGGCTTTCATTCGCTTTCCCGTAGAACGACTACACGCGCCACTTATACATACAAACGTTTACATTAGGTATGTTTAGTTTTTCCCTGCTAACTCCCTTGAACTTGAATTTCGAAGTGATCATAGTTTGGGTAATGGTCTGTTCCGGTTTCAAACGGTGAAGAACCACCTGCCGGAATGGTATCTAATTCGGTATAGCTAAAATCCATACCCACAACATTTCCGTTCGCATCATAAAGTGTGACGATTAACTTTACAAATTCTGCAGGTGTTGTTCCTGTATTCTGCACCTCGCCTTGTATATGCAACCAGCCATAATCTTCATAACTACTGTCACCAGAAATTACAAGATCTTGTCTCCCAAGAACGCCAGGATCTCCCTGGACTTGAAGCTTATAAATAGTCGTCCCTGCATATTGATCAGTTCCTGTTTCAAAAGGAGATTTTCCTCCAGGTGGAATAACATCGAGCTCAGTATAGGTAAAATCCGTCCCTGTTATATTATTGTTGTCATCATGAAGTGTTGCGATAATCTTGACAAATTCCATAGGATCATCAGTGTTATTCCGCACTTCACCAACGATGTGATACCAACCTGCATCTACATAACTTTGGGAGCTTAGAATTTCTAATGGAGGTGCGCTGGGCGTAGGCAATGCAGGTATATTTGTCGCTTTAGCAGGTACTTTTGTCGGTGAAGCAGGAATGATTGTTGGTGTTGCAGGAACTTGTCTCGCTGAAGCAGGAACTTCTGTCGTCATAGGCGGCACAGATGGTAGCTCAGAATTGACTTGCGTATTCACTGGAGCTTGGGTAAAAACATTAACTGGTGCGTTGGTTGGTGTTGAACTTCCGCAAGCAAGTGATATTAATATAACTAATGTAATTAATACTAATGGAATTACAGGCTTATTCGAAGTATACATGCTAGCCTCCCACCTTTTAGCTAATAATTGGAAATTACTTATGGGTTATATCTATATCCTAGCAAATAGACCTAATTAAGTCAATTAGTATTTGTCATTAATATGAATTCCTGACAAAAATAACAACATATATTAATAAATCAATTTTGAGTTCTTTCTGGAGGCATTTTAATCCCGCAGTTTCTGGTTATACCCCCATTATCTCCCCCAGAGGCTTTATGAACTTCGTAAACGCACTTCCATTATCCAGTCCTCTCCACCTGCCACGTTTCTCCTGCTCTCCACACCAGGCTAAACCGCATATTGCTGTTAGCAGCTTGTATAACTGGCCAAAGAAATTGTGTCAATGTTTCGATCACTAAGGAAAAGGCTGGTGCGTCTTCACCACGGAATAACGATCGTTTCAGGAACGTTTTCCAGTCTGATTCTCTGAGTTGGACAAACTCCGTAGATAAAGCCGTCGGAAGGTTTTGTGGTAACTGTGTCCGCCGTGCCTTGAACGTTGCCTGGATTGCCTCCATCAAAGTCTTGCCTTCAATGTTTGCTTTCTGAGATAGGAGCCAGATATCGTAAAAATCTTTCATCCGGTCATTGATGTTATCCAATACAACCATCGCCTGTAGCTTTTCAGCGATTGCAGTTTCAATTGGGTAGCCGAGCAGTACGAAACCAGGCATCCCCAGCATGGTCGGATAATTGAAGCTGATCTTGTCCGGGGTGATTACATTCGCAAAACTGACATCCAGTTGAAGATAGATTAACGCATCACCCAGGTATCCCGTGATATACACTCGTATGCCTGGATAATTCGTCGCTTCTATAATTTGCTCTCCTCGAACCGACTCGGGGTCGTAACGCATGCCATCAGATTCAATCTCTTGAAGGCATATCTCCTTAATCATTGCCACTAGATCAGTCACCGTGGTGGTCATATATCCTTGCAAATCAATATCACGAGTCGGTCTACGTAAGGGGATTCCCCAGCCCGAAAACATCAACCCACCTTTTAGCACGAATTCATCTTTATAATGGCTGCAGGATAAACGATATAGAAAACGTTCGATGGAATATTTATAAAAGTATTCCTGAAATGACCTTCCATCCCGTTTAGCTGAATTTTTCAACCGCTGGTGAATAGATGCAGATAAATTTTTAATCTTTTCACTCATAGCGCTGCCTTGATGTAGGGTTGCATGGTCTTCTCCACTCGATCCACTCGAGCACATCGCAGCAGCTCTCCCAGGTTGCGGTCAGGCTGGTGCAAGTAATCCTTTAAAGCTTCAATGACAATATCCATCCCGATCTTGTTGTGGAACTTGAAACAGTCAGCAATTGTTTTCTCCCGGCTATAGATGCGTACCGTAACACCATCTAACCTATGCTCCTCGATTCCAGTCGCATAGGGTGTCTCAGAAAGATACACGATATCCATAGGTGGATAATCTATTCGCGGTGCTTTAGTGTCTCTTGGTAAGGCAACATATACATTGTAAGGAATTTGAGTCGTTAATTGATGATAGTTTAATGCCGATATTAAACATATTACAGCTTTGGGAACTTTTATCGCTATTTCGACCAAATCGGGATTACTCAAAGGAGACAAATCAGCCAAACGATATAACCCTCGAGATTCCTTTATTAATAATCCTACGGAATGCATTTGTACCAGGATAGCCTCATTGATGCCCAACTTTTTGGCTTCACCTGTTCTCAGTATTCCTTTGTTTTCTCTAAATATCTTTTCGGCAATCTCAAAAGATTTTCTTGTCATTGGTTTATCTTCCTAAGCGATGTATAGTTTTATGACTATTATATTATAAAATTACCGCACTTTCAATATAAATGCGGTAAATTTATAACGCTTAACTGGTTTGTGGATTCCTTTGTTGGGAGAACTCCAAACAATTATCCATCCCACAATTTAGCTAGTCTATCGGCAAAATTACTCTCCTACGTATTCAATTAAAGCTTGAAGCCCTGCTATATTCTCAGGAAGGTATAATCCCCAATAATGGAGTATCAAATATTGCTGTTTTATCCACTTGCTTATCTTTGCCTTCTCTACCCTTACCATATTCTCTTATCTTTGTGATTATTTATATTTATCATAAGTACTCTCATAATTAATTTTATTGATAGGTAATATGAGATAAGCGATTAACTTCCATGCTAGAATAAGTTTATGGGAAGCAGGCGCCACTTTACTTCGGACGAACTTGATAGAATTAAACATTTCTATCTTGATGAGCTACTTACAACTGACGATATTAGCACTTATTTTGATGTATCAAGAGTGACCATTCGTACTCTATTGATTAAAATGGGTGTTCCTCTTCGAAGAACATGGGCGAATAAAACTAAAATTTGTCCTGAATGCCACAGGGAACTCCCCCGTTCAGCGTTCTACAATAAAGATCATGTTTGCAAAAAATGTAGACCATCCTACCAGAGAAAAACAGGCTCTGCTATGAAATATAAGTATGGCATTACGCGAAAACAGTTTGATTTCATGCTCAAAGCCCAAGATTACAAATGTGCAATCTGTGGAAAAAGCATAACTGATCAAGAACCTCACATTGACCATGACCACAATACCGGAAAAGTACGCGGTCTACTTTGTGGTAAGTGTAATACTGCTCTCGGTTTATTTGGTGATGATCCCAGCCTCCTAAATAAAGCAGTCCAATACCTAACAACCATAATTTTGTAATATATTCCATTAATTCTTTAAATATTAAAAGAATAATCGACCTATTCGAGTTATCAATACAAAATCACCTGTCCGTAGAGGAGAAGCACTCCATACCCTGGTTGTCAAAGGTCGGTCTTCTGCTCTCCTCAGATGTAATTTCAATAACCGATCTTTCTTTATCCGCTATCTTGTATCATGTGCTATGCTAGATCCAGTTTCGAATGAATTTCTAGATATGTCTTCTCTTTTATCTCTTTCTTTGGCTAATAGCTAATTGCTGATGGCTGCTCTTTTATGAGAAATCTTAAAATATTGGTTGTTTTGCGTAAACCCCTTGTGGAATAGAACATTTGTGCTATAATAGTATCGTGAAGTCGTTTACCCTTCTTTCCCTTTATCCAAATTCTCTTTTAGTTGAGACAGATTGTCATTTGGTATACCACTTAGGCTCAAAGATTAATCAAGGAGCGTTCTTTGCGACGTAGTATCGCGAATGTTCTTGATGAGCGATATGAATGTAATCAAGGGTGTACTTTGCCCGCAGCATCGAGGAGCGATCTTTGCGACGAAGCATCGCGAACGTTCTTTGTGAGCGATGAAGAACGTTCTCTGTGACCGAGGTGAAGGTTTGGCTGTCACACAGGAAGCAATTCTTTTTTAACAATCTTTTCTGGAGATAATTATTGAATGTAATTGAATTATTTGAAACAATCCCAACCGGTACCAGACCACACATCCCAATTATCATCCATCGTGCCTCTGTTTATATCCGATAATCCGTTATCCAATCCGTTTTCTAGCCTATCCATCTCCTCACTTCCATGCCTTCCTTTACCCCATTCGCTCCACCTCCCGTCCGAAAGAGATTCGTTCCTTTTCCAACACCTCCCCAAAATCCTATCGCTCCAGATTTGGGGAAGGTAGTTGGTGGCACGCAGGTTCATCTAATAGATTAATTGAATGCATTTGAATATATGAGGTTCAAATCATCCTTCCATGGATTTGTTTCTATTCGGTTTTTTTTTCAAAACGAATCCCCCAGCCCACACAATTGGGTTTAGTGTACTACACAGCCGAGACCTTGGTCGCTGAAAATACAAATAGACCTGACGGGTCTTGGAGATCTGTCAAGTCTGGTATCTTATTCTTGAATTCGTAGTTTTTATTCTTGGCTATCTCGCCATCATGTCTTTTTTTAAGCATTTGCGTCCTTTGTGTACTTTGTAGTGCTCATTATTACTTCCCCACCGTGGGCACCAGCATCGTCCAGCGCCTCCCACCGTCGGTGGTCTTCACCAACGCCACCTGCCCTTTCGACCAGGCCACTCCCCAGCCGGTCTGCTCGCTGATAAAGTCAAACTGGGGGTTCCAGGAGACGTCTGAGATGGGCTTCCAGGTGAGGCCGCCATCCGTGGTGCGCTGGATCTTCTGAGAGATCGCCCAGCCGGTATCGGCAGAGAAGAAATACAATCCAACGCCGGGATAGGTGGAAACAGTCCACGTGGTGCCGCCATCCCGGGTGGTGTAGACGTAATAATTATTGGTTATGGGCGTCCCTTTGAAATTGAAACAACGCACGCTCAGGTGCCCCAGGTCATTGCTGAAGAAGAACAGGTCGTAAGAGCCGCAGGCGACGTACATATCGGTGTACAACCCTTGTGCGCCAGGCGGCTCAGGCAGGCTGACCTCCTGCCAGGTGGCTCCGGCATCGCTCGATTTGAAGAGCAGCACACCCATGGCCACGCCTTCACAATCACCGGTCAGCCATCCGTGAGTGGCATCGGTGAACAGCATGCCGGTCTTACTGCAGGGTTGAATGCCGCCGTCATGGTTGGGATCGAGCGTGCGTGTCCAGGTAAGACCACTATCTATGCTGTGATATAGTGCGACGTAGTCATGGTTCATACCCACACCCACATGCACCAGCATCCAGCCGGCTTGCCCCACAAATTGGATGTCGGATGGGACGAACGTTTCCGGCAGGCCGTTGAGATCCAGGGGTTGGCTGGCTTGCCAGGTGGTCCCACCATCCTGCGTACGCCAGACGACTGGGTGACTGGGACGGATATAACCATAAGGAGCATAGATCACCCAGGCAGTCTGGGCATCCTGGAAGTAACCCGTAGCGGTTTTCTGGTCTCCGCTCGGAGCCTGTGCCTCAGGCGGGGTGATGTCCTTCCAGGTGGAACCGCCATCGTTGGTATACAGCACATGGTCACCCAAGTTCGTCAAGCCGCCAATCGCCCAGCCGACGTTGGCATCCAGCATATCGATGTCTGTGACGGTGAACTCCTGCCTGGTGGGGAAATGCTGGATGGCATTCCCGGGTGGGGTGGTGGCTGTGCTGGTGGGAGGCAGGGCTGTAGGCGTTTCCGTTGGCGGGATAGGCGTGGCAGGCGGGGGCGCCGTCGGTTTGGGTGGGATGGCGCTGGGCATGCTCGTCACTGAAACAGGCGTAACAGCCGTGCTGCAGGCGGCAAGCGCCAGGATGATGAGGCTTAACCAGAACAGCTGGGAGATTTTCTTGACCATATTTTCCTTCTTCATTCAATCACCAATGATTATAGCCGCATACCTTTCGTACAGGGGTAGAAGCTGCCAGGATCAGCCTTATCTCCGATTACCCATATCAGGAGCGGGTTGGAGCACGCCATCCCGTTCCCGAGGATCATTAAAAAGCAGATGGTTTCAAAGCGCCAAATCAGGCATCGAGCTCCCCCAAACGATACTCAATTTGGGGGAGGGGTATTTATTCGTTGTTGGTTGGCCTATTATTGGGGCATCATTACGA
>Ga0315279_10007374_pt1 | contig 13618 bp, 13 predicted proteins | sample YL17G06_20_MG_FD_203694 | JGI IMG/M metagenome (GOLD analysis project Ga0315279, IMG submission 203694) | Sediment microbial communities from Yellowstone Lake, YNP, Wyoming, USA - YL17G06_20 | ecosystem: Environmental > Aquatic > Freshwater > Lake > Sediment | place: USA: Wyoming | collected... | reverse complement strand
CCTTCCATCTGTCTACCAATCCCTTAAGGAATTCTGGGCGATGGTGTCTAACCTGATATATCTTACTATATCGGCTTCCAACAGACTGTAATTGCCCCTTCAACACCTTTAGCTTGGAATAAGCCAGAGACTTAATCCGGTCTCTACAATCAGTGCCTATCTGATATAGGGGGTTTTATATACGGCAAACTTACCATACCTGATTATATAGTCATGACTACCTTACGTTGTTCCTCAACCTCTGCGAGTATACCGAGTAAACCTTTATTCAACAGCTTTGGATAATCAGGTACTATATGACCGAATACAGAATGTATATTCACTCCCTTTTTAGATGCTTCGTTCCGCTCTTCGTCAGTAACGTAATCAGGAAAACCCCATTCTGCGTGTATTCTTGGGTTTTCAAGGGTCATTGAGCCAGCAAATAACTGACCATCCCATAGATCAGTCGGCATCTGTGATAATTTTAACGCCACAGCCCTTGCTTTTCGGACAGGTATCGGTTCAGACATATATTTGTCATCTATTCGGGCAGGACATTTCCATCCGACAGGCGGTTGTTCCATAGCAGAGCGCACACGTCTGCGTAAATCCTGCACTCGTTCTGTGCTTGGGTAAGTTTGTATTTGTATAACTTTCATGCTTGCTTCTTTGTGATTCTTAATAGTTTTATCAAATATGACAAATATTACCGGAATGTGCTTATGGGTTATTATACCAGTCAAACTTATATAGGTAAGTATAATTACTGGAGTATATTAGTTTCAAATGTGATCTCAAATCCTCCGGTAGAGGTACAAATCCCGTATTGGAGTAGTTTTCATTACAGAATAAATGAGTTACTTTTTCTTTTTTAAGCCTTTCAATAAGATCAGGCGTACTTTTATTATATACATCTTGGATTGTATAAATAATCACATAAGACTTATCAAAATAATATCCACGCTGATCCACGCTAAGTATTTTAACATCATCACCCAAATTGTTGTTTGCATATTCAACAACATCATATAAACGAATCACCCGATTAAGATAATGCTCTTTAGTTTCTGAACCAATCACTACTGGCAAAGCGTTGAGTGTATATTTAGCGAGTGGGATAATGTTTAATAAAAAGAAAACTAATATAATTATCTGAATAAATTTCGCCAAAGGCTTATATTTTTCTAATAGCCAGAAGACGGAGTATGCTCCAGCTACAGACAAACTAGCAAACATTGGTAAGGCATAGCGCACGTGTTGATAAGATAAAATAGAAAATAGAAACAGACCGCTAATTGAGTATATTAATATCAGCTTTATGGTTTTGTCCATACCTTTTACTAATGCCAAAGGCACAAAAGCCAATATAAATGGTCCCACACCCCATAAGGTTTTAGAAAATGATATATGAAAAAGCATATCTATTGATATGAATCTTAAGAAATTAATAAGTATTTTTTGTATCTTCTCTAAGATACCTTGATTACCGTATACGCCGACGGCGCTGCTAACATCAACCGATGAGGTTATGAATTTACCTGTGTTTATAAAACATTTGATATACCATGGAGCAGAAATCAACAAAATGATTATACCGAATAATATGACGTGCTTGAAACTTACCATGCGAAATCCGTTTCTCTTTATGTTTAATATAATAATTGTTATGAATAGCAAAGCAGTAACGACTAATCCTGTATGTTTAATTGCAACAGCAAGACCAGTTGCTATACCTATAAGAGTCAAAGTTTTGTAATCATTCTTTTCCATATACATGAATAAAGCATAGAGTCCCAAAAAAGCGAAATATCCAACAGGTATATCAACCATAGATCTGGTACTGATAGCACTGAATAGTGGAGTACAACATAAAGCGCCAGAAGCAAGAATCCCTACTTTAACAGAAAAATACCTCCGACAAAAAGAAAAAATAGTTAGTAAAAACAGTATACTAAGCATCCATATTACCAAACATGCAGATATATCACTGGTTAAAACCATTCCCAGTGTATAAAGAGTTTCAATCGTTAGATGATATTCTGATTGAAAAATGCCTGGAATATATACAACTCCATGATTTTGTATCCAGATTTTCGGAATGGCAAGATGATACATTAATGAATCATAATCTGAGGGTGGTGCCAGAGCATTTAGCAGGGATAGGACAATATATATAGATGGGATAATCAGTAAACTGTATCCAAAGTAAGTTTTCGGTTTTGTAGAAAAACTGGTACGCAACTTTTGCCAGCTAATATGAAGAAAATTTTTCGATTTCCATATTTCGTATAAAGTGAAGCAAATTAAAATCCCCAAAAACAATAAATATACCCATTTGTATATTAATCCCAACAGTCCTAATGCTAATGTTAGATAACTTACAATCCCTAAACCGACACCTGTGGAAAATACAAATTCCTCTAAAAGACTACTGAAAATAATTTTTGATTCTCGTTCCGCCGAGTAACGGAAGAACAGAAGCCTAAGTATTCTTCGTCCTAAAACGAAGCTAATTAAAAATAGTATGAATGAAAATAAAATACTATTCAACACCATATAATCCTCCTAGTAGCTTTTTCAATAAAGGGAATGATTCTATAAACAATATTCCTTTTTTAGAAAGAAAAAATGATTGTAGAAAGGTGTAAATAAAATATTGTAAGTAGAGCATGTGAACGAAAACAATCCAAATAAAAGCTATTCTTGGCCGTAATCCTTTTGATATATTCATAATAATCCTTTCTATAATTTCAAATCCATTCTGGCACTTTCCATACTTTATTAAATATGATAGAATGATTATATCACATAAGAAAAATTATGAAAATAGTCAATTTATAATATGAGGGATAACATGACGAATAAAGAGCGAATCATGCGAATGCTGAATTTCGAGAAGGTTGATCGTGTTCCAATTCTTGGAGGATTTATTGTCAGTGGTAAACACTATCGAGGAATTACCGGCGTAACGAGGGATGTGTTCTTCAAGGATCCAGCGAAATACGCAATCGAAGCCTATCATAAATTAGGTGTAGATGGTTTGATTTTACTGCGCCTGCCTTCGGAACAGGAAGGTCATCTGGAATATCGTTTCATGACAAAAGAAGGCTTTGAGTCATATAAACAGCGATACCAAAGTCCAGAAGACGTTCTTAATTATGCAGAATCTTTGCCATCTCCAACAGAAGTATTGAAGAATTTTGATGCAAAATCATGGAAAGACAATCTCATTAAAAATATCAAAGATATGCAACAAAAAATGGGTGATATAGTATGGCTACCTACTCAATGGGACGTAGTACATCCAACTTTTGAGTTATACAACTATTTTGGATACGAGAATTACATGCAGTTCCTTGCGCTATATCCAGATGCGTCCGATAAGCTTTTTGGTTCAGAGGTAGAAGTCAAAAGACGCATATCATCAATTATAGTCGAAGTATATAAAGAACTAGACATGGTTCCATTGATTCATATAGGTACAGATATTTGCGGAAAGAATGGACCCGTTGCATCCCCTGAATTTCTGAGAAAGCACTATTTTCCACACGTACGCAGGTCAATAGAACCTCTTGTGGAAGCTGGATTTAAGACAGTATGGCACGCTGATGGATATGTAACGCCAATCATTGACGATATACTTGATTGTGGAATATCTGGCTTACAGGGATTTCAATGGGAGTATGGCGTAAAGCTAGAGGATATTGTCAAAAAAAGAACTCAAAAAGGCGAAAAGCTAACCATCATGGCAGGTTCCTCTGTTACCACCACGTTACCTTTTAGAACTAAAGAGGATGTAAGGAAAGAGATAGAACATATCATTGATACAGCAAAGGATAAATGTGCGCTTTTTATCCTACCTGCCAACGATATTTTACCAGATACCCCTGTTGAGAACCTTGTAGAAGCCCACCGTCATGCTATAAGTTACGGTAGTGAGGTGTTATGAAATACTAATGGACTTATGAATTGCGACTGCTGATTCTCGAACTCGTTGTACCAGTTCTTTGTTCTGAAGTGCCTGTCCTTTTTCACCAACAGTAGAATGGATTACAAAGTCAACCTTTCCACCAGATGCCTCTGCTACAACTTTAAGTATATCACGAGTCTGGAAAACGCCTGAATGTAGTGGATCAGTCTCTGCATAAACAATGATAAGACCAACAGGTTTGTTATTCAGTGCGCATCGCCAACGAGTTTTCTGGTAATTGCCCAAAGGGAAAAGCCTATCGAGAAATAGTTTCATCTGCGCTGTTGGCGACCACATATAGATAGGAGTTGCCCATATAAGCGCATCTGCGGAAAACATCTTTTGATATAGTTCCGTCATATCGTCCTTTTGTACGCAGACTGAATCGAGACCATCACCGTTCATGCAGGAAAAACATCCCTGACATGGCTTAATCCGCAAAGAATTCAAAATTACTTTCTCAGCATCTCCACCGTCTTTGCAGAACGCATCGAGAGCTTCATCAACGAGTACGTCAGTATTCCCGCCCTTTCTTGGGCTACCGATAATAGCTAAAAGTTTTGCTGACATTTAAGCCTCCAAGTAGATAATTCACTTACTAGTTCTTCCGTGTATTCTGTAGTATTTAAGCCCTTCAACAAAGGTCTGGATATTTTTCCATGGGACACCCGGTGTGATTGAGCTTGTTCCTGCAAGGAAAAGCCCTGTCTTTGGACCATTCTCGACTAAAAATTTTAATTCAGCTTTTACATCATCGGGCTTGCCCATAGGTAAAGTGCGAGTCACAGATACACCGCCAATAATAAATAGCTCATCGCCATCATTTGTCTTCATCTGACAGATTTTTTTGTAATCCATACCACATTCGTATTGAAATCCCTGAAATCCTCTGATACCGACGTCTATAAGTCTTGGAACCATCTCCATGAGATTCCCATCACAATGCCAGATCATACGAACGTCAGTTTTGAGCATAGGTTCAAGGCATCTAGCGAAATATGGAAACCATATTTTATCAAGTGATTTTATATCTACTAACATGCCACGAGAATCTGCCATATCGTGATCGAGACGGTATACAGGCGGAAGATCAGCCTCAATGTAAGCACGTGCTGAGGCACGATTATACAGCAACGCTAGATCAGCCTGAAGCGAAAAATCTTTCTCTAAAACTTCTGGATAAAGGGCATAAGCCATGAGGTAGTTTTCGTAACCATACATGGTATAACGGAAGTATGGAAATACAATGAATCCATAACCTGTTTTCAATATTGTGTTCCCAATTTTCTCCTGAAGATACGCTTCACCATCTAATATTTGCTTTACTCGCTGGTCTTCGTTGAATATAGGGATTTGGCTTTGTATAGATGGAAAGACGAATCGTTCTAAATGCTCAACGACTGCTTCAGGTGAGTCTATCGTTATGTCATTTAATATGATCTTCTCAGCACCGGTTGTTGCCCCTCTTTCTGTGCCTTCGTAACCTTTATCTCCCATTGTAAGCGGGTTTGTCGGTATATATTGATCGAGGGAACAGACGCCTACGTTGTGTAGATATGCAAGATACGTCTCCTCCGGGTTTTTCTTGTATTCACCCGGTTGAACTCCGGCAAGCCGTTCGATATATTCATTCTGCATGACGTGGATAAGCCACGTTGGAACACCTTTAGCAGGTTTTTGATGTATCGTGTCTAACGCTAATTGTGCATATTCTGACAATTCTTGTTTCATATTTCACCTTTCTGGTAAGTAATGAGTAAAGCCACCCATCACTCATTACTCGTTTGTTTGCTATGACTATCCATCAGAATATCCCCTTGAAAAGTTACATAATTGTCATTCTGAACGAAGTGAAGAATCTTCTTTTTGGTGGTGAATTCTCAAAAATATTTCTTGATGTAGTTTTTATCTTTGTATTCCTTGATCATCTGCTCATCAAGGGGATACCTGCCATATTTTCTTGCGGATTTCACCATCGCTTTGTAATTTTCAGGCTTAACGCTTGGATGTATGCTGTTACTGGATGCAAGGATATATCCACCGCCCATTCCTGCCCTGACTATTGTTTCCTTGACTGCTTCAACTACGTCTTCAGGTGTCCCGTGAGTCAAAAGCTCGGTGCAGTCTATATTTCCAATTAACGCTATCCTGTCACCATAAAGTTCCTTGACCTTGCCAATATCCATGTCTGCTATTGGTTCGATTGGGTCAAGTGCGTCAATACCAGTATCAACTATCATATCTATAATTGACCATAGGTTCCCATCTGTGTGCTTGATGAATGGTACGCCTTTGCTTTTTGCTAAATCAACCATTTCTTGCAGGTAAGGCAGGACGAATTCTTTGAACAGCATAGGAGACATGAGCGGCGCTGTTCTATATGCGTAGTCGTCACCTGTCAAAATCACGTCTGCACCTTCATCTATCGCTCTTTCTGCAACACGCTTTTTGTAGTCTATGACTATTCTTGCAAGGCGTTTAACAAGATCAGGATTTTCAAGATAATCCATAAGAAGATTGCTCATACCTCTTAGATAGTGAGAAAACTCAAACGCATCATGAGTCAGAAATATAATGGCTTTCTCACCTTTGAATCGCTTTATTGCCTGTTTCAGTGAATCAATGCGATAATCTGCATCAGGGTCTGGTGGAACGTATTTATCAAGATCGGCTTCGGTCTTGATGGGACCGCCTGAAGGATAAGCGACTCCGCTGGGTTCCATCGTCCAAAGTATTCCCCATTCGTCCTTAGTTTGCGCATCGTTTAATGTTTTGGTAAATCGCTGATTTTCAAAGATAGTTATCCCGTCAAGTCCTTCCTTTTCAACGAAATCATCATAGCTTATGTTGCCATATAAAGCGTTGATCACAGGCGAGTTTACGATCAGTTCCCAAACTGGAACAGTATCAGGTTCTTTTCGCTTTAGTGCGGACATCATTCTTTCGTAGCCGTTCATCATGATCTCCCTGTAAATAAAAAGTAGGGGCGAAGCATTTACTATTATGAAATATTACATAATTAGCGTTTATAAGGCAAATGCTTCGCCCCTACAACTTACCAAAAAAAACAGACTAAGACTAATTTTGGGTCTTGATGCTTCCCCAATTGGTAGTCAATTTGCCCATCAAATCAACTGGAGAAACGGAACCAACCATGCCTGCCTGAATCTCTTTATCCGTTAGCGCTCCGCTCCAATAGCGAACTTCATCAATCACACCGGGGAAATGACGATTGCTGGTAAAGTCCTTGTCACCAGCACCGCCATATCCCCCGATCCATGCAGGAACATCAGAAGCAAAAATACCTTCGGTGTTAGGAGTTTCAGCATCTAGTACACCGTTGACATAAGCTTTGATTGACTTGCTGTCGTAAGTTCCAGCAATATGAGTCCATTCACCAATTTTAACTTCCGTTTTGCCTGAGGCGGCTGGCCAAGTAGCGCCACTGCCAGAGATGTAGAAACTCAGTTTATTTCCAACAAAGCAAAGAAGATATTGACGTCTGCTAGTATCATCTCCCCACTTTTGGACAACAGCGCTCAGATCATTGTATTTTGATGGTTTAACCCATACCTCGACAGTAACGGCGCCGCCTTTCATATTCAAATCGTCACTTGATGCAACCTCAACCATTGATGTTTCACCGTCAAATTCGAGTCCTTTACCAAATTTGCCGTCAACGTATTTTGCACTCTTTATTACGCCAGTGTGTCCATTACCTGTTACGTCTTTTACACCATTTGCTGGATCATTGTCAAAGGTATATGCCGCAATCAACGTATTGGCGCATAGTCCGATAGAGGCAAGCCCAAGTACCAATAATAGAGTCATCACAACAATAGTAAAGCGTTTCATTTTATCCTCTTATCCTCCTGTAAATGCTCTAGTGTTGCTAGTAATTTACAAGCAACACTGTTTTAACTTCCTCAAATTGAGGCTTTCTTTGATTGTAACAATTCTAGCACAACGCTATGATAGAGTCAATCAATATTTTTTAATGGCACCCCATTTAGTCGCAAGCTTACCACTTGCATCAACTGCCATCATCACTGCGGTAGACTTGTTCATGTTCTGGCTGATAGTATTATCATCCAACGCACCATTCCAGTATCTGACTTCATCAACTACTCCGGGGAAATGTCTGTTGTCACCAAAATCTGCATCTGGACCATATCCACCGATCCATGCTGGAACATCCGAAGCAAAAAGGCCTTCAGTATTAGGAGTCTCAGCATCAAGTTTGCCGTTAACGTAAGTTTTAATAGATTTTATATCATAAGTTCCAGCGATGTGTGTCCATACACCGGTTTTTACTGAGGTTGCGCCCGGTGCGCTGGGCCATGATTGACCAGTTCCAGATATATACATCGTTGCTTTATCACCAACAAAGCAAAGGAGATATTGGCGTCTGTTGGTATTATCTCCCCATTTTTGGACAACAGCACTCAAAGCATTGTATTTTGACGGATTAACCCATGCTTCAACGGTAACACCATCTTTGAAGTTTAGCATATCGTTACTCTTTATCACTACTTGAGATGTTGATCCGTCAAACTCAAGGGCTTTGCCAAACTTTCCATCAACGACCTTAACCGCATTAACTGTACCGTTATTACCATTTCCGGAAAGGTCCTTAGCTGTTCCGTCATCAAAAGAGTATGCGGCTATCAGATCAACCTTGCATAATCCCACAGAAGCCATCATGCTTGTGAGAAAAGCGACCATTACCATAATATAGACGATCTTCATACAAACTCCTCCTAACTCCGTTTAATTATGCGAAACCCTCTAACAAAGGAAAATAACCTGCTGGTGAATTGTAAATATATTAACACAAAGATATTTCGTAGTCAATAGTGATAACTCCCCCGCATAAATGCGGAGGCTTCTTGTAGCACGCATAGCCCTATGACTTACGTTATGCTACAAAGGCTTTATCCAAGCCCCTTGCAAGAATATTCCTTGCGGCATTTACGTCTCTATCGAGGATTAAATTACAATGAGGACAGTCATGTATACGAACAGACAAATCTTTTTTAACAATATTTCCACATTGAGAGCAAAGTTGGCTTGTATACTTGGGATCAATCTTTATAACCTTCCGTTCAGCTTCTTCCGCTTTAGCGAGAAGGATCATAACAAAAGTATTCCAAGCAGAATCCATAATGCTTTTAGCAAGATGATGATTCTTAACAAGTCCTTGCGTGTTCAAGTCCTCGATAACAATAACATCATTTTGGTCAATGAGTTCTCTAGCAATCTTATGAGCAGTATCACTTCTTTGGCTGGCAATATGTTCATGCAAACGTTGAAGATTACGTACAGACTTTCTTCTATTTTTAGAGCCTTTGGTTTTTCTGGCAACGGAACGTTGAAGTCTACGCAATTTCTTTTCAGACTTGCGTAGATGTTTAGGTGGTTCAAAGAATATACCTTCGGATGTAGTAACGAGATTACTGATACCGAGATCAATTCCAATGAGAGAACCAGTTTTAGGAAGTGGCATTATCTCGGTATCAACAGAGAAGCAGACATAATAACGTCCCGCTTGCCTTTTAACAGTGGCAGATTTAATAATGCCACCAAAGGTGCGGTGGAGTTTAATTTTGATTTCACCAATATTCTGGATATACAGTTTGCCGTTATCTCTGAGTTTCGCACCATCGCCATACGTGAACTCAACAGAATCAAAGCGATTGTATCCTTTGAATCTTGGATAACCTGGTGTGTCACCAGATTTAATACGTCGAAAGAAGGCTTGAAATGCTTTATCAAGTCTTTGGAGTGTGCGTTGGCATGATGAAAAGTTTAGACTTACAAACTTATCCTGCTCCTGACGATTGGTTTTCAGCCACAAACTTTGTGTATTATATGAAACAGATTCTTTTCGTTCCTCGTAGGTGGACTTGCGTTGAGCAAGGGAATCATTATACAACCAACGATGTCTTGAAATCATATCATCAAGAGCGTTTATTTGATTTCGTGTCGGATATAGACGATATTTGTAAGTCTTTAGCAATTCTAAACTCCGTCTTGGGCTTCAATGTATTTTCTGATAGTCTCAGAAGATACTTCACCAGCAGTACCAATGTAGTAACTGTGTGTCCAAAGAGAAGGCAGTCTGCTTTTAATTTGAAAATCAGCTTGACTTACTAGACTCTTCTATTGCCAGTTTGTAGAACTCCATTACATAGCTCATAGCAGATACACCGGTGAACACAAGTGCTACTGTTAGCGGATAAGTCCTGAAAGGCAACTCTAATGCGTAAGCTATGACAGAAACTGCCTGAAAAAAAGACGTTGCTTTTCCCCATATATTGGACGAGGTAATCACTGTCCAGCGTTCTACCATCAGTATCCCACCGATTAATATACCTGTATCACGAAAGATGATGAATCCCATTGCCCACCATGGAAAATCTCGGAGAATAGTAACAGCGACTGCAACTGAACCGATCCAGAATTTGTCTGCAACAGGATCGAGTATCTTTCCAAGAGCAGATTCCTGCTTGAGCTTTCTTGCAACGTATCCATCAAGACCATCAGATATAATTGCAACTATCATCAGTGAGAGGGTTAAAATCCTGTGGAATAATGAATCTTTTGTGAGACCGAATACGATTGCAGGCAGGATCACAATGCGAATCAATGAGAGTATATTGGGTACATAGAGAAATTCTTTCGGATCTATTGATACCCTCATTTTTTTGACTGCCATATCGGTATGTCTCCTAAAGGTAGGAATAAAAGTTTATTAGAATGTTGGCATAGTTTAACATAGAATGATTATCAAGTCAATACACCAAAATCCAATATCTGACATTTTCGATTACTTTTAGTGCTTTCCAGATTTACAATCCGATAAAGTCGAAGTTGAAATCAATTACATTGTTCACTGATTATTGTTCACTAATTTTTTATGCAAGAAATTGACGCAATTATCTACGTCTCCTTCAGCCAGACCATGAAGTATTATAGGAACGTCAATATTGTGAGTCTTAAAAAGTGACAAGTAATGGTTGTAGTCCAGCAAGCCTTTTCCAGCAGGGAGATGGCCGGCGTCGCCATCATGATCAAGGTCTTTGGCGTGAGCGAGGACTACGTGATCACCTAGAAGATCGAAGGTTTCGTCAAGTATCTCCCGCATACGTGGCAATTCACCTTTGTGGAAGATATTTGCGCCGTCCATACACACTTTCAGATGAGGAGATTTGAATTCATCTATCAATCGCCGTCCCTTGATCGCTGAATCAATCACGTTAGACACCTCTGGCTCAATAGCTAATATGACGTTATATTTCTCTGCTGTTTTCAATGCTTCTCCCATAGAGGAGACCAGATCATTCCATGCTTCTTCTGAATCATTGTCTGGATGTCTGCGCCACATATTGTAAGGGTCTTTTGTGCCAGTACAAAGAGTGATTATGGACGTACCGAGGCGATTACAGACAGATGCAATTCTCTCCAATCCTATCAATCCATTTTGTCTTTTATTTAAGTCGGGGTCTATCATGTTAAATGTTCCTGAGATGGCAGACATTGTTATTCTACGTTTTGCCATTTCATTATTGATTTCATCGCATAAACTAAGGTCTATACGTTCTGGCAATTCTGGAAGCGCAACGCAGTTAAAACCAAATTGTATATAATAAATATCATGACTAACAATCGCATCAAGCATTTCTTTAAGTGTTGGCTGACTAAAAGTCCTCGCCATGATCCCGATTTGCATATATTTCTCCTAATATTCGTTTTGTAAAAACTAAAAGAGGTGGGTAGGCATTTCGTTACTAATAATGGTTATGAATATACATCAATGGTGACAATTTGTCAACGGTTATGTGTTGATTTTCTTTTCTATATGATCCGAATCAATTTCATTTAATACGACTTGCATAGCATCAGTTATTTTTGATAGAATATCCATGGGAAAATTTGCTATTTGGGTATATTTTTAGTTTTTTTTTCATACAATATAATAGTTGCAAGGTTTTTTTGTCGTTGATGTCATATCAAGTACAAGGAGACAAAAACATGAAAATAAAAGAGATAAAGGCTGTGGGTCTAAAAGGCGCAACGCCAGAAGGTGGATGGAGCGATGAACTGGAATCTGGTGACTGTGTGCATACATTGATAGCTGTCATTACAGATGAGGGATTAATAGGATTTGGCAGCGTTTTTACTAATGACAATCTCGTTAAAAGCTCATTGGCTGTGCTGAAGCCACTTTATCAGGATGAAAATGCTTTAGAGCCAGAGCGTGTTAGTGAAAAGCTACATCAGAACACGTTTTGGCTTGGGAGAGGGGGATCGATCACACACACTATAAGCGGTATAGACATTGCGCTCTGGGATATTTTAGGGAAAGCAACTGGTCAGCCTGTTGGTCGCTTATTGGGAGGACGCTATCGTGATCGAGTTAAGCCCTATGCCTCAATCCTGATGGATGATCCGCCAAAATTGGTTGACAAGCTGGAAAGATTAAAAACTCAGGGATTTCGGGCAGTCAAGATCGGCTGGGGACCCTTCGGACGTCAAAATGATAAATTAGATGAGATTATTGTTTGCGCAGCACGAAAATCTATTGGAGATGATATGCTTCTAATGGTGGATGCTGGAGGCAGTGATGCCTTCTGGAAAAACGGCTATAAATGGGCTTTACGGACAGCGCAAATGCTTGCCGATTATAACGTTACATGGTTTGAAGAGCCATTAAAACCGGATGCACTGAATGACTATGTGCTATTAAGGAAAAACGCACCAGTTCCAATAGCCGGTGGTGAAGTTCTGACACGTAGGCAGTCCTTCCAGCCATGGCTACAAAATGGGGCATTAGATATAGTACAACCAGATGTGACAAAAGTAGGTGGTATCACGGAATCACGTCGTATCGCATGGCTGGCTTATGATAACGGTGTGCGCTACATACCTCATGGCTGGAATACCGCAGTGGGGTTAGCAACTGATCTACAATTGGCTTCCGCTTTTCCTGACACTGATCTGGTGGAATACCTGACAGGATCACCATACATTGATGAAATTACGGTTGGTGGCTGGAAATTGGGTGAAGATGGCATGTTACCCATTCCTGATAAGCCCGGTTTAGGGTTGGATTTAGATATGGATGCAGTGATAAAGTATGCAGGTGAGAAACTTATTTGAATTACCAAAGACTAAAGTTCGTTGATGATTCACTATCTGTTGGATATGTTGATGCGATCCATGTCCGTGCAAAGATGAAATCAGAGGGAAAAATCTATCTCCTGCCAGAGCCTTCACAGTTTGCGGCAGACAAAAGCTACATTGATGCGGTAAACAGGCTTGTGCAAGGGTTTTGCATTGTGATGGAATCTTATGAACAATCCCATGATCCATATAAAAAGCGTTTATATACGATCTGGTAGAAATCCGCTCAGTAAATTTAATTATAATGGTATTAATTGATACATGGAATTATCATTGATGCATGAGCAACAAAAGAATGATTAAATATGGAGAAACTAAATTTGAACAGTGAATACAAAGAGATAAAAGTTACGCCACGAATACTTATGGGACCGGGTCCCAGCGACGTTGACCCTAGAGTTCTCAGGGCAATGGCTACTCCGCTTGTAGGACATCTTGACCCTGAGTTTCTGGAAATTATGAATGAGTCTATGGACATGC
>Ga0315279_10007373_pt1 | contig 13619 bp, 12 predicted proteins | sample YL17G06_20_MG_FD_203694 | JGI IMG/M metagenome (GOLD analysis project Ga0315279, IMG submission 203694) | Sediment microbial communities from Yellowstone Lake, YNP, Wyoming, USA - YL17G06_20 | ecosystem: Environmental > Aquatic > Freshwater > Lake > Sediment | place: USA: Wyoming | collected... | reverse complement strand
TGCCAATCCTTTATCTCATACTTTAAACCCTAATCATCTTAATTATATTAAATTAAATGGAGAATTTGCCAGTGAATTCTTAATCCATAGTTATATTGCGGCGATGGTAAATGTACCGGTAGTTTTAGTTAGTGGAGATGAGGGAATTTGTAAAGAAGCGAATACCCTAAACCAGAATATCAAGACTATTGCTGTAAATAAAGGGGTGGGTAATTCAGTGATTAGTATTCATCCCCAGTTGGCCGTAAAAGAAATTAAAGAAGGGGTAGAGTCAATCTTAAAAGAAGACATTAATAAATGTAAAATAAAATTACCTCATCATTTTAAGGTAGAATTGTCTTATACCAATCATTGGAGAGCCTACAAAGCATCCTTTTACCCTAAAATGAAACAACTTTCTTCTACTAATGTAGCATTTGAATCGGATGATTATTTTGAAGTTTTACGAATGTTACTATTTGTGGTATAGAAATATTTTAATTTTATAAAAATAAGCAGAATTCTTAAGAAAAAATATCTCAAATCTTTTTTATTTTGGGAGATCTAAGAGAAGAAATGAGTTATAGGTAAATAAAGATGTAGTAGAAATTGAGGTAAAAATTACTACTGGCAATATATTTAAGATAGTTATTAATATATATCAATAGAAAAAATGAATAGTGAGAGGAAAATTTGAATGGTAGAAAAGATAGCTTTAGACCTTTCTTATTTAAAGTATCCCTTACCAGAGGAGTTAGGCAAGGAATTAGAAGAAGAGATAAAAAAGGTTAATCTTTATCCTTCGGGGGATTATAATAAACTTAGAAGGAAATTTGCTGAATATGTAAAAGTTAAAAAGGAAAACATCTTACCTGGCAATGGTTTAGATGAAGTTATTGATTTAATTACCAGAGCTTGGAAAGGAAAAATACTTATTCCCATTCCCACTTTTTCTCAATTTGAGATAGCCGCAAATAGAGAAGGTTCCGAGAAAATTTTAGTTGACTGTTTCAAAAATAACACCTATTCTATTAGTTATTCTAAAGAACACCTTTCCGAAGCTTCTTTAGTATGGATATGTAATCCTAATAATCCTACGGGTGACCAAATACCCCGGGAGAAAATAATCTATATTTTAAAAGAATCAAGAGGAATGGTGGCTGTAGATGAATGCTATTATGAATACTCAGGAGAAACTGTTATAGATTTGATAGATGAGTTTAATAATTTAATTGTATTGAGAAGTTTTTCCAAGAATTTTGGATTAGCTGGTCTTAGGCTCGGTTTTGCTATTTCCGCTTCTGGAAATATAAAAAAATTAGAATTTTTTAGGCAAATATTTAATGTCAATAGAATAGCGGAGAAGTTAGGAGAAAAAGTTATAGATTATATAAGCTATTACCAAGGAATTTGGGAAGAGATAAAATCGACCAGAGGTGAGTTTATTGAAAAGATAAAGCAGATAGGGTTCAAGCCATATGACTCCTATACAAATTTTGTATTGGTAGAATTTAAAAATAGAAAAGAGGCAGAAAGAGCGTGGAAAAATTTAAAGAAGAATGGTATTTATACCTTTCCCGCATGGAGCGAAGAGTTTTCGGGTTTGGAGGGGAATTTTATTAGATTTACCGTGGGAACGGAAAAAGAGATGAATAAAACAATAGAGGTTTTATCTACCTCTAAGAGATAAAATAAGAAATGAGCAAAAAAGAATGAAAAAAGAAGAGAGCTTAGCACTAAGTGATTTGAGTTAAATTTATAGAAAGATAAAGGTGATTTACCTATGAAAGAATAAGTTTTGAGCAAAAAAGTAGCTTTACTTTAAATATAGAGGAGATTAGATTATAATTAAAATAATTTGGAGTACTTTTTTAGATGAGGCATCGATACTATTTGGAATACTTTATTTAAGTTTTTAGGTTCGTAACAATCGCGAAATTACATTAAAGTTGAAGGGAATCAGATGATGGAAATTATAGAAGGTAAAGATAAATATAAAGTTAAATTAGTAGCTATTAAATCTGGAGAGGATTTAACTGTGATAATTTCTGGTGGAGAAAATCCCCACATAGGTACAATAGCTGTATCTATACCTCGTCCTAGTTTAAAAGATTCAAATAAAGTGAGTGCTAGTACTTCTGTTTTTACTTTGACTGGGCATAAAGAAGATGAACTATCTAAGCAGATAGCCGAAAGTATTACAAAAATAACAAAAAAGGTTACAGTAGTAATAGTAGGGTTACATATAGAGAAAGCTACTTCAAAAGACGTTGAGTGCCTTATTAAGAATACTCAAAAAGTGGTAAGCAAATTAAGAATTAAATTAAGTTAAAAGGCAAGGTTTAATCGGATAGAAAAAACTTGGGTAAAAAGTACAAAAATTATCCGAGGTAAAAGCTTACTAGAGTTGGGAGATTAATAAAGGGTAAAGTTAGAAAGAAATTAAAAGGTAAAATTTAATTAGGAGAGGACAAATGAAATTAATCGTAGGAATAAGTGGAGCAAGCGGGGTGATCTATGGGGTAAGATTTTTAGAAGCGTTAAATAGGGAAAACATAGAAACTCATTTAGTGCTTACACCCTTAGCAGAAAAAGTTTTAGAACAAGAAACTAATTTTAAAAAACAAAAACTGATAGGATTAGCTACTTATCATTACCAGATTAGTGATTTAACTGCTCCTATTTCAAGTGGTTCTTTCTTAACTCAAGGAATGATTATTATACCTTGTAGCATGAAAACCCTCGCTGGAATAGCTTGTGGATACTCAGATAATTTGCTTTTACGAGCAGCTGATGTTACTTTAAAAGAGAAGAGAACTTTAATTATAGTTCCTCGGGAAACTCCTCTAAGGAAAGTCCATTTAGAGAATATGTTAAGATTGGCTAATGAGGGAGCTACTATCCTTCCAGCTATGCCAGGATTTTATTATAACCCTAAAACATTAGATGATGTTATTAATCATATAGTGGGGAAAGTTTTAGATATTTTAGGAATTGACCATAAGTTATATCACCGATGGAATAATGTAATAAAGGAATGATAAATTAACGTTTAAGAAGAAATTAATTGAAAAGGTTAATGGTTTAGAATATAAGGAAGGTTTGTTATCTATTCTAGGAGTCCTATTGATATTACGTAAAATGATTTGGGGGAATAGGTGTCCGTAGGTATTTATGGTTTCTGTAGTTACTAAAGCACTTAATAGTTTAGAAAAAAAGTTGGAAATTCCCGGGGTAGGATAAGCTTTTTTAAAGTGGAATATAAAAAATAATAAATTATTTTTAAAAAAGAAGGATTTTTAAAATTTATATAGTAGTGTAATATAAACAAGGTAAAAATAGAATTTATTTTTATTTAATGAATTTTAATATTTAAAAATTAAATAACTCTTAGATAGGGATTTTGTTTAAAAAGAATAAAGTATAAAATATGTAATTTTATTAAAATGAGGAATTATAATTTTGGCTAAAATTGGGAAATTAACTATATTATTATTAATCTCTTCGGAAAAAGAAGAGAAAGAACTATTGCAAAAAATAAGCAATTTAGGCTATAAAGTATGCCAAGGTAAAGCTGGAACAATGGATAGCAAAGAACTAATTGCTGCAATAGAAACAACCGCAAAAAGAGAAGGAATTTTTAAGGCAGGCTGTTACAGAGAAGAACATGCAGTTTATCATGCCGCACTAAATTCATTAAGAGGTTTCTGTAGAGGAGAAATTGGGATTGGTAATTTTTTAAGAACTATAGGGGTAAAATTTGTTGTCTTAAGAGGTCCTATAGATACTACACAAAGTGATTTGGGAGAATGGGTCTCTGTAGGTATTTATGGAATGATAGGAGCTCCCATTAAGGGTTTTGAACATGAGGCAATAGGTTTAGAAATTAACAATATTTAATTATTTTGTTTATACCATTAAGCATGTATTAGATAAATTTTGAAAAATACAAAAATGATGTTATAATAATGAAAATTAAATAAAGACCCAAAGTCATTAGTTAAGAGGGGGTGTGTTTTATATCACTTCCTCTTTTTTATTTTAATTTGATAATTTAATATTTATTAATAGAGGTAACCTATCAAGTTTGAAAAGAAAATAGATTTTATATAACGAAACATCAAAGACAGCTCTGAATAATTCCTAACGTTCCAGTTTATCGGGAGTGTTCTTAAAAAGATTAGAGTGCTCTAAATCAAATTTTATGTCGTGTGCTATAATAGTTGTGGATATAAGTATAATCAAGAATTTGAAGATGGGAAAATAATGATGAAAAGTTAATGTACCCCCATAGAAAATAAAACTTGTATTTGGCTTTCATAGCAGGAGAATTATTTTATGGAGAAAAAATATACAACATGTCGTTTATGTTCAGTATGTTGTCCTGTCGTGGTATATTTAGAGAATAACAAAATAATCTCGGTAGAAAGAAAAAATAGTACTCCCTCGATAGAAGAAGATTATTTTTGCTCAAAACTAAGAGCAGTTTCTGAAATCGTTTATTCGCCTAAGCGATTAAAAACACCATTGATAAAAAAGAAAATGAACGACAAAACCGTTTGGAATGAGGCAACCTGGGAACAAACACTAGATATTATTGCCACCAAATTAAATCTTTTTAAACAGAAGTATGGAGCTGAATCTGTATCCTGGCTGAGAGGCCAAGCACCAGATTGGGGGGCTACATGGCACTATGCTATAAGGTTTATGAATGCCTTCGGTTCCCCTAATGTCATTGGAAATGGCTCTGTTTGTTACTGGGCGCGAGAAATGGCTCATGTCTTTACTTATGGCGTAATGACGTCTCCTGATTATAAAAATTCCAAGTGTATAATTATCTGGGGAGGAAACAATAGGAATACTAAACTTCCTTCATACGATAGAATTCTTTATGCTAAAGAACAAGGGGCTAAACTGATTGTCATAGACCCGGTAAGGACTAAATTAACCTCCTTGGCTGATATTTGGCTACAAATAAAACCAGGTTGTGACGGTCTACTAGCGATGTCAATGATTTATGTGATAATTTCAGAAAACCTTTATGATTCGGATTTTGTAGGAGAATGGACAGTTGGATTTGATGAGCTTAAAAAAGCTGCTAAGGAATATGTGCCTGAAAAGATAGCAGGAAAAATTTGGTTGGATGCAGAGAAAATAAGAGAAGCTGCCCGATTGTATGCAAATACAAAACCCGCCTGCTTAAGTGAGGGCAATGGAGTAGAGATGCATCTAAATACCTCTCAAAATATGAGGGCAATTTGTATTTTGAGAACTTTGACAGGAAACATAGACAAAAAAGGGGGAGATCGTATACCTCAACCGATACCGGTTAAGGATATTCGGCTTAATGAACGACTTCGAAACGATATTAGTCCCTTAGGCTTCGAATATCCCCTTCTTAATAACTACCCTAAAGGACCAGGAGGAACCCAGAGTCTTCCATCGTTAGTCGATGCAATTCTTGATGAAAAACCTTATCCCATAAAGGCACTCATTATACAAGGAGCTAATCCAGCAATAACTATGGCAAACTCGAAAAGATTCTTACAGGCTTTAAAGAAACTTGAATTTATCGTTGTAATCGATTTATTTATGACTCAGACCGCAAAACTCGCTGACATCGTTCTTCCAACAACAACTTCGTTTGAAAAAACACAACTAAACTCTAGCTCAATGAATGGAAATCGTATTATGCTTCAAAATAAGGTGATTGAATGGGTCGGGAATAGCTGGCCGGACTGGAAGATTATCTTTGAGCTAGCCAAAAGGATGGGCTATAGAAACGAGTTTCCTTGGAGCACTGTTGAAGAATCAGTTGATTATCAGTTGGAGCCTGCCGGTATCACCGTTGAAATGTTACACAAGAATTCAAAAGGAATTGTTTTCGAAGAAACGAGATATGAAAAATACAAAAAAAACGGATTTGATACACGCTCTGGGAAAGCAGAGATTTACTCAGAAATCTTCAAAGAGTATGGCTACCCGCCAATTCCTGATTTTGAGCAGGGTGAAGAAAAAGATATAAGCTTTTATAATAAGAGAGAAAATTTCCCTCTCATTGGAATTAGTGGAGCAAGGTCAATTAATTTTGTTCACTCTCAGTTCAGGAATATCCCTTACTTGATGGAACGTGAATCTGAGCCATTTGTAGACATTCATCCGGAAGATGCAAAAACAAGGGCTATTTCGGATGGAGATATCGTGAGAATCGAGACCCCTAATGGCCAAATAAAGATGAAAGCAAAAGTTTCAGATGTTGTTCATTCTGGATTGGTCCGTATCGCATGGGGGTGGGGGGAATTTAGTTTAGATTATAATATTAACAGTCTAACGAATGACGAGGAACGAGATCCTATTACCAGCACTACCTCAAATAGATGCTTTATGTGTAGTGTAGTCAAAGAGGATAGGATGAACTAATCGAATTTATAAATAGATTCGTAAAATAAAATTAAATTCTTAGGGGAAAAACTATTTTCTTGTTTTATTCAGCTTTAATAAAATATTAACAAGGGAAGGAGGTGAAAAAAAATGAGAGGTAAAAAATTGGTAATAGTGGGTATTTTTTCTCTATTGGTTATACTTCTTACCATAGGGAGCATTAGTTCATTAGCTGCAGAAAAAAAAGTATATATTAATGGTATCGATGCAGATTTTCCTCCTTTCGCTTATATAGACGAAAAAGGTAATCCCGTAGGATTCGATATAGATTGTGTTAACTGGATTGCTGAAGAGATGGGCTTTGAAGTAAAGCATCAACCTATAAGCTGGGATACGATAATCCCAAACTTAACCGCAAAGAAAATTGACTTTATTGCTTCGGGATTATCAATTACAGAGGAGAGAAAAAAAGTAATAGCTTTTACGATTCCATATTGGGAGATAGACTTTGTAGTTGTAGCTCGTGAAGATTCTACTCTTAATATTATCACTGCTTTATCTGGAAAGTATACCTTAGCAGTTAGCAGAGGATGTTCAGCGCAGGAATGGGTACAGGGAAATTTGGTAAAGGAAGGTATATTTGGGGAAGATAAATTTGTAAATTGTGAAAGTGCTCTTATGGCACTAAATGATGTAGCCAGTGGAAGGTCGGATTCGACTATAGGTGATGATGTTATGCTTGGTCTAGCGATAAAAGGAAAACCGCTTAAAATTCTTGGTACAATCAAAACGGGGGAAACTTATGGATATGGGGTTAGAAAGGATGACCAAGAATTAAAAGAGATATTAGACGAGGGAATAAGAAGACTGATGAAATCACCTAAGTGGGAAGAATTGAAAGCTAAATGGATCTCTTAAATAGATGGCTTGAAAGCCGAATGGCTTAAATAGAAGTAGAAATAGAGGAGCGCGAAGTTCCGTCTTTAGCGTTCCTCTATTTAAACTAAAAGTTGAGGAATAAAGATGAGAGAAGATTTTATGCTAATTTACAAAGCTCTTCCTTATTTACTTAAAGGTTGTATAGTAACTCTTGGATTAGTAGGAGGATCTTTAAGTTTGGGTTTTATAATTGGTATTCCTATAACCATAGGACAGGTTTATAGTAATAAGTACATTGCTGGTTTAGTTTCGGTATATGTCTGGTTTTTCCGAGGAATTCCCGTATTAGTCCTTCTTTTTCTTTTCTATTTCGGAATATTTTCTCTTATAGGGCTTAATTTATCTTCTTTTACAACTGTACTCTTAGTCTTAGGTTTAATAAGCGCTGCTTATCAGTCTCAAATTTTTCGAGGAAGTATCCAATCAATAGGTGAAGGTCAAATGTTAGCCGCTCGTTCTTTGGGGATGAGTAAAGTTCAAGCTATCTGGAATATTATCCTACCTCAAGCCTTACGAATTTCTATCCCGGCATGGTCAAACGAATATGCAAGTATCTTAAAAGATTCTGCTATTGCATATGCCCTAGGGGTAACGGAAATATTAACCAGAGGAAATTTTACTGCTACTCGAACTTTTAAGACTATGCCAATTTATCTCACCGTTGCTATAATTTTTATTATTTTAACTTACGGTGGAATGAAAATTTTCGATCTTTTAGAAAATAAAATGCAAATCCCTGGTTATGCAGAAAGGAGAGCTGAATTTAAACAAGATGCAGAAGAATAAAGATATTGTTTTAAAGGTAGAAGACATACATAAAAGTTACGGAAAAAACAAGATATTAAAAGGAGTTTCTTTTGAAATTAAAAGAGGAGAGACTAAAGTTATTATTGGCCCTTCCGGGACTGGTAAGAGCACCCTTTTGCGATGCATTAATCAGCTAACTATTCCAGATAAAGGAAAGATTTGGCTGGAAGGGGAAGAGGTAACCCACTCTAAAAAAAGTATTAATCAATTCCGTCAGAAGATAGGGATGGTTTTTCAGGATTTTAATTTATTTGACCATTTAACTGCTTTAAAAAATATTGAGATAGGGCTGATTAAGGTTAAAAGAATAAATAAAGAAGAGGCCAAAAAGAAAGCTATGGAAGAATTAAGGCAGGTGGGATTAGAGCAGCAAGCCAATTTATATCCAGCACAGCTTTCCGGGGGACAAAAACAAAGAGTATCTATAGCCAGAGCATTAGCTATGGATCCTAAGGTAATGCTTTTTGATGAGCCTACTTCTGCTCTCGATCCAGAGCTAATTGGAGAGGTGTTAGAAGCTATAAAGATGTTGGCTATGAAGGGGATGACTATGGTATTAGTAACTCACGAGATGGGCTTTGCCCGTTCTGTAGCCAATGAAATAATATTTATGGAGGAAGGACTTATATTAGAAAGTGGTTCTCCTTATGAAATATTTAATAATTCAAAATATGAGCGTACTAAACAATTCCTGAATAAAATAGATGAATTATATGGAGAATCGAACAAATAAAGATGATTGAATTTAGTTTTATAAAAAATATTCTCTTACCACCTTTATTGGAAGGAACAATAGCTACCATTAAACTAATAGGATTATTTATCCCCGCATCACTGATTATAGGGGTTTTAATTGCTGTGGCGAGGGTATATGGAAATAAACTTATCTCTTCGCTATCTACTATATATGTAATTTATTTTCGCGGTACCCCTTTAATAGTACAGCTTTTTATTATTTATCTGGGGCTTCCTTATATTGGTATTGTACTTTCTCCTTTTGCGGCAGCGGTCATAGGAATGTCGCTTTGCAGTGGATCCTATCAATCAGAATATATAAGAGGATCGCTACAATCGATTAAAAGTGGACAGATGATGGCCGCCGAGTCTCTGGGAATGACCAGGGCACAGGCAATATTATATATTATTCTCCCTCAGGCTTTAAGAAGAGCAATTCCTGCTATTTCCAATAATATAACCTACTCGGTAAAGAGTTCTTCATTAGCTATGATAGTTACCTATGTGGAACTTACAGGAGCAGGGAAAATTATTGCCGCTGTTTATTTTAGATATATAGAAGTTTTTCTGATTGTAGGAATAATATATCTATTAATGGTTTCTGTATTTACTAAATTACTTAGTATATTAGAAAATAAATTAAAAATTCCCGGATTAGGGTAAAGATTCTAAGTAAGAAATTATAATGAAATATAAAATATTTTAAAAATTTAAATTATTTACTCTATGCATCTTGAAAACTTAAGTAGCAAAATGGCCTTGGAGCTTTACTTCAGGCAGGGTATATTAAGATAATATTTTATGAAAGTTACACAAAATGAAGAGGTAGAGATGTTATGAAAGTTGTAAAAAAGGAAAATGTTATATATGATTTTAGCTCCCAAAATAAACCAATTGCATCAGTAAAACTATGTGAAGATTTTTGGGTTGAGACGGAAGATTTTTACTGTGGCCAAATTAAGACAGAAAAAGACTTACGGCCTAATATTGATATTTCTATCATGTTTGCATCAACAGGTCCTATAGAAATAGAAAATATTATGGAAGGTGATACTATTTGTATAACTATTAAAGAAATTATTTTAAATTCTCAAGGAGTTATGGTAACTTCTCCTAAACTTGGTGTACTTGGAGATATGATTTATGAACCAAACACTAAAATTATTACCATAAAGGATGGATATGCTTATTTTTCGAAGGAAATAAAACTTCCATTGACTCCAATGATAGGTGTAATTGGTGTAGCTCCAAATGGAAGAAAAATACATTGTGATATTCCAGGAGATCATGGAGCAAATATTGATACTAAAAATATTAAAGAGGGAAGTAAAATTTATCTACCTGTTTTTGTGAATGGAGCCAATTTAGCTGTAGGAGATTTACACGCTTGTATGGGAGATGGCGAGTTAAGTGGCACAGGAATAGAAATTTCAGGCAAGGTTAAATTGAATGTGACAAAAATTGCCAATACAAAATTGAAAATGCCTATAGTTGAAACTGAAGATGAGTATATGGTTATAGCAAGTGAAAAAACATTTGAAGATGCTATTTATAAAGGTACAAAATATGCAGTAGAATTATTACAAGAATTCTTTAATTTAAATTTTCCTGATGCGTATAGACTTTTGAGTGCAACTTGTGACTTGCAAGTCAGCCAAGTTGTTAATTCGTTAATAACTTTAAAAGTTGTAATGCCTAAAATACTTGTAACAAAATTGCTATAAATCAGAATAGTTAATTTATAATACTCCGAATTGCCTCTCCAAAAAAAAACGACCACCAAGCGGTGACACTGAAAAGGAGATTAGGTTATTATTAAAATAATTTGCTATCTTGATTATAAATATATTTACTTTCGGTAAAGTATTAATTTAATTGACACCGTCTATATATAAGTTGGATAAAAAAGATATTTAGGAGGTAAAAATGTTAAAAGACTTACGAAAATGTCTGCAGGAACTTGAGCAAACTGACCGTTTAATTCGTGTTAAGAAAAAAGTAGAACCAAAATATGAACTACCAGCTGTGGCCAAGGTTTTACACTCGAAATTTAAAAAAGCTATTCTATTTGAAAATGTCCACGATAGTAAAATACCGTTAATTACTTACTTTTTCCCTGATCGTAAAAGTGTTGCTGATTCATTAGCTCTTGATCCCCAAAACGTGGTCAAAGGGTGGAGTGAACGTGAAAATCAATATATACCACCAATTAGAGTTAACTCGGCACCGGTAAAAGAAGTAGTCATTACTAAAGATATCGATTTAAACATCTTTCCGCTGGTTACACATAGCATTGGAGATGCCGGCCGCTATATTACAGGAGGTATAGTGATTGTTAAACATCCTACAGAGGATCATATTAATGCTTCTTGGAACCGACTACAATATGTAGACAAAAATAAACTACGTGTGCGTATGATGCCGCCTCAGCATCTTGGGAGATACCATGAAGCAGCAGAAAAGCTAGACAGACCATTGCCTGCTGTCATTGCCATTGGTGCACCACCGGCAGTAATGTTTAGCGCAGCATCAAAAATTTCTTTTGAGCGTAACGAGCTAGAATTTGCCGGTGCTTTAGGCAATGCTCCTCTAGAAGTTATAAAAGCTGAAACGGTTGATGTGGATATACCTGCCAATACAGAAATAGTAATTGAAGGTGAAGTTTTGCCTCATGTGCGTGAAGAAGAAGGTCCTTTTGGGGAGTTTACCGACAGTTTTGTTCCGGTAATGAAAAATCACGTTTTTCAGGTTAAGGCTATAACCCACCGCAAAAACCCAATTTACCATGACATTTATGCTGGTGGACAAGAAGATTTATATCTTCTCGGCTTGCCTATCGAAGCAGAAATATATAAACATGTAAAAGCCTTTGCACCCCAGATAACGGGTATTTCCACCACCTCATTTGTCTTTAACTGTGTAATTAGTATTAAAAAAGAAAATGAAGAACAACCGAAAAATGTTATTCTCTCTGCGCTTGCCTCTTATGCCTGGACTAAGATGTGTATAGTTGTCGATGATGATGTTAATATTTATGATCCAGGTGATGTTTTGTGGGCTATTCAGACAAGGTGCCGGCCTGATCGGGACATAATTATTGTACCCGGTGTTTCTGGGTACTCCAGAGAAGATGTTAAAGAACTACATATCGGTAAAGTTGGTATTGACGCCACTGTACCGCTGCATATGAAAGAAACCATGCGGCGCCGTAAAATTCTTGGTGAAGAGCAGGTTAAATCAGAGGACTACCTTAAGTAAAACAGGATTTAAAAGGTGAGATTAAGATGTTAGCGATGATTTAAAGGGGTAAATTTCTCTTTCAAGTGTTTTAATTAAATTTTAGGACGGCAGGAAAGAAGGAAGTGGCTGGGTAAAGAGTAAGAAATAATAAGGGATAAAAACTATAAAATATAATTTTAGCGCTTAAGGTATGGAGGATGGAGAATAGAAGAGAATAAGGTAGGAATAAAAAATGGAAGAAAAAAAGAGCTTAGTGCGAAAGGGAATATTAGATTTAAAACCTTACCTTCCCGGTAAACCAATTGAAGAGGTCAAACGAGAGTTAGGCTTAAAAGAAGTTATAAAATTAGCTTCTAATGAAACTTCAGTTGGTCCTTCTCCTTTAGCAATAGAGGCTATAAAAAAAGAATTAAAGAATATTAACCTTTATCCCGAAGGATCAAGTAGTGTCTTAAGAGAAAAGTTGGCTCAAAGGTTAAGTATCGATAAAGAAATGATAATTATTGGCAATGGTGAGGATGACATTATTGATCTTATAGGGATGGCTTTTATTAATAATGGTGATGAAGTAATTACCGGAGAAATTACTTTTCCTGCTTATGAAACTATAACTAAAATTATGAGAGGTAAGATAATTCCTGTAAAACTTAAAGATTATACTTATGATTTAGAGGAGATTGCCCAAAGAATAAATGAAAAAACTAAAATTATTTTCCTCTGTAATCCCAATAATCCAACCGGGACAATAGTTGATAAGGAAGCAGTGGATAGATTCACAAAACAAGTTCCTGATGATGTAGTCGTAGTTTTTGATGAAGCTTATTATGATTATGTTGAAGATGAGAATTATCCTAATAGTTTATCTTATGTTCTAGAGGAAAAGAATGTAATTGTTCTGCGTACTTTTTCTAAAATAGCTGGAATAGCAGGAGTTCGAATTGGTTATGGCATAGCCAAACCAGAGTTAATTGGTTATTTAAATCGAGTAGTGAACCCCTTTACTACCAATCGTCTGGCTCAAGTAGCAGCCTTAGCTTCTTTAGATGATGAGGAACATCGTAAAAAAGTTTTAAGATCAAATCAAGAAGGGAAAAAGTATTTATATAGGGAACTAAAGGAAATAGACCTTTTTTATCTTCCCACAGAGGCTAATTTTATTTTTATTGATTTAAAAGGGGATAGCGAGGTTATTTTTGAAAAATTATTGAAAAAGGGAGTAATTATCAGACCAGGAAAAACCTGGGGATGCCCCAACTTTATTCGAGTTACCATAGGAACTCCTTACGAAAACGAAAAGTTTATTCAGGCTCTTAAAGAAATAATGAGTTCTTAGTGTTAAGATATCATATAAAGTAAAGATATCCAATAGAATAAATAATCTAATGTTATTTTAAAGTTCATAATAATTATTATAGGGCTTCACGAAATTAAAAGTTTGTAAGAAAACTTTTAACAAACCGAATTCTTTTTGGTTCTTTGACAAAAGAGGCAAAATAAGCAACCGCTAAAACAGTAATATGAGCGATAGTACAAAGATT
>Ga0315279_10007371_pt1 | contig 13619 bp, 5 predicted proteins | sample YL17G06_20_MG_FD_203694 | JGI IMG/M metagenome (GOLD analysis project Ga0315279, IMG submission 203694) | Sediment microbial communities from Yellowstone Lake, YNP, Wyoming, USA - YL17G06_20 | ecosystem: Environmental > Aquatic > Freshwater > Lake > Sediment | place: USA: Wyoming | collected... | reverse complement strand
CCTGAGCTTGTCGTATACGTATAAAGGAGTCAGTTCTCCATTACGGAGATTTCTGGCGATCTTACGAGAGTCAACGTTGTCGTTTCGATTGCGTCTCTCTTTATCTTTCGTTGGAATGTTGTTTTACTAAACTTTATATGTTTATTACATTTAGTATACAACATACGGAATAGGAACTCACCTACATATTAAGCATAAAGCCTACAATTAGTCTGATTCAGATTTGAAATGTTTCCTCTGGACTTGGTATAATCGCTGTCCAACCGTACCTTGATTTTAGCATTTCAGCAAGGGCGTTGGATTGTCCTATCTCACCATGCACTATAAATGCTGATTCGAGTTTCGTCTCGATATTGTCAAAATATTCTGCAAACTCGTTTCGATCAGCGTGTGCGCTTAGAGCATCTATCACTTCGACTGATGCAATTATCTCGTATTCCTCTCCAAAAATTCTTATTGGACTTAATCCTTCTTCAATCCTTCGACCAAGAGTGTTTTCAGCTTGAAACCCTATTATGAGAATAATGTTACGCCTATTTTCAATGTTGTTTGCAAGGTGATGAAGTATTCGACCAGATTCGCACATGCCTGATGCTGATATTATTACCATTGGACCATCCATACTATTTAGTTTCTTGGATTCTTCTACATCTCTGACGTAATTCAGCGATTTGAAGGTAAACGGGTCTCTTCCTTTCATCATCATCCGTATCGTTTCAGTATCAAAACAATCCTCATGCCTGCTAAAAACCTCAGTAGCACGAGTTGAAAGCGGGCTATCTACAAATACAGGTATATCTGGTATGCGTTTTTCGCTATAAAGCTGGTTCAAAAAGAACACGATAGTCTGTGTTCTTCCTACGCTGAATGCTGGTATGATAAGTTTTCCTTTATTAGATATTATCTTGGTAATCAACCTTTCAAGGTGAGATTTTACATCTTCCTCTTTATCGTGCAGGCGATCACCGTAAGTGCTTTCGGTGATAAGATAATCGGTTTCTTTTATGGGAGTTGGATCCTTCAGTATAGGCATTCTTTTACGTCCAAGATCACCAGTAAAAGTAATTTTTTTCTTGCTTCCATTTTCACTGATCTGAAGTGTTGTCACAGCAGAACCGAGTAAATGTCCTGCATCATGGTAAGTTACCTCAACGCCCGGAAGTATCTGAACGGTCTCTTCGTAAGGTACAGGGCTGAAATATTCCATAGCTCGCACTGCATCATCTTGTGTATAAAGTGGCTCAAAAAGGTTCTTGCCCTGTTTATCTCGTTTTTTGTTTACGAATTCAACGTCCTTTTCTTGAATATGCGCAGAATCTAAAAGCATAATATCGCATAGATCAACAGTTGCGGACGTTGTGAATATTCTACCTTTGAAGCCTAATTTCACAAGTGTTGGTATGTTTCCACTGTGATCAATGTGTGCGTGGGAAAGTACCATTACATCTATAGAAGTGGGGTCAAATAGAAGGGTCCGGTTTCGCTCAAAGGCTTCTTTTCGTCTGCCTTGAAATAATCCGCAATCCAGAAGTATGCGATTTCCGTTTGTCTCAATAATGTGCATTGATCCAGTTACGGTATGTACTGCGCCCATAAAAGATATTTTCATAATAAATTCCTCCACCCATAGCTATTTTTCCTGCCAGTAGCCTATCTTCAGCGTGACAGGTCCAAATAACCCTCCTCCACGAGAATCTTTTTCAAATTCTGCGGCACGGGCATCATAAGGACCTGGCCAACCCGGTCCTTTCCGATTCTTCCAGTCGTTTCTTACTCTTTCTGATGTTAAAACATTGGCAAGTGTATTAGTAACAACAATCTCAAGTTCGTTCTGTTCTTCCGTTACTCGGCGGAACGAGAAAGGTTCATTTTGCTTTGGCAGTTCAATCTCCCACGGACCCCAGACGACATTCCCTATTTTATTTCCGTTTACGTAAACCTTCGCAACGTACTCAACCTGACCCAATTGCAGTATCATAGAGCAGTTTCGCCATTCCTCTAGTATAGGAACTTTTATACGATATGACACATCACCAGAGAAATCTTCGGAGAACACATTTTTCCATGCGCCTAATTCAATGGGCTTCCAATCATCTTGTGCTGTTCGTATCTCGTAATCATGTTCACCAACGTCGAATTGCCTTAATATACGAGCTTGCCAGCCATTAGTCAGCGTCATTGTTGCGACATCATTCCATTCGGGACGTTCTTTTGAAGGATAATCACCAAATATCAACATGCGGGATTGAGATGATGGAATACTTAACTCAATAGCGACATTATTATCATTACGACTTTTCTCTATTAGAGACCACAATTTACCTATATTCGGATCAAACTCATAAACATTCTGAGATTCCTGAAAACTGATCAGACCATTAAAGTCTTTATCACCCTCATTAAAGATAAAATATGCAGAACCATCTTTCCATTCACGACTTATAACACGAATACCTGATGATTTTAATCCCACAAGTGGAGTTAATTCTTTTGCTGATTCCTTTGCAGAATCGAATATTTGAATTTTGGACATTGTATCTGAATCTATTAATTCACTCAGACTTTTACTATATGCTTCAGGCAGGCTTTTCAGACAGATCAGACTTCCACCAGATCGGACAAATTCTGCGAGACGAATCAGACTTTTCTCATTCATCCATGAGCATGGAGGACATAATATCCTGCGATACACCATTTCACCGACACGACACGCTCCATCCTTTATACATGCCTTTGCAATTACGTCATCATCAACTAGATCGAAGGCACATTGATTTTCCAGCAGAGACTCCACCAGATTCTCAAACTCAACGATAGTTTCATTACGGATACCATTAGCCCACATATCCCGGATAGGGAAGTAAACAGCATTCTCAACTCGTGGTTTTCCACAGGAAAGTACGTACCCAATTCGAGCAACGTACCTATGAAAATTCTGAATATAATCCCATAAAGGATTGATCGGACCAAAATGCGGGCGCTCTCCACACATAAGATGATCACGGGTTGAAAGAGGATAGCATCCGCCTACAAAGAGATTAATGCCACGAACGTATTGATAATCAGTTATCCACTTCATTTGCTCAATGGTCAAACCGTTTCCATAAACACAAAATGATTCCGTAAAAGCATAAGGTGACCCGATCTGATGCGCCGCTGTTGAAGCATAAAGTGGGAAATGATGATTCACCTTATGCGGAAATACCTGACGCCATATCACGTCAACGCCCGGAACGTCCATTGCCCTTAGTGTTCGGAGTATATGCCCAAAACCTTGTATCACAGAGCCAAGTGTCTCATCATCACCACCAAGATGACCGCTTGACAGGATCCCATTCTCACGACACCATTGTTGGATCGGCAAAAAATAAGCATCAACGAATCTCTGTGACCAGAGATCGAAAAAGTCCACTCGAACCTTTTTCTGTTCTTTTGTTAGTTTTTCTGATGGATTTTCAAATACGTCAAAGTGATCTTCAATACCATAACCGAATCGCATTTTGAATTCTTCGCTTAATCCATCAGTCCATGGTAACTGCTGACCCGGTGCAATACGACCTGCCGATGGCTCATCAGTGAAGGCGAAAACGATTGCCTTGCCAAAATTATCACCAACAGCATTTTTATAACCATCGTGTGTTAGATCAATGAATCTTTGTGTTGCTTCAGGATTGAGTCTGTCAACGCTTCCAGTTTTTTGTAATTGCCATTTTTCTGATTCCTGATCTTTATAACGCATTACAGAGGCTTTTAATTCGGGATGATCCTTCGTAACAAGTCCACAGGCTTCACCAGAAGGCCAACCGCCTTCATCATAAAGCCAATAATTCATACCAAGACGTTCTGCCTCATTCACAGCCACTTTTACAAACTCAAAAAAATCATCTTCTAAATACGAAACATCTAGTTGGTTATTAGTGCTATCAGGACGAAATCCTTTCGGCATAGGAAGTGCGCAGATGCTTCTGGCTTCGTGTTCCTTCATGTCCTGTATCTGTTTGATGATCACATCTTTGCTTAAAGGACCGTTCCACATCCAGAAATAACCGGGGTAATATATTGCATCTGGTTCCAAGAGTTTTTCTAAGGAAAATTTTACTTTTTGCATTTTGTATGCTCCACTTTGGATTGCTAGAGATTGTTCTATAGGAATTCAGAAAAAGAATTTTAAACACGAATTTCACTATCTCGTTACACCGAGTAACGTAAGGTGACACGAATTTTTCTTGTTTCTATTCGTGGAATTCGCTAATTTGTGTAATTCGTGATTATTCTGTTTAAAATATTATCTAAACATCTATATCACCTGCATAAACAAGCATACACACTCCATATTTTGTCTTTGTTTGTCACTCCATTATAAACATGACAACACTATAACGTCAAGCATTTTTAATTATTAAGGCAGGATTCGATAGCGAAAGCCATAAGATTGGATTCGTCATCCATGACAGTGCGGAGATCGAGTAGAAGGCAATCTTGCTGGATGCGGGTGAATACTGGCGGGTTAGATTTTCGGAGATTTTTCCCTAATGTATCAACTGGAAGATGTAATGGCTTAATAGATAATAGCCTTGTTGGTCTGGTCAATATTCGCAATGTTGGATTTGTTTCTGCTATCGTGTCATCATTACCTGATTTCTCCTCTTACCATGAGAGAGCCTGTAACTGAAATGTAATCAGCATCTTCCTGCACTCGGTCGTGGTTGTAGTCAACTGACAACCGCATGGTAGCACGTATCGTCTCCCTCAGATTGTAACTCACATCCAGAGAAGTTCCGTATTGCTCTGATCTTTCATCACGGTTCACACCAAGTTTTTCGCGCCTTATCATTGATGAAATCGTATTATTTACGTCAAGATTTTGATTCATACTTATAGATTTTCCAATAAAAGGGATACCTAGTTTTTTACCTTCAACGTGAAGAGTATAGTCTATATTGAAGTTTGGCGCAATTATCAATGATTTTGTCTTGACGTCACCACGTTCCTGATTACTAAGAGTAGTCCTGAGACCAAAGGCTGTACCGATACCAGATTTCCAGTTACTACGGAAAGTCACAGACGGGCTATGTGAAGTACCACTGGAGATTGGACCACTATGGTTATCGCTACTATTATTAGTCATATCATACCTGAACATAAGACTCGTTTTTTTCTTTGTAAATTTCATGTCCCCGCCGATGGTAGAAGTATTATAGTTTGATGCTGTTCCCATCGCTTTGGAGAATCTGTTTGTGAATGACAAAGTAAATCCCAGAGATGACCATGTGAATGGTTCAACGTTTGATCTAACAGAAACTCTACTGCCACTCGTTGAACGGCTTCTATATGTTGATTCTTTGTCTAATTTAATGATCTCAAAGAATCCCATATTTGGTTTCAGTTGTCGAAGGTAATCGTTAATATCGTACCCAAAATCAGTGTTGAAAGTAAAACTCTCAAAACTTCGCCTCAATACCCCTTTATTTTCATCTCCCTTTTGACCTTGCTTTTTATTCATTGTCTTTTTCAATTCGTTTGCGTCTCTCTCGATCCAGTTACCTCTTTCTTGCTGTACCATCTCGTCTACCCTATTACGCTGTTCTTCTGGTGAGAGCCTACGATTATTATATTCCTGATCGTACTCATTCTGGTCTGCTACATCAGTATTTGTGGATTTATCGTTAGGTATATCTTTAGCATTAGCAGATTCATCTTTTACAGAACTATCTTTTGTAGAACTGCTTTCTTCTTTAGTTTTGTCAGCCGTTTTTTGAGTTTCAGTTACCGAATCCTTAGAATTTGCTCCTCCCGACTCGGCGGAGCTGAGAGATGGTTTCCCATCTTTTGTTTCCGATTTGACTTTCTTTTTATCCTTCTTATCAGGTGGTGCAAAAAGATTTTTAAGATTAAAGTTAAGACCAACGGTAAAGTTAGTATTCATAGTAGCGTCTTTTTCACCGCTCATCCAGTCTTCCCTGAAGTCGTATCTTCCACTCAATGATGGTCTTATACCCCAAAACTGCCTGAGTGTTGGTCTGAGTGAGAACCTTTGATCTCGGCTGGATAAGGTGTATTTATCAACAGTATTAGTTCCCTCTTTTATAGACTGTTTCTCTAACTCCCGTCTTACGTCATAAGATGGATTGATACTGAAACTGCTGATAGGTGATATTTGCAATGAAATACTTCCGCTGTCAATTTTAGAATCATTGTAATTACCATAATAGTAATAACCGTAACTCGAACTTGATGAAGTATCGGATTTTTTGCTGGAATCAACGTTCAGTACTTCGTGATCTAAGCCCATATTCAAAGATATTTTGCTACCCAAAGCGTACCTTAAATCGCTAGAATATAGATTACTAACTTCATTGCCTCTGCTTTCGTTCCACGTTTTTTGATTGTTGTAAGAAAACGAAAGTTTTGGAATTTTCACAAAGTCAAGACTGGCGCTAAGTGTCCTGTTATCAGTGATTGTCTTTCCACTTTCGTAAGAACTGATTATACCATAACTACTGATGCTTTCTGACTCCTGATGATTAAGGTCATAAGTTATCGGCAACCATGGTAAGATAGATAGTTCAGTGCTGACGTTATAATCATAATTGCTCATTCTGTAACCCATACTCATCTGATTAATTCTTCCAGATTGACCGGCGGAATTCTCGAAATCTTTGCCTTGTTTTGCATAGCCTGCTTTTAAGGAAAATATATTCAATAAACTCGTTGACAGATCAAACCTATTTGCCCAACCTGATGTTACGTCAGGCTCATTCAAATGTAGCTCGTTAAACCAGATTTCACCGTCAATCGGAAATTGAGAGTTATTCTTAATACCGAATAGTATCTGTCCTATATTAGTTATAGATGGTTTATTGACAGGCTTTAGGCTATCGGGATGACCATCACCATCTTTATCTTCCAGAGGGATAGTGATCAGTTTCCATCCAGTAAAATCAATGACTTTTGTATATTCGTAGTAACCAAGCCCACCAAAACTTGAGTAAGAATAGGATGAGTAATAAGAGGATACACTTTGATCGCTGGTATCAGTTTTACGTATAGGGCTACCTGCGCCGAAGTCATCCGTTCCGCTTCCTAGTCTGATGATTAGATTAGATTTAGAGCCATCTCCATGAATCCATAATCTGATATTTTTATGTTTCGAGAAGTCTTGACCATCACCACGACGTTGTCCTGTCAGTTCCCGCATTGTATATACAGTTGAGTTCGGCTGCAAGTTATAAGTAATAGTAAGCGACTGCTCTATTCTATCACTTCCTGTACTAAACGCACTTTCAACATAAGGATGCAAATCTGAAAAATCCTTGTTATTTTCAATAGTTTTATACTCTTTCAAATAATCATCATATTCAAAATTATTCTTAGTGCCTACAACAGCTTTCTCGTCTTTATTCTGCGTCAGCTTACCGGAGCTATCAACAATAAGACCCTTATCCCATCTATTGCCTGATACTGCGATTGAGTACCATTGTAGTTTTCCCACTGCTTGACCCGGTACAGTTTTTTCAAGCCAAATGCGGGCGTGCTTAACAGCACCCCACGTCGGAGCATGACCTTGCGGTATTGCGATTTCTATTGGAATACTCAGGAATATCCAGCCAGAATTACTGTTCTCTCTCCTTATCCAATCCGAAGGTATTGCATTGAGAGGTATTGTAAACTCGAAGTATGAATCTGTTGTATCGAGAACAACGTCACCATCAAGGTCTTCCGAGTCAAGAATGGAATTATCCTTGCCTATCCTTACCTTTTCTGCTCCGTCACTGCTGTTGTATACTAATCCAGTATCTTCTCCAATATCCAGACTACCATTCCCTTTATATTTATCTTTTGCTGATAAATTTTTCTTGTCTAAATCCAGAATATCTATCTTGTGATCACCATTAACATCTTTAAGGTCTTCCGGCAAGTCTTCGCTATCCAGCCTAAAGTCTTCATCGTTATCCTCGCTTACTGCACCAAAATCAATATTGAGATTAACGTTTTTATCTCCTTCAACTTTTAGCCACACTTCCATGAATTGATAAGTACTGAAATCAGAGCCTGTTGGCGATATTGAATGTGACAAAGAACCCCATGGTGTATTATCGTCGAGTTCGTAACCAATTTCCATTGTCTGATATTGCTGTATTGAGCTTGAAAGCGAATTGAGTTCAACTGCTGAGACTTCTTTATTCTTCATGTAGTTGCCATAACTCGCTTCTTTATCTTTTTTAACTATCTGGAATATAGTTCTGTTATCGTTTGTAGCATTTATCTCAGAAAAGACAGGTAAACTACCTGTTTGCCATGAGAATTTATACGTTGGCATTCTTGAGCTTTCTTTTGCACTTTCCATACTATCTATAATGGCGAAATCGGCACTATTTGGATTATTTCTGCTATAAGCTGATTCACCATTTAAATATATTGACCATGGAACCGCACCCTTGATAGAAACGAAAGGCACTAAACCTATGACTTTTGCAACGTTAAATTCGTGTCCCCAACTTCCGTTCATGACAAGTGCCTGCAAACGACCGGGAGCAGAATTCACGTCAGGAATATCAGTTGATCTCTGACCCGCATTGTAAATATAACCCATTGTCAGATTTAACCTTTGACCTCCTCCGGGCATAGAGGAGCCTCTTGATCTTGAACTATCAAAACTGTTTCTTCCTCGTCTTCCGCTGGAACTGTAACTATCATAACCCCCACCATAACTACTACTATAACCACCGTAGCTACTACTTCCATAGTCACCGTAACTACTGCCATAAGATGAACTACCATAAGATGAACCGGAACTGTAATCATATCCACCAGAGGTTGACTGGTAATTAGAATAACTTGAATTATTTGAATAATCTGAGTAGTTTGAATTATTTGAATACTGATCATAACCAGACCCGGGCGAGTTTGGATTTCGTAACAAAGGGCTATTACTGTCTTGATTATAATTTGGTGAGGTCCCGGGTGTTTTATTATATTGGTCTGAAGTTTTACCTTCTGATTTTTCTTTCTTTTTTGGTATAGGTGAATACTCAGCCCAGATACCAGCTATGGTCTGCTGAAACTGTCCACCAAAAGGCATGTATTCGTAATCTACGACTATCTCGTCATATTCATCCAGTTGTCTGAATATCTCAACCGAACCAACCTCGTAGATCATTAAGTAATCCACGTTACGTTTTAGTTTTTTGCCGTTGACTTTTACCTCTTCACTATCAGGTAGTATGTTCAATCGTCCAATGTAGAAACTTGGCATCTGATAAGTATAATCCGCTTGAATTACGTATTTTTGATCCGTATACTTTGGGTTTTCAGAATATATTGCTTCATTATTCAAAACATCTCTGTATTGATAATATGGACTGTTTGGATCATCAATCATAAAAGGTCTTGGAAAACGGAACATCAGAGTGCCTTTATCAAAATCAATCAGTTCAGGGTCTACCAATCCATCGCCATCAGAATCCAGTCCAAATATACGGTTGTAAAGGACGGAACCCGTATCTGTCTGGAAAGAGTCCTTACCCCCTTCACGCCATATACTCAGGCTGAAATTTCGGCGATTTATATTTTTGTTTCCCAGACTATAGACATTCTTGAGTTCTGAGCCATGCTGACCAGCTTCTTTCATTATAACGTATCCAAGTGGGTCTTTTGGATCATCTTTGTCGTCAATCACTCCATTTTTATCATCGTCTACAAACATGCCATCAGGTTTTCCTATTATCCCCCCGCTTTCACCACGATATTTGTAAGCTATGACAATTTTGTATTCAGAAGAAACGTTCTTTAAAAACTCAATCTGACCTGTGGTATAATCAATATTGTAATCTTCACCCGGATATAGAAAATCAAAATATCCCTGAGCAGTAGAGAGTCCAGAGTCGTTATTTGTGCCTATTGCATCATCAATGTAGATAACTTCGCTATTTGGCTCTATTGGAAGATATGAATCGTGGATCAGTCCATCTGTTCCAACATTGATGGCATAGTATCTTTCTTTTATAAAGTTAATATCCATGATCCTTGAGCCGATTCCACCGCCTGCTTCTCTTGATTGACCTCTGGATGTCCACGTCTCTTTAATGCCTTTAGTTCTGGAACCGAATGCGGTGACTTTTATATCACCAAGCCTTGCCGTTACTTCTGCACCGAATAAGTTTCTGTTCATGTTAAGAAATCTGGTGTTTGGCAGATTCAGCATAATATCACCAAAAGCGGCTTTCTGAATTATTTCATCCATAGAACCCTGGTACCAAACGCTGATCTTTTGTTCCTTTTGTCCCATTCCACCAAACTGTGATTTACCAGCATCATTGTAGTCAACGTCAACGTGAGTTTTTGGACCAATACGCCCGTGAATGTGAATATCAAGCTCTTGTTCTATATTAACACCGCTGGAAAGTTGATTCCCGTATCCATACTGACTACCGTATCCTCCATAACTGCTACCGTATGAGCTACCATACGAGCTACCATAATACGAAGATGATGAGCCATAAGAATCATAACCACTACTATAACTATCATATCCACCATAGTCATAACCACCGTAACCCGAACCCAATCCTCCACTAGAATAATAACCGCCATATCGGTTAATATCGGATTTGCCGAAGTAATGGGTTTTGTTATATTCTATCATAACAGATTTGTAGCCCTCAATCTGAAGCAGGGATTGCATGGGAAGTTTTACACCACGCTCTTCTGGTTCACCGGGTCCTCTACTTCCCGGTATAATAAACTTGCGATTCATTGCTGAAATTGCATCTTTTAAGGACGTATACTTCTCTGGTTCAGTAGTTTTTTTCTCTGGAGTTGGTTCGATTTTAGTCCATGGTGATATTGGAAACCAGTTTTCCTGTGTTACAGGCTTTTTGAAATCAGGTTTTCTCAGTGCTTCGGTGATTGGCTTCCTTGTAAGGCTTTCTTCGACGGGTGTAAATTCAGAAGCAGGTTTAATCTCTTCCTTAGTTTCTGGAACAATTTCCTTTGGTTTCTCTTCAACTGCTGGCTTGGTTTCTTCCACTACTGGTTTCTGTTCTTCCGTTACTCGGCGGAACGAGGGCGGTGCTTTTTCTTCTACTTCAGGTGTAACTACTTTTTCAGGAACTGGTTTCTCTTCTTTTTCGACTGGAGGTTGTTCTTGTTTGGGTTTTACAGTTACTTCTTCTGGCTTTTTTTCTTCAGGTATTACGGGTTTTTCAACAGTTACTTCTTTTTGTTCAGGAATTGGTTTCTGTTCAGCAATTGGTGTAATTTGCACTTTCGCTTTCTTTTCAGCCAGTGCAACGTCAATATTTGGGATTAAAGGTATCTTTATAACTGCGCCTTTTAAAATGAGATTAGCATTTGGAATGGCGTTATATTCTGCAATGGCATTATATTTTTTAAGGCTTCCCAAAAGCTTCTTTGAAATTTCTGAAAGTGTATCACCAGCTTTGACTTTATATGAGATGAATTTCGGTATTTTTATCTCTCGTCCTATGGGAATACGTCTTGCGTCAGTAATATTGTTGTATTCAGCAAGATAGTTTGAGAATACAGGATTGCCATAGTTTGATATTGACAAGTGCCAGAGGGTTTCTCCCTTTTGTATAGCATGGACAGTATAATCTGTTTCCGTAACTGCGCTGGTTTGAGTAATAGGGATAGCAAATACAGCAATAATTAAAAATAATGCCTTTACAATGGTCGTTTTCAAATCAATGTCTCCGAAAATGTATATATACTGATTGATACGCTTTCTAAAAACGCAGAGATACAAGAATGGGTTTACACACAGAAAAAGAGACAATATTTAAAAAACAAAGGTTCGGGACAGTTTCAAATGGGTGGTGGGCATTCCTACGTTTCAGTGGTAGTTTTTACCGATCCAATAAAAGAGTGGAGTATATTCCCTTATGGAAACAACCGCACTGATCCTGAATCAAAGCATTACGCTGATCAGACGGAACTATTTGCTAAATTTCAATTCAAGCCTGCTTGGTTTACTGAATAAAATATGGAAAATCTGGAACTGAAGTATATTTTGCCGTATGAAGAGCAAAAATGACCTGCTTAAGATTGTGATATTCTCAATCAGTTTTAACGTTGACTTTAAGTCTAACAAATGCTATAATTATACTAGGTGTAAGGCACTTCTGAAGTGAAAGGGCATGTCCTTTCGTCAAAGAAGCTAACTGTTTAAAGACACCATTGGGATTTCACCACAGCGAACGATCTGTCCTCGTTTAAGGGCAGATGGTAACTGTCAACTTGCCGTACGTGGCATGCGAAGAAGCAAAGCGCTTAACAGTACGTTAAGTGAATTGAGGTGGAGCATAGCTACAAGCCAACGAATTTATTCGTTGGTAGTTGACATATTCTTTAGCGTCTTCCACAGGCATAGTGCTATTTTTATGTGGACTACAGTTTTCATAGCAATTGGCACAACTAGCATTACACCAATATGTCAGGAGAATACCGCCTGAATTACATACATCAAGTGTCGGCATTTTTTTAATCTCCAAGTTCATCTATGTATTTTGATTTATGACCATGCCTCAATTAAGATAACAATGTCAGTTTTTTAATATCATAAGTTTGACTCACTGCATCCCTGATCACTGCCGAGATAGATTTATGATTTTCTTTAGCAATTTGCTGTAGATAATGATATTGTTCATTAGAAATGTGAACATTAATTGTTTTAGTTAAGGTAGCCATTAATAATCACCTCATTTTTTTTGAATCCCAAAATTTAATTAAAATATATGTTACTTCGTCACGATCATCTTCATTGTGGAGCTATATTTGCCAGTTTGGATATTGTAAAAATACACTCCGCTAGATACACGCTCTCCCGCTTCATTTCTACCATCCCAATAGGCTGACCTATCTTGTGTTGTGTATTGACCAACAGGTTTGTATCCTAGCCTGAGTTCACGAACCAATCCACCAGTAATGTTATGTATCCTGATCACTACTTCATTGGCTTCATGTAACTGATACGGTATCCATGTTTCAGGGTTGAAAGGGTTTGGATAGTTCTGCAACAATTCACTATGCTCTGGTGCAACAGCCCATGACCTAAATTGCTTGTTAATGACTCTGGAGTTTAATGGAAGGGCATCAGTTCCATAAAGTTCTGCCAGCTTGAATGTTAGAGGAGAGACGTCATCAGTAAGTACTTCAAACTTTATCTCTGCCAGTTTAGCATTATTCAATCTCTCTACTCCTGCGAAGGAGATGCGTATTAATCCGGGCTGATTGATATTGTTCGCCATTAAGAGACCATCACTGGACAACACATCAATTGCACGAAGAACCTTACTGTCATAGCAGATGCTCATATCACCGCTGGACAGTATATCAATGTTATCAACTGTTATTGGAACTGATATTGTCTCACCCTTCAATCCATGAGCTTCAGATTTTGTTCCTTCCTCGTTACTCGGCGAAACGAGAAATGATATGCTGATGTAATCTGCGATAAAGTCTTTGGGTGGTGCTTCAAGTCCTGCGACCTTGCGTAATATCAATATAGCATCATTTGACCTGATGTTTCCATCACCATTCATATCTGCTGCATACCTTTGCTCTGATGTCGGCTCCATCAATCCAGCTGATATTCGTAA
>Ga0315279_10007370_pt1 | contig 13619 bp, 16 predicted proteins | sample YL17G06_20_MG_FD_203694 | JGI IMG/M metagenome (GOLD analysis project Ga0315279, IMG submission 203694) | Sediment microbial communities from Yellowstone Lake, YNP, Wyoming, USA - YL17G06_20 | ecosystem: Environmental > Aquatic > Freshwater > Lake > Sediment | place: USA: Wyoming | collected... | reverse complement strand
GGAGGACATCACCCCAAGTGAATTCCAGCAGGGGAAGGGGACGAGAGTGCCGATTCGGCCAAAGGTTCGCCTCGAAGCCTTTCCGAACGGCTTGCCCATGTCCGTATCGTCAAAAGTTTATGCAACGTTAAGGTAGATTGTCAAACCCCAATAGATAACTTTCTCCTTGTAGAAACGGGATATCTCCTTTTTCCTTATAGAGGATCAACGAGGGTGTGCCTTGAGAGACATCTCGATGCGATTCTTAACCTCTTCTACCCCCTCTGTCAGACCGTTGCTTAATCCTTTCGTAAGACTCAAAAAGGTTCTGTCATCAAGTTTTGATTTCTTTGAGATAGTACTCTGAAATAGCTTCTTGTCATCAGGGGAGATGAAGTTCACGTCAAAGACAAGTTCACTAAAGGAATCATTTCCTGAATCGGATCTTTCAAACTTTTTAAGATTGATCATGAGCGAATAATAACCCCCAGGGAGGCTATTCGTCACCCTGATCTCTTTAAATACTCCGATGGAAGAGACGGCCTCTTTAAAAACCTCGCATAAACGCTTCTCGGGTGATTCATCCCACCTTGAATACCTTGAAATCTCGAGTTGATACGGTGATTTTCTATAAACAATGTAAGGCTGGGTCAGATGGCGCGGAGAATTGATCATCATCGCAATGGAGGCATCGACTTTTGTATGGATGGTTTTCCCCCTATCGATAGGGACATAAAGACTGTATATCCTTGTCTCAGGCATGGCACAGGCTCCAATGAAGAAAATGGGTAAAAGAATCCATAGCCACTTCTTCATCTCACTCCTCCCTTCCCTTGCCTTCTTTGTAAAGGAGGCCCCAAGGTTTGGCCTTTATCTCCTGAATCAGATCCTGCAGGTCCTCTGTCGTCCTGGTCAGCAGGTTAAGGAGACGATCGAGATTCTGCAACTGTAAGTCAATGCCCTTATCAACAGACTTAATGGTCTTGTCAACGGACATAAGGGTCGTATCAACAGATTTGGAGGTGCTATTGACCGTGCTGCTTAATGTTTTGGCTGTTTCCTCGAAGGCCTTGATCATGTCTTCTGCCTTCTCTATGTCTTTTCCTGCTTTCTCTATGGTCTCTCTTGCCCTCCTTAACGCCAGTGAGACCTCTCCCTTGTTATCCCTTACAAAGCCTCCTATCTCAGTGAGGGCAAGTTCAAGTTTATCCATGGTGCTCTTCAAAGGAGATAAAATCTGGTCAAGACTGGATGAGACAGAGAGGATCGTCTTATTTGTATTTTCGATCACTTTTTCAATCTCCTTTATATTCTTATGACTGAAAAGCTTATCGATATCGCTGATCAAGGTCTCGATGGATTTCGATAGGTCTTCAACCTTTGACATAATTCTGGCAAACTGAACCTGCTCTTCAGAAGGAATCGTGTCTCCCGCAAGAAAGCGCTCATTCGTTGTCTTTTCCAAAGATAGAAGGAGGTATATATCTCCTACCAAACCTACCTGTGTGATCAGTGCTTGTGTCCCTTTATAAAGGATCGTCCCTTGTTTTATTCCGATCATGATGGTAATTGGTTGAGCCGGACCGCTGGGTGCACTAATATTCAGAACTCTTCCAATCCTCACCCCACCGAGTTTGACCTGTGCGCCCACCTCAAGGCCTGCTGCATCCATTACCTTCACATAGTATTTATCTAACCTTTCAAAAAGTTGGGTTCCTCCGATCAGGATGATAAAGCCACTGAGCAAAATGAGGGAGGTCAATATAATCATACCAGCCTTAATCTCTTCCTTTACTGATGCCAAGGTTCCTCCAGTTAATCGCCTGCAATAATCCTGAAATAATCTTCAGGCGAATAGGCCTCCTTTTCGGGCCTTCTTTCGAGAAACATCCTTATCCTCGGGTGATCCGATGCCTTTAACTCATCAAGGCTGCCTGAAAAGATGACTTCACCAAAGTCAAGCATGACCACATAATCCGCAATGGTGAATACACTGGCAAGCTCGTGGGTGACCACAACAATCGTCATCTTGAATGCATTCTTCAGTCTCAAAATGAGTTCATCCAGACCCGCAGCTGTCACAGGGTCGAGGCCGGCTGAAGGTTCGTCAAAAAAGAGCATCTCCGGGTCCAATGCCATGGCCCTTGCGAGGGCTGCCCTTTTCTTCATCCCCCCTGAAAGCTGGGATGGGTAAAGATTCTCAAAACCGGAGAGACCCACTAGGTCAAGCTTCATTCGAACCATAATCCGTATGGTGGATTCTTTCAATCTTGTATGTTCCCGCAGAGGAAGTGCCACATTATCTGCAACGGTCAGGGAGTTGAGCAATGCCGAGCCCTGAAATAAGACTCCCATCTTCTTCCGTACTTCATCCAACTCCTCTTCATCCATCAGGACGATATCTTTTCCATGCATAAGAATCTGTCCGCGGGTTGACTTCAAGAGTCGAATGAGGTGTTTCAACAGAGTGCTTTTACCACAACCGCTTCCTCCGAGGATGACGGTTGTTTTTCCCCTTGGAATAGAAAGAGAAATGTTCTTCAGGATCTCTCTCTCCCCATAATAGGTCACCAGGTCTCTTACCTCGATCACATTTTCCATAGGACTATGTGAAATAGTAAAAGAGGGTTGTAAAGAAAAGGTCGAAGACGATGACTAAAAAGATGGAAAAGACAACCGATGCGGTTGTTCGCCTCCCGACCTCCTCTGCACCTCCCTCTACTTTAAATCCCTCATAAGAACCCACGATCGTGATGATAATACTAAATGCCCATGCCTTGGTGAGTCCGGTCAAAATATCTTTGATAAGGAGGCCATTGATCGTCTGTTGAAAATAGTTATAGGGATGTATCCCAAGGGCAGTGACGGACAGTAGAAAACCGCCCAAAAGGCCGATGAAATCGGAAAAGACGGTTAGGGCTGGAAGCATCACCATCAGGGCATTGAGTTTTGGTACCACGAGGAACCTCACGGGGTTGATCCCCATGCTGATCAAGGCATCGACCTCCTCTGCAGCCTTCATAGAGCCAATCTCCGCAGCGAAGGCCGACCCGCTTCTTCCCGCAACGATGATCGCAGTGAGGATGGGGCCGAGTTCCCTGGTGATAGAAACCCCGACGAGGTTTGCCACATAGATCAACGCCCCAAATCTCCTGAGCTGATAAGCGGCCTGAAGCGCAAGGATGACTCCTACGAAGAGAGAGATGATGGCGACGATTGGAACGGAATTGTATCCGGTCTTCACCATTTCAGAGATACTTGCCCTGAACCTTATTTTTTTACCCCTAAAGGGAGAGAGCAAGGTCCAGTAAAAGGTATCGTTGATCAACTTGGAGGCGTCGTGGATATCCTGCAGATGTGAAACAGCCTTCCTTCCAATAAGGCCTAAAATGTTTTCAGCTATGGAGGGCATCTTCAATGCTTCCGTATATTTCGAAGACTTTTTCCAGTTTTGAAAAACGGAATATCTCCCTTACCCCTTCGAGGAGTCCGATCAATTTTAATCTGCCGCCATAGGACATCATGTGTTTGAGTCCTTCCACAAAAGTGGCGATCCCTGAGCTATCGATATAAGAGACCCTTTTGAAATCAACAAGGAGAGGGGTCACCTTCTTATCGATCAGGCCCATCATCTCCTCTCTCAGGGTTGGAGACGAATACATATCGATCTCCCCTGAAAGGGCCATCACCGTCATGCCTTGATAGTCTTTGACCTCGATCTCCATCCTTTATTTTTTAAACCGGATCAGTCTCAGCCTATTCCCCTTTATTTTCCTCTGATCAAATTGGACGATATCGAATGCCCTTTTGATGAGATGGACACCCAGTCCTCCGGGTCTAATATCATAGAGGTTTCTTCCTTCTATGGATTCAGGTTGCACCTTAACTCCCTGATCCTCGATAAGGACCTCAAAACCTTTGGGGGTCATCTTGTATCGAATCAGGATGCTCTGACGGATGTCCCCTCGATAGGCATGCTTGATCACATTGGAGCAGGCCTCATCGACAGCCAGTTTGATATCCTCTATGGCGGACTCAGAGAGTCCATAGAATTCACCCATCTTGGCAGTCACCATCCTGATCATGGAGAGATATTTTGGATCAGATTGGACTTTGATTGCTGCCAGATCCTTCATTTCAAACCGCCGTATCCCAACCTAATTCCACAATGGTCAGATCATCTGCCCTGGCGAGGCCCTTCGAAAAATTGTTCACATAATCAACCACTTTTTGAATAAGATTCCCTTCATCTATGTGTTCCTTTATGAAGCGAACAAGCTTCTCAAAACCAATTCTCTTCCCTTCCTTATTCTTTGCTTCGAAGACCCCATCGGTCAGGAAAATAAGCCTGTCACCCTTTTTCAATGATATCTCCGCGGAAGAATACTCAATCGGCAGGATACCCAGTGGCGGGCCTGATGCGACATCCATCACCCTTACTTCTCCATGGGTCAACCAGAGAAATGGCGGATGCCCAGCCACAGAGAGGGAAAGATTTCCTTTCGATAGGTCAACAATTCCGAAAATCCCTGTAAGAAACATGCCCCGTGGAGCTTGAGAAAGCACCGCATTGAGACGGTTCAATACGATTTCGGGTGAACCCATCCGAAGTGCGATGTTCCTCAAATCGCTGATGACCTTTGCCATATAGAGTGCTGCATAGATTCCTTTTCCGGAAACATCTCCGATGAAGACTCCCACCCGGTTTGGATCGAGTTCGATGAAATCATAGAGGTCACCTCCCACCTGGGTGGCAGTGAGGTTGATAGCGGATAGTATCAAACGGTCTTTTTTGAAAATGGGGGATTCAGGGAGAAAACTCTTCTGAACGACTGAAGCGATTTCAAGTTCCTGTCTGAGTTTCTCCTTTTCAACAGCTTCTTTATGAAAACGGGCAATCTCGATGACGATGGCCACTTGCCTTGAGAGGGTCAGGAAAATCTCTAAATCATCGTCACTGAAAAAATCCTTCTCTTTTGAATTGAGGATTTCTGCAACACCGATCAATCCACTTCTGGTAATGAGTGGGACAGCAATGAGACTTCTTGTTGTAAAACAGGTCAGCTGATCAGCGCCTGGATAGAATCGGCTGTCCGTTTTTGCATCTTTGATCAATAAAGGGGTTTGATGTTCTGCCACCCAACCTGCAATACCCTGTCCCATGTCAAGGGAAACCTTGCTCCTCAAAATATCTGCGACGGACTCTTCTCTGCATAGGGTAAGGTCAAATTCGAGCTTGTTCGTCTCTTTATTATAGAGGAGAATCGAACACCCTTCCGCCTTCATAAGGCTCTTTGCCTTTTCCATGACAAGGGTCATCAGTTCATTAAAGTCGAGCGTGGATGAAATGATGGCAGAGACCTCGATCAAGGCTCTGAGAGCTTCCGTCTTCTTTTCTATCCTCTCGAGGTAGTCCTTATTAATAGAAATGTTACGATCGTCGATCATCATTGTCTTCATACCAGATTTTGGCGAATTTTCCAATCAAAATAAATAGAACCCCGATTGAGCCCCCAATAATTCCTTCTTGAAAATATTTTCCTGAGGGTGAAGCCATTTAAGAGTTTTCTGGACTTCATGTTAAAATCCCCCTCAATCCCCCTGAAGCTGTGAAAAAATTGATTTCATCAACCTTTGTCGCGAAAGGACGAGTGGATTTCCAAAGCTTTAGAATGCGCTTGTTGAGGTTAAGGGTCACCCGCCACGGTAATAAAGATATGTGTTTAAGCGAGCTTAAGGTACAGTGCTTCGATTTCCAAAGGTTGCGCCCTGCCTTCGCCGAAGCGGCTACGCGCAGGCAGGTCTAAAGCTTCTCCAATCCACCCGTCCTTTCTGTTTGAACCATGTGCTCGATTTCCCCCCCCCTTTATGAAAGGGGGATGACAACGAGTTCTCCCCTTTAGTAAAGGGGAGGTGGAGGGGATTTGTCGAAAATTTTGACTCAATTGGGGTTTAACTTTATCTTATCGACTGGTAGAAATATGCATAGAAAAGGCAGAATCATTGAGAGCCGCTAATACAATGAACATAATTTTTTAATCATCCTTACCTTCTTTCTCTCTTTATCTCTTGGTCTACCCCCACCATCTTCAAAAACTCCCCCTTTATGTTTTACCTATCTCTATAAATATTGATATCTTTCGCTCCCTCACCAGTTGCCGTATTCTACAAATCCTCTATACAATATCCGGAAGGATACCGTCATCGAGCAATAGAGGGGCACAGACAGAAGCATTCCCCAAACACCATGCAAAAGCCCTCCAATGGATATCACCATCATGATCATGAGAGGATGAACATTAACACTTCTACTTACAACGAGGGGAGAGATCGCAATACTATCTATCAACTTCACAAATGCAAGTATACCTACTGCTTTAGATAGGGTAAAGATTGAGCCAGTGTCTATCAGTACAAGCAAACCGCCGAATGTAATTCCTAATAAAGGGCCAATATAAGGTATGATGTTAGCGATACCCGCAACAGCTCCTATGAACATAGCATACTTGATGCCGAACGAATACAGACCTATGATTGCCAATACACCTACGAAGAAAGCGTCCGTTAACTGCCCCCTAATATAATTGCTGATCTGCTGATCAATCTCATGGAGTAGGGTTAAGAATGTTTCAAAATATTTATTTGGCACAAATGCTATGAATATTTTCCTAATCCTTCTGCCATCCTTTAAAAGAAAAAAAACAACAACCTGTGTTAGAATGAAGATGGACACCCATTCCCTAACGACTCTTAATAGGGAACCCACGTCTCCCGTCTTGGAAGTGAAATCGCCTATTTTCTGCTGCATTGCCTTTTGCATCGCACCTTTGGGAATGAAACCTGTGTTCTTTTCTAATAATTCGATTGCCCGGTTCAGGCTGTCCTGAGTTTTACTTAGGTAGAAAGGTGCATTTTTCTGGAAACTACTTATCTCTGTCTGTATGGTCGGCCAGGTCAGTTTCCATGAAACAAATAGGAAAACGAGGGTTGCAATAATGAGCAGAACTACCGCAAAGGTGCGGTTTATCCCTTCTCCTTCCATATAATCAACCACTGGACTTAGGAAGAACGTTATGACAAATGCGATGATAAACGGCGTGAGCAAGCCTCTGATAAGATATAAAACCAGTAAGATACCTAACAAAACAAATCCTATCGCAATAATTTCAAAGGCTTTCCAAAATTTTTCGAATTCATTTCTTTCCATTTTATTCCACTTCTTTCAATTTTATATCTGTCATTCTTCTAAGCCTGTGAGCAAGCCTTTGCGAAAGTTTCATAAGAATTTTGGCCCCGAGCCTGGGATTACGCTCTATCAAATCAAACAAATCAGGTCTAAATATTCCAAGCACCTCCGTTTTTACAGCTGCTGTTGCTTGGGCAGAGCGCGGATAGTCTTCTAACAACGACATTTCTCCAAAAAATTCTCCTTCCCCGAGTTCTGCTATGTTAACCTTTTCCTCATCGATCGTTTTAGTAATTTTTATCTGGCCTTTCTTAATGAAATACATTCCTGTGCCTGGTTGCCTTTCGTGAAAGACCACTTCATCGGGCATAAATGTCCTTTCATGCACGATCAATTCTATTTTTTTCAAATCTCTGAAAGTTAATCCTTCAAATAACGGAACGGTTCGGAGCACCGGAATGATGGTTCCTTCTTTCCCTCGGATTTTCTTTAGGATGACATTCAATTTATTTTTTCTACGCATCGTTGTTCTTCCCTCTGCCCCAATATTTTTGGTAATTCTCGCGGAAAAATACCTAAACAAAAAGGAGTTATCGAAATATCGGACGCTTACTGAAGTGCAGTCCGAGTGACTTAAGAACAAAAGTCCTGATCGGGCTTTATCCCTCCTTTAAGGTTCAAGGTGATGCTGTTAAGTTCATATGTGGAGATTGACTGATTGCCTTAGTTTTGATTACAATGTATGAGACTAATAAGCAAAAGTCAACAAGAAAATTTGAAGAATTTTCTCTTTGCTTTACAAGATGAGCCATGGAGATCGGGACTTTTTGACCGAAGTAAATAGGGGAGATTTGAAACCGTGATTTTGCCTAGAAAATTGTTCGACATCTGGTATCAAGAAAACCCGAGATCTCTGCAATTATTTCATCCACCTTTTGTTCATCGCAGGTAGATAGAACCAATCATTTTTCCCGTCATTAAATATTCTCTTCTTGAAACAGAAAAATGGTCGTCTTCGACCCTTTCTATTTTTTTGGTATAAATTCAAAAGAATTTAGAATTTCCTTAATATCCTGACGGTCGTTTGCCCTCCCTGTTTCAAAAATCGAATAAATAATAAAAATTTGATAGGGTTCGGTGAACCCATAAATCCATCCTTGTTCCCGTTTCACACCTTTAGCCGTGTAGGTTGCATATTTTTTTGCAGCAAATTGGACACCCTTTAAGGAGATCGGTTCGGTAGGAGATATATCCGGTTTAACAACACCTTTCCCAAACTCTTTATCTAATTCAGCTTTCATACTTTCGGTTGCCATAGAGGTTAGAAGTTCAATCTTTTTTTGGTTGAACGTGGCATACCGACCTGCCGGTGTAAAATCGAAATTAATATTTGATTTCGTTGCGGGATTATAAGCATATAATTCTGTCTGCTCCTTATCCGTCGAAAAAGGTCTGTCATAACCCAGTTCTTCCAAAAAATCAGGGAATTCTATTGCCAACTTCCAATGGGAAGGGACCGAGACATTGAATGCATAACGAATTCCAGTGAATCGATTTCCTTCGATCTTGCCAGCAGGAGCACTGATATCCTCTTGAAGTGCTGGCCGGACAGGAATCCCTGCACACCCGAAAAGAAAAACAAAAAGGACCATCATCATTAAAATCTTTTTCATAACCCATCCCCTTTCTCTCATTTTATTGTAACACTTTAGCGTTTTGAAAAATCGCCCCTATGAAACACCGGTCAGGGGTGTTGGAAAAGTTTTAGAGCGGAAACCTTTTACTCGATCATTCCTATGGCTCCAATACGATTGTAAGGTCTTGTCCGTCTTCTCCGTTTCGAAACGATGAAACATAAAAGACCGCATTCTAAAACTTTGGAAGCATCCCTGACCGGGGAACCAATCGCATTCCATTTCAAAAAGCTAAAGTGCTATATTTTATTTAATTTCAATAAACCCGTTCAAATCAAATCGATGGTGGTATTTTCAGATGGCAACGGTACAACAAACACTGGTTTTCGGGTTCGAAGGAGTACTGAACTGGACACACTCCCAAGAATGGTCTGTTCCAGAATTCCCTTGCCGTGGGTTCCAAGAACGATCACATCACAACCCTCTTCATCTACCGCCTTTAAAATCTCTTCCACAGGATCACCCATCCGAACAAGGATGTTGGATACAAATTCAACGGAGGAAGTGCCCATTCGAGCATCTACCTTTTTGGAAAATTTCTGTAGTTGCTCTTTGACTGTTTTAATGCGGTCCTGCGCGACCTTATACACGAAATCCTCAAAGGTTATCATCATAGAAGGAAGAGGTTCAATTGCATGGAAGATTACAATCTTTGCTTCATCTCTTTTTGCCATATGGACAGCGTAATAATAGGCATAAGCAGAGTTTCCGCTGAGATCGGTAGCGAAAAGAATCTTCTTGATTTGTGGAATCATATTTTTCCTTCTCCACGAAGGATGCACCCATCGGAATCACGATGCTGAAAAGCGACAAAGGTGGGCGGCCTGCAACAAAAATTCTCTTTCATAAGCCCCTTCTATTCTGTTTTAACGGAGAAGGAAAAGAAATACCCCCAAACCAATGAACAGGATCGCCGTTAAAAGCTTGACCGTCCCTGTATGATCTTTTGTTACAAGGGCCATCTTGTCAGAAGTTACTCCAAAAAAGACCGCCACAAAAATGCCTACCAACGGTATAATGAACATGATGTTGTAGAGAAAGAGATTGAAAAAGGCATGGACCCTCAATTTGGGGATAGTCATGATATATCCGATCGTGGGGAGATACACCTGCCCGGTGCAGATCACCTCAGTACCCGCAATGATGAATCCGAGGGCGAATGTACCGATGAAGCCCGCTTTTTTAGACTGGGCCCCCTCTCTGATGATTTTATGGACCTTTTTCTTCATGGCCATGGGAAGCTGAAGCTTCCATTTTGCCATCTGACCTCGACGAAATAGAATATAGTCATACAAACTGATTATCCCAAGTACAAACGCAAAAATGGCGATGACGAGATAGATCCCTTTGGTGACCATAGGGAAACCGCTCAACTTGCGGAGACCAGCCATAAGCCCCATACCCGCTATGAGGTAAGCAATAAAGACACCAGAAGTGAATGTGATACCGTATAGGAGGATCTCTCTACTTTTTTTACCTACAAAAGTGAGGTAGGATACGAGGAAGATGATGGTGGCAAAGGCACAGGGGTTGATACCATCGATAAGACCTGCGATCAACACGGCCGAGAGGCTAAATTTCTTGAACCGCTCAACAATTCTCTGTTCCCCATTCTTCAGAGCCTCTTGGGTCACCTTCTCCCAAGGCGGAGGAGCTTCCTTCCCCTGATATTTGGAGACCAACTTTTGGAAAGTCTCATGACGTAGATCATCTCCCGTAAGGTAGTCTCCACCGATATAGAATTTGATAGGCGTCCGCTTGGACTCCGGAACATGATAGATATGAAAAAGAGCCTCATCTATCGTCTTATTTTCCTCGTTTGTCAAGTCGAAGGTTCCTATTCTCAAATCAGGGAATTTAGAAATCCACCCCTCTAACTCAGCCTTCTTTCCCTCGCACTCAAGGCACCCTTGCAGATAGAAGAACGCGCCATACACAATCTTCTGAGAATTCTTCTCCTCTTCTGTAGGGGCATGGGGGATCCACCGCTCCGACTTCGCTACCTGAAGTGCGGGCCAAGAAATTCCTCCTTTCTCAGCATAGGACCTGACCAATCCCTCCAGATCTTTTCGAATTTTAGCCTCTCCCCCTAAGATTTTATTCCCAATAATAACGACAGGAAGTTCGCTCCCCTCTTCCTTCAATTCTTTTTCGAATTTGGCAAGAAGGTCGTAATGATTTAATTTGTTTAAGGGAAAAGATCGAATCTCAAGGGGGTACTTCTTTGAAAGAGGCTTAATGAATTTCTCTCTGACCTTCTGCCCTCCACTCTCTTCAGAATAGAAGAAGTAAAGCCTCACTACATCTTTTGAGAAGCTGATCTGAGTGGTCCCAAGTATCAGTAGAACCAGAATGAGATAAAAAATCCAGATCCAATTCTTTTTCATATACCCTTCATTTTTTTGGCGATTCATCCTCAAGCCCTCTTTTGATTTGATATGCCCACTCCGTTTTCACACTCTTTAGAGATTCCGCGAGATAATACTTTCCATCACCTTTCGCCTCAGCCACTTTATTATCATTTTTCATACTCTTGTAAACGGTGATTAATTTCAGGTGATTATCGGCTATCAAGAGGTTCGGCAAAAAAATAACAGCTTGTTCACCATAGATATTGCGGTAAGCCTCGTCTTCGGGAAGATATTTAAGGACGACCCGCAAGAACCGATTTGATTTTTCAAAATGGTTCCGTGCATCCTCCCATCTGCTTTCTTTGAACAGCGTTTCCCCTTCTTCCTTCTCTTGGACCCCTCCACGGTAGAAGTCATGGACCATGGTAGCATTCTCTTCCAGAACTTTTAAGCCCCGGTTCTCATTGAACACTTTCTCAAGATTAACCTCCGTTAAAGGGTGAACATAATCCTTTGGAAACGTCTTTAACTCTTCTTTTGGGGTCGCACATCTCGTTCCCAAAAATCCAAAGATTAGGATAAAAATCAGGTACGAGATCTTCTTTAAATCAATTCGATTCATTTTTTCTCCTTCAAAAGATATTGAATAAGATTTTTCGTTTTACTCGATGTCCAATCAATTTCCTTAAGCACTCTGCCGACGATCTTCCCTTCACGATTGATGAAAAAGGTTTCAGGGCGACTCCAGACTCCATAAACATTGGCAACCGAGGCATTATCATCAATGAGGATGGGGGAAGATATATTAAATTCGTTTTTATATTTTATTAAATCCTGCTCTTTCTCTTTACTCGCCACCTTGAGAAGGACCAAATCTGTGTTCTTAAACTCTTCTTTAAGTTTAGCAAAAGAAGGAGACTCCCTCTGGCAATACGGTCACCACGTTGCGAAAAAGTTTAATAAAATGATCTTTCCTCGCAGTTCTTTGAGAGAGATTTTTCCTCCCCCCAGCTCCTTTAGGGTTAAATCGGGGGCATCCACGGCCACCCTGAGTTTCTCTATCCCTGCCTCTTGGAATTGAGCGGTCACGGTAGGAGTGTTCCATAACAGGAAAATGACTAACAAGAAGATAACTGTGAATGAACGTCGCATTGTCATCCCTCCATAGGTTACTTAGTTTAAGCTCGCAAAATGTAAAAGTGAATAGAACCCCTGTCGCTCATCAACCACCCCCTTACAAGTTAGTTACATTTATAACCCCACCATAAAGTTCATTTTTTGTCAATATTAAAAATGACATTGTGAAAATTATCCCAATCTTATGATTTAAGGAAGGTGTATTGGAAACGATTATGAACAGAACTTTTTGATTTCCTTATAAAATATTGTATCTTGGAAGGAAATTCAAAAATCACTTGTTCAGGGATTTATATCCTTAATTAAGAAAAATTAAGAAAAATTTTATTGACTTTTTAATAAGAAAATAATATTTCTCAAAAAACAATCATTATTAAAGGAGGGAAATTATATGAAAAAGATGATTTTATTGAGTTTTTTAGTCTTATTCGTTCCAGCCATTGTATGTGGTCAGGATAAGGTCGAAGCCCCTGTTTGGAATATAGGGGACAAGTGGAGTTTAACGGGAGATGTCACTATAACGATTGTGAATGTTGATGAGAGTAGTTATGCGGTGAAATATTTAACTGCCGGCGGAGCATCTATTTTAATTAATGAAAAATCCTCTCTTAATAGACTCTACGCAATGGATAAAGATAAGCGAATACCGTATGAGGGAAGGAACAAAAGGCTTTTAAATTTTCCATTAAATATCGGGAAGAGTTGGAAAGACAGATATACAAGTAAACCAGCGGCCTCAGGATCAAAAGAATATACCTATCTGGAGACTTTCACTGTTTTGGGATGGGAAGACATCGTGGTTCAAGCAGGAAAATTTAAAGCTATTAAGATAGAGTATAAACAAGAAATGATTGGACAAACAGCAGTTCGATCAAAGGAGGGTAAGGCATGGTATTGGTATTCGCCCGATGTGAAATATATGATAAAATGCCAATATGAAAAATCTGATTATTGGGATGCATTATATGATTGGGAATTAACCTCTTTTGAATTAAAAAAATAGTAACACTTTAGCTCTTTGAAATGAAATGGGATTAGTCCCCCGGTCAGAGATGCTTCCAAAGTTTTAGAATGCGGTCTTTTATATTTTTGGTATTGAAATGGAGGAAGTGAGCAAGACGTTGCTATACTTTTGGAGCCGTCTGATTGTTCGAGTAAGAGGTCTCCGCCCTGCCTTCGCCGGAGCGGCTACGCGCAGGCAGGTCTAAAACTTTTCCAGCATCCCTAACCGGTGTCCTATGAAGGCGACTTTACAAAGCGCTAAAGTTTTAC
>Ga0315279_10007369_pt1 | contig 13620 bp, 6 predicted proteins | sample YL17G06_20_MG_FD_203694 | JGI IMG/M metagenome (GOLD analysis project Ga0315279, IMG submission 203694) | Sediment microbial communities from Yellowstone Lake, YNP, Wyoming, USA - YL17G06_20 | ecosystem: Environmental > Aquatic > Freshwater > Lake > Sediment | place: USA: Wyoming | collected... | reverse complement strand
ATCGCCAACTTGTAGAAGGTACTCGTCAAGCATGCAACGCTCAACGGTGCTGCCGCCCTTTCCGTACGCCCGCTCCAATCTGGCGCGAAGGGTCGCCTTCCCTTTCTCGGACTTGGACGCTACCTCCTTTAACTCTTCCGCGTTGTATTCCTCAACCGGCACCCAACTCATGGACACAACGTTTGGGCAAGAGTAAGTCTCCGCCGTTTGCGCCCCGGCCTTCGCCTCAATCTTGAAGTAAGCGTGGCCCGAACCGGGTTCTGCAGGAGCGCGGAGCAGTGCCGTCCCGTTGTGTTGTGCGAGAAGCTGTCCCATACATGGCTCCAATGGCGACCAGTTAATCTTCGCCCTCGGGTTCGTGGCGCGTGCCCGGAGGAGCAGTACGTCGTTTCCCATGCAGATGTTGTTACCCAGGACCTCGACTTGGAGACCATCGGCCGTAGGGGCAGGCGTAACGCCCGTTTCCTGCACAGTCAGAACGACGGGGCAAGTGGACAGGTACACATCGGCCTGATAGATGCCCGAGTAGCGATAGGTTGCTCCCTTGCGCACCGAAGTGTCCGTCCAGGTGAACGTCCTGGCCTTGGCCTCTTGCGAGGCATCGGACTTGAGTTCCGGACTGATGACGAATCGTTCGGTCTCGCCGCTGGCAGATGTACGTTCGATGGTGAATGCTTTCGGGTTGACAGGCGGCGCGCGCTCGCCGCCCAGAAGAACGTACCCAGTAAGCTTGCACACTTCCTCGACGACTGCCCCTGTCATGTGGAACGCCGAGACGGACGGATCCTGCTTCTCGTCCTCTTCGGCCCAAGCTCCCCCAAGCAGTACGGTCGGCAGTACGGCGGCGGTCAACAAGAGCGGACGCATGGAGCCCCCTATTCCTAAGTACGCCAAGCACCGATAACGGTTCGCACAAACAACCTTTACCTGTTGCTTCTAACGGTCAAGAAGCGCTTACCTTGCAGCCATCGCCGCCAATAGCAGCCCGCATAAGCAGGCCGCTGCAATTCTCGCGCGGCCATTGCCGTGCAGCGGCGCGCCCGCCGCATGCTTTCCTGTTCGGAGTCCGCCCACTCTCCGCGGTAAGATGACTACGGCGAGTGCCCTCACAGCCCTCGTGCCTGTTGCAGGCTGGCGATGGCTTTGTCCAGCACCGCCCGCATGCGATCCTTGACAATCTTCTCGGCCAGCGCCGCGACCGATGAGATCCCGCCAAGGGCTTCCTGCGCCTACGCCTTCGCCGGCGAACGTCCCCGACTGACCGTCACTTTTCCGCGGGCCCTGCGGATCATCTGCTCAAGCCCTTGTGGGCTCCCGCGGTAACCGGCCGCCTGACCGGCCCGATAGGCTTCTGCCCAGGGCTTGCCGGCTTTGCGCGCCGCAAGGGCGGCTTCGACGATGGCGGCTATCATCTTTGGATCGTACCTGCTGCCCCACTTCACAGACATAGTCTTCCCTCTCCTGAATGATGGACCAGCGTCAGAAGCTATCATGCGCGGCGTTTTTTCGCAACGACACCGGAAAGAGCGGGTCCTTGCCGAGTGCGTAGCCGCCCAGTAAGTCTGTTTTCAGGGAAAAAGCTCGGAAGAGGTGAAGAGGTGAAAGCGCGCTTCCGGTCCGCCCTCCCAGAGGAATCTCCTATAGACCGGCAGGCCTCTTCTCTCTCGAAACTCGAAATCCGAAATCCGAAATCCGAAGGAAACAGAAAAACTCAAAAGACAGTAACCGTTCAAGGGGAGGCCGGCGAACACGGACGAACACAGACTAACACAGACTAACACGGACTAAACTCCCCCCGCCGTGGGGGGGGCTGAACGGTTACTGTTTCGAGTTTCTTCCTGGGAGCACGGATGCCCAGGAACAGCCGACAGCGTCGGTCCAGGTCCAGTGGTGCCCCCATTCCCCATCTCCGCAAGAGTCTCGTCTGGTAAATCCGCGACAGTAAGCTTAATAAGTAACCGTTCCGTCTCGGAGCCGCGCGCGTCAGCAAGCGGCAGTCACCGCTGCCTTACGGTCGCGGCTCGGACTGAACGGTTGCCTTAATAATAGATACAGACCAAAGATGAAGGAGTTGACGAAATGAGCAAGAGGGGCACAGAGAAGCTGGCGATCAAAGGTGGTCCGAGGGCGGTTCCGGAGGGGGCGATCAAGGATTGGCCCGAGATTGACGACCTCGACCGGAAAATGGTGCTGGATTCCCTCAATCAGCCGCACCATGCCTGGGGGCCCAACTGCACCGCGCTGGAGAAGGAATTCGCTGCCTGGAATGGCAACAAATACGCGATCACCACCAATTCCGGCACCGCCGCCCTGCACATGGCGCTGGTGGCCTGCGACTGCGGCGCCGGCGACGAAGTGATCGTCACGGCGTACTCGTGGTCCTCTTCGGCCACCTGCATTATGCAACACAACTGCATCCCTGTCTTCGTTGACATCAACTTCGACACCATGAACATGGATGTCAACAAGATCGAAGCGGCCATCACCAGGAAGACCAAAGCCATCATCGCCGTCCACCTGCACGGTTTGGCCATGGACATGGGGAAGGTCATGGCGATCGCGCGGAGACACAAGCTCAAGGTAGTGGAAGACGCCTGTCAGGCTCACGGCGCCACGTTCAAGGGCAAGAAAGTCGGCACATTTGGGCACTGTGCGGCCTTCAGCTTGAACCAGAACAAATGCCTGTGCGCCGGCGAAGGCGGCATCTTCGTCACCGACGATGAAAGCATGCTCGATAAGGCCCGCTCGCTGTGGTCGTTCGGCGAAACCCGCACGCCGTCGCAGTCCCGCGACTACCACGTTTACGCGATGGGCTGGATGTATCGCAACAACGATCTGACTGCCGCCTTCGGCCGCTCGCAGTTGACCAAACTCGACCGCAATCTCGCGCGCCTCAAGGACAACGCTCAAACGCTGACGGAATGCCTGCGCGGCACGCCGGGTTTGATCCTGCCTGCCGAACCGAAGGGCCACGGCCACAACTGGTACAACTACACGGTGCGCTTCGACATGGCCAAACTCGGCCACACGCACGACGCACCCGCCTTCCGTGACAAGATCATGAAGGCCATGCAGGCCGAGGGCGTGCAGACCAGCGTCTGGCAGGCCTTCATTCTGCCGGCCATGACGGTCTTCCGGGCCAAGAACGGCTACGGCAAAGGGTGTCCGTGGAGTTGCCCGCACGCTCAGCCGGTTAATTATGACGTCACGCAGTACCCAGTGGCTCAGAAACACGCCGATACGCACACGGGAATGACAGTGCCTCTGCGATACCCCAATGGCGGCAAGGCCGCTGAACTGACCGCCAAAGGCATGCGCAAAGTCATGGCGCAGGCGGATGCGTTGTGAGGAACTCGTCTGTATTCAGGGATAGCGCCCGGAAGAGGTGAAGAGGTGAGTGGGTGAAGGGGTGAAGGGGCGAAGAGGTGAGTGGGTGAAAGGGCGTTTCATTCGATGAAACTTGAGGACGGGCCATGAAAGCAGGATTTGCCGAGATAGACATAACGCCGCCGGCCGGGACGCGCAAAATCGGATGGCTCATCCATCTGGTGGGCGAGAAGATCATTGATCGCCTCTTTGCGCGCGCCGCCGTCATTGAATCGGGCGGCGAACGGATCGCGTTCGTGGCCGCCGACGTATTGAGTCTGCGGTGGCGCGAAGTGTCGGAAATCCGGCGGCGCATCGAGCAACAGTACCGTTTTCCCGGCGGCCGCATCATGGTATCCGCCACCCACAACCACGCCGGCCCCGCCGTGTTGACCGTGGGCGACGCCAAACAGGAGCCCGCCTACACGGAGGCGTTTATCCAGAAGGCCGTCCAGGTTTTCGGCCAAGCGTTGGAGAATCTGGAGGAGGCGGAGATCGGGCTGAACAGCACGTTCGAGTTCCGGGTCGCCCATAATCGCCGCGTGCGGATGCGCAGCGGCATCGTCGTATGCCATGGGACTTTCCGGACTGCCGACGCGCTGTGCCTGGAAGGCGTCACTGATCCGGAAGTCGCCGTGCTGGCGGCGCGCAGGAAGAGCGGGCGCCTGTTGGGCGTGCTGGTGAATTTCGCTTGCCATCCCACTCACCACGGCGGCGGCAACATCGTCACGGCCGGTTTCCCCGGCGTTCTGGCGCAAGCAATGAAGAAGCGCGGTTGTCCCGTGACGCTCTTCGTGAACGGCGCTCAAGGCAACATGCACACGGCCAATCCGGCCGCCAACGGGGCCGGATGTTCGATGGAAGAAGCGGGCCGGCTGCTGGCCGAGGACGCCGGCTGCGCCTTGAGAAAGATGAAATACCGCAAACGGCTTAAGCTGAGTTGTGCTTGCAGGACCGTCAAGCTGCCCTATCGCAAAGCAACGAAGGACGAGATCAACGGCACGGTCAAAGGCGCGCAGCGCTTCGTTGATCCCCGAGTCTACGACCGGACCATGCCCGGTCTGCTCGCAAAGATCAAAGCCAAGAAGCACCAGTGGGCCGAGGTGCAGGCGTTTGGATTGGATGAGTACGCGTTTGTGTCGTTGCCCGGAGAAGTTTTCGTCGAGATCGGCTTGAGGATCAAGGAAGGGGCTTATCCCGCCCACGCTCTAGTGGCCGGTCTGGCCAACGGCATGGTCGGTTACGTTCCGCACCGGGAAGCCTATGCTCGTGGCGGCTACGAAACGACATTCACCTATTCCAGCAAACTGGCGCCCGAAGCCGGTGAAATCCTGGCCGACACCGCCATCGCCTTGGTTCGGAAGGTCGCGAGAACCAGGCAGAAGCCCAAAGGCTAACAGCGCGTGGCGAAAAACGGTGCCAGAGCGTTCCAGCTCAAGATGCGCCCCTTGAAGGCGGAAGGATGAACGGAGAAGTAAGAAGTCAAAAGTAGAAAGTCAGAATATTCCTCGCGCAAGGCCCGAGGCAGGCAGGATGCCTGCGCTACAATCGCGGAATCTATTGACGCAGCGCAGTGTAGACGGATGATGACACTACACATGGCGCTTGGCGGGAATCCAGACTGGTGGAGCAGGGAACGAAGATAATCGGGGGCGAATACCATGAAACGCGAACTGTTGTGGGTGGCTGGAATCCTCGCGGGGGTCACGGCTGGCATGGCGCAGGCCGCGGCCTCGGCTGGGCCAATGGCGCTCATTGACGCGGCCAAGCCGCTGGGCGGGTGGACATTTGATAACGGGCGGGAGTTTCCGGGCGCGACTGGCGAGTTGACGCTCGATCTCCAGGGCGGTCACGATGGCGCGCCGGCTTTGGTGCTGAAGGGCGACTTCACCAAGGGCGGCAACTACGTCCAGGCCAGCCGCAACGTGGACGGGCCGCCACTGCGCAGCTTGAGCTTCTGGATCAAGTTCCCGGGCGCAGACTCCATCGGCATGCGCCTGGTGGATGCCGGCGGCACATGCCACCAGATCAAGTTGGCGTTGAAGGCGCAGGAGGGCTGGCAGCGCGTGCAGTTTCCGGCCGCGGAGTTCTTTGCCACTATGGGCGCGGAGCGGGCCGACGGCCTGGTGCTCAAGTACGAACACTGGGGCAAGAACAAGGAGGGGAACTGGCAGGGCGGACTGAAAAGCCTGCATGTCCTGCTGGGTCGCGGCGGGGACAGACAGCCAATCTCCAAACAGCCGGAAATTGGTGTCAGTCCCCGCGCGACACAGACGCTGTGGCTGAGTGACATTGCGGTCATAGGCGGGCCCGCGGAGGCGCAGCCAGCGGCTACGGTGGTCCAGATGGTGGCGCTCGATGAGGTGCTGCAGGCCGGCGAGGTGGACTGGACCTTTGACAACGGCCAAGAGTTCAAGGGCGCGAAGGGCACGTTGACCCTGCTCAAAGACACGCCTGAAGCCGGGCAGAACGCTCTGCGCCTGGCCGGCGATTTCAGCGGAGGCGGGGCCTACGTACAGGCAATGCGGAAACTGACGGAACTCGCCTCACGGCAAGTGGAAAGCTTCATCCTGACCATGCGTTCGAGCAACTGCCCGGGTTTCAACGTGCGCCTGGTGGACGGCACGGGACAGTGCCACCAGCACAAAGGGATGGCGCTGCCGGCGGACGGCCAGTGGCATGATGTGGCCATCAAACCGTCCGAAATCGCGGGCGGCGAACACTGGGGCGGCGCCAACGACGGCAAGTGGCACAGCGGGGGGCAGTTGATCGCGATTCTTATCGGCAAGGAAAAGGAGCCTCAGCCGGTGCTGGATTTCGCGCGGTTCCGGGCGCAGGTAACGGTTGCGGCGCAGGTGGCTCCTCCAGCCTATCGCGAGGGTTTCGAGTTGGCGGAGAGCTTGAAGACATGGCAGACGGCCGGCGCAGTCGCCGTGTCAGCCGAGCAGCCTTTCGTGGGCAAGGGGTTGCTGCAACTGACGCGCACGCTGGAGGCGGTGAACCAGCCGGTGTCCGCGGCGGGTCCGTCGTTCCCTGTGCGGCCGGGTTCCTGGCAGATCAGCGGCGCGGGGCGCTCGGCGCTCCATTCGCCGGACGCGTCGTACCAGGGCGTGGTGACGCTGGAATTGCTGGACGGCGCCGGCAAGTCCGTGGACCGGCAAGCTGTGCTGCAACTGACCGGCGAAAACGCCTGGCATCCGTTCCGCAAGCAGATCGAAGCTCCAGCCGGCGCCGCCGCGGCGCGGTTCCGGGTGGAGTTGGAGAAGACCTACGGCACGTTCGGCGTGGACGAATTGGCGGCGTCATTCGTCGAGGTCGCGAACGTCGCGGAGAAACGGATTGAGCGCGTGATGGCCGCGCCCAGCCGGCTTGGCGGCATGTTCCTTCCTGATGAGACGCCGACTTACAAGGTGTCGGTCTCTAGCGCGAAGCCGCTGCGGCCGGAGGAACAGACAGTGACCGCCGTGGTGAGCGACTACTGGGGGGCAGAGCAGGGACCGGGCCAGACCGTGGCGCTGCACAAGACAGGCTTCAAGGAGCAGGCGTTCCAGTACGAAGGCGAATTGAAGTTGGAACAGCCGGCGCTGGCCGTGGGCAAGTTCTACCGGCTGCATCTCGATGTGCCCGTGCGCGGCGATAAACCGTTCCGCCACACCATCGGCGTGGCCAAGCTGGCCGAGCCGGCTACAAAGCGCCTGCCGCCGGAGAGCGTGCCGTTCACGATCCGCAACTGGGACAGCCGGATCAAGGATTATTTCTTCCTCACCGACCGGATCGGCATCCGCCTGCCCGGAATCTGGGGCGGATGGGACAGCAAAGCGCCGTACAAGGCGCATGCGCCGAGCATCGAGTTTTGCGACCAGCTCGGCATGAAATGGGTCACGGGCACGCCGGCGGCGGAAGTTGAGCGCGGCCAAGCCCAGTGGTCAGACCCGGCCATGCTGCGCGCGGGCATGACGAACTTCCTCACGGCCTACGCCAAGAAGGGGCTGGCGTACATCGCGCTCGGCAACGAGCCGCACGGCGGACCCGAGCAGATCGCCAAGAACATCGCGGCCTACAAGGCGGTATACGAGGCCGTCAAGGCGTTCGATCCCTCAATCAAGGTGATCGCGACGTCCGTCGAGCCGAATGAGGAGTACTTCCGGCAGGGCTACCAGAATTACTGCGACATTTACGATTTCCACATTTACGAATCGTACCCCAACGTCCGCAAGACCATCGAGGAATACAAGGCGCTGATGCGCAAGTACCATGCGGAGAAGCCCATCTTCAGCACGGAACTGGGACTGAACTGCCAGGGCATGTCGCGGCTGGCCGTCTCCGAGGAGATGGTCAAGAAGTTTGCGGTGTTCTTCGCCGCCGGCGGCGCGAACGCCTCGTGGTTCACGATCATGTATCCGGACGGAGACGGCAAGTTGGCGAACTCGTCGGGCCAGGCCTTCAACGTTTTCGATTGCCGCTACAACCAATTCAACCCGAAGCTGGACGCGGTGACGCTTTACCAGGCGGTCAATGGCATCGCCAACAAAACCTTCCGCGCGGAACAGCAATATGGCGACGGCAATCAGGGGTATCTTTTCGCCAACGCAGACGGCGAATGTCTGCTGATCGTGTGGAATGACCAGGCGCGAACGGACATCGGCCTGCCTCTCCCGGGCATTGAACAGGCGACCGCTGTGCTGCTCGACGGCACGTCGCTTCCGCTGACCCCGGCCAACGGCACGGTGACAGTCACGGTATCGGCCGAGCCTGTGATGCTGCTTTTCCGCGCAAAGGACCCGGTCTTGGCGGCGAAGCTCGCGCCGCCAAGCGTGGCGTTGAGCGGCGCACCGCCTGCAATTGTCAAGGGCAAGCAGCGGGAGATCACGGTCCACGGCGCGGGCCTGACGGCGGAAAGCACGACTGTTACGGCTCCGTCAGGCTGGCAGACGGCCTGCCGGAACGCCGGGCCGGACACGGTGGCTTGCACGGTGACCGCGCCGGCGGAGACGGCGGCCCAATCGGGCCGGTTGGTGATCAGCCGGCTGGCGGCCGGGAAAGCGGCCGGGAGCATCGTGGTTGACATTCCGGTTGAGAACAGTTTCGGGGCCGATTTGCGGCCGCTGCCTGCGACTGCGGCCGCACCGGGCGGCGTGCAGATCACGCTCACCAACCACAGCCAGGAGGCCGCGACGCTGCGCTGGGAAGCGAAGCTCGACGCCGAACACCCGATGACTGGCGGAACTTTCCGTCTGACGGAGCCTGAACGGCCCCGCGCGGGATTCGGCGAGGCCGGCGACGGCACGGTGAAGCTCGCGCCGGCGGGACTTCAGACCGTGCGCCTGCCCTTGCGGGACGTGGATGCGCAGACGCTCTATCACATCAGCGCGAGAGTCAGCGACGAGGGTGGACATGAGGTGGCCGTGTCGCGGTTCATGGCGGGGTTCGTTGGCGTGCGCAAAGGCACGCCGCAGATAGACGGCGACGTGACCGACGCTTGCTGGGCAGCGGCGACGCCGCTGGCGATCAATGAGGCGCGCCAGTTCTTCCCGCTCCACGCGGGCGCGAAGTGGAAAGGGCCGGAGGATCTCACCGCCTCGATCCGGTTCTTGTGGGATGAGAAATATCTCTACCTTGGCGTGCACGTGACGGACGACGTGTTCGTGGGCACCAAAGCCGGTGGGGATTTGTGGAACCAGGATGGCCTGCAATTGCTGGCCGACCCGGGGCGGGGTTCCGCCGAGAAAATGGGCTACTACGATTACTGGCTGGGCATGGGAACCAAGGGGCAGCAAATGTGGTGCGGTTCGACGGCGTCGCCCGCGGTCCCCGTGGGCGAGGTGAAAGAGGCGCGGGTGGCCATGAAGCGCGGCACGGGCGGCAACATGGACTACGAGGCCGCAATTCCGTGGCCGCGGCTGGCGCCCTTTGTGCCCGCGGTTGGCGCCGATCTCGGGCTGGCGTTGATCGTCAACGACGACGACGGCGCGGGCCGCAACTTCACGGGCTGGTTCAGCGGCGTGCATTCCAAGGAAGTGGACATGCTGGGCGACTTGATACTCCAAGAGTAAAAGAAGCAGCTCTTGGCTTTGGGCTTTAGGCTTTGGGCTTTGGGCTCTTGGCTCCTGGGATCGCCACGCCGCGCCGTAACCAAGAGCTAAGTACGGCGCCGCAGAAGTGAGTGACCCTTCGCGCGCCGTGCCACTAACCCCCGGCTTCAGCCGGGGGAGAAGGCGGAAGCACGAGCCAATACCGTCGTTCACGACGGTTGCGGGCAGTGGCCACGGGCTTAAGCCCAAGCACTTCCGGCAAGCCCCGTGAACGGGGCTGGAGTCGCACGTGAGGGTTGCCACCCCCGGCTGAAGCCGGGGGTTAGTGGGTCAAGGATTCTTGCGGCGCTGAATTGAGTTGCTTCAGCCTCGATTCGGGTCGTTGAAGACTTGACAGCGGCTTTTTCATGTGATTTGGTGGAGTATAGTTGCTTAACAGCAGGCGCTGCACGGAAAGACAGTCAGGCGAGCCAGCAGACCCAACATGCCCGGACTATACCCAGACGATCTGAAGCGCCGCGTGCGCGAAGCCAACAATATCGTGGAGGTGGTCCAGAACGCCGTCGGCAAGCTCACCCGGGCGGGCCGCAACTTGAAAGCGTGCTGCCCTTTCCATAACGAGAAGACGCCGTCGTTCAACGTCAACCCGGAAGGCCAGTATTTCAAGTGCTTTGGCTGCGGCAAGAGCGGCGACGTGTTCACTTTCGTAATGCTGCACGAGCGCGTGGAGTTCCCCGAGGCCCTGAAAATCCTGGCGGAGCGCGCCAACATCCCCATCGTTTTCGATCCCAAGGCGGCGGCCCAGTACAAGAAGGAAACCGACTGGAAGAGCTACCTGTTCCGCCTTAACGCGGCCGCGGCCAGTTTCTTCCGCGAGCAACTGGCCTCCCCAGCCGGCCAGGCGGCACGGGAATACTTGAAGAAGCGCGGCCTGTCGGACGCCACCTGCAAGCAATTCGGCCTGGGATATGCTCCCGCCACCGGCTCGCCGCTCCTCGCGCGCTTGCGCAGCCAGAAAGCGCCGGACAAGGCCATAGTCCAGGCCGGCCTGGCCACGGAACGCGAGCAAGGTTCGCTGCGGGATTTCTTCTACGACCGGCTGATGTTTCCCATCCAGGACATGCAGGGCCGGGTCATCGCCTTCGGCGGGCGCATACTGGGGGACGGCGAGCCCAAGTACCTGAACACGCGCGAGACTCCGCTCTTCAGCAAGACCAAGACGGTCTACGCCCTGGACCACGCCCGGGACGAAATCATCAAGACGCGCCGCGCCGTACTGGTCGAAGGCTACACCGACGTGATGATGTGCCACCAGTTCGGCATTACCAATGTGGTGGCCTGCCTGGGCACGGCGATCACGCCGGACCATGTGCGCCAGTTGCGCCGCGTCGCGGACGAACTGCTTATAATGACGGACTCGGACGCCGCCGGCGCCAAAGCCAGCGAGCGCAGCCTGGCCGTCCTGTTGCAGGAGGAGATGCCCGCGCGAGTCGCCCGGCTGCCCGGCTCCGACAAAGACCCCTGCGACTTTCTGCTGGCCAAAGGCAGAGAGCCATTCGAAGAAGCGCTAAAGCATCCGCTGGAATTGTTCGAATATAAATTCCAGGCGATACGCCAGAAGCACGACATCCTGACCCCTTTCGGACTGAAGGCCGCGGTCCAGGAGTTGATGGAATTGATCTCGCTGATACCGGACTTGGCCGTGAAGAACCAGTATCGCTACCAGGTCATGGAGCGTCTAAATGTAAGGGAAGGGGACCTGGCGTACCTGGACCGCCTGCCGGCCGCGGCTTCCCACGAAGGCCAGGAGCCGGCGAACGTCTCTATTGGCTCGGTGCCGCCGCCCGAAAGCGATCTGGCGGCCATGGAACGGGAACTGTTGAAGCTGTTGTTCCACGAGCCTGCATTTGTGGTTCAGGCGGTCACCGAGGTGGACTTGGCTGCGCTCACGGGGACGCCTGAGAAGCAGATTGGGCAGGCGATGTTGGAGGCACTAGGGGAAGGCAAGCTGCCGCCGGACGTGGAGGCGCTGAGCCAAGCCGACGCCGGCTGTCTGGTGGCCCGGGAATTGCTGCCCAGGTTGCCTGGCGCGCAGGGCGGCGACGCAAGCGGCGACAACCGCGCGCAGGCGCTCTGCATCGCTCTGGCTGAAGCGCTGCGCGAAGGGGCCAAGCTGAGCTCGGATTTGAGGCTGCGAATGTGCGTGCGTAGGTTGCGGCGGGCGGTTTTAGAGGATAAAATTAGGATTGGCGACCGCAGGCTGGCATACGCCCAATTGAATAAGGATGACAAAGCGGCGGCGGAAACTTACGAGAATCTGGTGCTCTTGCGGAAAGAGCTGTCCAAGCTTAAGTCCTTGCCGTTGAAGTAGTTAGCTGATAGGAGCGGCGTCTTTTAGGGCAAGATCAGGAAGAATGCCGAGGATTTGAGATTGGAGCCTGAAAGCGTGAACCCGCAGTCCAGCTTGGGGTATACATGTAGGCTCAAAACGGAAGTTCAGCCCGGAGGATGACGATCTTGGTTCAAACACATGGCACGCTGGCACAAAAGCAAGAAGACGAGATCGAGAAGATCATCGAGCGGTATAAGGAATCCGGTCTAATGAGCTATGAGGAGCTGGACCAGCAGCTTCACCGCGACGTCCAGACCCCAGACCTCATTGACGTGGTACTCACCAAGATCGAGGAGAACGGGATCGAGCTGGGCGACGAGGTGGAAATCCGCGCACGCGCTGAGACGCGCGAAGCCGGCGACGAAGGTCCAGTGCTGGCCGTGGACGATGAGCCGGTGGTGGACGAGGAAGCCGAAGGGCGCGAACTGCACGATCCGGTGCGCATGTATCTGGGCCAGATGGGTTCCATCCCGCTGCTCACCCGCGACCAGGAGATAAAACTGGCGCGGACCATCGAGTCCATGAACAACGGCTTCCGGCGCCAGGTCCTGACCAACGACTTCGTCATCGAGAGGGCGATCGAGATATTCGAGGCCCTCAACCGCGCCGATCTGGCCTTCGACCGCACCGTCCAGACGAGCGGCTCTTCAGGTGTCGAGCGGGAGGATATTTATGAACGCAAGGAAGGGCACCTGGCCACCCTGCACAAGATCCTCATCCGCAACCGGGAACACATGGACGAGTTGGTGGCACATCATCACATGGTTCCCGCCCTCACCCCCCAGCGCCTCAAGTTCCTCAACTTCTGGCTCAAGGAACACCGCGGCAATGCCGCGCGGCTGCTGGAAGAGCTGGGACTGCGCACCAAGAAGCTGCTGCCGCTGATGGAACGCTTGCGTGAATTCAACAAGCAGCTTCAAGACTACCTTGCGGAGATGCGGAACATTGCCGGCAATGAGGAGAAGGCCGAAAAACTGGAACGCCTGAAACACCGTGTGGAGCGCATCGTCACCGAAGTGAAGGAAGCGCCCGAGCATCTCAGGCTCCGCGTCAGCCTGATGGACCGCCGCTACGCCGCCTTCGAGCAGGCCAAGAAACAGCTCAGCGCCGGCAACCTGCGGCTGGTCGTGTCCATCGCCAAGAAGTACCGCCACCGCGGCCTGCAGTTCCTGGACCTTATTCAGGAAGGCAACACCGGGCTGATGAAGGCCGTGGAGAAATACGAGTACCAGCGCGGCTACAAGTTCAGCACCTATGCTACTTGGTGGATCAGGCAGGCCATCACCCGGGCCATCGCGGACCAGGCCCGCACCATCCGCATCCCCGTGCACATGATCGAGACCATGAGCAAGCTGCGGAAGATCAGCAAGCAACTGGTGCAGGAGCTGCACCGCGAGCCGCTGGTCGAGGAACTGGCGGAGGAAGCAGGCCTGTCCATCGCCGAGACCCGCCGCATCCTCAAGATCAGCAAGCACCCCATTTCGCTGGACCGTCCCATTGGCGATTCGGACGACTCTTATTTCGGCGATTTCATCGAGGACAAGTCCGTCGAGTCGCCGGTGAGCGTGGCCAGCTATGAGATGCTGAAGGACAAGATCGAGCAGGTGCTCGACACACTCACCTACCGCGAGCGCGAGATCATCAAGCTGCGCTACGGCCTGGGCGACGGCTACACCTACACGCTCGAAGAAGTGGGCCGCAAATTCAAGGTGACGCGCGAGCGCGTGCGCCAGATCGAGGCCAAGGCGCTGCGCAAGCTGCAGCATCCCGTGCGCAGCCGCAAGCTCGAAGGCTTCCTCGAAGAATCGCCGCACGCAACGTAGCGATTTT
>Ga0315279_10007368_pt1 | contig 13620 bp, 14 predicted proteins | sample YL17G06_20_MG_FD_203694 | JGI IMG/M metagenome (GOLD analysis project Ga0315279, IMG submission 203694) | Sediment microbial communities from Yellowstone Lake, YNP, Wyoming, USA - YL17G06_20 | ecosystem: Environmental > Aquatic > Freshwater > Lake > Sediment | place: USA: Wyoming | collected... | reverse complement strand
GATGCCGGTCACTTCGACCACTATGGTCTGGCCAGCGTCGCTTCGCTCCGATCGCGACCGGCATCGCGTCGGAATCACTGACCGGGATCAAATCGGAATCAGTGACCACCTTCATCGGAATCAGCACTGTGTTCAGAGGACGAGACTTCAATGTCGACCCGGACCTTTGTTTTGTGCTTATGCCGTTTGGAGAAGTCTGGTCTGACAGAATCTGGAAACGTCACATCAAGCCCACTGTAGAAGGAGTGGGAATGAGTTGCAAGCGCGCCGACGATGTGTTCGTTCCTGGAGTAATCGTCGAGGACATCTGGACCGCAATAAACACGGCCAGCATCATCGTTGCGGACCTCACCGGCAAGAATCCGAATGTGTTTTATGAACTCGGGCTAGCTCATGTTGTCGGAACGCCGACCATCCTCTTGTCACAAGATCATGAGATCCCTGCATTCGATACGGCACATTATCGGCAGATCAGGTACCAGGATAATACTGATGGTTGCGAACTCTTGCAGAACCAGCTTCGCGCCGCGCTCAAAGGGCTGATCGAAAAGACAATGTTTCCGTGACGTCCGCCAACAACGGCATGCAGCGGTCGGCGCTCAACGCCGCCGCTGATGCCCACCGTTGAGCCGACCGTGAGGAGTGTGAGTAGTGATTCCAATTGCCAACGATGACGGCAAGAAGATGGTTGAGCGCGACGAGGCGCAGCGGTTCGTCGAGGAATACACTCGAGTCACTGGTGCACAGTTGGTGCTCGTCGGTGCGGGCGAACGGCCGGACTTCGTGTGTGAGAAGCGAGGCCGACGCTGCGGGCTCGAACTTGTACGAGCTATGCGGAACCCCGTACAACGCGAATGGGATGTTATCCTCGGTGGGGATAGCCATCTTCATGGGCTGGACGCAGCGCTCCTGGTGCAGGAAGCTGTCTATATCAAGGAGAAGAAACGCAGTTCGTCTGGCTGGCGCTATCCCCAATCCGCGATCCTCGTGATCCAACTGATCGGGAGTGATGGCGAGGAGGTGGCTGAATACCTTGACGATCAAATCATGGACGAGATGACTGTAACGGGCTTCCGCGAGATCTGGGTGGCGGATTATTCGCCGATGGAAGAGTACGGTGAGATTCAGCTTATCGGCGTCAAGCCTAGGCGCTGGCGTGGGGTTCATCGACACCGGCTCTATGGAACCAAACCGTACGCATAAGAGGCTGCCCCGTAACCGAGTGACGACGCGGCCCAACACGCCGTTGCAGCCGATCGCTGAAAAGTGCGGCGGCTGGGCGGCAGGCCGTTGGATCTAATATATGATGACAGACCGTGACAACAGATATGACGGCTGACCTCAAGAAATACCTCGGCAGAATGACGCAGTTGATGCGGCCGGAAGAGCGCGAAAGGTACGTCGCGAGAGATATCTTCATCGGGGTTGGCATTGCTCCCCGCGACTTCCAAATCGCGACACCGGTGTGCCTAGTGGGCGATCCTGGCTCCGGTAAGACCCTTCTACTCAAGATGATAGCTATCCAGCATGCCGACCGTGCTGCCAAGCTTGGTCTCGTTCCGTTCTTTCTTGCGCTCCGGCAATTCGACGAAAGCCTTGTTTCAGCCGAGCCGACTGCGGTCCTTTCCCGGATGGCATTCGCAGAACCGTCTGAGCCGATCATCTCAGAGGCACTTCGGAAGGGCAATGCTCTCGTCCTGCTTGACGGGCTTGACGAGCTTCTCCCATCACTGAGGCGCGAATTCCTCGGCATGCTCAAGGCATGGCTTCTTACGTATCCAGACGCTCGATGGGTACTGTCGACGCGTCTGGTGGCCGCAGCCCATCTGCCAGAGCGTTTCCACATTGTTCACTTGCCGCCGTTTTCTCAGAGGGAGATCCAAGCGCTCGCCGCCAAGTTACTGCCGAGGAATATGGCTGAAGGCTTCCTGGTTGCAGTAGAAAAGTCTCCAATGTACAGGGAGCTGGCTCCTAATCCGCTACTCCTTAGCCAGCTTGTGTCGGTGTTCCGGGAGACTGCTCTACTCCCTCATCGGAGAGGCGACTTCTACTCAGCGGTCATGGACATAAGCCTTCGCCAATGGGACAAACGAAGGGGATTAGCCAAAGCCGATCGGTATCTTGATCCCGCCAAGACGCAGCGAGCACTGAGTTCTCTCGCCCTGCGTCTCCTCCTCGATGGACGGCATGCATTCGATGCGAGGGATTGGTCGGAAGTCTGTGCCGCTCTCGGCATTGAGGAGTCTTCTTCGCCAGCCGCTGTAAGCCAAACTCTATCAGAAGACCTTCTCAGGAGTTTCGTAGTTACCACTGCGGCCGCAGCGAAGTTTAAGTTTGTGCATCTGTCACTTCAGGAATATCTCGCAGCCCAAGCGTTGACACGCCTCAGTGCCAATGATGCCAAAGAGATTCTTGCCAAGCTCGAGAACCCGGAGGTGGCTTCGCTTTTCGGAGAACTTGCGGAGGATGGTACTCCTTACGCTGAATACCTCATAGAACATGGTCAGATTGAAACCGCCTTACGGTACGTCAAGATGTACGGCCTCGCCGACTCCTCCCGCAGGCGTCTTGCAGTGCTCACTGCCGGTAAGTTCGGCGTAAGTGTAGTCGTGCCAGATGAATCGGCGCCTCAGGCCGAGCACGAAGCAGCCCGATCAACGCTTCGCGAGCTGTGGAACCGGTGCGTCGCGGAACCGGCAAGGTATCAGAGAGGACTTCTGTTCGAGGAGTTCATCGAACAGGTATTGAGTGGCGCCTTTCACATCATAGATCGAAGGGTGAGCGCAGATTATGGGGAGATTGACCTGGTGTGCGAGGTGAAGCAGGTTGATCCGTTTTGGATGCGATGGTCAGGAGACTACTTCATAGAGTGCAAGAACCAGGAAGCAAATACTCCCGTCGCGACGGTCAACGAATTCATCGGTAAGGGGCTCGCGGCACACTCACCACTTTGCTTCGTCATTAGTTCGTCCACTTTTACCTCGCCTGCCCTAGACCGGATTGCCCGTGCTTGGAGCGATACCGGAAGCCCCGACTTGGCATGGATTCAACGAGAGGATATCGAGGAGTGGCTGAAGAGTAGCGAAAGTGTCCCAAACTTCTTGAAGAGACTCGTCAGGCGTGCCCAGTGGGGTGAGAGATGAGGAGTAATTGCAGGCCGGACCGAACAAGTGCATACACTCGGACGTGGTGTCGCTGACGCGCCACCACGCCGGTGATGCTGCCGGTAGCTCCGAGACGGTCGCCACCGACGCAAGTCTCTGAAAGTTGCAGGCATTGCCCCTCGTTTGGCAAATGAGTCCTGCTTTGTCCCGAAGGGTTTACCCGCCGAATCGCCAGTTTCGACGGTTCCGAACGAGTTACGTGGAACTCGGAAGTTGCACCTATCAACGTTAGCACCAGCACGTCGCGCCGACCGGAAAACAATAGCTGGCGATAACAGCCCTTCCCACAAACAATCTGCGAATAGGTCCTCCCTGACGCCGTAGGGTAGAGCGAAGTCGCTCAACTCCTGTTCGTCGCCGACTCGGAAGGAATGGGCCTCTGCCACTCGGCTGCTACCTGCAGCATATCGGTAATCGAGGCGCTTCGGGAAAACCGAGGCCGAATATAAATCAAGCAAGACGGGCGCAGTCCAAAATCATCTGATTCTGGGCGGGAATAGATCGACCCCCAGAGGGCTGATATTGGCCGCTACATTGCCCGTCCCCCCAGGAAAGCCTTGGGTGGCGCTGCGGTCGTCTATAAGGACTACGAGTACCGGGGCTTCGGGCGAGATGCGAGTTGCTTCGCCGCAAAGCAACTCGTCCAACATAAAGTCACCCAGCACGCCGACCGTCCGGCCCTTAAAGGAACGGATGACCTTCTCGAGCCGTGCCTGCATAGAGGGCACAAAACGTCCTTGGCTTGGCGCCAACAGAATCTTCCGAGCTTGCCACGCGTCCTCAAGCTTCGCTTCGTTGACGCCGACGGGCCGCTATTACACCCTCAACAGCTCGGGGAAGTTGGTTGACTTGCCTATTGCCTGGACACTGATTTCAATAACGCCGCCGGCTCTGGAACCATAGCTCCTCCCTTAATAACCATATAAATGTTGCAGGTATTCTTTATGTCTTCTAGCGGATTGGCATTGAGGATCACTATATCCGCCATCTTACCCTCATCGATGCTCCCCAACTCTTCGCTCTTTTTTAGAGCCCGCGCATTGTTGATCGTGGCTGCCTGCAAGGCAGCAGCAGGCGTTAGCCCCGAATCCACCAAAAGTTCGAGCTCCTGGTGCAGGGAAAATCCTGGGGGGACGTAAGGTTCAGCGGTGTCAGTTCCTGCCAGCAGCGGCACGCCTGTCCGGTAGAGAAGGCCGGTGAGATCCTGATATTTTCGGAATTCTTTTCTGCGAAGCTCTCTCGTTTGGGGTTTCACTGGCGGCGTGTAGGTAGGCCAGAACTTTCTCAATCGTTCTGGCGCGAAGGTGTTATCCGGATTGTTGTAGACCTCGGGCATATCCGGCAGCAGAAGCATGTTCTGAAACACGACTAGCGTCGGATCAACCATCACTTTGCGCTCCATTAAGCTGGCGATCAGCTCTCGCGCTTTGGGATTGCTGAGATCAACGTTGGCTCTGGACTCCAGAACTCGGAGTTGCAACGCTTCCAAATCAGATGGCAGCATTTTATGCCGCTCCTCCGAGCTGGGCATAGTTCGTGCGTTCGGAGGGAAGATGTAGTTGAAGACGGACCAGATGTGTTCAAGACAATCGATTCCATCCGCCACGGCATCTTGCGCCGAATAATCACCGAGATGTCCGATGACTACGAGGTTAGAACGATGACCTTCCTCGATCACAACTCGACCCACAGGACGTTGTGTCCCAACATAAATCTTTAGCGTCGTGCCGCCCCAGGCCGCCACGTCCTGAACAAACGCCGGGACTTGGGTGGGATCTGTAACGCTCCAGCTCACGCCATTGTCACGGTGATATGGCGGATCGCGATCAATGAAAGGGCTGCAAAGGAAAACCCGCGGACACGATCCTGGATGGGCGTCTGCGTAACGGGCGATCAATTTTTCAGCCACGATATTGTCCCCGGCGTCGCGCAGGGTCGTGACTCCGTTGGCCAGGAAGAGAGGCAGAATCTCGTCGCCCGTCACATGGGCAAAGTCCAATACGTGCACAAGGTGCACGTGAGCGTCGATCAAGCCCGGGATAATGTACTTGCCCCGGGCATCAATAATGCGCGCATGGGCAGGAATCTTCACCGACTGTCCGGAGGAGCCGATCCACTGAATGTGCCCCGCTTGGATAAGGATCGTACGGTGAGGCAACAAGACGGACTTGCCCGCATCAAACAACGCCCCATCCTGGACCACCAGAGGGGGAGTCTCGGACCCTAAAAGAGTCACTGGGAAGGCAATCGTCACCAATATCAAGAAAGACGATACCGATCTGAGGATCACTGGCCCCGCCTTTCGCCAGATTATGAACGTTCGAATGGGATCGTTCATAGCTATCCTCCAACTCGTGCAGCACTCTGAAAGTTGTGAACGCACCCTTGCAAGCGGTTATTTTCGGGTTTCCCCTGTTATCCGCGATTTCCGTTTTAGCTTTCCCGTCGACCCGTAACATACCCCTGACCGCATCTCCATGCAATGGCCGGTCGGGTTTTCAGCGTTCGGTGCCTCCAGCACCCAGGGAAGGGGCATGTTTTGCCACTTCTGAGAATGCCAAAGCCGGAAACGGCTTCTGTTTCGACCCATGCCTCCGACACTTTTCTTTCCTCTGCTTCTTTCGTCGCTGAAATCTGCTCCGGTCGGCGGATCGCCTCGCTACCCTTGCCAGGCGGGTAGGCGCGGGGCCAACCGAGCGGACTTCAGTGACCAGGGAGGCAGGGGTGGGAAAAGTGCCGTAGGGAAGGATCGAAGGAGGGTCAGCTTCGAGCTTTCGGCTGCTGCGGAGGGACCAAACTGGCCCCTTCCGTGGCCTGTGGAAGCACCCGGCACCGCAGACCTGACTAACCGTTGCCTTCAGCGGCGTTGAGGCATATGTTATCGGTCGGGTGGGAAGTTCATAATGGAAGTTCCGGCCAAATTCGCTGCATACTTCCTGCTAATTCTGGCGTACATCCTGGGGTGCACCTCGTTAGGATTGTTCGGCCTGTTTCTCTGGATTGGGCCCTATCCCGTGGTAAACCTGAACCTCGCAACGCCGCTGGTTCTAGGGTTCGACGCGTTGTTGTCTATCGCCTTTTTCTTGCAGCACAGCGCAATGATTCGCAGATCCTTTCGCGCGAGACTCGCGGACCTGCTTCCGGAGTACTATCAACCAGTAGTCTATGCAATTGTGTCAGGCGTCGTGTTGTTGTTGCTGCCAGTGTTGTGGCAGCCCTCGCACCCGGAGCTCCTCACGCTGCACGGGCCTCTGCGCTGGCTTGTACGGGGCGCATTCTTCGCAGCGGTGGCCGTCATGGTCTGGGGCTTCGGCAGTCTGAAGCATTTCGATCCGCTCGGCACGGGACCCCTTTTGGCACATCTGCGGGGCGAGCCGGGGCGAGCGATGCCCCTCACCATCCGCGGGCCCTATCGATGGGTACGGCATCCTATCTACTCATCCTTCCTGCTGATGATCTGGGCTTCTCCCGATGTGACCGCAGACCGCCTTTTGTTTAACATCCTCTGGAGCATCTGGATGGTCGTTGCCACCCGGCTCGAGGAGCGCGACTTGGCGGCCGAGTTCGGTGAAGGCTACCGGAGGTATCAGCGCAGTGTCCCCATGCTTCTGCCAGGAAGCCTTCGGCCGTGCGTCTAAGATAAACCCACGTGTGAATCACCACGCGCGGGTGGCGGCCTTTCCCGATCTATCGGGACGAGACCGTTGTGTGGTGGCTACGAACGCTTGCAAGCGGGTAGGCACGGTCAATCAATCTGTGTTGGACGCTCTTTTTTCACGTAGCGCTTTTCTCTGGTATAATTCGGCGCCGATGCCGAAAGACCCCTTCGCGACCCCGCGGCGCTCGGAGCGCGTGCCCCTCACAAAGGCTGTCTACCTAATAGCCGAGTCCGAGGGGGAAAGCCTTGAGCATCCCGGGCAGACCGTCGATGTCTCCGACCACGGCATGCGGGTTCTGACTAGATTCCCACTGAGGCCAGGCCAGGCTGTACGAATAATACCGGCGGATGGGTCTATGCAGGCCGTGCGGTGCTTGGTCATCTGGACCGGCGACATCGCCGCTGACCGCGAGGGGCAGGCGGGGCTTGAGTACCTCACGTCATCGGTGGCCCCAGGTTAGCGCGTCCCGAAAGCGCGGCTATGTGGTGTGCAGCCACGTAATTTTTCTCCAATAAAGACTCCAAGGCCATGCGCGGAACCGAAAACGAACCGGAACTCTTGATGGTTCTGTTTTTGACTTTCTCAAACCCGCACGCCTCTGCTGCGACACCACAATCGCTCATAAATTGGCGACCGCGCGCAGGCGACCCCCCCTAAACAGCCCAGTGTTGACGGAAGATCCCCGACTCCCGGTTTGTCGCCTCTCTGGAATGTGCGGTTCCCGCATCGGGACTGCGGCCCATCCGGGATCTCTGAGCCGGCTGTGTGAAAACCACTCCATTCCGCACAGGTTCGGGGGATTCGCCACAACCAGTTGTGTTCGCGTCCATGGGGTTAGCGCCGAAACCGGTCATAAGGACTTTTGGCTGCGGCAGAGTTCACGTCCGGAAGCAATGTTAGGCAGAACGCTTGAATCAAGAGTTCTGAACCATGATTTACCTGATCTCGGAATCCGGGGACTACATCACCGGCGCCACTCTGCTTGCCGACGGAGGAGCAAGCCTCTATCAATGGATTAGCCTGCCCACTCCTGCGCACCAGAGACTCCGGAGACTTCCCGCTACGTGTGCCATCCAAAGTCCGGAACCCTGACCCACTGGCCATTCTTGTTTGCGGAATCAAAGGCACAAATGCCCGGAGCACAGTAGGCGACTCCGTGATACACGTCCGTCTTCGGGCGACGACCCTCTACCAGCGCAGTGATAAACTCATGGGTGATGAACACTTCTGCCCCGGCATGTCCTACTTTTGCGTATTGACGCAGAATGGGTGGTAACTCGTCAGTGTGGTCATTGACGGGCGCGGGCTTGAGTTCCTCACCCTCCCGAGAAATCATCGGGGGCGTCTTGAAGCGCTCTTCGAGAAACACCATGTCAGTCCCCCAGTATTCGGCGCGTTCCGCGATGTCATCGCGCCCCCCAAAACAATGTTGGATGGCAATCCGAGAAGCATTCCCTTTCTTAGTCTTTGCCATAAAGGTTACATTATAAAATCGGTTATTGTAAGGATTGTCCAGAAACGGATTGTCCTTTGGGCCCCAACCCAGGCAAGCGACCTCCGTCATGGGGTCGTCAGTCACGAAGATTACCGGGCCAGTTGCGTGCGTGGGATACTTCGCTGGGGGATATCCGTAGCGCCAGGTGCGCCTACCTTGGTAGTAGAGAAGGCCGGAGGGTTTACCGCCCTGGTGAAAGTCGCCCTCGTCATGAAGGTACTCGCCTTGAGTGTAGTAGATGGTTCCGAATTTGCCCTCGCGTGCCAGTTTGTAGGCTGTCATCGTATCGGCATGGTAGCAACCGGTTTCCGCCTGCATGTAGGTAAGGCCAGTTTTCTTGACCGTGTCGACCAACCTTTGGCACTCTTCTAGGGTGAATGCCGCGGGAACGGCGCAGACCACGTGTTTGCCGGCATTAAGCACGTCGACACAGTGGTCGACGTGCTGCGGTGCGGGGGTAAACATCGCCACAGCGTCCACGTTCGGATCTCCCAACATTTCGTGGAAATCTCCATAAGCTTTGTCGCAGTGGTATCGCTCCATCAGCAGCTGTCGACGATCGTCACGCAGTTCGCTGACGGCGGTCACCTGGCAGTCGGGATGCTCAGACCAATAGAAGGATCTGCCGAATCCTCCGCCGACTACGCAGATGCGCACCTTTCTTGCCGGCCGTGGCCCCATCAAGCCGCTTGGCCAGCTCCCTGTTGAAGCCCTGACTTCCCTAGTGCCTGCGAGCGCGGAGTGCAATCCGACGAGAGCTGCTGATGATACGGTTGTCAGAATCCGTCGTCGGCCCACATCTTGGACCTTATTTTCTGGTTCGTGCGGCATTGCTCCACCTCCATTTGTCCAACGAAAAAGAATCTACGTCAGACTGTTTTCAGAATGTGTACGATCATTCTCGTCGATCGGGCCCAGACTACATGCGAGTGTCAAGCATGTGGCCCGCCCTACTTGTCTATCTTCCCCAGGGTCTCTCCCTTTACCGACAATTGCTGGACTCAGGCCCCGCGTGACGGTGGCGGCCGATCAATCCGTCGCGCCGCCGACCACCCGGTAGGCCTTCTCGATGTTGCCGATCACGTCCTGGGGAAAGGTCGGGGGAACTTCCCCGCGTATGTGGCCGCGAGTCTTGTGGCCACGCTCTTCCTAGCCTCGTCGAGTGCTGCGCCCTGAGTGTAGGCGTCCGCCGTCTCCGCCAACAGGTCGCGGAAGTACTCCTTCCAGAGCTCAAACATCGCCTTGCCGCTTGAGAGAGCCCGCAAGCTCGTCGGGTGCTACACGCAAGGAGGATCACAAACGTAATACTACGTGCCTTGTTTCAATCCTCACCCGACCCGTTTACGAGGCTGGGGTTGTCCTTTCCAACTTTAGAAGAATCAGATCGTACACCTGCAGGCGCGGTACCCTGACCGATACAGCGCCTTCTCGTGTTTCGACTTTCAGCATCTCCGGGCCGCCCCCGTCGGGAGTCTGGAGGGTCGCCTCACGCACACGAAAACCGGCGGGAATGTGCACCGACACGAAAATCCCGCTGGCTGGCTTCGTACAGTTGTAGTTTACCAGGTGCATCAACCAGGTGTTCGTGCTCGCCTGCTGGGCGAGTTCCGCCGTTACCCAGAGCGGCGCCTGAACCGTGGTTGTAAGTTCGCCGCTCGCCGCCCACTTCACGGTTTCCGCCAGCTCGGTGTAATTGACGGGCAGTTTCCAGTGCTCGTCGCCGATGTAGTAGCTCATCTGCGCAGGTGGAGGTACGGTGGCAGGCTGGACCCGCGGGAGGTAAGCCACCCGCCCCTTGCCAAAGCTCCGCCTCGCTGCTTGCCCTGGCCGATCCATGCCGAACACATCAGCCAAGCCGAATCGGGTCCGCTCCCGGCGCCAGTCATTCCGCAAAGAAGTTTCCTCGGTAGCCACCAACCCGCCGCCGTTGCGGACGAATTCACGGATACTATTCACCTGCTCGTCGCTGAGTGCGTCCTGGTTGGCTAGAATGAGCACCTTGTACTTGCCCAGATCGTTCAAGTGCCGGTCGGAAATGATTTCGAAGGGGATCTTGGTCTGGATCAAGGTTTGTTCGAACAAGAAGGCGCTCAGCAAACTTCGCGCGGGGTTGAACTCCACAGAGGCAAACGAGCGCAGCACCGCGGCGTCGGCGATGCCTTGCGTATCCACCAGATCTCTCGCATGGGCATGGAAGAAGTCGATGTACTTCCGCGCCGCCGGGCTCAGATCCACTCCGTTGGCAGTCACGTGGCCCACCATGCCGAGGTTCATGTCGTTGTAAGCCATCGCCTCTGCTAGGCGGAGTTCCGGCGGACTCAGCGGATCATGGATCCCCCACATTCCGCCCCCGGTGTACATGAACACCGACTTCCCCATCAACCGGGCTTGTTTGAAGGTGCGGATCTTCGAGATCAAACGGCCGTCCGGCGTCCAGGAAGCGTGGTGACCGTCTTCAGTCCACATCACATCGCCGTATTGCAGGTACTGTTGCATGTCGGTGCCGGTCTGGAAGCCATTATTCGCTCCCTGGTCGAAGAACGGGTTGCCGTCCATCGCCACCTCAGGATTCAGCTTGCGGATGTAGTTATCGTACTCACCGAATCGCTGCGCCATGCTGGCCGTGCGGAACAGGGCCCAGTCCTGCATCAGGGGGTTGATCAATTCGGGCAAACCCACCGGCCCCGTCCAAAGGGCGAACGGCGGCGGGATCACGCCGTCCAGCTTCGTAAAGCCGAAGCGAACCTTCAGTTGCGCGTCGGTGTAGCGATTGCGGAGGAACTGGCGGAACTGATCGCGGCAGTAATTGCAGCGGCAGGAGGACGGCTCGGGCCACCAGCCCATCTGATCAAAGTGGATCAGATCCAATTTGAGGTCCTGAATGCCCAGCCGCAATACTTTCTGCACGAACGCCTGATAATTGGGATTATTGCGGCAGGGCGCGACGCGGTGCGTCTGTCCCAAGTGGTAATAAATCGGAAACCCCCATTCGTTGAGTTCCCGCCAGTTGCGGGCATCCGGCTCCTCGTCAAATAAGGTTTCATACAACAGCGTCCCGCCGACATACCCCCCCACCTTCAGGCCTTGGGCGTGGCCGATCTTGACGAACCGGTGCGTCATCTCGATATCTTCCGCTTCGGTCTTGAGCCCCATGCCCTTGTAGAAGCTGGTCGTGACGACGTTGACGCCCGCTTCCTTCAGCTTCCGGGCCACGGCTTCCGTGCGCTCCGCCTTGAACTCGGCGACCTCATCGACACTAGCCCCACCGCTTCGCAAGAGGTGGCTCAAGGTCTCCCAATTGCCGGCCATGACGATCCCTTGCTTCAACCAGGCGGGCCGTTGCTTGACAGGCTCCAGGGACACAGGTTCGGGCGGGCTGCCTCCGGGGCGAGAACACGATAGGAGAACAACTGCCAGCAACAAGAGAGCTGTACGCGACATAAGCCTCCGAAACGATCCTCTCATGAATATCACCTATCCCTTCCCAGTCTTTGTTCTGGCAAGGGTAGCAACTCGATCCGCCGCACCATAGCTCCGAAGAGTCGCCGAGTCAAATGACTCTCCGCCAGCAGCAACCAGTAATAGCGGGCGTGTTTCACCAGGCGACCGCCGGTCTTCCCCAGCCGCTGCGGCGGCCTCGTCAGCGACCAGTTCCCAATCCGCTGCGGCAGCCGGTCAAAAAAGGGTAATCGTCCGTAAATCATCAGTTGCCCACGAAATGAGAACGGAAACTCGTATGTAAACCTCGAAATCATCGCGAGCGGGTTTGGGCTTTCCCTTTCAAAGCTTTTTTCCCGTGTCTGAGTCGCAGGGAACCGCACTATACAAGTCAGCCGTCAAAACTATCAAAACTACAAAACTGACCCCTCGCGCATGCGTTGTCTGCAAAGACCCCAAAGGACGGCTAAGGGGTTATGGAGGCAATCGGGAAACGGCCCCATGACCAACTGTAGTAAAACTGTAGTGGTTCTCTGTTCAAATCGGGTCAAAACCAGTACACGTCCCAGAATCACCGAGTTTGTAACTGGTTGACGGATATAGTAGAGTCGAGAATTTTCAGAACCAGTCAAGAAGGCTATTAATGATGTTTGCATAATAGAGTAACATTCCTTGCCCCGCTTGTGGTACTCTGCCGGGCATGGAACAGACACTGGGGGCCCGGCGCGATTTCTCGGCCCTGGAAGTCCGCCGCCTGCGAGCCGCTCAGTTGTTCGCGCAGGGCCATCCCCAAGCTGAGGTCGTGCGCCGCTTTCGCGTCAGTCGTCCCTCGGCTCACCGTTGGTATCAAGCTTGGCGGCGGCGGGGTGCCGCCGGGTTGAAGGGGGCCGGTCGGGCCGGACGCAAGCCCCGGCTTTCCCCGGTCGGCCGGCAGCGACTCGCGGCGGCCCTGCTGCGCGGCCCCCGCGCCTGGGGTTTTCGCACCGAACTGTGGACGCTGGAGCGGATTGCCCAGGTAATCGGGAAGGTCGCTCGTGTCCGTTACTCCCTGTCGCAGACTTGGCGCGTTCTCCAACAGTTAGATTGGAGCCGCCAGCGCCCGGCGCGGCGGGCCAAGGAACGCGACGAGGAGGCCATCGTCCGCTGGGTGCGGCGGCGCTGGCCCCAGGTAAAAAAAACGCCCAAAGGCTGAAGGCTTGGCTGTGTTTTGTGGACGAAAGCGGCTTCTCGCAACGCCCTCCCATCCGGGCCACCTGGGCACCGCGCGGGCAGACGCCGTGCCTGATCGAGCCGTTTAACTGGGAGCGCGTGTCGGGGATCGGTGCAGTGCTGGCCAGCCCAGACGGTTGGCGCACACGCTGGCTGTTGGCGCTGCATCGTGGAGGGATTGGCAGCCGGCACGTCGTGCGCTTCCTGAATCACCTGAAGGGTCACCGACGTCGCCCGGTGATCCTGCTCTGGGATGGGTTGACGGCTCATCGCAGCCGGCTCACCCGGCAAGCCCTCCGCCACCATCGCGACTGGCTGCGCCTGCAGCCGCTGCCCGCTTATGCCCCCGAACTGAATCCCGTCGAACAGCTCTGGGCTCATCTGGACGCCACCGCTTTGGCCAACACGCCCGCGGAGGACTTGGAGCGCTTGTCTCGCCGCGTGCGACGCGGTCTGGGCCGCGTCCGTCGAACCCCGTACCTGGGTCGAGCCTTCCTCCGCCATGCAGGTCTTTTTTAACCTCAAATGTTACTCTATTCTGAAAACATCATTAGGTGGAATTTGGTGTCAGAGCGGATTCTCGTCGCGGTCCCCCGAAAGGATTCGCCTCGCGGGGTTATGCCGAGGGGTCGAAGGGTCATTAAACCAGCGAGAG
>Ga0315279_10007365_pt1 | contig 13624 bp, 10 predicted proteins | sample YL17G06_20_MG_FD_203694 | JGI IMG/M metagenome (GOLD analysis project Ga0315279, IMG submission 203694) | Sediment microbial communities from Yellowstone Lake, YNP, Wyoming, USA - YL17G06_20 | ecosystem: Environmental > Aquatic > Freshwater > Lake > Sediment | place: USA: Wyoming | collected... | reverse complement strand
GCCTCCGCAGCCGATGAAGGTGAGCGTAGCGAGGCACGTGGCCACGACGTGGCCCGTTGCACGGCGGCGACCGAAGGACGGAAGAGCGCCAAAGCTCATCAGGTGTACCTCATGCTGGCCCAAGCCGGCGCTGCGCCGGGAGTCGCGGCCGGCGTGGCGTGCATGATCCCCTGCCGGTGGCCGTTCGGGCGGATCGGGAACGTCGGGTAAGATACGGCGGCCGGCCGGGGAACGCCAATCCCGCGCGGCGCGCCGACGGGATGGTCCTGCGCAGCGCGCCGGCGCAGGCGGTGGCCCGTCAGATGGTCGCGGCGGCCGCCGCGGTGAAGATGTTGTTCTCCGTCTCCTGGATGGTCACCTCGACGTGATACGTGATGCCGCGGTCCGGGTACTTGTTCCGGAGGAGGCCGATGACCTCGCGGATGCAGTACTGCGCGACGTTTTCCACGCTCGGGTTGTGTCCAGGGATGACGACGATGCCTTCCGGTTCGAAGTACTGGCCGCTTGTGAAGACCTTGTCATCTTCGCTCACGAGCATCCGATGGTCCATCTTTCGGAGGACGTCCTTCAGGTCGCCGAAATCCACGGACATCTCCAGGTCGTCCCGCGGGAAGCTCTCCGCCGAGACGACGATGGTGCCGTGCCAGGTGTGGCCGTGGACGTGCCGGCACTTGCCGGGGTAGCCCAACTGGCGATGAGCGGCGTGGAAATCGCTGTGGACGCGGATCGTCTCCATGGGATGCTCCTTCTGCGCCGTGATCGTCGCCCCGCGTGGGGAATATAGAACGCGCGGTCTTCCGGGGGAGGTTCCGGGAGACTCCGTCGGCGGGAACCTGCCGCTGGGGCACGCGCGAGCAAAGGAAGGAGCGTAGTCGCCGAGATGGAAGCAGGCGAGCATCGACTGGGCGACCAGGTGAGCGGGCCTGGGCTGCAACTGATCATGACGGCCATCTCGCCGAGCATCATGCCGTTCGAGACCCTGGAGACCGACCAGGTGTTCCCCACCACCATGCTGGTATCGCTGTTCGGCGAGGACGAGAACTGGCTCGTGCGCGGCGAGCAAGTGGGCGGCCTCCTCCTCCGGCACCTGCGGCTCGTAGGGTCGATGAACACCGAGCGGGCCGTACGCGCCGTGACGGAGTGGCTGCTGGCGAACCATCCCGGCGCGGAGGACGTGCGCGTCGAACGAGCGGACCACCATACCGCCGAGACGCTCCTGCGGCTGGACTACCCGCCGCGGTTCCTCCAGGGAATCCTCCAACGCGTCGCGTGGGGCACGCGCGGCGGAGAGGTACGTTCATCGGAGGGTGACCCGTACCGCTTCAGGATATCGTACTGACCCGTCCTGAGCTTGCGGAAGACCCGGCCGACGCGTACCTTGTGACGGAAGAAAGGCGATGACACATGGAGGCGCCGCATCGTCGTCGATCGGGGCATGTCCGTGTGAGGGGAACCGTGAGTAAACCGCCTGAGGCATCGGTGGCATCGTCTCGGCAAGAGATCGATGGCCTCCGGAAAGAGATCCAACGCCTGCAGGTCGAGCTGGCCAGCGCGAAGCGACGGATCGACGGGTTCCGGGCGCTGGAAGCCGAGCTCCTCATGGCGCAGGTGCAGACTGTCGAGGCCATCGTCGAAGCCATCGAGGCGAAGGACCCGTACACGAGCGGCCACTCGCGCCGTGTGGCGGAGCTCAGCCTGCAGATCGGCTCGGGGCTGAAGTTGACCAACGACAAGCTCTGGAGGCTGCACATCGCCGCGCTCGTGCACGACGTGGGCAAGATCGGCGTGTACGATTCGTCGCTGCGGAAGGCCTCACGGCTGAACGACGAGGAGTACCTGCAGCTCAAGGAGCATCCCCTCATCGGCGAGCGCATCATCAGCAAGATCGACCACTTCGCCGACATCGCGCCGATCGTCCGATGGCATCACGAACGCTACGACGGCAAGGGGTACCCGGACCACCTGGTCGGGGACGAGATCCCGGTCGAATCCGCCATCGTCTGCATCGCCGACACGTACGACGCGATCACGAGCAAGCGCACGTACAGCAAGGCCCGGACGACCGCCGAAGCCCTCGACGAGATCGATCGGAACGCCGGCACGCAGTTCAGCCCCGCCGTCGTCGCCGCGCTCCGACAAGCCCTCCTGCCGAACGAACTCATGTCCATCACGCTGAACGAGAGCGATTTCGCCCTCGATTTCGAGATCCCTGACGAGCCGACCCAGCCCAACCAGTACATCGTGTGACCGTTGCCAGGCCGCCGCACCTGCCTCCTCGCGACCACAGCCTCCGCCTCCTGCCGCCGGATGGGGCGCCGCGCCGGAGACAAGCTCGCTCCGCCGGGGGCGCGTTCGCTCGAAAGGATGCCCGATGGGGTCTGCGCAGTTTGGACTGAGCACCGCTCACATCGCCCACCAGACCGTCGCTGAAGCCGTCGATCGCTGCCGCGCGCTCGGCGTGGACGCCGTGGAGTTCTTCGTCGCCGAGTATGCGGTGGACACCTGCCGCGAGGCCCGCCGACTCGCGGGGGAGGCCGGCCTGGCCGTGGACTACCACGCCCCGTGGCATGGCCCGTACGACCTCGGGTTCACCGACCGCGACACGGCCTTCCAGCACCTGGAGCAGGCCATCGCGCGCGCGCATCTGATCGGCGCGCGGCACCTGATTTGCCACCTCGGGCGCTACTCGCTCGACCGGCATGACGGTCGGGACCGCGCGCTCGAGCAGATCATCGACATCACCCAGGCCCTCCTCCCAGCCCTCCACGACACCGGCATCGCCCTCTGCTACGAGGACAACACCCTCTGCCACGACCCGAACCCCCTCGGGGACCAGCCCCGGGATTTCGCCCTCCTCTTCGACGCCATCGGCGACCCGCACGTCGGCATGACGCTCGACACCGGACACGCGCACATCACCGGCCATACGCGCGCGTACCTCGAGCAGTTCGGCCGCCGCGTGTACTACGTCCACGTCGACGACAACGACGGCGTCGGCGACCAGCACGTGCCCCCCTCGTCCGGCACGATCGACTGGGAGACCCTCTTCGAGTGGCTGGCGTACTACGGCGCCGAGGGCAGCTTCGGCATCGAGTTCAACGAGCAGTTCGTCGCCGACGAGCTGCCCTTCCTGAGGGACCTCGCCGGCCGGCACGATTGGGCTGTGCCGCGCGGGCGTTGAGATGGTCCCGCCGCAACGTATCTTTCCGAGCGAGCATGTCGTTGGCCCCGCGCGGGCCGACCGTTCGTCACCCGTACGCCGCAGGGAGGCCGCCATGTCGTTCGGGACGCGAGGGTGGCTCTTCGCCAGCCGCAGCATGGATCTGCTTCGCGATGAGATCGATCTCGCCGCCAGGTACGGCGTCAACCACATCCAACTCTCCCACTCCCTCGTTCATTACGCCGAACAGGTGCTCCAATCGGCGGTGCTGCGGGAGCACATCGCCGAGCTCATCGACCGGGCGCACCGCCACGGCATCGAGGTGGCGATCTGGACCCACGAGCTGCAGAACGTGCCGCAGGAGTTCATGGTCGGCGGCAAGGTCGACCTCGCCTCTCGGCACACGTGGGACCAGATCGCGCACAAGTACGACGAGCTCTTCGAATCGCTTCCCGGCCTCGACGGAGTCGTATTGACGCTGACCGAGACGCGCGTGCGCATCGACGACGACAACGAGGTCGCGGCCACGCGGCCGCCGGTGCAGCGCATCGCGAGGATGGTCAGCATGATCAACCAAGTGTGCCGCAAGCACGGCGCTCGGCTGATTGTGCGCACGTTCACTTGGGTGCCTCGCACGATGCTCTGGTACGCCGAGGCGATGCGCAGCGTGCCCGACGACGTGATGGTGATGACGAAGGAGTCCTGGGGCGACTGGTACCAGTACTCGCCGCCAAACCAGCAGTTCGGTCTCTACGGCCGCCATCCGCAGATCATGGAGCTGGATTGCTGGGGCGAGTACGCCGGGCGGACGGAGATCCCGTGGATCAGCGCCGACTATATCCGGTCGCGCCTGGAGTATGCCCAGCGAATGGGCCTTGCCGGCGCCATCGCGCGCGTCGATCGGGCCGAGCGCAGCACCTTCGGCACGCCGAACGAGTTCAACACCGTGGCCTTCAGCCGCCTCGTGCAGGACATGACCGTCGACCTGGACCGGGTCTGGACCGAGTGGCTCGAACGGACGTACTCCCCCGAGGCTGCGGGATCGGTCCGCCGCGCCCTCGAGCGCACGAACGAGATCATCCAGCGCATCTACTTCACCCGCGGGATCAAGGGCGCGACGACGCCGACGCCGACCCTCGTCGACGTCGAGGCGGAGTCGACGATCCGCTTCTGGCGCGATTTCCACGGCCAGTGGGAGCCCGAGATGGCCGTGCGCGGCGAGCAGTTGCTGGACCCGACGGAGGAGACGGTCATCTCCCTCGTCTCGGAGAAGGATCGGGCGATCAGCCTGTGCGACCAGGCCCTCGCGGACCTGGAGACCGCGCGGAGCCACATGGACGAACACGCCTTCGAGAGGCTCCGCACCGGGTTCGAGCACGCCCGGGCGCTTGCGGTCGCCTCCCGCGCGATGACCGAGGCCGTCTACCTGCACAAGCTCCTCGAACGGGAGCCGACGCCGGCGCGGAGGGAGTGGTTCGAGCACTCCGGCCAGACGCTCCTCGCGACGGCGCACGACATCGAACACACGTACGGCAAAGGCTTCAGCCTCATCCGGCCGGAAGCGCTCCGGGACATCTGGCGGGCCGCGGAGAACATCCACAGCGGCCGCGTCGCCTGGTCGGTGCCGCTCGGGCTCTACGTCGCGGCGTCGCCGGCGGTGGGCGACGTCGGACGCGGCGGGCTGCCGATGGTCGTGGCCGTCTCGTCGCACAAGGAGATCGTCGGCCTCTCCGGGGATGGCCGCCGCCTTTGGACGACGACCACGCTCGGCCAGCGGTACGAGTACCCGCACTTCTCCTCGCCGATCATCGTCACCGACCGGGCCTCGGGCGAGGCGCGTGTATTCGCCGGGGCCGCCGACGGGCGGCTGTACTGCCTCGACGCCGACGGCCGTATCGTCTGGCAGCACGCGATGGGCAACCGCATCGACGCCGCGCCCGCCGTGGCCGACGTCGACAACGATGGCCGCGAGGAGATCGTCGTCGCCTCACTCGACGGCACCGTCGCCTGCCTCGACGCCTCGGGCGGCCAGCGGTGGCGCGTGGACCTACACGAGCCGATCTTCGCGACGCCTGCCCTCACCCCGACGAACGAGATCATCGTCGCGACCCTCCAGGGCACGATCGCGTGCCTGGGCGCCGACGGGCATTCCTGCTGGCAACGGGCCGTCAAGGCGACACCGGTGCCTCCTCGGCAGTACGGCGGCGTCCCCGACGGCCGGGCGTACGCCCTCTCGGAAGGCGGACCAAACGCGGTCTACGCCTCGCCGCTGGTGACCGATCTCCAGGGCGACGGGCAGATGGACATCATCATCGGCGCGGCGACGGGGCACCTCATGGTGTACGACATGCGCGGCGAGGTACGGTGGGAAGCCGCGTGCGGCGGGTCGATCTACTCGTCGCCGACGGTGATCGCCGCCGGCACGCCCCACGCACACGTCATCGTCGGCTCCGATGACTGGCGCGTGCACGCCATTGACACGACGGGCCGCACGATCTGGCAGTTCGACACGAACGGGCCGGTGCGATCGTCGCCGGTCGTGGTGCCGGAGCACTACGCCGGGGTCGAGTGCATCGTCGTCGGCTCGTACGACCACAACGTCTACGTGATCGACGCCGACGGACGGGAGATCGACGAGTACCTGACCGGCGGCGCGATCTTCGGCGCGCCGGCGGTCGCCGACGTCAACGGCGACGGCCGCGCGGAGATCATCGTCGGCTCGTACGACCACCGCCTGTACGCGTTCCGCACGTCGTGGCAGGTGCCGCGCGGAGGTATCATCGCCGGCTGCTTCCGCGGCAATCCGCGTCGGCAGGGCGTGTGAGGACGCGCGCGTCAGCGGGCGACCGATAAGAGCGATTATGTTATCTTGGAGACAGACCGCCGGCGGCCGCTCGTCCGCGACATTGCGACGCGCGGCCGGCTCCGAGGCAACGGGTGAGACCGATGGACCAGTTGGACAGCGACTCCGACCGAGCGGGCGTCGGCCAGTTCTTCCACACGGGGTACGACGCGAGGCCGCGGGCCGACGAGCCCGCGTACTGGACCCTCATCGGCGCGGTCGGGCAGTTTGTCGTGGCGGGCTGGTGCCTGAGCATGGCCGCGCTGACCCTCGCCATGGGCTTCGTGCGCCTGCGCGGGTCGGGCGGCCTGCCGTCGTGGACCGACGGCCTGCTCGCCCTCGTCTTCATCGCCGCGGGCACCGTGCTGCTCGCGATCGCCTTCCAGTTCCTTCGCCGGAGCGGCGAGAGCGTGTGGGTGGCCTGGCGGAAGACGTGGTTCCATCTCGCCTGCCGCCGACACCTCGACGCTGATCGTGCGGCGCAGGCGGCCGAAGGGGACCCTGTGCTCGAGCCGTACCTGCGCCACCTCGTGCAGCGCGGCGCGGTCAGATTCGAGGACCGGCCGCCGGACGAACCCCGGTCAGTTGCACCCTGAACAGCGCATCGTCGAGGCGTCGTAAGGCGCAGCCTGCGACAGGTCGGCCAAATGAGCACACCCGCTGCGCAAGTTTTGCCATTCCCCCCCAAAATGTGTTATCATTAAGGGTAAATATGGAGGGTAGACCCGTATCGACACCCGCTCACGCAGCAGCCATGCTACTCACCGCATTCCCATCCCTGGAGCCGCGGACGAAGCGACCACCTCGCTTCGGTCTCGGTGGCGTCCTGAGGTTTGGGGGGGGTTGCAGTCCCGCGTTCCCACGACGAACGACCATGACCCGGAGCCGAAGATTGGCGCGCGTCATGTGCTATCATCGTAGCAGGAGGACACCGTGGCGTCGCGTACGGTCATCCTGGTAAACCCCGATCGCGAGAAACCCCTCGTGGCGCCGGTGGCGCTGGATTACCTGGCCGCTGCTCTCCAGGAAGCCGGGTACGAACCCGAACTCCTCGACCTGGCATTCGAAAGCGACTGGTACGCCGCCACGAATCAGGCCGTGGCGAAGCGCGAGATCGCCGCTATCGCGATCCTCGTCAGGCACCTCGATGACGGGCTGTACAACAGCCAGACCTACTTCCTGCCCAAGTCACGAACCCTCGTCGAGTATCTGCGGAGCAAGACGCGCGCGCCGATCATCCTCGTCGGCGGCGCGTACACGCTCGTGCCGGAATCGATCCTCAGGTTCTGCGGGGCCGATTTCGGGATCGCCGGGGACCCGGAGGACACGCTCCCGCGCCTTCTCCGCGCCTTCGAGCACGGCAGTGATTTCTCCCGCGTCTCGAACATCGGGTGGTTGGAGAATCGGTCATTCCATCAGCGGCGCACGGAGCCGGCGAGCCTGAATGGCCGATGGCTGTCGCAGCGCCGATTCATCGACAACGTCCGGTACTTCAACGAGGGCGGCGTCACGCGGTTCGAGACGAAGCGCGGCTGCCTCCACCGAGAGATCTACTCCACCGACCCGATCACCCGCGGCATCTCCTTGCGGCTGCGCGACGCCGCACACGTGGCGCAAGAGCTCGAGAATCTCGCGAACATGGGGATTTACAGCCTCTACGCGGACGATCCCAGTTTCAACGAGCCGCGGGGCCACGCGATGGCGGTATGTCGGGCCATGCAGGAGCGGAACCTCCGTCAGCGCGTCCGCTGGTACGCCAACTGCACGCCGCGCGATTTCGACGAGGACCTGGCCGAGGCGATGGCGGTCGCGGGCTGCCAGGGCGTGCACGTGCGCGTCGACTCGGGCGACAGCGAGCAGCTCCTCCGCCTCGGGCACACGCACACGCCCGAGGACATCATGAACGTCGCCGAATGGTGCCGGCGCGCGGGGATCCTCACGCTGTTCGAGGTCATCATCGGCGGGCCGGGCGAGTCGCGCCGGTCCATCGAGCGGACGATCAACCTCATGAAGGCCACCAACCCCGACATGGTGAGCATCCAATACGGCCTTCGCGTCTATCCGAACACCCCGCTCGGCACCGCGATGCTCCACATGACGCCGCTGCGCGACAACTTCCACCTCCGCGGCGCGATCTACAACAACGACAGGCTCCTCCGCCCAGTGTTCTACATCGAATCCCTCCTCGGCCGCGGCATCGAGGAGTACATCGAGGAACTCATCGACCACGACCCGAAGTACCTCTTCCCCTTCCGCAAGGACATGGACAAGACCTACAACTACAACGATCCGACGATCCTTACGGAAGCGATCCTCCACGAGGGGCATCGCGGCGCGCACTGGGATATCTGGCGGCGGCTCATCTACAAGCTCCCGCCGCTCTCCCTGAACGGAGATCGCCCGAGCCGCGGGCGACGCCAGCCACGACGAGTCGCCCAGGCGAGCAAGCAGCTCGGTCTGGCCGTCTGAGCGCCGCCTGGCCGTCCTACCGCCGACTTGACCGCCCGACGTTCGACTCCGCCCGCGCGGGAGGGCGCCGTGTCGCAGCCGCAAGTCGTGCTCGTCCTCCCTGACCGCGCTACCCGCCTGGCCTGGGAGTACCTCTTCGCCGCCGCCGGATGGCGCACCCACGCCGCCGGCACCACCATCGACGCCCTTGCCATCGCCTTCAACGTCGAGGCCGACTTCATCGTCACGGCGCTTGCGGACCAGGCCGGACGCCACCTGGGCCTCGACCTCGTCCGCGAACTCGCCGCCGACCCGGAGCTGAACGCTCTGCCGTGCGCGCTCCTCGTCCCCCCGGGCGTGCGGCTTCCCGACCTCGATGCGCCGCACGTCACCATCCTCGACGACCCGTGCGATCCCTACTGGGCCATCGCCGCCGCCGACGCGCACCTCGGCAGGACGACGCCACCCGGCCTCGGCAGGCGCCGTCCCTCCGACGACGACTGCGGCGTCGCGCTCCACGCATGGTGCTGGACCCTCGCTGCGGCGGACCTTTCCCGCCAGGCACGTCAGGCCGCACGGGAGCATGGCGACCCGTTTCGCCTCGCCGAAGAGGTCGGCGACCGCCTCGGCCGACGCATCGGAGCCGATGTCCGCGCCGTGCTCGGAGACCGCCCCATCGGCACGGACCTCGCCGACTGGCGGCCCAACCGAGCTGGCGATGGCGCGTGGACCATCGCGCTTGCCGCGCCAGGGCCGTCCGACGCGATGTGGTGGGCCGTCGGCGCGTCCGAAGAGGGGCTTCTCCTCGCGGCGGCGGAGTGCGCCGGCGCCGTTGCTGTCGCCGTACGCGACATCCTCGCGATCCTGCGCCGGGACCAGCCTCCGACAATCCACTCACGCGATTGCGCGTGACGTGCCGGTATCGCGTCCCAGAAATAGAGGACACAAGTCATCGTCCCTCGTCTGCGATGGGATGGGAGATTCCGAGTCAGACCATACATATGCTATTCATGGGACACGATACTAGATCGGTTGCGCCATTGATGAGTGCATGTAGAGTAAGTATACTCACGGCAGTATAACGACCCGAATTACTGCCTCGACGACGGAGGATCTGTCAATGGCGACGCAGCTGTTCTACGCCCGCACGCGGGAAGATGACGACGATCCGGAGCACTGGCAGACGCTCGCCGATCATCTCGCCGGCGTCGCCGACCGTGCGACGTCCTTCGCCGGGGCGTTCGAGTCGGCGGAGTGGGGACGCCTCGCCGGCCTCTGGCATGACCTCGGCAAGTACCTTCCCGAGTTCCAGCGGAAGCTCCGAGGCGAGCGCGTCGACGTCAAGCACTCCGGCCTCGGCGCCGTCCTCGCGGTTGAGAAGCACCCGATGGACGGCTTTTCGCTCGCGTTCGCCATCGCGGGGCACCATGCGGGCCTGGCGAACCCCGTCGACGGGCACGATCCAAGCCCACTCAAAGACCGTCTGAAACAGAACGCGGCCCTTCTTGCACGAGTGCGACCGGTTGTCCCGCTCGGCATATCCGACCGCGCGCTTCCGGCCCTGCCTGGGTTTCTTGCCGGGCAACCCGGCATCTCGCGGAACGATGGCGCGCGGCTCAGGCGAAGCTGGGAGCTCTGGGTGCGCTTCCTCTTCTCGGCGCTCGTGGATGCCGATCGGCTCGACTCGGAGGCGTTCAAAGACCCGGCAAAGGCGACGATCCGAGGCCAGTTCGCAGCAATCCCCGAGTTGCGGGATCGACTCGACCAGTCCATCGACGGGAAGGTCGCCGCGCTTCCGCCGGACGTCGCGGCCGGACGAGTGAACCGCGCCCGTGCCGAGGTGCTGCGTGCGTGCCGGACGGCGGGGGAGTTGCCACCCGGGTTCTTCTCGCTCACCGTGCCCACCGGCGGCGGCAAGACGCTCTCCGCGATGTCGTTCGCTCTTCGGCACGCAGAACGGCACGGTCTCCGCCGCGTCATCGTCGTCATCCCGTACACGAGCATCATCGAACAGAATGCCAAGGTCTACTACGACGCTCTCGGCGCGCGGAACGTCATCGAGCACCATTCGAACTTCGACGACGCCAAGCAGAGGAAGGAGCATGGTGAGGACATCGCCCGGCCGCACGACCTTGCCTGCGAGAACTGGGATGCGCCAGTCATCGTGACGACGACGGTGCAGTTCTTCGAATCCCTCTTCTCGAACCGGCCGTCGCGGTGCCGGAAGCTCCACAACGTCGCCCGGAGCGTCATCGTCCTGGACGAGGTGCAGACGCTCCCGCCGGAGTTCCTCCTTCCCATCCTCGAGGGACTGAACGAACTCGTCGCGCACTACGGTTGCTCGGTCGTCCTCTCCACTGCCACGCCGCCGGCACTCAAGGTTCGGGAACGCTTCGACTACGGGCTGAAGGGTGTTCGTCCGATCGTCCTCGACCCCACTAGGCTGGGGGCGGACCTCAGACGCGTGGATTACTCATGGCCCGAGCCGGAGGCCGAGCCGCCATCATGGGAGGACCTCGCTGCGGAGCTCGCCGCGCATCCGCAGGTGCTCGCCGTCGTCCACCGGCGCAACGACGCACGGATGCTCGCACAGCTTCTCGCGGCGCACGTCCCGGAGGTCGTGCATCTCTCCGCGCTCATGTGCCCGGCGCACCGTTCCGACGTGCTCGCCCGTGTGCGGACGACGCTCGCCCGCGGCGAACCGTGCCGCGTCGTCTCCACGCAGCTCGTCGAGGCGGGCGTGGACCTCGACTTCCCCGTCGTCTACCGCGCGCTGGGCGGGCTCGACAGCATCGTGCAGGCCGCCGGGCGATGCAACCGCGAGGGCCGGACAGAGAAGGGCCGGGTCATCGTCTTCCGCGCACCTACGGACCCGCCCCGCGGGACACCACAGAAGGCTCTCGATGCGACGCTCACCATGCTGCGTGCCGCGAGCCCCGGTAAACCACTCGACATGGACGACCCCGGCATCTTCGAGGAGTACTTCCGGACGCTCTACTCCGCCGAACGCCTGGACGCGCGCAGCATTCAGTCGGCGCGGGAGCAATTCAACTTCGCGACCGTCGGCGCGTCGTTCCGGCTCATCGAGGACGAGTTCACCCGCGCGGTTGTCGTCCCGTGGGGTGACGTGGAGGTGAAGCTCCAAACGCTTCGCGATGCGCTCCGGAAGGGAACGTCAAGAGATAATCTCCGTACGTTGTTTCGCGCGCTCCAGCCCTTCACGGTGAGCATCCACGTCCGCGCGTTCGACCGCCTCGCCGCGGACCGGACGCTCGAAGAGGTTGCCGAAGGGGTATTCGCCATCATCCCGACGTGCCGGCACCTGTACGACGAGACGTTCGGACTCGTCACCGGCGACGAGGCGCACAACCCGGAAAGTCTCATCGCGTGACCGCCGCACAGTGCGGGCAACTTGGCCGAAGGCCGCGCAGAGCGGTACATTCCAATCGTTCGCCCTTCGCATCGGGGCGTGGGTTGAAACTTTTACGTTCGTGGTGATGATGAAAAAGGGGGGGTCCCTCACGTGTTCGCGGAGGATCCCCCTTGACATACCGAGATACTTCTTTTACGTTCGTGGTGACAGCACGCTCATGAAGCAGAGAGGTAAGCATGAGCAACCTGGCACGCCGGAACCCAACGTACTTGATTCGCGCACCTCCAGTGCGTATGTTGCGTACGCTGTTAGTATACGACATCATCATGACGTTTACAATGGCATCACGAAAGGAGCAAGACCCATGGTCAACGGATCACGGAGCCCGACGTTCCTGCTCCGCGCGCGGGGCGAACTCGCCTGCTTCACCCGGCCGGAGCTCAAGGTCGAACGGGTTTCCTACGCCGTCATGACACCCTCGGCCGCGCGAGGGCTGCTGGAAGCGGTGCTCTGGAAACCGGCGATCCGGTGGCACATCGAGCGGATCATGGTACTGAAGCCCATTCGCTGGGTCGCCTTCCGCCGGAACGAGGTGAACTCAAAGGCGGTCGTCCCGCCCAGGACGGTGATCCGCGAGGGCGGCGAGATCAACCACTACTTCGCGGACGAAGACCGCGCCCAGCGGAATACCGTCGCCCTCCGCGACGTGGACTACGTCGTCGAGGCGCACTTCACGATGACCGACGGCGTCGGACCGGAGGATAACCTGCCGAAGTTCATCGACATGTTCTCCCGCCGGATCGAGCGCGGCCAGCACTACCACCAGCCGTACTTCGGCTGCCGAGAGTTCGCCGCCGAAGTGCTTCCCGCAACCGACGACCTCGCGCCGATCGACGAGACGCGCGACCTCGGGCTCATGCTGTGGGACGTTCTCTACGGCCCGGAGCGGAACACGCCGGTGTTCTTCCCCGCGCGTCTTGTGCGGGGTATGCTCGACGTGCCGGCAGACCCGCCCGCGACGAAAGGAGGCCCCGTATGATCCTTCAAGCGCTCTACCGGCTGGCACAGCGGGAGGGGTTGATGGAAGATCCGGACTACGAGCCGAAGCCGGTCGCATGGCTCGTGCGCGTGGATCGGGAAGGTCGGCTTGTTGGCATCCAGGACACGCGTACGACGCCGCCGGTCGAGGAAGGCAAGAAGGGTAAATCAAAGCCGAAACCTGTGGCGAAGCGCATTCCCGTACCCCTTCAACCGGGTCGCTCCGGTACCAAGGCGCCGGCCTACTTCCTGGTAGACAATGCCAAGTACGTGTTTGGCATTCCCGTTGGGGGCGCCAAGTTCGCATCAGAGAAAAGCGCGGAGACTGCGGCATCCTTTCGAGACGGTGTGCGGCAGTGTGCCGAGGCCATTGGAGATGAGGGGGTAGTCGCGGTCCTCCGGTTCTTGGAGACCGTCGCATCTGGGCGAACGGAGATTCGTATCTCTTCTGATTGTAGTTCGAACGACCAATTCGCCTTCGTATACGAGCCGGATGTGGACCTACCGGTGCATCGGCGGGCCGCCGTGAAGGCCTACTGGAGGAAGAGCCTCCATGGCGACGCGCCAGACCGGCCGCCGATGCAGTGCCTCGTCACAGGCGACGAGTTCACCGATGTTGGCCTCTTCCCAAAGATTAGGGGCGTCCCCGGCGCGAATCCGGCGGAGATATCGCTCGTTGGGTTCGACAACTCGTCGTCCTGGTCCTACGGACTCCGGAGAAATGAGAACGCACCTGTCTCGCCGACAGCTTCTCTCTCCTGCG
>Ga0315279_10007364_pt1 | contig 13624 bp, 10 predicted proteins | sample YL17G06_20_MG_FD_203694 | JGI IMG/M metagenome (GOLD analysis project Ga0315279, IMG submission 203694) | Sediment microbial communities from Yellowstone Lake, YNP, Wyoming, USA - YL17G06_20 | ecosystem: Environmental > Aquatic > Freshwater > Lake > Sediment | place: USA: Wyoming | collected... | reverse complement strand
TAAACTTTTTGAGATGCTTCCTGTAATTAATGAAATAGGTGTGAAGCATCTCAACTTAGGAGAGATAGAGATAACAAAAGATAATGTCAGCAAAATATCTCAAATGTTGCCCGATGCAGAAATGTATCAATGTTATGAGATGCATCTGTATGATGAGGGGTTAGTCTACGATATTATTGAGGAGGTTTTACGAAAAGGGTATTCTTATTCAGTTATCGACTGTAATTGTTTTGTAAAAAGTATACAGAGAAGCCCTGCGAAGTGGATTGCCCATGAGGATATAAAAGGGCTGGGCGCTGTATATTAGCTTTTTTAAGAACATGAATAGCCTCCATATCCCCCATAATGAATTAGCATCCCTTAAAGAGGAGGCCGCATTAACAGGTGCCTATCAATTTCTCGATGTGCGATTCTCTGTCAGCTCTGATGACGAGGGCATCGTATTTTTATTTGACCAGATGTATCAGAGGTTTAAGATACGTCCTGATGATGTAGAGCACCAATTTTATGTTGTAACAAGCAAGAACCGTTTTAACACGCCTCTTGTCATCTTCCGGGAACAGGCTTATCCCATTTTTGCAAACAAGCCCATGTATAACCATGCCTATATGGTCATATTCAGGCATATTAGTAATCTTTTCCGTAATTTTTATATCATTCATGCAGGTGTGGTTTCGAAGGGGGTAGATGGTATTGTTTTCGCAGGACAGTCCTGCTTTGGTAAAACCACCCTTACCCTGGAACTGGTGAGAAAGGGATACAGTTTCTTGTCAGATGAATTCTGCCCCATCGAGCGAGGAACAATGCGTATTTTACCCTTTCCCAGAACGCTCTCGCTCAATGAAGAAAGTGTGGCTATCCTCAAGAATGTACCACATGCGATCACTGCTCAAGAGAATGATGAACGGGGGAAGAAATTATTTGATATCGATGTTTGGAAAGAAGGGAGCATCGGGCAACATGCCATCGGTAAATATTTTTTCTTTGTGCGCGGAAGGAAATCCAAGCAAGAAGAAAGGACTTTTTACCTGTTACTGATGAAAGAAGACCATGAGCTTATAAGGGAATTAAAGGATATTCCTGGCGTCAGTCTCACTTCACGGAATGAGACTGAGCACTACATGTTATACCGTTTCACCTTCAGACAGGGAGAAGGATTGATTAATAAATTTGAAAAAACCTGCCAGAAATACCCACGGAACATTGTCCATCATGAGGTGACACCCTTTGAGGAACCGTACTTTGACAGGGAGCCTTCAATTGAGGAGATACCAAAATCAAAGGCTGCCATTGAGCTCATGAGGAACATGGTGAACCGTTCCCATGATGCTCTGGTCATGAAGAACTGCAAGACTTCATCACAACTCCTCCTGAACCTGGGAGAGGTTGTAAGTCAGGCAAAATGTTACGAGCTTTTTACTGGTAAGCTTGATCAAATGGTTGAACTAGTAACAAAAATAGTTGAGGCGTAGTATGAAAATAAGATTTATCGTAGGGTTGATTCTATCTCTCTTCATCATTTCGTCTTCATCTGCCCTGGAAATTGAACTCGTTTCTCAATCAAAACAGGGAGTGACGGTAAAGATCAATCTGCCGAATTTCCGGTCTGAGAAGAAGCTTACAGGTGATTCCATCTATCAGCTCATCGCCGTTGAGGGGTGGGGGAGGACTGCAACAGTTGGTGCTCCTCAGCTCCCCACAAGGGGTATTCTGGTCGGTGTCCCATCGCGGGGTACGGTGAAGGTAGAGGTACTCCAAGGAAATGCAGAAGAACTCTCCGGCCTGAACATCTACCCCTGTCCTCAGAAGGCAATAGAGGAGAAGGGGGGAGAGATATCCCTGAAGGAGGTATTTTACCGGGATAAAGAGGCATATTCCCGGGATAGCTATACCCCCGGGAAGCTCGTTCAAGTATCCGAGACCGGGTATATGCGCGGGCAGAGGGTGGCGAAGATGGATATCTTCCCCTTCCAGTACAATCCAGTAAAAAAGAAGCTCAAGGTATACCGGAAGATGGTCATCCGGGTGAGTTTTGAAGGGGGACTGATAGAGCCCCTTATCTTCAGCAGGGAGGAACTCCCCTACGAGCAGATGCTTCAGAAGCTCCTGGTGAACTATGAGAGCCTGGGCAGGTACGAAGGAGAAGCGAAAGTACAGAGAGGAGATATTATCAGAGCGGAGGCGAATGGGATTGCTGACCTGAAGGTTCACCTGAGCGGAGAAAGCATGTATAAGATCGGTTCCTCAGACCTCTCTTCACTCTGGTCCTTGGGTTCTATTGATCCTAGTAAGATTCACCTGAAGCACCTCGGGGCAGAGATACCTATCTTATTCGAAGGAGAAAGTGATGGAAAGTTTGATTCATCTGATTATTTCCTTTTTTATGCTCCTCCCCTTGTAAGTACCTATACAAATTATACGACAGATGATGTTTACTGGCTTTCCGTCGAATCTACCAATGGGCTGAGGATGAGCTCCGTCGATGGAAAGCTAAGAGGCGGGCAACTCCTCACCTCGTTCACTAATCTCTATCATGGCGAAGAAGATCCTATTTATTGGGAAGGAGTCCCCAATGGAGAAAGCCAGGACCACTATTTCTGGAAGAAACTGCAGATAACCCAAGCCAATACGCCGGTATCCACAGATGATCCAGCTCTTGCACCACCAATTACCTTTACTCTGAATAATATTCTGAGCACTTCTGAAAATTGTTCACTAGCTTTTTCATTCCGCGGTAAAACAAATGATTCAGCCTCTCCTGATCATCATACCCAGATAATCATAAATGGTAATGTTGTAATTGGTGATTGGTGGGATGGACAGATTGAGTTCCAAAACACTGTTACCTTCCCGCAGAGTTATTTAATCAATGGCACCAACACCCTGACGGTGAAATCACTGGGTGATACAGGGGCCAGTGTAGACACAATTTACTTCAACTGGTTTGACCTTACCTATAAGGATACCTATGTAGCTGAAAGTAACCTTCTCAAATTCAAGGGAGAAGGGACTGGTAACTATCAGATGGAGGTAAGCGGATTTACCTCTTCAGAAATATTCCTTTTTGATATCACTGATACAGTAGAGCCACAGCAGGTGACAGGAACTACAACGACGAAAGTGAGTTCCACATACACCTTGAATTTCGAAAATACCATAACAGGAAGCAAAGAATATATGGCAGTAACTTCAGGAGGTACGCAAACGCCTACCCTCATCGAAGCGGATGTTTCTTCCAGCCTAAAATCAGCCTCAAATGGTGCAGATTATATTATTATAACTCATGAGGATTTCTATAATGCCATCCAGCCTTTAGCAACATATCGCGCCTCGCAGGGAAAACGAGTGATGGTGGTCAAGGTTGGGGATGTGTACGATGAATTCAGTTATGGCTTATTCGATCCTCAGGCAATCAGAGATTTTCTCACGTATGCCTATGAAAATTACCAGGAGCCTGCACCGCTCTATTGCCTGCTCGTAGGGGATGCAAACATCGACTATAAGGATAACCTAAACACCGGCATAAAGAATTATGTACCGACCCACATCTACCAGACTGATGAACTGGGTGATACCCCGACTGACAACTGGTTTGCCTGTGTCTCCGGCAATGATGTGATCCCGGATATGTACATCGGAAGGATCTCAGTCCAGGTGACCTCTGACGCAACAAACATTGTTAATAAGATATTAAACTATGAACAGGCTGGTGCACAGGCATGGAACAAGCAGATGCTCTTTGTGGCGGATAACGAAAGTTCTTTTGAGGCAGTATATGAAGGTACTTATCCATTGTACGATGGTCTGGCAACAACTTACTTCCCTGAAGGTTATCAAGCCTTTAAGGTGTATCTGTCGCAGTACAGTTCAGTAGCAGCAGCGAAGAGTGATCTTATTAACGATATTAATAATGGCCAGTTAATCACTGTTTATGTAGGCCACGGCTCTGTCGAAAACTGGTCTGCATCATATCTATTTACCGCATCAGATGTGCCCAGTTTGAGTAACAGCTCAAAGCCTACCTTTGTCGTTACCCTGACTTGTTTAAATGGCTTCTTTGCCACTCCCACTTACGTTTACTGTCTTGGAGAAACGTTTATAAACGGGGGGGACGAAGGCAAACCTTCTCCTGTTGGGGCAATTGGCTGTTTTGTCCCTACCAGTCTGGGGTACACATGGGAGCATTCACAACTTGCCCAGGACCTGTTTGACAGCTTTTTTCAGTATGGACATAACATCTTTGGTCAAGCAACCACCGAGGCAAAAATAAGTGCTTACAACCAGGGAGTGCCAAGTGATATCATCCAGGCGTTTGTTCTCCTGGGAGACCCCTTGTCTGCATTGAAAGCATCTTTGAATTCATGCTCTGAATGGTCTGACGTGATTGAAAAGTATAATAGTTATGTAAGCGGTCTGGCTGCCTGGAGTGATGTCATTGATTGTTACAATGGGTATGTTTCTCAATAGCGAAGGGACATAAGGCTCTACGGTTGGAAAAGAGAGAAATTACCGAAAATGTAATTGAAATCTGGAAGAAAACAGGGAAAATAAGCTTTCTGAAGTCATCCGGGAGGTGCATGATACCTCTCTTTGACGACGGGACGCCGCTCATCGTCAGGCATGTCCAGCCTGGCGAAATAAAAATAGGAGATATAGCGGTTTTTTGCTGTTTTGATAGGACGGTAGCTCACCGGATTATCGGGAGATTTGAAGAGAACGGAAGACTGTATTTTCTCGAGAAGAGAGACAGCGGATTTGAGCCGAGCATCATCCCCGAAGATGCAATCATAGGAAAAGTCATAGGATTTCAGCGAGGAGATCGCAGTATTAATTTAGAAAAGGGCATCTGGAGATTGACTAACAGACTTGTCGGGTACTACTGGTTATTTTCCTATTCCCTGTATAAAGGTGTAAGAAAGTTTAAAGTAAAAATATTTAAAGAGAAGAGGGTCACACTGGCGAGTAAGGTCTACTCCATTGTTTCTTCTCTGCTCGTACATGCTGCTCATTCTTTTATCTCTTTGATCCATCGTCTAAGTCTCCCCAAGAACAAACCATGAGATGGTAAGATTTCTCTAAAGAAGAGCGCTTACTCCTTTGCTGCACCAGAAAAGAGATGCGTAAGGATTGTCGACACGAGTTTAGAGACATCCTGGCAAGCGGTGTAAAATGGAGCTATGTTTTAAAAAATGGTGGAAAGCAGGGAATTCTATCCCTTCGGTACTTGCACCTAAGGAATGGGGATGGAATCGAAATACCTTCCTGGGTGAAGGAAAGACTGGAGGATTTTTACTATCGGATCGTTTACAGGAACATGCGGATCTATAGTCTCCTCAAGCTGATCATCAAAGGGTTCAATGAGAGGGCAAAAAAGATTGAGATGAAAGGCACTCATGCCTTTCTTTTCTCGCCGGAAGATCTCATTTTATATTTGTGCCTTCACTTTGCCTATCACCATAAATTCTTCAAGCATGTCATTACTCTCAAGCAGATTTGTGACATATCCGAGGTTATCAGGTGTTACAGAGAGCGGCTTGACTGGTCACAGGTTGAAGCCCTTGCTCAGAAGTACGGACTTTCCAAACTGGTATACAGCACCCTCTTCATTGTTGAGACACTCCTGAAAACCGGTATCCCCCTGGACAGGATTCAGGGTCTCAAAGTAGATTCTTTCAATGTTGAATATATTGACCTGATCATTACAGAGAGGATATTCGCCCACGATCCTTTTCCTGCTGGCATCATCGATTCCCTCTCCGGCTTAAGCTTTTCAGATAAGATTGCTTCAATATTTAAGACAATATTTCTGCCCCCCGAGGAGATGGCGAAACGCTACTACTTCTCTTCCTCTTCACCCAAGGTGTATTTCTACTACCTTCTCCGGATCTATCATCTTCTGGTTGATTATAGCGGTATTGCAATGCGTCTTGTCACCCGACACCCACGGACAGTCTCACAGCTCGAGAGGGAAATCTGGGTCAATAAGCGGCAGTCAGAAATTGATCGGTGGCTGGAATCGATCGCTTAGTAATTAATACTGAGTCAGGCTGCCATCCCTTTTAGCCTGATTGACTGCATACCGGAAGACCATAACACTCACAGGAAGCATAACAAACGTAAAGGCAAGCAAAGCAAGGACATTGGGAAAGAGTGCTGTGAGCGACGCACCCTGAAGGAGGGACATCCTCATGCCCTCGAGTGAATGAGTAATGGGGAGGAGATACGACAGTTTCAGAAGCCATGCAGGCAACACGGCAACCGGATAATAAACACCGCCCAGGAACCACGAGACGCTCAGGAAGAGCCAGGTAATAGGGTCCCCTTTTTTAAAAACCATAACGAAACTCGCTGAGATAATTCCAAAACTGGACAGGGAAGTGATAGTCAGGACAAGGATGACTGTTGCCGTAAAAAAATTTGCATGAGAGATGTCCATTCCGAAAAAGAGGCTTCCGAGGAGGAGATAGGCGATTACCCTGAGTGAAGTAAACAGGAAGCTGTAGAGAGAGGAAGAGATGATAATCGTCGGAATCTCAGTCTGAGTCACCAGCAGGGCCTCCAGCGTACCTGTGATCTGTGCATCACGAATGCTCCGTGAGAGACTGTACATGGCCACTTCCTGATAGTTGGAGAAGGCTACTCCGATGATTACAAAGGAAAAGTAGTCTCCCCCATACGGTTTGAGATAAGGAACGACAGCACTGCCGAATAATCTGGCAAGGAAATAGAAAGTAAGGATAGAGACAAGAATCCCAAAAATCTGCATGATAAACGAAAGACGATAGCTGATCTCATTCAGAAAATCTCGCTTGATAAAGGCAAGAGGCTTGTTAAGGAAGTTCATGCTCACCTTCAACAATTAACGATGAAAATATCTCAGACAGAGAGGCCTCTTTAGGATACACTGCCATAACCCCTGCACCCATGGTTACCGCACTTTCGATTACGGCGGTCATGGATGTTTTGTCTTCTAGTTCTACTTCAAGCTTTATCTGGCCTGAAGGTTCATGCGAACAATGACAGAGCGTGATGCCAGGAAGCTTTTCCCATCTGCTTTTCAATGCATCTGGAAAATTTTGAAGATACAGGACATATCGGGATCGTTTATATATCATTTTTCTTATCTCAGGCAGTTCCCCGCAGGCTCTGATCTTTGCACGGTGGATGACAGCAATTCGGTTGCACATTTCTTCTGCTTCCTGGAGGTTATGGGTGGCAATAAGGACTGTGCTCTTTTTCTCCCTGACGAGCTTCTCGCGAATGAAGTTGCGGATGTGCTGGGCAGTAGAAGGGTCAAGGCTGCGTGTCGGTTCATCCATAAAGATCAGTTCAGGGTCAGTGAGCAGTCCCCGGGCAATGGCAAGTTTTTGCTTCATTCCGGTGGAATAATCCTTGAACATTTTATCAGCCTCATCACGGAGATCGGTCAGTTCAAGCACTTCATCGATGCGCAGGCAGGCTTCTTTACCGGTGAGGTTGTTCAGGTCGGCAAAGAATGTAAGGTTCTGCCTGCCGGTAAGTCTCCAGTAAAAGCTCCGTTCGTCACTGATGATGTAGCCGATAGACTTTCTGATACGCTTCCCATCGATGAGGACATCAAGACCGTTCACCAGAGCCTTCCCTTCAGTAGGTGAAATAAGAGTGCAGAGGACCTTAATCAGTGTGGTTTTTCCCGCTCCATTCGGTCCTAATATTCCAAATACATCCTGCCTGTTTACCTGAAGACTCACACCTTGTAATGCGGTGATCTCCTTTTTTTCAAAAGGGTGAAGGAGTATTTCGCGGTACCGTTTAACCTGGGGAAAGCGCTTCGTTAACTGTATGGTCTCAATGGCAAAAGGCAACGTACCCATATTTTTAAAATGGCTCTTGATTATTTGCTGAAAATATTTACCATATATTCTGTAACAATACAAGAAATGACAGAAAAGGGGCACAGAAGACATGAGCAGGGTAATACTGGTGAGGCACGGAGAGACAGACTGGAACCAGGAAGAGATTTTTCGGGGAAGAATTGATGTGAAGCTCAATACTACAGGATTGCGTCAGGCAGAAGAAACCGGCAAGACACTGGCAGGAATGTCCATGGCGGCTGTCTATACCAGCCCTTTAAGCCGTGCAAAGATTACTGCCGGAAAGATTGCGCAATTTCAAAAAGTATCGGTCGTCGATGAGGAAGGATTTACGGATATGCACTTTGGCGAATGGCAGGGACTCCCTTTACGTGAGGTAAGAGAACGGTTTCGAGCGATCTATGATGTCTGGAAGATCGAACCTCACAAAGTAAAGTTTTCAGGTGGTGAAAGCTTAAAGGAGGTGGCTGAACGATCCAGAAGTACTCTTATGAGATTGACTGAGAAGCATTCTGAAGGGACGGTTTGTATTGTTTCCCATCGGGTGATCTGCAAGGTAATGATATTGAATATGCTTGAATTACCCCTGAGCCGGTTCTGGAATATCAGGCAGGACACCTGTGCGATTAATATTTTTGTATATCAGGATGGGATGTGGACGGTAGAACGTATAAATGATACCTGCCATCTGAAATCTCTCGAAAAAGAAAGGCTATCTGACTTTTAGCGATGGACCGTATAGCTGCTATTGACATTGGTACAAACACTTTCCGGATGCTGATAGCCGGGCGAGGCGGAGAATGGGGTTTCTTTCCTGTAGCAAGGGAAAGAAATATTGTGAGATTAGGAGAGGGTTCTCTTTTATCCAAGAAGATCAGCGACCAGGCTTTAGCTCGCGGTATTTATACCTTGCGGGGTTTTGCTGAAAAGATGAAATATCATGAGGTGAATAAATGTTCAGCAGCTGCAACAGGTGTGATGCGAAAGGCTGCCAATGCCCATGAATTTTTAGAAAGGGTAAAAAATGAATGCGGTCTCTCTGTAAAAGTAATCAGCGGTGAAGAAGAGGCGTGGCTCACGTTAAAAGGGGTGGAACTGCTGTTCCCTAAAGTAAAAAGAAACGGTGCATGGATAATATTTGATATCGGTGGAGGGAGCACTGAGCTTATTTACAGTGAAGATGGGAACGTAAAAATTATAGAGAGCCTTGATCTTGGTGTGGTAACCCTTGCAGACCGGATATATCATGACCCGCCAAGCGAGGAAGAAAGTAATATTATTCACAATGAGATTGAGCGTGTCTTGCGGCCAGCTATAGAGAGAATAAAAAACAGGTTGGAGGATAACAGGATATTTCTCGTGGGGACTGCAGGGACGGTAACCACGCTTGCTGCCATGGACCAGGGTTTACTTCAATACCAGTCTGAGAAGATTAACAGTTACGTCCTGAAAAAGGACGCTGTTCAAGAAATATTTTACCATTTAATTTTGTTGCGAGAAAAAGAAAGAGAAGAATTGCCGGGCCTGGAAAAGGGGAGGGGGAAGGTGATACTGCCGGGATGTGCCATCCTCCTCGCGATGATGGAGTTCTTTCAGGTTGCAAGGGTATCGGTAAGCGACTTTGGCATTTTAGAAGGGATTATCAGAGAAATACTTGTATCCCTTGACAGTCCGGAGAAATTAGTATAGGTTTTCAAAAAATCTTAGACAGGATAGAAACCATGAAAAAAGAAGAAATTCCGTTGGCTCTCACGTTTGATGATGTGCTTCTCCTGCCAGCCAGGACCGGGATCTTACCCCGTGAGGTGGACATATCCACACTGTTTACCCCGGCTATAAAACTTTTTATACCTCTGGTAAGTGCAGCGATGGATACCGTAACCGAATTTCAGACTGCCATAGCCATGGCACGGGAAGGAGGGATCGGTGTAATACACCGGAATTTATCAATTGAGGCTCAGGCACTGGAAGTAGACAAGGTGAAGAAATCAGAGAGCGGTATGGTTGTTGACCCCATAACCGTTAACCCGAACCAGAGGATTTCAGAGGCCATAGAACTGATGGCGAGGTATAAGATTTCCGGGTTCCCCGTCGTAGAACAGGGTAAGCTGGTGGGTATTCTGACCAACCGTGACCTGAGGTTTGAGACAAACCTGAATAAAAAGATCTCTTCGGTAATGACGAAGGAAAGGCTCATTACAACGTCTGAAGGCACGACGCTGGAACAGGCTAAGAGGCTTCTCCACAAAAACCGGATTGAAAAGCTCCTTGTGGTGGACAAGAAAAATAACCTAAAAGGGCTGATTACAGTAAAAGATATTGAAAAAATGGAAAGATATCCCAATGCTTCCAAGGACCAGCGTGGAAGATTACGGGTTGGTGCTGCCATTGGTGTGGGCCCGGATCGGGAGGCGAGGGTAGAGGCGCTTATCAAGTCACATGCTGATGTGATAGTCATTGACACTGCCCACGGTCATTCCAAAGATGTCATTGAAGTGGTGCGAGACACGAAGAAGAACTTCCCCTCCTGTGAACTGGCAGCAGGGAACGTTGCAACAGGCGAAGGGACCCGGAGCTTAATCAAGGCAGGCGCGGATGCGGTGAAAATTGGCATGGGGCCAGGTTCCATATGTACAACCCGTGTCGTTGCTGGTGTGGGTGTACCTCAGGTGACTGCAATTCGTGAGTGTTACAAGGTTGCAAAGAAGTACGGGGTACCTGTTATTGCTGATGGGGGAATTAAGTTTTCAGGTGACATAACCAAGGCTATTGCAGCCGGTGGAGATACCGTAATGATTGGAGGTTTATTTGCAGGTACTGATGAGAGCCCGGGAGAAATGGTGCTCTATCAGGGGAGGAGTTACAAGGTCTATCGGGGTATGGGTTCCATCGAAGCAATGAAGAGGGGAAGCAAAGACCGCTATGGTCAATGCGGAGAAGAAGAGACAAAGCTCGTTCCCGAGGGGATTGAAGGAAGAGTCCCATACCGCGGAAACCTCTCTGCTATTGTATACCAGCTGGTTGGGGGATTGCGTGCAGGCATGGGATACCTCGGCTGCCGGAATATCAAAGAACTCAAGCGGAAGGCGCAGTTTATTAAAATAACTCCAGCCGGTCTCCAGGAAGGGCATGTTCATAACGTCATTATTACCAAAGAAGCTCCCAATTACCGGCTGGAATAAATTATAAACTATAAATTCGAAACAGAAAAGGTTTCGAATAATGTTCTTTAAATCTCAAAGGCATCTGTACGAAAATGCAGGATATCCACCAGGAAAAGATTTTAATCTTAGACTTTGGTTCTCAGTACACACAGCTCATCGCCAGGAGGGTAAGAGAATGCCAGGTGTATTCAGAAATTCACCCATTTAATTTCTCCTTAGAACAGATCAGGGTATTTAATCCAAAAGGCATTATCCTCTCCGGAAGTCCATCCAGCGTCTACGATCCTCAGTCGCCAACGATTGACCGTGAGATTTTTGCGTTAGGCATACCCATTCTGGGAATCTGTTATGGAATGCAGCTGATCAGCCATCTCTTGGGTGGCAAGGTTGATACTCACACCAAACGGGAGTATGGAAAGGCGGAGATTTCTCTTGATGACTCATCTGACCTGTTCAGGTCAATTGATCCAGCACAGAAGATCCAGGTCTGGATGAGTCACGGTGACAGGATCAATAAACTCCCACAGGGATTTGTGCGGATAGCCCATAGTGCAAACTCCCCGTTTGCAGGAATGAAAAGCTTGACGCAGCCGATTTACGGCGTCCAGTTTCATCCCGAAGTGGTCCATACGCCTCTGGGTAAGATCATCATCAGAAATTTTCTCACATCGATCTGTCAGTGCCACGCCCTCTGGACCATGAAATCATTCATTGATAATTCTATCAAAACAATCAGGGAAAGGGTAAAAGACGGCAGGGTAATCTGCGGGCTGAGCGGCGGCGTAGATTCAACCGTGGTATCAGTCCTTCTCTCCAGGGCTATCGGGGAGCAGCTTACCTGCATCTTTGTCAATAACGGAGTTTTGAGAAAAGGTGAGGCAGAGAGAGTAAAAGAAGTATTCCATAAACATTTCAATATATCGCTCAGATACGTGGATGCCGCACGCCGTTTTCTCACACGACTGCATGGCATCACTGACCCGGAAGAAAAGAGGAAGATAATCGGGAATGAATTCATTTACGTATTTGAAGATGAGGCAAAGAAAATAGGAAAGGTTGGTTTCCTTGCTCAGGGGACACTCTACCCCGATGTCATTGAGAGTGTATCGTTCAAAGGCCCTTCTGCCACGATCAAGAGCCATCATAACGTGGGCGGTTTGCCTGAGAAAATGAAACTGAAGCTGATCGAACCACTCCGGGAACTTTTTAAAGACGAGGTCCGGCAACTGGGAAGGGAACTTGGTATTCCAGGCGATGTCGTAGAAAGACAGCCATTCCCAGGGCCTGGTCTGGCCATCAGAATCATCGGTGAAGTTACCCCACAAGGACTGGAGATTTTAAGAAATGCCGACCAGATTATTCATGAGGAGATGAGAAGCACCAGTTTCTACCGGGATATTTGGCAATCATTTGCAGTCCTCCTCCCCGTAAAGACGGTAGGGGTGATGGGTGATGAAAGGACGTACGAAAACGTTATTGCCTTACGGGTTGTGGAAAGCGTTGACGGGATGACAGCAGACTGGGTAAAACTCCCCTACGACATCCTCCAGACAATCTCCAACCGGATTATTAACGAGGTTAAAGGGGTAAACCGGGTTGTCTACGATATCTCCACCAAACCACCCAGTACCATTGAATGGGAATAGTCGTGAGCACTCAGGAATTTGTACACCTCCATCTCCATACCCAGTATAGTCTCTTGGATGGAGCAATCAGACTCGATGACCTTTTCTCAAAGGTAAAAGAATATAAAATGCCTGCGGTTGCCATGACCGACCATGGCAACCTTTTCGGGGCGATCGAGTTCTACCAAAAAGCCTTTCAATCTGGAATAAAACCTATCATTGGCTGTGAAGTGTATGTGGCCCCGGAGAGCAGATTTGAAAAGGAGTCACGGGGTTCTTCCGATACCTCATTTCACCTTACCCTCCTGGCTGAGAATGAAACCGGTTATAAGAACCTTCTCAAACTTGTCACCTATGCCTACTTTGAAGGTTTTTACTACCGGCCCCGCGTAGATAAAGAACTCCTCCAGAAACATCACGAGGGCTTGATAGCCTTGACTGGTTGCCTCCATGGAGAAATCCCCAGCCTCATCGTTCGGGGGAAGATGGAGAGAGCACGCAAGGTGTGCACGGAGTTTCAGGAGATCTTCAAGGATAAGCATATTTTCCTTGAGCTCCAGGAGAATGGAATCGCGGAGCAGACCAAAGCTAATGAAGGATTAATGAATTTGAGCCGTGAATTGAGCATTCCCCTGGTCGCTACCAATGACTGTCACTACCTCACGAAGAATGATGTCAAGGCGCATGAGGTGCTGCTCTGCATCCAGACGGGCAAGACACTGAGCAACCCCGATCACATGAAGTTTGAAAGCACTGAGCTTTACTTCAAGTCACCTGAAGAAGTCGTTTCAGCTTTCCGGTATTGCCCGGATGCTGTTAAAAATACTATCGAGATTGCCGAACGATGCAACCTGAAGCTGAATTTCACCGAATACCACTTTCCTGCTTTCTCCGTTCCGGAGGGAGAGACACTGGACAGTTATCTGGCAAAGTTATCACGTGATGGTCTGGCAGAACGTCTGAAGCATCCCAGTTATCGCCA
>Ga0315279_10007362_pt1 | contig 13626 bp, 8 predicted proteins | sample YL17G06_20_MG_FD_203694 | JGI IMG/M metagenome (GOLD analysis project Ga0315279, IMG submission 203694) | Sediment microbial communities from Yellowstone Lake, YNP, Wyoming, USA - YL17G06_20 | ecosystem: Environmental > Aquatic > Freshwater > Lake > Sediment | place: USA: Wyoming | collected... | reverse complement strand
GCCATGAATTTCCTCCCATGCCGGGCACATCTTATCACAATTCCTGAGCGCTTGGGTTTCGTGCAGGATGTGCCCACTCCGCGTCAATCCCCGTAATCCGCGGATAACGGTTTGGTTATGGCGATAGCTGCTTGGTGTCTTCGTGCCTTTGTGTTAAATTCCACGCTCAAATGAAAAAATATCTGCCGTTATTGGTTGTCTGCTTGCTTTTGGCTTCCTGCCTGCAGGCGCAGGAGCGCGAGGACCGCACGCTGCTGAGCTGGGAGCAGATGCGGGCCATCATCAACGAGGCGTCCGGCGAGCGTGCCATGCACCACGTGCTGGAGATGGTGCCGTACCCGCGCGTCCGGCCGCGCTCGGAGTGGGGGACGCGCTTCCGCGAGAGCGAAGTGATGGTGCGCTTCGCCAAAGAGTACGGCTTCAGCAACGTGGAAGTCGAAACGTTTCCTTCCTCGACCTCGTGGTTTGCCACGCAAGGCGAGCTGTGGATGGTGAAGCCGGAAAGCAGCAAGCTGTACGACATTTACGACGTCGCCGTGTCGCTTTGCTCGGGCAGCGAAACGGGCGATGTGACTGCCGAGTTGGTCGATGTCGGCGTCGGCGGCGCCGCCGGCGATTACGCCGGCAAAGAGGTGAAGGGCAAGATCGTGCTTGGCTCCGCGTCGGCCTCGTCGCTGGCGCGCTTGGCGGTGGCCGAACGGGGCGCGCTCGGCATCGTCAGCTACTGGAACATGGGCAACCGCGACAGTTTCCCCGACGAGATTCTGACCCAGAGCGTCTCCGGCCGCGGCGGCCAGCAGCAGGATAAACCGCAGGGTTTCGGCTGGTCGATCTCGCCGCGGCAGGGCCGGGAACTGGCGGCCCGATTGGCCCGCGGCGAGAAGATCACGCTTCGCTCCGTGGTCAAGGCGGATAGCGCGCCGGGGCGCATGGAAGTCGTGCACGCCACCATCCCCGGCGACGGCTCCACCACCCAGGAAGTGATGGTGTCGGCCCACCTCTACGAGGGCTACATCAAGCAGGGCGCCAACGACGATAACTCCGGCTGCGCCCTGACACTCGAGATGGGCCGGACGCTGCTGCGGCTGGTGAAGGAAGGCAAGCTGCCGCCGGTGAAGCGCACTATTCACTTCCTGTGGGTGCCGGAAATCAGCGGCACCATGGCCTGGCTGCGGGCCCACGAGGACGTGAGGAAACGGCTGATCGCCGACCTCAACTTCGACATGGAAGGGCTGGGGCTGCGCATGGGCTTCAGTTCCTGGGTGCTGCACCGCACGCCCGATACCGTTCCCACGTTCCTCAATGACCTGTGTGCCAGCATCCTGGAATTCGTCGCCAACACCAACCGCGAGCGCGTCAACTACCGGCATCACGGCTATGCCTTCACGCTGCCGGTGCTGGCGCCCAACGGCAGCCGCGACCCCTTCTACGTCAACATCGTGAAGTACTACGGCGCCAGCGACCATGCCGTGTACCTGCGGCAGGGCATTCCCGCGGCCATGTTCGTCACCTGGCCGGATCCCTGGTATCACTCCTCGCAGGACACTCCCGACAAGCTCGATTCCACGCAGTTCAAGCGGGCGGCGGTGGTCGGCACGGCGGCGATGAGCGTGCTGGCCTCGGCCGGCGACGAAATGGGCGCGCGGGTGGCGGCGGAATCCCTGGCGCGCGGCGCCGAGCGCATGGGCGAGGCGCAACGCAAGGGGCTCGGCTACGTGGCCGATACCGCGGACGCGGCCGGCTTGCGCGACGCCTGGCGCGAAGCCCAGGTGGCCATCCGCCACCAAGCCGGCGTCGAGAGGGGCGTGGTCCGCTCGGCTGCTGTGCTGTTCGCCAATCCTGACGAGGCGGCGAAGAAACTGGTTGCGTTCGAGACGTTCATCGACCAGCGCGCCGCCGCGCTCGAAAACGAAGCGGCGGCCTTCTACCGCCTGCGCGCCGAGCAGCAGAAGGCACAACCGGCGGAACTGGCGCTCAACGATGCCGAGAAGCAGGCGGCGAGCACGCTTGTCGAGCAGTCTGGGGACCAGGCTGGGGGCGGCGGCTTCGGCCGCTTCCGCGGCGCGGAGCAGGCCCTGGAGAAGCTTTCACCCGACGATCGCAAGTTCGTGCAGGCGGCCCGCGCCAAGCTGCCTTCCCACATGTCCGAAGAGCTCGGCGTGCTGCTCGGCCAAAAGAAAACGGTGCTTCAGATCCGCGACTTCCTTGCGGGCGAATTCGAGCCGCTGCCGCTGGCCGATTTCACCGAGTACTTGCGCGGCCAAGAAAAGCTCGGCCAGCTCAAGCTGGCAGTCCAACCGGAGCGGTAAAGCAGGCGCCAGGTGAGGTACTTGCAAAATCTCATTTAAGACAACAGACCCGCGAGCGTCAGCGAGCGGGTGCCCCGCAAGGCCAACGCAGCGCTGCGCCAGCACCCGCTCGCTGACGCTCGCGGCTCTGTTGCTTACGAGTGGAGGAGAAACGGATGAACAGACGCGAATTCCTGCGAACTACTGGATTGGGTGTTGCCGGGCTATATGCCGGAGGCTTGTCGTCCTTGCGGGCGGCGGCCCAGGCGAAGGGCTGGAACATCCTGGTGATTACTTCCGACGAGCACAACCCGAAGATCCTGGGATGCGCCGGGCACCCGGTGATCAAGACACCGGCAATCGACCGCCTGGCTGGCGAAGGCACGATGTTCACGCGGGCCTACGCCGCCGACCCCATCTGCGCGCCCACCCGCCAAAGCCTCATGACCGGCAACTACCCGCAGGAACATGGGCAGTTCACCAATGCCCACATCTTCAACGAGAAGATTCGCGCTTGGGGCCATCACTTCAAGGAGCACGGCTACACCACCGCCTGCATTGGCAAGACGCATACCAACAACGAAGGGCCTGGTTTTTTTGGCTTCGACTACCGGGGCCTGGCGCAGCGCGGCGGCGCGCGCAAGTCCTGGGACCCGGAAGACAAGAAGTTCTACGATGCCTCGCCCGACACCCGCTTCAGCGGCATGATCCTGGAAAACCCCGAGATGGAATTCGACGGCGCCGTAGCCCTGGATTCGGTCCGCTGGCTGAAGGAGAACGCGAGCCGGAAGTTCTTCCTGCACGCCTCGTTTGTGAAGCCGCACTGGCCGTGGGACGCGCCCCGCGACTTCTATAGCATGTACGATCCGGCCAGGATCGATTTCCCGCGCCAGGTGGCCGGCGATCTGGATGACGACTGGATGCCGCGCACCATCTACCAGAGGGCGAGCTGGGACAAAGTCACCGAGCAGATGCACCGGGTCTACCGGGCGCGCTATTACGGCAGCCTCTCCTGGCTCGACAGCAACGTAGGCAAGCTGCTGGCCACGCTGGATGAGCTGAAACTTGCCGGCCGAACCCTGGTGGTCTACACCACCGACCACGGCGACATGGCCGCCGAGAAGGGGATGTGGCTGAAGAGCGTGATGTTCGACGCTTCCGTGCGCATCCCGCTGCTGTTCCGGATGCCGGGCGTGATCGGCGCCGGCCGCAAGTGCCGGGAATTGATCAATCACGTCGATTTGTTCCCCACCATCGCGGGGCTGGCAGGCGCCGAGAAGGGCCTGCCGGCGAACCAGACCGGCAGGAATTTCGCGCCGGCCGTGCTGGGCAAGGGCAGAGGGCGCGACATCAGCCTCAGCGTGCACGGCGTGCGCGCCTGGAACCAGCCGCCGCAGGAGGTCATGGCCCGCTCCGAGCGCTGGAAGTTCATCTGGTACCCGCACGCCCCCCAGCAGCGCGACCAGTTCGTGTTGTACGACATGGAGAACGACCCGGACGAGATCACCAACGTCGCGTTTCGCGGCCAGTACAAGGATGTAGTGGCCGACCACCAGGCGGCCGTCGAGAAATTCCTGGCCGGGTTGAAGAAGCATGAGTACGAACCGAAACTGAGCCAGGAGAGGATCGAGAACAAGCAGAACTTCCAGCGGGGCGGGAAAGAGGACGACCAGCGGCCGGCCCGCGCCAAGCGCCGCGCCCGCAAGGGCTTCTGACCGTCGAGCGGGGACCGGCGCGGCCATTGGCGGCATTGCCGACCGAAGCTGGCGGGGCGCCGGTGGTACGACTCCGCACTCTACACTTCTTTTGCTCCCTCGAGCAGGCCGGGCAGGTCCTTGAACCCCAGGCCGGGGCCGCTCGGCACCGTCATCTTGCCGTCCTTCACCGTGATCGGCGGATCGAACCAGTTACCGTACTTCTCCGTGCCCAGCTTGTATTCCTGGTAGCGTCCGATGTCGGGCACGCAGGAGGCGAAGTGCAGCATGTAGACGAAACCCAGGCCGCCGGAGATGTGGACGGTGGTGGGCATCTTGGCAAGCTGCGCCATGCGCGCCACGCGGATGGACCGGATCATCCCGCCGTAATAGTGCAGGTCCGGCTGCACAATATCGACACCCCGGTTGGCGATCATCCACCGGAAGCGCCAGTCGCTGTACTCCTGCTCGCCGCCCGCCACCGGAATGGTCAGCGCATCGGCCACCGCCTTGGTGTCCTCCAGGTGGTCGAACGGGCACGGCTCCTCGAAGTAGACGGCCTTGACCTCTTCCAGCATGCGCCCCACCTTGATGGCCTGCGGCGGATCGTAGGAGCTGTTGGAGTCGGCGTGGATATCGATGGCCTCGCCGAATGTCTTGCGGACCAGGGGAATCAGTGTTTCGGTGCGGCCGGGCATGGCATCGGCGTTCCGGCTCATGCGTCCGCCCACGCGGAACTTCAAGGCCCTGGCGCCCGACTGCTGCACCAGCTTCTGCAGGTACTCGACTTCCTGTTGGGGTGTGGAGTCGCGGCGGCCGCTGGCCACATAGATCGCCACCTCCCGCCGCACGATGCCCCCCAGCAGCGCGCCCAGGGGCTGGCGCGCGATCCGCCCCAGCAGGTCCAGGATCGCAAACTCCACCCAGGCCTGCGGGCTCCACAGCGCCAGCCCATACAGCTTGTAGTTGTCTTGCCAGCGGTACAGCTCCCACAGCAGGCTCTCCAGATCGCGCGCATCCTTGCCGATGAAGAAGGGGATGACGAGCCGCTTGAGGATTTTGTCCAGGTAGTCAGCCCGCGGCGGGTTGGGGAACGAAACGCCCTCGGCCCCGTCACGGGAGCGCACATGGACCAAGTATTCCTTGTCCTTCCTCAGAAGCTTGATGGATTCGATGATGACCGGTGACTTGAGCGCGTCGAGCTTGAGCACCGGGGCCGCGGCCGCCCGGTCCAGGTCCTGCGGGCTTGGGCCGCCGGGCGCGGGTGTGCCTGCTTTTCGCTGCGCCGCGCCCTCCGCCGCCAACCCCAGGGTTCCCGCGCCGATTCCGCCCGCCAGTAAACTCCGCCGGTTGATTCGCATCGTCTTCTCCTTTCGCCAGCCGTTTACTTTACACCAGGAACGGCAAGAACGGGCTTCCCGCAGATGTAGAATTGTGTGTTGGCGCCACAGGGGCACAAAGGGCGCAGAGGATTGTCTCTGCGTCCTCTGCGCCTCTGTGGTGAATAAACGGCGGGTGTGGCTTCTATGCCTGAAACATGGGTGATTTCGCTGGGCGGAAACGTCATTACCCGGGAGGATGAGCCGGGCCGCATCTCGGATCAGTTTACGCACACGGCCGAGATCCTCGGCGGCTTCACCGACGCCTTCCGGCAGAATTACCGCCTGGTGCTGACGCACGGCAACGGCCCGCAGATGGGGAACATCCTGATTCGCGTCGAAGAGGGGGAGCGGCGCGTGCCCCCGCTGCCGCTGGACACCTGCGTGGCCGATTCGCAGGGCGGCATGGGCTACATGATCCAGCGCCTGGCCGATCAGCTTTTCCGGCGCCAGGGGATCAAGCGCGACATCGCCACGCTGATCACCCAGGTGATCGTGGACGAGACCGATCCCGACTTCCGCAATCCCACCAAGCCCATCGGCTCTTTCTACAGCGCCGCCGACGTGGAGATGATCGGGCGCGAGAAGCCGCACTGGATGCTGAAAGAAATCGAGCCCGGCCGCTTCCGGCGCGTGGTGCCGTCGCCGCGGCCGCTCGACGTGGTCGAGAAGGACGCCATCGCCTGCCTGCTCGACGCCGGGTTCGTGGTCATCGCCTGCGGAGGCGGCGGCATCGCCGTGGCCTGGGAGCAGAGCCGCCTGGCCGGCCTGGAAGCCGTGGTGGACAAGGACCTGGCTTCCAGCCTTCTGGCGCGGCAACTCAAGGCCCAGCGGCTGATCATTATCACTACCGTTCACCAGGTCGCGCTAAGTTACAGGAAGCCGGGCCAGCGCTGGCTGAGTTCCATGAGCGCCGGCGACGCTTGCCGCTACCTTGCGGCGGGCGAGTTTCCGGCGGGTTCGATGGGACCGAAAATCACGGCGGGGATCGAGTTCGTGGAAGCCGGCGGCGGCGAGTGCCTGATTACTTCGCCCGACCGGGTGCGGGAGGCGCTGGCCGGCCGCGACGGAACGCGCATCATCGCAAATTGAGGATCGCGGATTACTTCCACCCCTCGCGTCCCGCCGCCGCTACAAGGGGAGCCGCAGGGCTTCCACCTCGCGCTCCGGACCCAGGACCAACTGCAGCCGGCCGTTGCCCCAGGCCGCGTGTTTCCCGACGTGGAGGTACTGGCCCAGCCAGAGGAGTGGCAGGAACTCGGCCAGCTCGCCGGCGTAGGCGCACTCGCCCAGCAAGCCGCCGATGGGATGGCGCATCCCGGTGCGCGAGGAGCGCCGCCGGCGCTCTTCCCAGTGCAGAGCGCGGCGCACACACGCCACCTTCTCAGCGCGCTCGCCCAGCCCGCGGAAATCAAGCGGCAGCGGTCCGCCGCAATAGAAAGTGCTGAGGGCGTTCATGCGGTCGCGGAGCCGCTTGAACAGATGATGGAATTCCGGCTCGTGCACCGTCTGCCCGCCGAAAACCAGGTGCGTGGGGGTCAGGAAGCGGACAGCGATTTGGCCTGTTTGCGGGGGCGGCGCCTGCTGCGTTCCGGCATATTCCGGCCGCGTAATTCCCACGCGCTCGGTGCTTTCCAGCGCGCAGCGGGCGCGATTCAGGCCGAATCCGCGCTCCCCCAGCCGCTCGAACGACTGCTGGAACCAGGGCAGCAATTCCACAATCCGGCCCGCCAGAATTAGCTCGAAATCCAGCGGTTCGCCCGCCTCGTAGCGTGTTTTCTCTTCCAGCGGCGCCCGGATGACGAATGGGCGCGGGATGGCCACGTAATTGGAGAGCGCCGGCGCGCCGGGCGGCGGAGCCGGCTCGAACACCTGCGCGTAGGGACACGTGGCGCGGCGCTGGCAGCGCGCCGCGCCGGGGCACGCCGGATCGCAGCAGATCTCGCGCAGCATGGCGCCCAAGGCGCCGCGCAGTACGTTGCCCTTATTGCGCGCCGGCAGGAACAGCGTCTCGCGGGGCGCCAGCCGCAACCGGTACAGCGCGAATTCCATGGCCATCAGTTTCGAGTTTTGGCTTCCGGATTACAAGCCGCAAGTCGGAGGCAGTGAGCAGTAGGCAGTAGGCAAGCGCCTGACACCTGGCACCTGACACCTGACTTCGGCTCCCAGAGGATATACAATTAGGCTGTGAAGCTGATGAGGCGCTTTTGGGGGGTTGCCTGCCTGATGACCCTGGCGGCGATGGCTCAGCGCCCGCCCGCCCCGCCGGCGCCGGACGAGATCCCCATCTTTCGTGGCGGCGTCACGGTGGTGACCGCCCCGGTGACGGTACGTTACGAGAGCGGTAATTTCGTCACTGATCTGAAGCCCAGCGAGTTCCAGGTCTTTGACAACGGCATGCCGCAGACCTTTACCGTGGAGCTGACCGAGACGCCGCTGTCGCTGGTGATCCTGGTGTGCAACAGTTCGCGGGTCTCCACCTTCTTGCCGGAAATCCGCAAGGTGGGCAGCCTGTTCGACGCCCAGGTGGTGGGCGAGCGGGGTGAAGCGGCCGTGGTCACCTTCGACCACGAGGTCCGCGTGGCCCAGGAATTCACCAACGACGCCGACAAGCTGATCAAGGCCTTCCGGGGCCTGAAGGAAGGCAGCTCGCAATCGAAGTTGAACGATGCCATGGTGCGCGCCCTGACCATGCTGCGCGACCGGCCGTCGTCGCGCCGCAAGGTGATTGTGGTGGTCAGTGAGGGCCGCGACTTCGGGAGCAGGACCGACGCCGGCTACGTGCTGCGCGAGGCGCAGATCGGCGGCATTGCCATCTACTCGGTGATGCTGAGCGCCACCAGGGCGGAGTTGACGCGGCAGCCCCCGCCGCCGCCCCCCTCCCCGTTCCCGCCCGGCGCCACCGGCACCTATCCCGGCCAGCCCCCGACGCCCACCGCCGAAATGCAGAACCGCGGCAGCGCCAATTTCATTCCGCTGATTGTGGACCTGGTGAAAGGTGTAAAGGGCATCTTCGTGGACAATCCGCTGGAGGTGTACGCCAAGGGCACCGGCGGCGCGGACCTGCACAGCTTCAAGAGCAGCGCCATCCAGACGGCTATCGGCAAGATCGGCAGCGAGCTGCACAATCAGTACCTGGTCACCTACCGGCCTAATAACCTGAGCGAGCTGGGGTACCATCGCATTGACGTGATTGTTGACCGGCCGGGCACCAAGGCCATCACGCGCCCCGGGTATTTCCTTGCTGGCCCGGTCCTCCCCAGCGACGCGCAGTCGCCGTCCAGCCAAGCACGCCGGTGAGGCAGGTGTCAGGTGCCAGGTGTCAGGTTCCAGGTTCCAGCCTACGGCCCACAGCCTACAGCCTAATGTAAGATGAAAGCGTGAAGGACGGCGAGATCATCATCCTGGCCGTGGACACCACCAGCGCCCATGGCAGCCTGGCGCTGTTGCGAGGCCGGCAACTGCTGGAATGCCTCGAGGTGCAGGCGCCGCAGTCATTTTCCCGCGTTCTGTTCGGGGAGATTGAATTGTTGCTCGCTCGCCACGACCTGACCCTGCCGGAAATTGATCTCTACGCGGCCGCGGCCGGGCCGGGCTCGTTTACCGGCGTGCGCGTGGGTTTGACCGCGGCCAAGGGCCTTGCCGTGGCGCATGGCAGGCGGGTGGCCCCGGTCTCGAACCTGGCAGCCACTGCCTTGCTGGCGTGTGATCCGGCCGAGGCTTCGTTGCCGCGGTTGCTCATCCCGGTGCTCGACGCTCGGCGCGGCGAGTTGTATGCCGGCGTCTATGAGCGGGTTTCCGATGCGTCACCCGCCACACCATTGAGGCTGGTCATGCAGGAAGTGGTGGGTCCGCCCGCCGCGCTCCAGGAGCGCCTGGCCGGGTTGCCCCTGGCGCTGGACGACGCTGCCTTCTGCGGTCCCGACGTCGAGCGCTTGCCGCTGGCTCATTTCCGGCGGCTGACGACCGGGCGCGCGCTGGCCGGCGCGGTCGCCCGCCTGGCCTGGCACGAGCATCAGAGCGGGGCTTCGCTGGCGCCGGAAGAGGCGGACGCCAATTATGTCCGCCGCTCCGACGCCGAGATTTTCAGCTCCCATCCGTAATGTTCTATCTCGCACAGCGGGAATGATAATTCGTCTTCTGAATCCGGGCGAAGGGGCGCTGGCGGCCCGGCTGGCCAGCCTCGCTCCGGGCGCCGCCAACTGGCCCGCCAGCGAATACGAACGCATCGCCGCGGACCGCTCGGGCTCGACGTTTTGCCTGGTGGCCGAGGAGCCGGCGGGCGAGATCGCCGGGTTCTTGGCCGCTACCTTGGCAGCCGGCGAGGCCGAGGTGCAGAACCTGGCGGTGGTGCCCGAGAAGCAGCGCCGCGGCCTGGCTGGCAGCCTGCTGGCCGCAGCCCTGGAACGCTTCGCGGCCGCCGGCGCCCGATCGGTCTGGCTGGAGGTGCGCGAGTCCAACCAGGAGGCCATTGCTTTTTACGAGCGTCACGGCTTCCGCCGCGCCGGCCGCCGCCCCGGCTACTACTCATCCCCGCCCGAGGCCGCCCTGATCCTCACCCTTCAGATGCCGTGAAGCAACGGGGTCGTAGGGGCGATCCGGGTAGCCCGAGTTTCTCACCGCTTGGCGGCTCTGCCGCTTTGCTGTGCGGAATGGCTCCGGCTTTCCGCTCTCAGCTCGCCGGGATCGAAGGCTACGCCTTCGATCCCGGGCCGCGGGACCGAGGCGCAGCCTCGACAGAGAAGAAAAGCCAGCATCGGAAAGGCAAAGCCATTCCGCACAGCAGAGCGGCAGAGCCGCCGTGCGAACTCCCGCATGGTCACAAATCCGGGATGGCCGCCCTTTTCACATTCGTTGTTTCCACCAATGCAGCGCCGGCTCACCTACTGTACAATGCGGCAAGAGAAGGTTAGTCAAATATGAGGCGGACGCTTAAGTCGCTTTTCCTCTGTTCCGTTTGCACCCTGCTGTCTTTTCCCCTTGCCGCCAACGCGCAGGGCGTCATCACCACCGTTGCGGGAAGCACCTGGATCTTCCGGGCCGGCGGCCAGGCGACGTCGGCGCCGCTGGGCAACATTGCGGGCGTGGCCGCCGACCCGGCCGGCAACGTCTATGCGGCCGATTCCAGCAACGACCTGGTTGTCCGGATCGCGCCTGACGGAACGCTCACCGTGGTCGCCGGCAACGGCATCAGCGGCTTTTCGGGCGACAACGGTTTCGGCTCGAGTGCCTCGCTGTTTTTTCCGTCGGCCGTGGCCGTCGATGCCGCCGGCAACGTGTACATCGCCGACACGCTCAACCAGCGCGTTCGCAAAGTCAGCGGGAAGATCATCACCACGGTCGCAGGCAGCGGCACGGCCGGCTTCTCGGGCGAGGGGGGACCGGCTGCCTTGGCCCGCCTGAACTCACCGGGCGGTTTGGCCGTAGACAGCACCGGCAACGTTTACGTCGCCGATACGTACAACGATCGCGTCCGCAGAATCGCGCTCGATGGAACCATTACTACCGTTGCCGGCGCCGGCCTGCGGGGCTTCTCCGGCGATAACGGCCCGGCCACGCGGGCCGCGCTAAACACCCCGCGCGGCCTGGCCGTTGATAAGGCTGGGAACCTGCTGATCGCCGACTGGGGCAACCACCGCATCCGGCAGGTGTCAGCCGCAGGCACGATTACCACACTGGCGGGCACCGGCAGCCAGGGTTTCTCCGGCGACAACGGGCCGGCAACCGCCGCCACGTTGAACTTCCCATACTCCGTGGCGGTGGACGTGGCCGGCGCCGTCTACATTGCCGACAGCGTCAACCAGCGCATCCGCAAAGTGGCCGGCGGCATCATCTACCCCGTTGCCGGCAACGGAACACGCGCGCTGGCCGGCGACGGCGGGCCGGCCTCCAGCGCCTCCTTCAACCAGCCGCAAGGGGTGGCCATCGATGCCTACGGCAACGTCTACATGGGCGACACCTTCAACAACCGCGTGCGGAGGGTCGCTCCCGGCGGAACCGTTAGCACGGTTGCCGGAAACGGCTTCTACAAGTTCTCGGGTGACGGCGGCGCGGCTATCGGCGCTTCGCTCAACGGCCCGCAGGGGCTGGCCGCCGACAGCGCCGGCCGGTTCTACCTTGCCGATCTGCGAAATCACCGAGTGCGCCGCGTCAACGCCGCCGGCGTCATCGCTACGGTGGCGGGCAACGGCACGGCGGGGTTCGCGGGCGATGGCGGCCCGGCTACCGCCGCCGCGCTCAACTCTCCGGCGGCCGTGGCGCTGGATGCGATCGGCAACATCTACGTCGCTGACACGAGCAACAACCGGGTGCGCAAGATCGACGCCAACGGAACGATCACCACGCTGGCCGGCGCCGGCGTGGCCGGATACTCAGGCGACGGCGGCCCCGCCAACATCGCTACGCTGAACCGGCCCGCCGGCGTGGCCGCCGACACGGCCGGCAACGTCTACATCTCTGATACAGGCAACCACGCCATCCGCAAGGTGAGCGCCGCCGGTGTCATCAGCACGCTGGCCGGCAACGGGGTGCCCGGCTCCTCGGGTGACGGCGGTCCGGCCGCAGTGGCGCTGCTCAACTCGCCGGGCGGCCTGGCGGTGGATAGCGCCGGCAATCTATACGTTGCTGACACGGCCAACCACCGCGTTCGCCGCATCACGTCCGGCGGCACGATCTCGACCGTTGCCGGCAACGGCACAGCCGGCAATTCGGGTGACGGCGGCGCAGCCACGGCGGCGTCGTTGAACACGCCCGGCGCCGTCGCATTGGACAGCAACGGCGCCTTGCTGATTGCCGATACATTCAACCACCGCGTTCGCCGCGTGGCGGGCGGCATCATCAGCGCGCTGGCGGGCAACGGCACGGCGGGGTTCGCGGGCGATGGCGGCCCGGCCGCCGCCGCTGCGCTGAACCAGCCGCTGGGCGTGGCCGTGGATAGCTTGGGAAACATCCTGATCGCCGACACGCTCAATGACCGTGTGCGGGAGGTGTTTGCCACCACGCCCTCGTTCTCTGTATCGCCGACAAGCTTGAGCTTCAGCGTCGCAGCCGGCACGCCGGCCGTCGGCGCGCGTCTGGTAGATGTTTCGAGCAGCGCGACGGGGCTGGCCTGGATCGCCGCCGCCACCACCGAAAGCGGCGGCGCCTGGCTGGTGGTCTCGCCCGCGAGCGGCGCGGCGCCGGCCAGCATCGCCGTCAGCGTGAACGTCGCCGGCCTGGCGCCCGGCAAGTATCGCGGCTCGGTGCTGGTGGCCGCCTCCGCGGCCATGCCGCCGTTCCTCAGCGTGTTTGTGGACCTAGCGGTGGAGGCGGCCTCCGCGCCCACGCTTACCGTCGAGCCGGCGGAGTTGACCATCGAGGCCTCAGCCGGCGCCACCGCGTTCATCAGCCGTTCACTGCGCATCAGCAACGCCGGCGGCGGCACGCTGAACTGGACGGCAGAGTGGCATAGCCTTCAGGCTGTGCAATGGCTGAGCCTTTCGCCCGCCTCGGGCACGGCCTCGGCCGGCAGCCCTGCTTCGCTGCAACTTAGTGTGGTGGCCGGCAGCCTGCCGGCCGGAGTCTACACCGGCACGGTGCGGGTCTCGGCCAGTGGCACCGGCTTCCAGCCTGTGTCGTCTGACGTCCCGGTCACGCTGCTGGTCGCACAGCCCGCGCAAACCATCTTGCTGAGCCAGACCGGGCTGCTCTTCACCGGCGTTGAAGGCGGCACGACCATCCCCGCGCAGAGCTTCGGCGTCCTGAACACCGGCCAGGGAACGATGAACTGGACGCTCGACACCAGCACGCTCACCGGCGGCTCCTGGTTGGGTGGCACGCCCGCAAGCGGCAGCACACAGGCCGACGCGTTGGAAATCCCCATGGTGGACGTCAGCGCCAGCCCGGGTTCGCTCCGCACGGGGCGCTACAGCGGCCTGGTCCGCGTGCGCGCGCAGACGGCCAACAACTCGCCGCAACTTGTTACGGTTGATATGAACGTGCTGCCGGCGGGCGCAAACCCCGGCGTGCTGGTGCGGCCCACAGGATTGATCTTCGTCGCTCGCGAAGGCGCGTCCTCACCCGGCTCGCAGACCGTGCGGCTGGCAACGGCCGGAACGCGCGCGGTCGGCGTGCGCGGCGGCGTCTTCACCTTCGATGGCGCAAGCTGGCTGGAGGCGCGCCCGCGCAACCTGACGCTGCTGCCCGGTGAATCGGCTGCCGTAACTGTTCAGCCCACGCTCGGTTCGCTGGCGCGTGGCGAATATCGCGGCTCCCTCACCCTGCTGT
>Ga0315279_10007361_pt1 | contig 13630 bp, 11 predicted proteins | sample YL17G06_20_MG_FD_203694 | JGI IMG/M metagenome (GOLD analysis project Ga0315279, IMG submission 203694) | Sediment microbial communities from Yellowstone Lake, YNP, Wyoming, USA - YL17G06_20 | ecosystem: Environmental > Aquatic > Freshwater > Lake > Sediment | place: USA: Wyoming | collected... | reverse complement strand
TGGGCGCTCTTCAGCCGCGCGAATGCGCTGAGCGCCCGCCGAGCCCATGCGACGTCGTAGCGGAAGCCCCGATGTTCCCCAAGCTCGAAGATGGGCACGTTGCGGATCGTATAGCTGCCGTCCGTGGCCTGGTCCCATGCGTATGCGGTCATCTCACCTCCATCCATCGTCACCGAAGCGGGAGAGATGGTGGGACAGACATTCCTGTCTATCCTCCTCTTTCATCTCCCTTCTCTCGATGTCTCCGCGCCTCCGTGGTGAATCACGTACCACTGTCCAGCACGCGCTCTTCCGGCCGCGGCAACGGGATGCCGAAGGTGCGGTACACCCATTCCGTCGGCACGCGCACGCCCGCTTCGTTCAGCTTCACCACCACGCGCCCGAACGCCTCGAGGTCTCGCATGTTCGCCAGTTGCCAGACCCAGGCCGGGTACCGCTCCACGCCCGCGTAGTTGGCGTCCACGAGTCGGCGGATGACCTGCTCGTTCACCACCGTCGCCATCGCCTCGGCGTCGGCGGCGATGATCTCCTCCTTCGTCGTCTGATGCACCATCCCGAGCGCCTGCGAACCGCGCGCGCCGACGTACGTCGTCAGCGTCTCCCCGAGCACGACGATGGCGATCGCCTCCTTGTGCTCGTCGAGGAAGCCCCGATATCCCGCCTCGCCGCCCCGCGTCGCCTCGACGAAATCGAGCGCGAAGCCCTCCGGGATCACGATCCCGGTCCGGCTCTGGATGGAGCTGATCACCGCCTCGAGCTCCTGCCGCTGCGCCGGCGTCGTCCCCGGCGGCACGGTCGCCCGTACGAGCGGCGCGCCGAACCGCTCCAGATGCACCGCCCAGAACTTCCACCCCTCGCGCATGAACCAGTCATGCCAGAACGACCGCGAGAGCAGCCCATGACCATATGGGTTCTCTCCTTCCGACTCGAAGGTCCAGTGCACGAACTTGGTCATGGGAAGAGACTTGCGCTCGCTTCCCTGGCGCTGGACGAGCCCGGTAATGTTGCCGTACGCATCCGTCTCGAACGCAAACTCCTCCGGCGGCTTGTCCTTGATCGCCCGCAGCGTGATCCGTTCCCCGTGCCGCCGGCTCGACCACGGCTCCCACACGAGCTCCGCGATGCTGTACCCGTAGCGGAGCGCGGCCCCAATATGCCGCAAGTCTTCCATGAACGAGCCGTCCACTCGCACGAGCGCGTCCTTCACGAACGCCGCGATCGCCATGTCACGCGGCTCGCCCGAGGCAGGCTGCACGTCCCACCCCTTCCGCAGCAGGCTCTGCTGCCGCGTCCGAAGCACGCCGTAGAGGAACCCGTTCTTCGCCTCCATCTCCCGCAGGTACGCGAACCCCTTCCGGCGGATCACGTCGTCCGGGTTCTCCATCGGCCGGCCGCCGACGTCGCCCCCATCCCGCCACCACCGACCCAGCACGCCCTGTCCCGTCGCCGCAAGCTCCCCGAGCTCGACCGTCGTCGTCTCTCGCGTCGCTACCGTCATCGTTCTCCACCATCGGAAGCAAGCCCGGTCCACTCGTCGATGTCGCATGTGTCTGATGCAGTACAAGGAGCCCGCGTCATGCCGCGACGCCGCATTTTTCCCGGAACTGGTACGCGAAGGCCAAGGAGAATACGTGGAGGGACATCATCCGGAGGGGACGCATCGCACGAGGCGGACCGCGCTCAGTGAGATCATCAACGCACACGCGGAGAAGAGGATACAGCAGAAGGCTGATGGCCGGTGGGACAGGTATTCCTGTGCGTTCACCCCGGAGACTCTCCCGCCATGCGACGGTCGACGATGGGAGGAAGGAAATCCCCTGGGAGGGGAACTTGGTTCTGGTTGCCCCGGGAATTCATTCGCCGGGCAACGCACTTGGGAACCGTGCGCATCGCCCCGCGTCCTTTCCGTAGTGGGGCGATGGTAGTCGCCTTTCCCCGGGCTGCGGGGTATATCCGCCCTCTCATCGAGGGGCAGGATCGACCGACAGCACGGACGCCGCATGACGCACCGCCTCTGCGCTCGGCGTCGTGCCACGGCTTGCAGCAATGCCCGGCGGGCGAACTCACCATCGCCCCTTCCTCTTTCCCCGTCGCAGTCGATCTCCCCCTACCTGTTCCCGTCGCCGCACGCGCGATACCTTTACCCTCCTGCCATGTCCTCGGCCTCGGAGGGAACCGACCATCCCGGACGGGAGGGGCCCCATGCTCGCCCACGTCTACTCGGCGGCAACCCACGGCATCGACGCCTATATCGTCGATGTCGAGACCAACCTCGACAGCCAAGTGCCCTTCTTCGGCGTCGTCGGCCTGCCCGACGCCACCGTCAAGGAGAGCAAGGACCGCGTCACCGCCGCCATCAAGAACTCCGACCTCTACTTCCCCCTGCGTCGCATCATCGTCAACCTCGCGCCTGCCGACATCAAGAAGGAGGGCACCGGTCTCGACCTACCCATCGCCGTCGGCATCCTCGCCGCGAGCGATCAGATGGTCATCGATCACCTGCCGGAGCTGGTCTTCATCGGCGAGCTTTCCCTCGACGGCGCGCTCCGCCCCGTGCCCGGCGCGCTCTCCATGGCCATCGCCGTCCGTCGTGCCGGCAAGCGCGGCATGATCGTCCCCAAGGCGAACGCCTCCGAGGCCGCCCTCGTCGAAGGGCTCGACATCTTCCCCGCCGAGACGCTGTCCGAGGCCCTCGACATCGCCGCCAACCCGTCCGGCCGCGCGCCCTTCCGCGTCGATCTCGCCGACATCTTCCGCCGCAGCATCGATACCTCCATCGACCTTGCCGACGTGAAGGGCCAGCAGCACGTGAAACGCTCGCTGGAGATCGCCGCCGCGGGCGGCCACAACGTGATCATGGTTGGCCCGCCTGGCTCCGGCAAGACCATGCTCGCCCGCCGCCTGCCGACCATCCTGCCCGACATGACGCTCGACGAGGCCCTCGAGGTCACCAAGATCCACTCCATCGCCGGCCAGCTCGAACCCGGCCAGGCCCTCGTCGCCACGCGCCCGTTCCGCTCGCCGCACCATACCATCTCCGACGCCGGCCTCATCGGCGGCGGCAGCTACCCGAAGCCCGGCGAGATCAGCCTCGCCCATCACGGCATCCTCTTCCTCGACGAACTGCCCGAGTTCAAGCGCACCGTCCTGGAGGTTCTCCGCCAACCCCTCGAAGAGGGCCGCGTCACCATCGCCCGCGCCGCCGCGTCCCTCGACTACCCCTCGCAGTTCCTCCTCGTCGCCTCGTGCAACCCGTGCCCCTGCGGCTACTACGGCGACGGCACGAACCGCTGCACGTGCAACCCCACCATCATCCAGCGCTACATGTCCCGTCTATCCGGTCCATTGCTGGACCGGATAGACCTGCACATCAACGTCCCCTCGGTGCCGTACAAGGACCTCGCCTCCGACACAACCGGCGAGCCATCGGAGCAAGTCCGCGCCCGGGTGAACCATGCCCGCAGCATCCAGGCGCAGCGCTTCCAGGGCCGGCCGGGCCTGTTCTGCAATGCCCACATGAACTCCCGCGACCTGCGCGCCCATTGCCGGATCGACGAGAAGAGCCACGAGCTCCTGCGCATCGCGATCATGAAGATGGGCCTCTCCGCCCGCGCGTACGACCGCATCCTCAAGGTCTCCCGCACAATCGCCGATCTCGAGGACTCGCCGCGCGTCACTGCCCGCCACGTCGCGGAGGCCGTGCAGTACCGCAGCCTCGATCGGCAGTTGTGGATGAGGGGGTAGGAAAGGAAGGGATGATCATGGATGCGAAGGTTGTCATAGAGCAGATTGATAGCGCGCTTGCTGATTATGACGGCTACCGGCGCCAGTCGAAGTGGGATGACCTAAGCGATCTCGATGAGGGTCTCGGCAACGGACGACTCGGCCGCGCGAAGCGTAAGGAGATGGAGGCGCGAATGAGGGCAGCGCTTGAGCGTCTCGCACCACCTGGGAGTTCCTATGTAGATAAACTCCCGCGTGGCATTGCGGAGCTGGTTGGCTGTCTACGGGCACTACGTGCCGAATATGAGGCTGGATATCTGCAGTCGGTTCAAGAACTCATCCATGCGGATCTCAAGGGGAGTACAAACATGCGAATCTTCATCAGCCACGGCCACAATGAGGTCGTACGCCTGAAACTGGAGAAGTTCGTTCGAGACCGCTTGAAGCGACAGGCCGTCGTGCTTGCAGACGAGCCCGATGATGGACTGACGATCATCGAAAAACTCGAAAGGTATGGCAAGCCATGCAGCTTCGCACTGATCGTGCTCACAGCCGACGATGAGACCGTAGATGAGGGCCGTCGAGCAAGGCAGAACGTCATCCACGAACTCGGCTTCTTCCACGGCGCGCTGGGGCGCAAAAGAGTACTGTTGCTGAAACAGAAAGGCGTCGAGCTATTCTCGAACATATCGGGCTTGATCTACAAGGAGTTCGGCCGAGACAATGTTGAGGAGGTGTACGAACAGATTAGGATAGCCGTTGAGCACCTCGATGCTTCGGAGTCTGGCAACACCGTGTAAGGGCGAACCTCGTGTTCGCCCTGATGGCATCGCGCGCAGGTGCACGAGGGGCGATCACAGGGATCGCCCTTACCATCAGTGCCACGGTACGCCGACAGGACAGCGACCCGCTATGCAGTACAACCCCGACCGCCACCATCGCCGCTCGACGCGCCTGCGCGGCTACGACTACACCCAACCCGGAGCGTACTTCGTCACGCTCCTCACGCAGAACCGCCTCTGTCTGTTCGGCGAGATCGCTGAGCATACCATGCAGCCAGGCGCCGCCGGACGGATGGTGGAGGACATGTGGCGTGCTCTGCTGGATCGTTTCCCCGCCATCCTCCTCGATGTGTTTGTCCTCATGCCGAACCACCTCCACGGCATCATCGTCATCACCGAAGACACGGCCTGCGAGGAAGGTTGTCCCTCCGGAAATACCACCGATAGCACCTCCACCGCTTGTAAGGGCGAATCCTGTATTCGCCCTGAACCCTGTATTCGCCCTGAACCCTGCGTCCACCCTGAACCGGACCTCTACGAACACCCTCATGGCACCGCTCCCGGGAGCCTCGGCAGGATCATCCAGGACTTCAAGATAGGGACAACCAACGTGTACATGCGTGGCGTCACGACACATGGTTGGCAACCGTTTCCAGGCCGCCTCTGGCACCGCAACTACCACGATCGCATCCTGCGAGATGAGAACGAGTTCGACCGTACACGCCGCTATATCCTGCACAACCCGTACCGCTGGGCCCACGACGAACACAACGCGACTGCATGATGCGTCATCAGTTGTAAGGACGAACCCTGTGTTTGCCCTTATGTACCGGCGTTGGCCGCCACATCGGCTTCCGGTTTGCATGGACCCTTGTCGTCGCCTTCTCACCCGCGTTCCTCGTCCTTTCCCTCCCTACCTCCGTGTCTCCGTGGTGAATCTCCCTCTTCCGTCCCTCCGCACCCGCTAGGAACACAACGCCCTCCGCTCCATATTGTCACCCGTGCGAATGGGGACGCACATCGGAGACACCGACTTCTCTGTACCTCGAAGGAAGGCTCCGTGGGGAGGCTCGCGTGCGCAGCCGTCGCCTGCTGCGTCGTCATCGCAGCGCGCCTCACCAACGCCGGAGGAACAACGATGAACGAGGGGGCATGGGTGCAGTTTCGCGGCGACGCGGTGCTCGCCGGGCGCTCGCCGCTCCTCGGTGACATCGTGCGGCCCGGGATCAGGTGGCGCCACTTCATCGGCGCGCGGGAGACGCTGATCGCCGTGCAGCCGGCCGGGGAACGAGATACCGCCGACATTGCGCTGCCGGAGGCGGATATCGGTCCCCAAGGCTGGCGCGAACTCTCCGCCGCGTGGGGCATCACCGCGCCGCGGTACGACCTCGACGGTGACGGCAGCCTACACTCTGTCGGCCCGAGCATCGCGCACAAGGTCGGCCGATTTCTCCCTGGCGAGCCGGGGCTCCAGAAGGTCGAGTTCGAGAGCCTGTTCGACTGGGCGATGGACCCGACGAAGGAGGTCTACGGCCGGCTCTTTACGCGCCGCGACGCCGGATGGCGGGAGGTCTGGCGGAGCGAGGCGGTCCCATGGCTCTACTCCGCGAACGCCATCGTCGGCGACTTCGACGGCGACGGTGCGCTCGAAGTCGCCGCGGTGCCATGGGACGACCTCTGGGTGCTCGACATGGCCACCGGCCGCCGGAAAGCCATCTGCCGCTTCAAACCCCAGGGCGCCGAGAGCGGCCGTGCCTATGGCTGGCTTGGCGCATTCGACCTGAATGGCGATGGGAAGGACGAGTTCATCATCCTCTCCGACTTCGAGAACCACGTGGAGGTGATCGGCTGGCAGGGCGATTCGCTCGCCGTCGTATGGGGTCGGCTCATCGAGCGAGGCATCTCCCGCAAGCGCACCATCCTCCATCCGGGGACGAATCCCGTGCAGGACATCGACGGCGACGGCAAGCCGGAGATCGTCGTCTCGATCTTCGGCGATGCGGGCGAGCCGACCTGGCGCGTCCTTGCCCTCGACGGCATGACCGGCGCGCGGAAGCTCGACCTGCCCGGTCGCTACCTCAGCGGCCTTGTCGATCTTGACGGCGACGGCGTGGCGGAGCTCCTCTCTACCGAGGCGCCCGACCTCTTCGTGCCGACCGCGGGAGAGATCTCGGTCCTGAGCGCGCGCGGCGGCGAAGTCAGAGCGCTCTGGGATGCCGACGACGCAGGCTTCGAGCGCCAGCCGATCCAGGATTTCCCCCCGAACGTCAACAGCGGCGCCGCCACCGGCCGTGTGACGGCGCTCACCGGCGCCATGGTGCCCGGTGGCCGACCTGTCTTCGTCGTGCGCCGCGTCGTCGACCGCGATGCCGGGCTCGTGGAGCTCGCCCTTGCCGGTGTCGAGGGGAGCGATGCGATCCGAACGCTCGGCAGGCTCTGCGGCCCGAATCTCGAGGCCCTTGCGCTCCAGCCCGATCGCGGTCTGCTGCTCCGCGCGCAGATGTCGGGCGATGGCAGCGGAAGCCTCATGGTGGGCGGATTCCACGCCGACCCGATCCTTTCCCGCAGCACGCCGGCGCCGCTCTCGAACCCCGTCGCCGGCAGGCTCGTGCCCGGCGCGACCCCGGCGATCGTCGTCGAGGGCGCACCCGAGCAGGTCGTCGCCCTCACCGTCGAGGGAGACGCGACGCGGCTGCTGTGGCATCGCCCGGGCCGCGGGATGTGCACCGGCGATACAAAGCAAGCGGGCGGCCTCTCCGCCGGTGGATGTCTCCTCGCCGACCTCCTCGGTGATGGCCGCCGCGAGGTCATCGCCGCCACGTACGGCCCCGAAGGCTGCGCCCGCCTCGTGGCGCTCACGCCGGAGGGACGCATGCTCTGGCACCACGATTTCGACCGCTTTGCCGGTGCACCGCCTACGTGGAATGTCGGCGGCCTCACGCTCTGGTGCGCGGGACGCTTCACCGGCCGGGCCGGCGACGACGTCATGGTCTCCCTCCGCCGCAGCACGATGCACAGCGACGAGACGTACCTCCTCGACGGGCGCACCGGCCGCATCGTCTGGGAACGCACGGAGGGCGGCACGGCTGGAAACGACGCGCGCGGCTGCGGCGGCGCATGGGTCGCCGTCTACGATCACGACGGCGACGGCAGCGGCGACGCGCTCAGCATGTACCCCGACGTCGTCTACGTCATCGATGGCGCCACGGGCGTCGTGCCCCTCGATCTATGGACGTACAAGGCCATCTTCGAGAAGGCGACGTACTACGCCGTACCCGTCGTGGCGGACTTCCTCGGCGATGGCAGCCGACAGATGCTCTACGGCGCGAGCGCGTACCAGTTCGCCCTGCTGCGGATGGACGGCTCTGTAATCTGGAAGAAGGACGGCCCGATGCCAGTCGTACTGCCCGGGATTGGTGATTTCGACGGCGACAGCCGGCTCGAGCTCATGAGCTTCGGCCATGCGCCGAGCGGTGTGCCTCAGACGCCGGAGTCGCGCGAGCACGAGGTGCGCCTCTTCGACGCCGCCACCGGCGAGCTTCGCTGGACGCTCCCGTTCCCCGGCTCGTGCTTCGGCATGAACGGCGGGCGGCAGAAGGACTCGCCCATGACGCCCGCCACCGGGGATATCGACGGCGACGGCCGCGACGAGTGCATTATCGCCATCGGCTCGATGCTCTACGCAGTGGGCGTCGGCGCGGATGGCACGGGCGAGATCGCCTGGCGGCTCGACTTCCCCGACGACGTCGCCTCGCCGGCCATCGCCGACCTCGATGGCAACGGCCGCCCGACGATCCTCATCGTCTGCGGCGACGGCTACCTCTACGGCGTCGGAAACAGCCCGTAGGACGCACCTGCGCTGAAACCGTCCCGGATTTTGTGAGGAGGCCGGACATTCCTGTCCGGCCTTCACTGCGAGAAGGGTGATAGACGACCCACGACACCGCGTCGCATACTGCACGCCGTCATCATGAACACAAAACGGCCGCCCCTCCGCGCGGGAGGAGCGGCCGGATTTCATGTGCCGCCACGCCGTCGGCGATCAGGCGGTCTGGGCCGTCAACGGCAGGATGCTGACGACCTTGCCCTTGCCGAAGGGATGATCCGCGAACCGGACATGTCCGCTCACCTTGGCGAAGAGCGTGTCGTCGCCGCCGCGCCCGACGTTCTCGCCCGGGTGGAACTTCGTCCCGCGCTGCCGGACAATGATCGATCCGCCGCTCACGAGTTCCCCGCCGTAGGCCTTGATGCCTAGCCGCTGAGCAGTCGAATCGCGCCCGTTACGCGAGCTGCCGACACCTTTCTTGTGCGCCATGGTTCATGCTTCCTATGCTTCAGCCGCTGGGACCTGTGCCTCGGACGCCGGGGCTTCCTCCAACGCGGGTGCCTCTGCCTCCGGCGCCGAACCTGGGACGACGATGGTCGTTACCTTCACCTCGGTGAATGCCTGACGATGCCCGCGAGTCCGCTGGTACCGCTTGCGGCGCCGCTTCTTGAACACGAGGATCTTCTGATCGCGAGCGTGCCGGAGCACCTCCGCCTCGACGCGCGCGCCCTCCACGAGGGGCGTGCCAAGGGCAATCATCTCGCCGTCGGTCAGGGCGAGCACCTCGTTGATGGTGATCGTGCTGCCTACCTCGGCGTCGAGCTTGGGCAGGAACACCTTGTCGCCGGGCGCGATCCGCGCCTGCACGCCTGCAATGCGCACGATGGCATGCATTCCGCTCTCACCTCAATCCGTGATTCCCTGATATCTGCACGTCCCCTACGAGCGTGCGCGGCGTGCGCCTGCGCCACGTGCGGACGACCTCTACGTAAGACTCCGAAATATACCCCCGCCCACATTGGCCGTCAACCCGAACCTCGCAGGCGTCGGAATCCCAAGGGGATGACGGAACCTACCAATGCGAGACCCTACGCCTCCGCCAGGGGGTAATCGTAGTTCCCCGTCCAGCTTGTCGGATCGACGCGCTCGACGCGGCCGGAGCGCAAGCTGCGGATGTTCGCGTCGATGACGCACTGCGCTGCGAGCGCGTCGGCGGCAGTGCCGTCGATCCGCTCCGGCGGCACGCCCGCGGCAAGCTCCTCGAAGAAGCGATGGATGCGGTTCTGGAAGGTGTCGGTGAAGTCGCCCATGCCGCCGACGATGGGGTTCGTCACGACGATCTTCTCGTCCGAGTCGTGCGGGTAGAGAGTGAGCTCCTTGAACATGTCCACGAGGACGATTCGGCCCTTCGTGCCGCCGACCTCGGCGCGCTCCATCGGGTGGCCGCGCATGATGTCGTAGCTGCCCGTCAGATGCCCTACAGCGCCGTTGCGGAAACGGTAGACGAACTCCGCTGTGGACCAGATCGTCCGACCAGGCGCCTTCTGGGCGAAGACGTGCACCGCCTCGATCTCGCCGCAGAAGTAGCGCATGATGTCGATCGTGTGCGGGTGGAGCGCCTTGAAGTGGAAGTACGGGCTGCTCTCCCGCGGGTTGCCAATCCACATTTCCATGTTCATGAACAGCGGCCGACCGATCCGACCCGCCTCGAGCCACGCCCGCGCCCTCCGTGCCGCCGGGGTGAAACGATGGTTCAGGTTGACGGCGAAGCAGAGCCTTCTCTCCCGCGCTCGCACCACCATCTGCCGGGCGAGTTCGGTCTCGTTCGAGATCGGCTTCTCGCACAGGACGTGACAGCCACCATCGAGCGCCTGCATCACGGGAACGCAGTGCTCGCTCCCATACTCGTGCCCGCCCGTGGCGACGCTCACCATGTCCGGCCCAAGCTCCCGCAGCATCGTCTCCACGTCGCTGAAGCCGGGCACGCCGAGCCGTCCGCTCGATGCACGGACACGCTCCGGGTTCCAGTCGCATACCCCAACAAGCTCGGCAAGCGGCTCCGCCTGATGGAGGTCGGCATGGCGGTTGCCGATGGGCCCAAGGCCGATGACGCAGGTCCGGATCATTGGTCGCCTCCAGAGGAAGCGACCAATGCCTCCGAACTTGGGGAGCTTCCCGTGGAAGCTCCCGTGCGCCTGACATCGACCACAGTCTCGTTGTCCAGGGACGCGATCGCTGCTTCCATGATCCGCGCCGCGGCGAGGGCATCCTCCGCGCCGCCGTCGATGGCCTCCGGTGCCGTGCCCGCCGCGATCTGCTCCAGCAGCCGATGAATGCGCCGGGCGTACGTCTCCTTCAACTGCGGGATGCCGCCGAAGATGGAGTTCGTGACGACTCGCTTCTCCTCCTCCGCGTGGACGTACAGCGTCGCCTCCTCGTACACGTTCTCGATGACGAAACGCGCGCGCGTCCCCGCCATCTCCAGCCGCGCCATCGGATGGCACACGACCATGTCGTAGCTCGTCGTGAGCGTGCCCACCGCGCCGCTCTCGAACTGCATGTTCACCTGGAGCGACGACCACGACGCACGGCCGGGCGCCTTCGTGCCGAAGCACTGCACCCGCGCGACGTCGCCGCCGAACAGCCGCATCATGTCCGCCCCGTGCGCGCCGAGATTGCGGAAAAGGTCGAACGTCCCGCCGGGGCGTTCGACCCCGTGCGTCCAGAGGTTCAGGTTGATGAACAGCGGCGATCCAACCTCACCCGCGGCGAGCCACGCACGGGCCTTCTCGACTGCCGGGGCGAACCGGAGATGGAAATCCGCCGCGAGGACGCGCTGATTCCGCCGCGCAAGGGCGACGAGTTCCTTGCTGGCGATGGGATCATCAGTCAAGGGCAACGCCGCGAGCACGTGCACGCTCGCCTCCAGCGCGGCGTGGATGTCCCCCGCGCGGCCGGGCAACGGCGTCCAGATGGTGCACAGCTCCGGCCGCGCTGCGGCGAGGAGATCCGCTACACCGGCGAATGCCGGAGCGGCGGATGGGTTGGCAGGATCAACCGCTCGCCCCGGGTCGCCGTCGCATACGCCGACGAGCTCGGCGAGCGGATCGGCCCGATACGCCTGAGCATGCTCCCGTCCAGCCTCCGATAGGCCGATGACGGCCGCTCTGATCATCGGATTCTCCCTGCGCTTCAGCACAGCGGCCGCAGCGCGGCATGGCACTTCTCGACCACCTCCCGGATGGGCCCCAGCTCCCACTTCGCCGTGCCGACGATCTCCAGCGTGACCATCTTCAACCTCGGAACCTTCTTGAACGCCGCCATGAGGGCCGGGAGGTCCATCGCGCCGCCGCCGGGGATCTGGTTCTCCACCGGGCCGATGGGCTGCTCATGCCCCTTCGTGTCGCGGATGCGAGCGGTGAACATGTACGGCGCAAGCTTCGGGATCGACTCCTCGCCCGCTTCCCACTTCGGCGCGCGCCACAGGTGCGACGGGTCCACGTTCAGCCCGATCCACTTCGCATCGACGAGCTTCATGAACTCCAGCGACGACGGGGTGTTATGCACGACGCCCCCGACGTGCGGCTTGATGCTTACCTTCACGCCCAGCGACTTGCCATACTTCGCAAGGTCGTTGAAGGCATCCGCTGCCCGCTTCATGTCGTCGGCATTGTCCGACTTGCCGCCGGAGCCGGTCGTGAGCGCCGGCGCACCCAGCACGGCCACGGCCCGCATCAGGCTGCGGAAGTTCCCGTCGGGCGACGCGTCGTACGGGTCGTTGCCGCTCGCGCCGATGGACTCGATCACGAGGCCATGGTCCGCGATCTTCTTCTTCAGCGCGCGGTACTCCGCCTCCGACTTGTGCGGCTCGACGTGCAGCCCCATGCCGGGGATTGCGCACAGTTCGATCCCGTCGTACCCAGCCTTCTTGATCCCCGCGAGCGCCTCATCGACACTGTGCAGGCCGTAGAGGATCGTGCTGCATCCGAGTTTCATCGTTCGGCGTCCTTTCGGTGGGAGATGTCGGTATCAGGACGGGGAAATGCCGGTCCCTCTGGCAGGCACCATGAGGATACCGTGAGGCCATACGAAGCGCAATCCTCGCGGCCTGGCCGCGCGTCATGCTTACCCCGGTGTCCACAACCGATGCCGCGCCACATCCTCACTGCCCGGTCAACGGCACCGTCAAGGCACCTACCTCACGGATCCACGCTCGCGTCCATTCCACCGCCTCCAGACCAAGGTCGCAGAGGTAGCTCCCGAGGAACACGAGGCTCTCGACGCGGCCCGCGCGCAGCATATCCAGGCCAACGGCGCACTGGTGCTGCATGAGTTCGAGCGGGATCGGCCGCTTCTCGCCGTAGTCCCAGAGATACAGGCCCAGCGACCGGCGCGAGCGCGGCGTGATCTCCTCCAACCGCGCGAGGTTCTTCTCCAGGTTCACGAGATCCCGCGCATGCCACGTCCAGAGGTTCACGACGTCGATGAGTTCAAGTTGCTCGCGGATCGACATGTCGAGCTGATGCGTGTAGAGGACGACCCACAGGTCGAGCCGCCGCTCCGGCAGGACGAGCTCCCGACGGATCTCGCGCAGCCGGTCGAGCGTGAGCACCCCGGGCCCGGTGGCGCTCGCCTCGTTGAAGAAGTCATCCATGTACATGCCGGTCAGGTGCGGAAACGAGCGAGCCAGACCGCGCAACATCTCGATCTCGTGCCCTTGTGCCCAGCCGGTGATGCCGCCGGAGCCCACGATGGACCAGGCAACTTGCGAGAGCGGCCGCATCGCCCGGAGGTACGGCTCCAGCGGCGGATGCGGCTCCAGCTTCTCGTTCACCACCATGATGAGATTCGGCACGTTCATGTACATACACGACTCGATCGGCGTCATGCGGGAGAGCGGCAGGTTGTAGTGCCGATCGTCCGTGCCCGCCTCGACGCTGAACATCCAGAGCCGGTCGCGCACCGTGTTCATCCCGCATCCTCCTTCCGGCACGTGGTCATGGATGATCGGCCCCACCTATGCTCGGTGTATCATTGCGACGCACTGCGATACAGCCCGGCATGTAGCGCCCCCGAACCCGATGACGAGCCTTGGCCCCTCGAGATCACCCCTCACGATCAGCTCCCGCACGCCTCCCCGATGTCGAGATTGCTCACATAATCAAACTCGACGAGAACACCTGCGTTAACCGCGGAGCGCATCTATGACCAGACCTCACTGGTACTTCGACTTGAATGATTTCCGTACCCATCTTGACAGGAGATGAACGTATCTATAGCTTAGAAATGGCGTCAAGGG
>Ga0315279_10007360_pt1 | contig 13632 bp, 8 predicted proteins | sample YL17G06_20_MG_FD_203694 | JGI IMG/M metagenome (GOLD analysis project Ga0315279, IMG submission 203694) | Sediment microbial communities from Yellowstone Lake, YNP, Wyoming, USA - YL17G06_20 | ecosystem: Environmental > Aquatic > Freshwater > Lake > Sediment | place: USA: Wyoming | collected... | reverse complement strand
GACGGTGCAGGCGGAGCTGTCGACCCCGCCCGAAAGCGCGGAGATGGCTTTGCCGCTCCCCACGGTCTTCTTGATCTCGTCGATCTGTTTCTCGATGAATTTTTTGGTATTCATGGACGCCTCCCTCATTCACGTTTGTCAAATGATACAACAACAGGACCGAATTGAAAAGCGGCGGCAATTTTTTGGGGGGATGTCCGGGTCACCCCAAGAGATGAGGGGAAAGGGCGAAAAATCACCCGAGGAACTACCGGACCGGGTAATTGACGGGGCCTAAGGGGACTGCGAATATTGGGTCACTAACAAGGAGGGCCGCATCCAAGGCTTTTGCGAAGATTTCGGGGAGCAGGGTTAGGGTCCCTCTCCCGGCCCTCCTTTTCCTTCCTTTGTCCACGCCCACCCGGAGTCCAGCATGCAGGAAAAGAGGATGGCCGGTTTGGTCGCCGACCACCTCCGCGAGCTCAGCTTGGAGGTCTTTATTGATAACGTCCGAACGAATTGCCTTTCCAGCGATTCCGTGATAAATTTTGGGTCAGGCATGATATCCAAAATTGTGGTAACTCCGGTGCCAGCAAGGTCCTGGCTGGCGAAGGATAAAGGATTCGATTGAGCGCGGCAGATTTACTTCACCTTAAACTCGCGTTCAAGAATCTTTTTTTTACCATCCAGGGCTGCTTCAACTTTCAAGACACTATCTGACTTGGAAAGAGGGACACCTATTAAAAAGGTTCCATCATAAGGATTGACTTCAGCTTCCTCGCCGTTTATGGTAACTTTTGTTCTCTTTTCTACAACCCCGTAAACTTTAATGACCAGCGGTCCTGTTGCCAATTCGGTGTTCGTGGATGGCTCGGTAGCTAGGAGTATAAGCGGAGACCGATCGATTTCGCTTATTTCGTATGCAAGCAGCTTTTTCGCTGAATAAAAACTCTCTGGATCCGTCGTATAGTCAGTCAAACTTCTCACAAGCTTTCCGCAGATTTCCTTGCTCCGGAAATCCGCCGGATAACTTTTTGCCCCCGCGCCCAACTGTTGCTTAATCAGTTTGGATTTGCTTTCAAGCAACCAGAGATACTCGTAGTCTTCAAGACCTTCTCTTACCATCTCCCATCGAATGGAATTCATCGGACCATTCTTCCCAGGATAAATGATGTGTGAATCTCCTGGTGGAAATGTAGGGGCTGGACCGAAAGGATCATCCCAATCATAGGTCAAGCCCCAGTGGAGAAATCCCTGAGTGCCAGTTGCATAATTCATCCAATGCAAGATCCTCGTCTTGCTGAGGTGATAATCCAAGAATCGATTGGCATAATACCCGTAAGGAACGCAACAAGTATAAAACCAAAGTTCTGCGCCAGCTGTCTGAGCGCTTTTGTATTCATTAAACAAGATATTGAGATTGAGCGTGAGGGGAACCATGATGTCGAGCAAATCTCCAAATCCAGTGGCTCCGATAGCATCGATCGTCTTTATCCCTGGCATGTGCTGACGAACAAATCGGGCGGCCGTTTTCCACTGTTCAAGGTTATGAAAAGACGGCTCATCAGCAATATGAATAATAGTTTTATCAAACCATCCTTTCTTCACTAAATGGCCACGAAGATCTTCAAGCAAAGCGGCCAATCCCTGATCACTAGATAGCAAGAGCTTTTCACCGGTTTTCCTGTCGATGGCTTCAACGTTATGTAGGATTATCTCCTTTCCGGCCCTCCCTTTTTCACCATAATGAGCCACATGCCAGAGTTCGATTCTATCAACTCCACCTGATTTCAAAAAAGTCTCAACGTATCTATCGAAATTCGAATAATCGAAACTCAAATCGCGGTTCCTTTCGATATAAACTTTAACAAGTTGCCATGGGGTAAATATGACATTCTGCCGATGCTGACTGAGGTTTTGAGCATATCGTTCTAGTATTTTCCAAAATTCCTCGGAAAATTCTCTGACCTTATGTGCTTTGGCAAGATGTCCTATTTCGAACCAATTTGTTAAGTAAAGATGCCGCTCTTTAGGAAGCTCAAACGGATAAACAGTGAGTTCAGTTGGGATGGCTTCGTTCCCTGCAGAAGTTATGACAATTGCTTCGCCACGATAGACGCCTGGCGGGGTTCCGCTTGGGACATAAATGGTAATCCAGACAGGTTGGGTTTGATTAGCTTCGATGGTTAAGCTTCTTTCCTCTAGCAGTGGATCCGGAGCATCAAATGGGGCTTTGCGTAAAAGTTCGCCTTCAGGAACATACTCATGTTCGCCGCATTCGGCTTCAGATGTATTTCTCTTAACCGGAACAAATCCGATGAAATTCCATTGGATATTTTCTGAAGGAATCCTAATTCCGTTACCTTCGCTTGCTAAAGCGGTAATTCTTACAGAGACGCCTTCCAATCTTGTGCCCGACCTTATCGTAATTTGGGCAGTTTCATATTCGTTAGTTGCGCACTCGAACCTTAACACTTTCGCTGCATCTGTTTTGGACACGGTATCTTTGAATATTTTTTCTAACGGATTTACTATACTTATGTCTACATTATCCGCGCCGACGGTGGTTATTAAAATCAGCTCGGCTGCGCAACTTATAATCCACTTAGCTATTCCAGCTCTTCTGATTAACATTGTGCTGCCTCCCTGTATCTCCTAAACTTCGAACTCTGCCATTTTGGCCATTTGACCGGTAACTACCGAGCCCTAAAACCTCTTCTCATACACATTCCAACCTTCGGCCCAAATTTATCGCATTCTTGATGGGAATTCCACTCAAGGCCCAAGTTTTTTGGTGATGTTGGCAATATGCATTCCGAACTAAAAATAGAGGCAACGAGTGCCCTCACAAAAAGTGAATCATGGCCTTCTGAGATGCTCCAAGAGCTCTTCCTAAGAAAGGCTCATTCAACGTTTTCAGGATCTCTTTGGCAAGGGGAACATTCTTATTTTCCGGGTCTATCTCGATGAACTTAAGAAGATGTTCTTTGGCTTTGGACGTTTCTCCCAATCCAATATAAATAATGCCAAGTTGATAATATGCGTCTGAGTAGAAAGGGTCTAGGTTTAGCAATTTTTCAAAAATGGCTTGGGCTTCCGGACTTCTGCCAAGATTGACCAAACACACTCCATAATTATAATATGTAGAGGGATCTTTATCGCCTAAATCAACAGCTTTTCTATAAAATTCAATGGCTTTCTCAAAATCTCCCCTTTTCCCTAGAATGATTCCAGCCCTTGAGAGGGGCATTATAAAATTAGGTTTTAATTCTGCCGCTTTTTGATAAGCTTCAAGAGCCTTCTCAGTGTTTCCATTTCTCTCTAAACCCACGGCCCGATAATAATAAAAAATAGGATTCGAGGGATCTAAGGAAATGGCTTCTGCAAAGTTTGTGATAACCTCTTCATACTTTCCCGCCTCTAAAAGTTTTAGCCCTTTTCTTATCAATTCCATGGAATCCGAAGGAGTGCTTTGGGCCTGGTCGAGTTGGATTTCCAGATTCGCTGTATCATCAAGTTTGACCCGAATGGAAACTCCTAAAGGGAGATACCCCTCCTTTTCAATGAGAGCTTTATAGATGCCAGGCGTTAGGCCACTTTTATAAAAACTCCCCTTTTTATCGGAATGCAATTCATATTTCAGGGCTTCGGATACAGAAGAAACAAGCGTTATTTTGACTTCGGTGAGCGGGACTCCTGTGGTTGAATCTTTGATCATGCCTTTCACTGCGCCCGTGGTTGTTCCCCAGAGAGCGTTCAATGAAAAAGCTAAAGTCAGAAGGATGCTCAGCCTAGCGGCTTTGGTGATCGATCGAATCGGACAGCTCCTTTTTTTTCTCGCTATTTTTATCTTTCAATTTCTCCTCTAATTTCTTAGCTCGGTCATAACACACTTGTGCTTTTTCTCTTTCCCCCAAGGAGTAATAGATTGCGCCTAGAATTCTGTTGTTTTCTACAGTATCTCCATATTTTCTGAGCTCTTCGAAATATTCGGCCGCTTTTTGATATTTCTTAAGTTCCAGGCAGGAATTCCCAAGGAGGATAAGGACTGGATAATTCTTTATAATGTTTTCTTTTTCAAGGAGCCCCACAACTCTGGCATAATCTTTTTTTTGATAGTAGGCACGGGCAATCACAGGAAGAGTTGTTGAATTCCACATCTGCTCTGGAAGGTTTTTGAATTGTTCTAAAGCAGCCTCCACTTCTCCCTTATTTAGATATTCCTGACCAACCATATAGGCATAATTAAAATGAGAATCATAAGACTCGGTTCTTTCAAGCTCTAACGGCTTTTCAATTTGAAAAGACAAGACTGAAACAGTCCTGTCATAGACTTCCTCCTCTCTCGTTCTTATTCTCAGAACATAATTGCCGGGTTTTATACTTTTGAGGGGATGTTTGAAAATAAAGATTTTTCCCTGTTGCTCGATATTTTGGATGGCAAAGGAATTTTTTTCATCGTCTTTAGATACCAGAAAAATCTCTGGAGCTTCTTCTGAGAAAATGAGCCCTTCGATAGAATCTTTGTCATAATAAAGGGAACGGGGGTCAGACAAGACCTTATAATTCCCCATTCTCAAGGGGCAGAAATCCGAAGAATTTACTTCTTTAACCTTATATCCGACGAGAACAGGCAGAGTTTTGTCCGAAACCTGAGTTTGTTCTTTGTAGACAAAAAATTCTTTTGTAGTCTGATTGGAAAATGCTACGCTGATAGAGAATTCTCCAGGGATGATGGGCGCAAAATCATTGAAGGCCATTTTTCTCTCTTCCATGGCCTTTTTCTGGGCATGGTCAAGGCTTAAATTGAATTCTCTTTCTTGTTGATGAATCGTCCTTCCCTCCGAATCTTCAACCCTCAACGTGACGACAATCCTGGCCGTATCCAAGGTGTCTGTGGTCTTGGCTGTTTGAATAGCATCCGGCAGGAGAGAATAATTGAGAAATTTAAATCCTCTATCTTCACTGATAAAAAGCTGGCCCTTGCCTGCGATTTCCTTTGTTGAATAATCAACTGCGACAATTCCCTCTCCGGAAGCAAAAATTTTGAGGTAGTTTTTCTTGACTTCTCTTTCCGGCAATGTATAGATTTGAGATAAGACATGCGCGGATGCCGTGGAGGATCCAAAAAGAGCGCCCGTTCCCACTTCGGGGAGAACGGACAGGGTTGCTGCCGCAAGATCTGGGAAGCTCTCTTTGAGGATATTGTAACCTTGGACTTTTGATATGTTTTTCTCAGCATAGCTTTCTGAAAGGATATCCAGAGGAGAGTGGAGACCAGGATAATAGAGTTTATACTCTCCCATGTCATGAGGCCTATAAAAAAGCAAATACATGAAGGGGGGGAGTCCAGGACGGCCTTCGCTTTGATAAATCCACAGCTCACAATCAACCACGTCTTCATATCCCGCAAAATTATGTCGCTCCTTGGGTTTTCCCATAAGCACATAAATCTGTCCTCTGTCTGAATACACTCCTCCCAACTCACTTTCGGCATACTGGCGGCAGCTGTAATATTCTCCCACATACTCATTCTGGGGAGTCTGAGGGGTTGGATCCCGGACCTGCCAGAATAACTTCTGAAATCGCCACCGGTCTTCCTCTGTCTGCAGGCTATTAAAAACGGACAACTCAGCCCTGGTCATGATGGGCTTAACTTCATTCAGCCAGTTCTTCCAGGGATCCTGCTTCTCTTCTGAAGCGATTGAATAACTCAGGAAGGGGATAACAAGAATGAAGGCAAGAAATAGTGGTCTTTTAGTTATTTTCATCAGCAAGTGAAACTCATCGTTTTTTATATCATAGCAAAAAATGGCAGTCAATTTGTTTAGCTGCGACATTCTTGATGAACCTTAAGTTTTGTAAGAATATGCAATAAATATGGAGTTTTCTGTTATTTTATGATAACTTTAAATGCATGAAGCATGTCCTGAAGATCATATTTAAAGAGGAGCTCCAAAAAATCTTTGATCACTTTAGCTCTATTTTTGATACGAAAACTCTTTTTTATTCTTCTGAGGGAGAAATCATCAAAGTTGGTTTAAACAGGCCGAATTCTCAATATTGCCAGCTTATCCAGAATAAATTGTATGGAATTCAATCCTGCCTGACGACTGATCAGCAGAAACGAAATGAAGCCAGATCTAAAGGCAAGACTATTCGATTCTTCTGCCATGCCGGCTTAAGAGAAGCCCTAGCCCCCATCTACAGCGATGGAGATCTTTTGGGATACCTGGGATTTGGCCAATTCCGTCAGTATCCTGATATTCCTAAAAAAGTTTTGAATGACTGGGTTCAAAAATACAAAGATCCCACAGAACTTGTAAAAGCCTACGAGAAGCTTCCTCATTATTCAAAGGAAAAAGAGGAAGACATTCTGGAGTTGTTCTCCATCGTGGTCCATCATATTGTCTCCCAACACATGGTTATTGCTAAAGGTGATTTCCTTCTCCACAAAATAATTTCTTATATCCATTCCCACATCGACAGTGTTATTTCTTTGAGCGAAGTTTCTTCCTTTGTGGGGCGAAGTCAGTCAACCATCTCCCACGTGTTCAAGAAGAAATTGAACATGAGTTTTAAACAGGCCGTTATGAATATCAAATTTGATAAAGCCGAGGAGTATTTTCAGACATCACCTCACCTTAAAGTCGGTGAGGTGGCCGAGAAAATTGGCTATGACGACCCACTCTATTTCTCTCGAATCTATAAAAAATACCGAAAAATATCGCCCAGTCAATTTCATAAGAAATTTTCTTAGGATTAACCTTTTTTCCCCGCGTAAACCTGCCCCTAGAGTCATAAAGGATTTTCTCCTTGCCGGGATTAAAAGTGAAGCTCTGTTTTGACACGGGGTCAGATTCAAAATAAAATGAATATTGACATACTCCGACCCTCGATAGGTTAGCAGAAGAGGGTGTTTGGTTTAAGAATTGTATCGCCCAGACACCTCTGACACTTCCTTCTCATACCACTATCCTCTCCGGGACATACCCATTGAATCATCTTGTGACCGATAATAGCGGCCTTCAAGTGCCGGACCGGTTGAATCTGATCAGTGAGATCCTTAGGAACCGTGGTTTTGTCACGGCTGCTTTTATTGGAAGTTATGTTCTGAATCGAAAAACGGGCATGAGCCAGGGTTTTGGCCACTATGCTGATGAGTTTGACGTCCCAGAAATATTTTCGCCGGAAAATCTCGAGAAACGTGCGGAGGCGGTTCTATCCGAAGCCAGGAGCTGGTTGGAGGCCAACAAAAACAAAGAGTTTTTTGCCTGGATTCATCTCTACGATCCTCATTCTCCCTATACTCCTCCTTCTCCCCATAAGGAAAAATTCCCTGACAATCCCTATCGCGGAGAGGTTGAATACGTCGATGATCAACTGGATAAGTTCGTCTTCTTTCTCAAGGAGGAAGGCCTTTATGATAAGTGTCTCCTCATGATCACTTCTGATCACGGAGAGGGGCTGGGAGATCATGGAGAACAGGAGCACGGATTCTTCTTGTATGAATCAACAGTTCGTGTTCCCTGATTATCAGGGCGCCTTTTCAGTTCCCTGTCAAACGTGTAGACTTGATAGTTGAACATGTCGACCTCGTCCCGACGATTCTTGAATCGCTGGCCATTCCAATTCCCGGATCCTGTCAGGGAACATCTTTTCTCAGCCTCATTTTCGATCAGAAAAGAGATAAACCTAACATTGCCTACAGTGAAACCTATTACCCGCGACGCCACTTTGGCTGGTCAGATCTTAAAACCTATTATTCGGAAAATTGGAAATACATTCAGGCTCCGACAGAAGAGCTCTATGACCTCTCTCAGGACAGAAGCGAGACAAGAAATCTCGCTTCTCTCAGAAGCCAAGAAAAAGAGATGCTGAAAGGCAGAGTTCAGGAATTCATCAAAGTGATGGAATGCCTGCCTCGAATGGAAAGATATGATGCTGCCATTGAAGAAGCAGAAAAGTTTCTAAAGGCTTACCCGAGTGATTATACTCTGCTCAAGAAGTTGGCAAGCTTATATTATGCCCAGAAACGCTATGACCAAGCCCTCGATCTTTTGAAAACAGCGCTTCAGGTGGATGAGACCGACTCGGAGGTTTTGCGTCTGATCGTAGAAATCTCAATCAGCCTTAGAGAGTTTGAAAGTTCCAGGATCCGTGTTGAGCGAGCTCTTCAAATAAATCCCCGCATAAATAATGCGTACTTTCTGCTTGGTCAGATTGAGAGTGCGAGCGGAAATCCTCAGAAGGCCATCGATCTCTTCATGGAGGAGCTGGTCCGGAATCCTCAGAATTCCCAGGCTGCCTTTTATCTTGGCGAGGGATTGCGCCTCGCGGGAGATTTTTCTGCTGTCATCCTTTATTATCGAAAGACTATCGAGCTTGATCCTGAATTTAATCTACCCTACTTCATCATTGCCAAATACCTGGCGATGGACAACGTTCAAATCCCCGAGGCCATTCGCCTTTGCGAGCAAGGAATTTCAATCGAGCCAAAAAACCAGTACACACTTCTCGGTTATTCCCTCCTCCTGCAGATTTATTCTCAGCTCGGTGACAGCGAAAAAGTTGCTTTTTACATATTTCAGGCTAGAAAACTCCAGGCGCTTTTGAATTACAGAAAAGCAGACCTGAGATAAGTTCAGGATAGATTTTTGTTGATACCGTAAAAAATATCAAAAATATTGCAGAAAAGTCCATAAATTTCGCAAGTTATGATATTGATATTGTAGGAATATCCTGTTAATTATAAATAAATCCAGTGATAAGGTCATGAAAGGAGAATTTATGCAACTAAAAATTTCGTCTCTTTTAGTGAGTATTTTTCTAGTGATTGCCTTATTCTCCTTGCCACTCCATTCCCAATCCTTAATGACTGGAGCCATTGAGGGTAAGGTCACATCGGACACTGGCGAGGGGCTGCCCGGTGCAAAAGTTGTTCTCGTGTCAAGCGCTATTATCAAAGGGCAGATTGAGGCCGTTACAGACCAGAATGGCAATTACCGCTTTCAAGCTCTCCAACCTGGCACTTATTCTATCAAATCCACATTGGAAGGGTTCACCCCATCTGAACAAACGGGCATTCAAGTGCACCTGGGGAAGACCCTGAAGATGAATTTCATTCTTCAAGTGGGTAAATTGGAAGCGGAAATCGCAGTCATAGCTCGTGTGCCCCTTGTAGACCTCAAAGATTCTGCCACAGCCGTCGCTGACCTGACCTCACAACTTCTCCAGAATATCCCCAACCGCCAGGATTGGCAGAGTATTGTTAATTTCGCTCCCGGAGTGAACAACGACAGCGCCTATGGGGCTCCCATCCAAACTGGTATCAGCTACCAAATCGATGGCGTAAACGTTTCAGATCCAGGTGAAGGGCGGAAGTGGGTCAGGCTTAACTACAATGCTATTCAGGAAGTATCTGTATCAGGAGTCGGTGCGCCGGCTGAATACGGAGAATTCTCCGGAGTGATTTTCAACACGGTAACCAAATCGGGGGCCAACAAGTTTGAGGGATACGGTGAATTGCTTTTGCAGGGAAAAGGTTGGACAAGCCCGCATGAAAGGGCAAAAGAGGCAGCGTTAACCTATCAGGAAAGGTCAGAGGTTGGGGCCTCTTTCAACCTGGGCGGTCCTGTGATCAAGGACAAGCTCACCTTTTTTGTTTCAGCCGCTTATTCGAATATCAAAACCTATTATGATGTCAAAGAAGAAGAGAAGAATATCTATGTGGACAAATCCGACTGGTACGCGCCGAAACTCTTCCTGAAGTTAAGCTGGCAGGCAGCAGCCAGCACTCGTGTTCAGCTTTTTGGCCAGTATGACAACACCCGAAGCCCCGGGATGTATGGTGGGTACGGCTACATTGATGCTCAAGCAAAATATGATTCGCCCAACTTAATTCTCAATGGAGATATCCTCCATACCTTCTCCAACAAGACCTTCCTCGAAGCCAAATTCGCCTATTACAACGGAAAAGCCGAAACGAAGCCAACCAAGGGCGATGAACCTGGACATGTTGATGTCTGGAATTGGATCTACATAGGAAATTACATCTACCGTCCCCAAGAAAAGAGGGACCGTTTCCAGGGTAAAGCCAGCCTTTCTCACCATGCCGACGATTTTCTTGCCGGAAGCCACGATTTAAAAATTGGGATTGAATATCAGCGTGGTCACTATCTGTATGGAGATAACACGACAGCTTTCTATGAATATGCTCTCGGTTATGACTATCATTATACGGTTGCGGGATCCTGGGGCTATCAACATGAGGGGACTGTCAATACCACTTCTATGTTCGCTCAGGATAACTGGAGCATAGGCAACAGACTGACCATAAATCCAGGCCTGAGGTACACAATTTACCGAGGAAACGTCAAAACTTCTGATATAAAAGTCAAGCCAAAATCCAGTCTTGCGCCCAGGCTTGGTCTGACCTTTGATGTCTTGGGGAACCGTTCTCTTGCCTTAAAAGCGCATTGGGGACGCTATTATGACCAGCTTTACATCCGCGGCTTTAAGGGATTATCACAAGATAACTGGCCGAGCTGGGGCAGGTATATCATCGATCCCGCGAATTATCCCGCTGAAGGAAGCTGGGAGTATTGGTGGTATTATCCGGGAGCCGGAACAGATACATCGCTAAACCCAGATATTAGACAACCCTACATGGACCAGTGGACAGTCGGCCTTGAGTATGAGCTGATGAAAGATACTTCGGTCGGAGTGACCTATATTGACCGACACCACAAAGACCTTCAGGGGCAGATCCCCATCAATTCAGTCTGGATACCGGTTGAAATTGATAATCCATTGGGAGGAAAAATTACCGTTTATAAAGCGGGATATCCTCTAGACCAAACCAAATGGCTGATCACCAATCCGGATAAAGATAAGTATCCGGGAGTGGTGTTCATTGATCCCTACCGGAAATATCAGGGGATCGAATTTTTCCTGAACAAGCGTTTTTCCAACAACTGGATGCTGATGATCTCCTATGTCTATGGCAAAGCAACGGGGACGGTCGATAACAACTCCACTCGGCTCGCTGCTGGATCTGAAGCTAATTCCGGTTGGGCCAAGTTCTATCACAGCCCAAACACTCAGATCAATGCGGATGGCCATCTCACCTTTGACCCCACTCACATGTTGAAAATCCAGGGCAATGTTATCCTTCCCTTTGAAATCAGTCTCACGGCTAATTTTTCAGCCATCTCTGGAAACACCTGGACAACGACATACAAGCCTCCGAGAGGTATTTATATGCCGAGTTCAGCCAACCTGAATATCCGCCTTGAACCGAGGGGAAGTCAGAGGTATCCCGCCCAGTATAATCTCGACCTCCGACTGGAAAAAACTTTTCAAATTGGCAATCTCAAGCTGGGCGTCTATGGCGACATGTTTAATTCGTTCAATGGAGATGAGACACTTGACTGGCTCACCCAAGTCAACGTGCCAACTTATCAAAAGGTTACATCGATTCGTACTCCCAGAGATTTTAAACTAGGCTTGAGGTTCTGGTTCTAAACAGGGATAATTTCTTCATGCCGTTCTTTCCTTATCTCCGTAGGGCAACAAAGAGAAAAACGAATCAATCCATAAAATAAATAGGGTCTGCTGAAAAACACCATAACTTTACGTAAGTACTTGACTGTGAGCCGGACCCTGAAAACTGGACAGGCCAATAAGGTGGAAAACGGACCCGCTATATCTCAACACGGAGGTATGGCACAATGGTTTAACATGGACCGGATCGAGATCGTCGTTCCACCGTCAAATGGTGAAGCCGTTTTTCCGGGGTTCACGCGAAAAATGGCTTTTGGGCATCGAAAGAGCTAAAATGGTCACAACAGGCGGGCCCTCAATGCACCTTCAGGAAGCCCCTAAACTGTCCAAAGAATGGCGAGAGGGTCAGGGAATACGATGAGGCCGCGCCGGGCTGACGGCCCTTGATCCGGCATGAAACTGTTGAAGATCGGCATATCGGGCGTCCGCGGGATCGTCGGCGAAACCATCACGCCCGAACTTGTGATGGATTTCGCCTGCGCTTTCGGGACGTCCCTCGACGAAGGCCGGGCCCTCGTCGCCCGGGACACACGGCCGTCGGGGCCCATGCTCCATAAAGCGGTCCTCTCGGCCCTCGTGTCGACCGGCTGTGATGTCCTGGACCTGGGCGTCTGCCCGACCCCCGTGCTTCAAGCCCTCGTCCATAAGCTCAGGGCGAAGGGCGGGATCGCCATTTCCGCCGGCCACAACAACGCGGCCTGGAACGCCCTGACCTTCATCAATCGGGACGGGACCTATCTCAACGACTTCCAGGGCGAGGAGGTCCTGGACATCTACCATCTCGAACGGTTCCGCAAGGCCTCCCTGTCCCGCTTGGGGAAGGTCAAGAGCCAGGAGGATTTCCTGGGGTCCTATTTCAAGCGGCTGGCAGCTTTCCTCGACCGCCCGGTGATCGCGGCGGCCGGCTTCAAGGTCGTCATCGATCCCTGCAACGGCGCGGGCGCCGGCATCGTGGACCTCTTCTGCCGGGCCCTCGGCTGCGGGCTCGTGCCCGTGAACAACGAGCCTTCGGGTTACTTTCCGCACGACCCCGAACCCCGACCCAGGAACGCCGCGGAGGTCTCCTCCATCGTCAGGATCTCCGGGGCCGACGCCGGTTTCCTCTTGAGCAGCGACGCCAGCCGGGTCTCGGTTGTAGCCGAAGACGGGGAAACGCTGTCCGAGGAGTACACCTTCCCTATCGTCGCGAGCCGCCGCCTCGAAAAGGAACCCGGGCCGATCGTCACCAACCTGTCGACGTCCCGGATGATCGAGGACGTCGCGGCAAAGTACGCCTGCCCGGTGATCAAGGTCAAGGTCGGCCAGTCGCACGTCATCCAGGCCCTCCTCTCCGAGGAGGGTTCCATCGCGGGGGAAGGCAGCGGCGGTGTCGCCGTCAGGAGCTTCCAGCCGGCTTTCGACGGGTTCCTGGCCATGGGGCTGGTCCTGGAGGCCATGGCGGCCGGGAGGAAAAAGCTCTCCGGGCTTGTCCAGGAGCTTCCCAAATACCACATCGTCAAGGAGAAGACCTATTGTCCCCCGTCCCGGGTTCATTCGGTCATGGACGGAGTGGAGAAGCTTTTCGAAAAGGACGGGCCCAGCCTCATCGACGGCATCAAGGTTGAAGGGCCGGACGGCTGGGTTCATGTCCGGGCCTCGGGAACGGAGCCGATGATCCGGGTGGTCACCGAGAACCGGTCGAAGGAAAAAGCCCAGGAGGACCTGGACAGGCTCACGGCCTTCATCGCCCAGCTCGTCTGAAACGCGCCATGAACAAGAGGTTATCGCTCAAAATCAGCATCTCGGGGGTCAGGGGCGTCGTGGGAGACAGCCTGACCCCCCAGCTGGCCGCCCGGTTCGCCGCGGCCTTCGGCACGTACGTAGGAAGGGGGAAGGTCGTGGTCGGCCGTGACGCCAGGCCTTCGGGGGAAATGCTCATGGACGCCGTGTTCTCCGGGCTCCTGGCGGCAGGCTGCCAGCCTGTGGCGATCGGCATCTGCCCCATCCCTTCGGCCCTGGTTTTCACCAAGGAGAGTCGGGCCCTGGGCGGCATCGTCGTCACGGCCAGCCACAACCCGAAAGAGTGGAACGGGCTTAAATTTCTCAGCC
>Ga0315279_10007359_pt1 | contig 13633 bp, 11 predicted proteins | sample YL17G06_20_MG_FD_203694 | JGI IMG/M metagenome (GOLD analysis project Ga0315279, IMG submission 203694) | Sediment microbial communities from Yellowstone Lake, YNP, Wyoming, USA - YL17G06_20 | ecosystem: Environmental > Aquatic > Freshwater > Lake > Sediment | place: USA: Wyoming | collected... | reverse complement strand
TCATGGCCGCTTACTGCCAGCAGAACGACGGGTACTTCCCATTGATCGGCTACAAGACGACCATCCCGCCCAGCGGCGAGGACTGGCTCTATGTGAAGGACAAAACGCCGAAGGCCGTCCTGGAAAGCAAGCCTGGCGGCGACATGGAGCGCGGGGCCCTGATGAAATGCAAACTGGTCGGCAAACTCGACATCTTCTACTGTCCGACCGACGTGGACCAGGGCCTGGTCCGCGGCCCGGTCAGCAGCCAGTATCCGTCCGGTTCCAAGGCGGGAAGCTGCTTGCGATACACGATCATCGGCTCCAACATCACCCGGCCGGCCACCAGTTACGTCATCAACGGGAGCATCACGTACGGCGACACGGATCCCCTTGGCACAGGAGGCAAAAACCGCCGCGTGCGGCGGTTCTCGGAATTCAGCCCGTCGGCTTTCCTGTTCATCGAGGAATCCAACGGCAACACCAACGCCGATGAACAGGCATCCAACTGCAACACCGCCTTGATGAACCCCAATGACACCGGCCGGAAACTGACCTCCCGCCATCGGTGGGGCGGTTACGTCGCGTGCATGGACGGCCGCGTCGAATGGATCCACTCCGGCAACACCAAGGACCCCAACTTTCGCGCCACCGACAACAGCGACTTCGAGTACACGCGCAAGTGGGCCTCGGGCGTCAGCAACTGGTACGAGAAATCCAGCAGCACCGTGGCCGGCTATCCCATGCAAGTCAAGCGCTGGAATCCCTGATGGTCGCCCAGCCTGATGGCGACCACGGGGCGGCTTCTTCCCGCGGTGTTTGCTCGCGGCTCCTCGCGGCGGCGTCCTTTTCGATGGACGTGCCTGGCGGCCGCGGCTACACTTCTGGTCGATGGCCAGACGACGCAACATCTCTGCGAAACCGGAAGCCGCGGCGGCCCCCGGCGTGACGGTTCTCCTGTGCACCGGCGATGCGGCGCTGCGCGAGGCCTGGTCCAAGGTCCAGGCGCCTGGCCCGTTCCGCCTCCTGGGCGAGCCCTGCCTTCGCCCGGAACACCTGACAGGGGGCGCTCACCTGGTGCTCGTCGATGCCGCGGCGGCCGCCGAAGCCCAGGGGCCCCTGGCCGAGGCCCTCGACGCCGCCCCCGAGCGGTGCATCTGGACGGGAACCGCCGAGGCGATCCAGCGCCTCGGCCCGATGCGGATCGCACGGGCTTACGACCTCCTTCTGACGCCGACGACGCCGGCGATCCTTTCCCAGCGGATGGCCGCCTGGGAGCACAGCATCTGCCGCACGGCGGCCCTCGAAGAGATGGGTCGCCGCGTTGAAGACCTGGCCCGGCGCAACGAACAGTCGGCGGCCCGGACCGCCGAGGTGGAAACCCTCGCCCAGGCGGCCCGCGAGCACAGCGAGCGGCTCGAGCGCGTGCTCCAGCGGATCCGCCAGGCGGCGCGCCTGGCGCGCGAAGTCAACTCGCTCGACTTCGACCGGATCGTGCGCGTCTGCATCGAGCGCCTGCCGGCCCTGGTCGAGGCCGACCGCGCGAGCCTGTATCTCTACGATGCCGCCGCCGACCGCCTCATCCTTCAGGCCCACACGCACGGCTGCCCGATCGCCGAACGCGTGGACCTCCAGGAGAACCCCCAGAGCCCGATGGCCATGGCGGTGCGGCGCGGCGAGGCCCTGCTCATCGGCGAATTCGGCGAGTTTGAGCGGTCGGCCGACGTCGCCCTCGTGCGCGAGTTCGGCGAGCAGTACGCCACCCGGTCCTGCATTATCGTGCCCCTCAAGGGCGGCGGCCGCGTCCGCGCCATCTTGAACCTGGCGGACAAGCACGGCGGCGGACGCTTCGACGAAATGACCGACCTGGCCGTCGTCGAGCAGATCGCCGAACTCATCGGCGCCAGCATCTACAACGTCGAACTCTACCGGGAGATGGAGCGCCAGGCGAAGACCGACCCCCTGACGGCCCTGGCCAACCGCCGCGCCATCGAGGAGGCCCTGGCCCACGAGGCGGACCGCAGCCGACGCTACGGCTCGCACCTGACCGTCCTGGTGATCGACGTCGACCACCTCAAGATCATCAACGACCGGCACGGGCACGAGACGGGCGACGAAGTCCTCAGGAACCTCGCCGCCACGATTGCCGAGACGGCCCGCAGCGTCGACGTCCCGGGCCGATGGACGGGCGGCGATGAGTTCGTCGTGGTCCTGCCCGACACGTCGGCCACCCAGGCGCGGCGGCTGGCCCAGCGGATCCTGGACCGCGCACAGCAGCGGCCGGTGGTGCGCGGCCGGGAACGATTGGTCGGCAGCCTCTCGGTCGGCGTGGCCGAGTACCGGCGGGACGAGTCGATCGAGTCCCTCCTTCACCGCGCGGACCAGGCCATGTACGCCGCCAAGCAGGGCGGACGCAGCCGCATCGCCGTCGACGGCGAACCGCCCCCCGATGCGCCCAGCGGCGCCCAGGACCCGCCGGGTTGACCCGTTGCCGTTCCATTTGAACGCAGAGGCCGCAGAGAACGCAGAGAAAACCTACATTTCTTTTTATAAAGACTGATTTCTTTTTATAAAGACTGATTTTTTTTCTCCGCGTTCTCTGCGCTCTCTGCGTTGAATCGAGCGGCCTGGGATAGGGCGAGGGCTCGGGCCGGTTCAGCAAAGCGTTTGCTGCACGCCGGCCATGGCGCGGGCGTACGCCCGCGCTACAGGCAGTTGTGCGCCATTCTACTCACAAAAGAGCGGGCCGAGAATCCTGTGCGACTCGCCGGCCGCACGGTCGGGCGCATCGGCGTAGGTGTACAGTTCCACGGCGGCGGCGCCCGCGTAGCCGATGTCGTCCAGGGCGCGGACGATGGCCGCAAAATCGATCTCCCCCAGGCCGGGGATGAGGTGATAGTGGCGGCGGTCCTTGATGTCCTCCAGATGCAGGTGCCGGATGCGGCGGCCCAGGATGCGCACCGATTCGGCCGGGTCGTCCCCGGCGCACCAGGCGTGGCCCACGTCGAGGTTGGCGCCGAACCGCGGGTGGTCCACCTCGTCGATCAACCCTTTCAGTTGAGCGGTGGTCTCGATGAACTGGCCTGGCTCGGGCTCGAAGGCCACGTCCACGCCCGCCAGGTCGGCCATGTGAATGACTTCCTCCAGGCCGTCGAGCAGGCGCTGGCGCAGGGCCTCGGGCGGGTCAATCGGCAAGCCCAGGGCCGTCAGGTCGGCCGGCCGGCCGCCCGTGATGGTCACCACAGGCGAGTCCAGGCGGTTCGCCAGCGTCACACAAGAGCGGATGATGCGCAGCCGGTCCTGCCGGTGGACCTCGTTGGGCGAGATGAGGCTGGGCTCAAACGTGAGCGACTGCGGCAGGGGCCGGAAGTACCCCATGGCGGTGTTCCCGTTGACGGCCGCGCACCGCAGGCCCAGGCCGTCCAGCCGCTCCTTGAGGCGCTTCGCCTGGTGCTCCGAGTACTCGGGCGGCCAGGCGTGCGGCGCATCGGCCAGGACCTCGACGGCCTTGTATCCCGCGGCCGCGATGCGGTCAATGGCCTCGGTCAGCGTGAACTTGGTGTACGCGTTGGTGCTGAAAGCCAAAGTGGTCATTGGCCCTATCTCCACTTATTGCATTCCTGAAATCTGCACTCCAGCACCGAGGACGCGCCGTTGAAGTGCCTGAGTGCCTGAGTGCCTGAGTAACAGTTCGCCAGGGGCTTGGCCGTATCCGATGCCGTTCAATCTGACATCTGAGATCCGAGATTTCAAATCCGCGCGGCCTCGCGATAAAACGCCGCAAGGTCCTCGGCCGGGTAGAAACAGAACGGGTACTCCCGGTCCCGGAGGACGGCATTGTAACGCAACTGGCGGCCGATGCGTTCCCAATCCGCGCGCGCGGCCGCAGGGCCGGCGGGGTCCAGGGCCGCCAGGGCCGCGTTGACATCGTGGATGCGCAGGAACGCCCGGTTCCGCTCGGGCCGCGTGGCCGCGCGGTTCTCGATCAGGCGGCGCTTCTCGGCCGCGAGCGCCTGGAACTCCGGCCGCACGCGGGCGGCCTGCGGCACGAGCCGGTCGGGGTTGAACTGCCAGTCGCGGACGCGCCTTCTCGCCCGCTCCAGGCCGCGCGGCGTGGCCGGGCTTGCCACGGCGTCGCCCTGGCGAGCCGGGTACGCCTCCAGCGGCAGGCGCACCGTGCAGGAGGCCAGGATGAGTTCCGGCGGCCGGACGCCCCAGAGGCGCTCGAACAGGGCGTCGGTGATCTTATCGTAGAGCGCCCCGCCGAGGCCGTGGATAAACACGTCGCCGAGCGCCAGGCGCACAAAGAGCGTCATCGAGAGGGCCCGGGGGCGGACCTTCCAACCGGCCTGGCGCAGTGCGGCGAGTTGGGCGACGGACGAAGATGCCCCGCCGCTCCCGCGGCGGGCTCGGACGGCCCCGTCTTCGAGTACACCGATTCTCTCATGGTCGGCGAAGAGGGCGATGGCCCCGCCCTGCCCCGGCTCGACCCACAGCCGCCGGCGTTTTTCGCCCGCCCGCCAGAGCCAGAGCGGCAGTTCCACGCGCCGACCGTCGCGGGCCAGGTCCGGCACCGGCTGGGCGGCGCTGCGCTCGCGGTAGACGCGACGGTATTCGGCCAGCGCCCCGTTGTAGGCGGCGAAGACGGCCTCGTGCTCCGCCAGCATCCACGCGACGAAAAAGTGAAACGCCTCCGAATCGGCCATCCGCGAGACGGGCAGTTCCAGGTTCCGCAGGCCCACCTCCTCCTCCAGGCGCCGGCGGGCCGCGGACAACGCTTCGCCGAGGCCGCCCGCCGCCGGCACCGCAGCCGCCAGTTGTGCCGCAAACCGGCGGAGCGGTTCGGCCAGGGCCGGCGGGGCAACCCCGACAATCTTGCCGAATGCGCCCGCATCGACCTCCGCCGCCGGCTGCTCCTCCAGGGCCAGGCCGCCCGCCGGCGGGGCAAGAGCCACTTCGGCTGCGTGCACGTCGCCCGCGCGCACCGGAAACCGCAGGGCCTGCCCGCGGGCCTCATCGTTGTCAACAATGAGGTTCAGGCCGACGCCGACGACGGCGCGGGCGAGACTGCCCGCCAGGAAATTCTTGATCCACACGCCCGGGTGAAACGGCGGCGGCTGGTGGCCGGTGACGATGACCGGCCCAGGCTCGGGCCGCCCGCGGTCAATCTTGAAACCCCACCGCTCGGCGTACTGGCGGGCGAGCGCCATCGCCTCGGCCCGTGCGGCCGCGCGGAATTCCTGCACGGGCCGGCCCGCGAGGGCAAACGAGTACGACCCAAGGAGCCGCCGGTTCCGCTCCACCAGGGCCGCCAAGTCCCCCGCGGGCGGCCAGATGAAGGCCTCGCGGTCCCCGCGCGGCACGCGGAAATACTCGCGGACGATGGGGCTCACGGGCGGGCCTCCGGCGGGCGCTGCTTCGGCTCCGTCACGCGGCAGGCCAGGCCCGTGGGCGGGCGGCCTGCTTCCCAGGCGGCGAGTTCGCGGTCGAGAACGTCAAGGTAATGGCGCAGCCGAACCCGCGGGTCGTCCAGGCCGCCGCGAAATGTCCGCGATGGATCGACATACACCAACTTGATCGGCACCTCGCGCACCCGCAGGCCCGCCCTTGCCGCCTGCACCCAGAACTGAAGCGGCATGGCGTAGCCCCGCTCCGTCAGGTTCAACTTCGCCAGGGCCGCCACGCGGTAGGCCTTGAAGCCGCAGAAGGCATCCGTCAGCCGGTACGGCGTCGCGCGGGCCAGAACCTGCGTGAGAAGAACGTTGATGCTGCGGCGCTCCTCGGGCACCGGCGTCTGGCGCAGGCTCTCCGGCAGGTAACGCGAGCCGGAGAGCACGTCGGCATCGCCCCGTGCGGCCTCGGCCAGAAAAAAGCCCACGGCCGCGGGGTCGTGCTGCTCGTCGGCATCGAGCGTAATGACCCAGTCGAACCGCCGGTGCAGGGCGATGCAGAAGGCGTCGATGAGGCTCTGGCCGTAACCCTCGTTCGTATCGTGGTGGTGGACCTCGACAAAGGGGTGGGCATCGAGGATCTCGGCGCTACGGTCCGTGGAGCCGTCGTCAACGGCGAGGATTTCCGGCGAGTAGCGGACCATCTCGGCCAGGACCCCCTCCAGGTGCTTTTCCTCGTTATAGACCGGGATGGCGATGAGGGTGCGCATAGACTCTCCGCATGCCGTAAACGCCATCCTAAGGGGGCGCGGGCGGATGCGTCAAGCGGGCTGAGCCACGAACGTGGCGAAAGGCCGCTGCCCTGCACCGGACACCCGCGGGTAACTCATAAACTATGCGCCCCGTTGCTTAACTACCTCGGCCACCGACGAGAAGACAAGGGCGCTCGGGAAGAATGCAGTTGCCAAATCAACTACGTCAGGGTCGGCTGACACGATCCCTTGTGCGCCAACCAAGTGCAGCACGTAATGCCTGTCCAAGCATAAGTTGAACAGCGTACTGTCCTTGGCACCACAATGGGCTTGGCCGGAGTCGGCGGCCAACACGAAGCACTGGCAGTTCCTCACCCACACTCCCATGAACGCCACAGATCGCTCCGTGGCAAGTCCTTTGGCGTAGCCTGCCGCTTCCCATTCGTGCTCGGCAATTGAACGCGTAGCGTCCTTGATTTTCCCAATTGCCTCGGCCTTACTCGAACTACTGCGCAGAAGAGCACCGTACTCACAGGCTGCTTGGCGGGCCGTGGAACGCGCCCAAACATCACGCACCTTGTTCCGCATATAACTGACTGATTTGTCAACATCCGTCCTATAGTCTTCGGGGGAGATCACGGTCCACGGCTCCGGCCAAGTGTCGACGCCGCGTCGAAGCGCCGCATGCAACTTCTCTGTGACCTTGTGGTCGATAACGTCCTCAACAGGCAGGCCGCATGCCAACTCCTCTCTTATCATCGCTTCTGGTGAACAGCATGCTTCTGGTTTCGTTTCCCTTAGTTTTTCGTAGAAACTCCTCCATCGGGGCGTTGGCTTTTCCTGTGTCGCAACCTCGTAGAAGAAGACCGCCGGGAGGAGCAGTTGGTGTTCTCTCGAAGCCTCCACCAGTGTGTCGGCTCTCGCACCTTGGACCGCGTTCTTGTCGAGAATTAAAGATGCCATACGCCAGATCCCTGCCGGAGCCAGCGCGGGTCACTGGCTGCCCGGCGGCGACGCACGCGTAATGTTAACCATAACAACCCCGTGTGCCAAGACCCGCGTCTCGAACTTCCCGTCGAACGTGCCGAGGTCCTTCTGGCGCCAGAGGTCGCGGACACGCTGCGGTCCCTTGAGGCCGAGGTCCGGCCAGCGGACCGTTACGGTGCGCGGCTCGGCGGCGTGGAGGTTAAAGAGGCCCACGGCCTTCGACCCGTCCTCCATGTCCTTGGCCCAGACCTGCGTGTCGGCGTCGGAGGCCACGCGGGCGGCCTGGCGGCCGAGCGGGTCCTGGTCCACTTCCAGCACTTCATCATTTGTAAGAAGGTTCAGCGTGAACTCATCCAGGTTCTGGAGGTCGCAGCCCAAAAGGAGCGGCGCGGCCAGCAGGCACCACAGGCTGATGTGCGTGTACTGCTCGTTGGGCGTCAGGTTCGACGGCCGAAGCGCCGGCCCCCACCCCACGCGGCCCACGACGAGCATGTCGGGGTCGTTCCAGTGGCCCGGCCCGGAGAAGGGCCGCCAGCGGTCCTGCGAGAAGCCGATGCCCGAGATGCTCTCCCATGTATCGGTGATGTCGCCGGTGGTCCGCCACGCGTTGGCCAGGCGGGCCCACTCGGCGGCGAGTTGGAACGGGGCGGAGTTCGAGAGGCTGAAGACGATGTCGCGGCCGCTGTCGCGCAGGGCCTCGGCCATCTCGCGGGCGTGCTCCGGGTCGTTCGGCTTCCAGTCGTACTTGAGGTAATCGATGCCCCACGCGGCCCACTGGCGGGCATCGGCCGCCGCGAACGAGACCCCGCCGAACGCGTGGCCCTTCTCGGCGATGCGGCCGTCGTCGCCGTCGGCCGAGCCGCCCGCGAAACCCGCGTACGAGGTCTTCCACGGCGTCGAGTAGATGCCCAGTTTCAGGCCCAGCCCGTGGACGTGGCCGGCCAGGGCCTGCATGTCCGGAAAGCGGCCCTTGGGCTGGAGGGCGTACTCGGGCGGCCGGCGCTCGCCCTGCCAGCAATCATCTATATTGATATACGTCCACCCGTGATGGACGAGGCCCGAGGACGCCATGCCGTCGGCGGCGGCGCGAATCTTCTCATCGTCGATGGCCTCCGCCCAGCAGTTCCACGAGTTCCAGCCCATGGGCGGCGTCAGGGCGATCCGGTCGCCCACGATGATCCTGAGGGCTCGCTCGCAAGCGCCGCGCGCGTTTCTCGCCACCAGCGCGACCGCATGCTCGCCCTCGCTTGCCAGCACGCCGGTGATGCGGCCGGTGCTGGAGTCCAGGGCAAGGCCCTGCGGCAGGTTCTTCGCGCTAAAAACCATCGGCCGCACGCCCGTGGCGGCAATCGTAAAGAGGAACGGCCGGCCGGGGCGCACGCCGAAGACGCGCGGACCATTGATGCGCGGCGCGGGCGGCGCGGGCGGCGTCAGGATGCCGTACTGCTCAGGCGCCGCGGCGAAGGCCGTCGCAGCCGCCAGAAACACCGCGACCCCGATCAGCGTTTCGATGGGTGTCGGCACAATTCCCATGCCAGTCATGTTACCAGCCGGCCGCCCCGCTTTCTACCCGCACGCGAGCACCCCCACAACGAGAATCACGAGGACGATGATGGGGAACACCACCGCGTCGAAGACCGCCAGCCACAGGCCGGTCAACTGGCCGGCGGCGCGGCGGATCTGCACAATAGCCGCGATGCCGCAAATGGTGGTCCACAGCATTCCGGCCAACGGGATGAGACCGGCACAAACCGCAAGCCACGACATCTGCGATATGTGCGGCAAAGGCCCCCCTGCCATGTCTGCCCCTGGCCCCACGCGCAGAACGTGGCAGCCGAAGTAGGCCAGCGGCACCAGGAGAACGCAGAACCCCATCATCGGCAGGAACCCCAGGAGGCCCAGGAGTGCCGTGCGGCAGAACTTCGGCTTGGGCGGCCCTACGGGCAAAGGCGCGGCCTGCGCGGCCGGCAACGAAGCCGCCGCTGCCGGCGCCGGCGCGCGAGGCGCCGCCGCCGCGGCGCCTCCCTCGCCCGACGGGCCGAACGCCTCGGGCGGTTCCAGTTGCGCCAGGACCGCCTGGACGTCCTCAGGCGCGGGCGTGCGGCCGGCAGCGCGGGCGGACAGCATGTCGTAGATCTGCGCCCGCAGGTCGTCGCGGATGCCCGCGGCCTCGTCGCTCGGAACGCCGGCGGCCATCTGGGCCGCGCGGACGGCATCCAGGTACACGTCCACATGAATGCGAACGTCGGGAGGCAGGTCCATCCGTGCATCGGTCATGGTCGGTCTCCAAACACCAGGGCGCTCACCGCGGCATCCAGTTCTTTCCAGTAGGACCGCATTTCGGCCAGGCGCCGGCGGCCCTCGGCCGTCAGGCGATAGTAGCGGCGGGGTGGGCCTTCCGGCGACGCCGCCACGCGCACCGCCAGCAGGCCCTCGTTCGCCAGCCGCGCCAGGAGCGGGTACACCGTGCTCTCGGTGATGGCCAGCGGGTCGGCCTCGGCCAGGCGGCGGAGGATCTCGTAGCCGTACGCCTCGCCGCCGCGCAGGGCGGCCAGAACGCACAGTTCGACGAGCCCCTTTCGAACCTGGCTGACCCAGCCCGCCATCGCCTCGCCTCCGCGGCTACCACCGATTGTGCTATAGTGTAATGCGTAGTAGCGGGCTGTCAAGAGAAATCTTCCGTTTATTTCTGGGATTCTCCCGGCGCCGCAGCCGCCCGCGGCCCGGGGCAGCGGCCGGCCGTCCGCGGCCGGAGCGCCGCCGCGGCGCGGAGCGGTTACCGCAACGTCTGGCGGGCCCGGTCCACGTTGTCCACGCCCAGGACCAGGACGGCCTTGCCCGCTCCGCCGCCGGCGCTGTAGATGTAATTGATGTTGACGCCGGCCTCGCCCAGGCGCACGGCCACGTCTTCCAGGGCGCCGGGCTTGTCGGGCACTTCAACCATGACCACGTCCTGGGTGACGAACGACATGCCCGCCTCGCGGAGGGCCCGCTTGGCGGCGGCCGGGTCGCTCACGCACAGGCGGACCGTTGAGATGTCGGCGGCATCGGAAATGGAAATCCCGCGTATGTTAACGGCCGTCTGGGCCAGCACGCGGCACAGGCGTCCCAACTGGCCCGGCACGTTTTCCAGGGCAACGCTCAACTGCGTGGTTTTCTCCATCGCGGCCTCCTCTCTGTTTGAGTTTCCGGGCCGATTGTACCGCACGGCGGGCGAAGTTTCCCGCCGACATCGCCGCCGCGGACGCTATTTCGTATACAACTGCTCCTTCGTCGTCGGCTCCCGCGGCGGATACGGCCGCTCGCCCGCCAGACCGTACGTCTCGATCGTGCGCCGGATGCTCTGGTACTGGACCTGCCACGCCTGCGGGCTGTACCCGCCGCCCGTGACCATCACGACCGGAACCTTCCGCCCGGCACAGGAGTCGATGACGTACGCATCCCGCCGCACGATGCCCCGCGGCGTCAGCGCCAGCCCCGCCAGCGGGTCGCCCGCCAGCACGTCGCACCCCGCCTGGAGGAACACGATGTCCGGCCGCGCACGGTCCAGCAGCGTCGGCAGATGCCGGGCCAACAGCGCCAGGTACGCCCCGTCGCCGGTGCCGGCGTCGAGTTCCACGTCCAGATCGCACTTCTCCTTCGGGACCGGAAAGATGCCGGCCTGATGCATGTCGAAGATGAAAACCGACCGGTCCCCCGCCAAGCACACGGCCGTGCCGTTGCCCTGGTGCACGTCCAGGTCGACAACAAGGACCCGTCGCACAAGCCGCTCGGCCTGGAGCGTGCGGATCGCGATCGGCATGTCGGCGTAAACGCAGAAGCCCTCGCCCTTGTCGGGCTTGGCGTGGTGATACCCGCCGCCGATGTTGATCGCGATGCCGTACTGCAGGGCCAGCCGCGCAGCCAGGATCGTGCCGCCCGTCGCGTAGCGGAACGGCTGGAGCACAGTCGCATCGAGCAGGGGCGCGGGCATCGCGCCGACGATCGGCGCCTCCAGGTACCGCGCGACGCGCGCCGGATCGCGCAGGCTCGCGAGATACTGCGGCGTGTGGATGCGCAGGAGGTCCGCGCGGCTGACGGGCTCCGGCACGAACACGTCCTCCGGCCGGAGGAACCCGTCGGTGCTGAGCGCCAGGTAGATCTTCGCGTACTTGCGGATGTCGAAGTTGTGGAGCCGCTCCGCCCCGCCCAGGTCGATCTGGTACTTCTGAGAGTACACGACGGCAACGCGGCGGTTCATCGCGCGCCCCTCTCGCGGTTCCTTCGTCGCACGGAACGACGCGGGCGGAATGCAGCAGAGCGAAACGTACGCCGACGCCGAGGCAACAAGCACAACCACCACCGCCAGCCGCCATCGGCGACACCGCTTGGGAGCACCGTTGTTCGGCCCGGGTTCGTGAATCACGCCACCAGTGTGGCAACCGCCGCAGGCGTTGGCAAGGGGTTTCTACGGGTCAGTGTACTGATGGCGGAAGGGGTCAGGAGCCTTATTGATCTTTGCATCGCCAATGTAACGGTGCCACGGGCCGGGAAGGCCAGTTTCCGCGCTGAAAACGCCCCGAGGCGTTACTTTGACCATGCAAAGGTCAATAAAGACGTAGGCCTCCTGACCCCCTTGCCTCTGCTACGGGAGCGGCACTCCGCAGCGCAATTGTTTTGAACGCGCCCCGCGGGACGGCTAAAATCCCTCGCCTCACGTTCGCGTGGCAAACAAGAGAGGTCGAGCGATGAAAATCCTGGTCATCGGCGGCGGGGGACGCGAACACGCCCTCGCCTGGAAACTGGCCCAGTCCGAGCACTGCACGAAACTCTACGCGGCGCCGGGCAACCCGGGCATCGCCCGGGTGGGCCAGTGCGTGCCCATCGGCGCCGAGGACATCGACGGGCTGCTGAAGTTCGCCCGCCAGGAGAAGATCGACCTGGCGGTGGTCGGGCCCGAGCGGCCGCTCATCGCGGGCATCGTCGATCGCTTCCGGAAGGCGGGCCTCAGGATCTTCGGGCCCTCCAAGGATGCCGCACAGGTCGAGGGTTCCAAGGCCTGGGCCAAGGCCGTCATGATACACTTCGCCGTGCCGACGGCCGAGTACCGCACGTTCGCGCGGATGGCCGAGGCCCTGCGGTACGTCGACAACCACGAGGAGCCGCTCGTGGTGAAGGCCTCCGGCGAGGCCGCCGGCAAGGGCGTCTTCGTCTGCAAGGACCAGGCCGAGGCCCGCAAGGCGATTGAGATCATCATGCGCGACCGGGCCTTCGGCCCATCGGGCGACACCGTGATCATCGAGGAGCGGCTGGTGGGCGAAGAGGCCTCCATCCTGGCCCTGGTGGACGAATCCAGCATCTACAGCCTCGAGTCCGCCCAGGACCACAAGGCCGCCTTCGACAACGACCAGGGCCCCAACACCGGCGGCATGGGCGCCTACAGCCCCGCCCCCGTGGTCACCGAGCGCCTCCAGACCCAGGTGGACCGCGAAATCCTCGTCCCCATGGTCCACGGGATGAAGACCGAGGGCGCCCTGTACAACGGCATCCTGTACGCGGGCATCATGGCGACCGCGGGTGGCCCGAAAGTGCTGGAGTTCAACGCCCGCTTCGGAGACCCCGAGGCCCAGCCGCTGCTCATGCGGCTGCGCAGCGACCTCGTGGAAGCCATCGAGGCGGTCCTCGACAACCGCCTCGACCAGGTGACGCTGGACTGGGACGAGCGCCCCGCCGTCTGCGTGGTCATGGCCTCAGGGGGGTACCCCGACAAGTACGAGAAGGGCAAGGAGATCACCGGCCTGGACAAGGCCGACGCCTTGGAAGACGTGGTCGTCTTCCACGCGGGCACGCGGGCCGAGGGCGGCAAGATTTACACCGACGGCGGGCGGGTCCTGGGCGTCACGGCCATCGGCAAGGACATCATCGAGGCCCGCGACCGGGCGTACGCGGCCGTCCACGCCATCCACTTCCACCACGCCCACTGGCGGACCGACATCGGCGCCAAGGCCATCCGCCGCATGGCGTAAGGCAGGACCGCGCTGCGGGTCGCCCAGGCGACCGGCACGCGGACAAGAAAGAAGCGGGGTCACCCCTTGTGGAGGACCCCGCCTCCGTTGCGCGGCCGGGAAACCCCTCACCCGTACCGCGTTTTCTGACACCGAAGCAGCCCGCCATCCTGCCTGCCCGCCGGCCGGCAGGCGGGCTGGGCGGGTCCCGCCATAAGGCTGGGCGGGTTCCTTGCGAGGTTCACATGGGCACGCAGGGGGATGCCGCTTCGCCGCCGGCGCGCGGGGGCTTGCGGCACGTAGGGGACCCCGGGGGAAAACCCCAGGGGTAGGTGCTCTATAAGTATCGACAGAGGGCGGCGGAAGGCTTTAGGAGTTCGGGCGGCAAAACGGGGCGGGGTGTGCCAGAAGTTCCTGGCACGCAGGAAACGTTGTCATTCCGAGCGAGCGAAGCGAGTCGAGGAATCTCGCTGTGGCTGTTGCCGTGTTGCCGCTGGCACGGCGAGACCCCTCGACTTCGCTCGGGGTGACATCAAGAGAA
>Ga0315279_10007356_pt1 | contig 13637 bp, 14 predicted proteins | sample YL17G06_20_MG_FD_203694 | JGI IMG/M metagenome (GOLD analysis project Ga0315279, IMG submission 203694) | Sediment microbial communities from Yellowstone Lake, YNP, Wyoming, USA - YL17G06_20 | ecosystem: Environmental > Aquatic > Freshwater > Lake > Sediment | place: USA: Wyoming | collected... | reverse complement strand
CTTCATGCCCGATGTCTCCATGATCGTCGGAGGGATCTGCGTACTTACGTGTGCTAACAGCATGACTAGCGCCTATCCCTGAAGGATGTGGGGTTGCTCGATTTCTCTCTCAATCGTCTCTTTCCCGTTTTTAAGCGAACGCCCAGAGTCTCCGCGGAATCGAGCGAGGTGATCCAATGATGAAAGAATTGGACGGTGGCGAATGGGGAATAGTCTCTGTCAGGAAAAGTGGAAACAGCAGTGCTCTCACGATTCCGTCCAAACTACGAAAACTGCTGCAATTAAGAACGCGCGACAGGTTCGTCGTTTACTGCGCAAGACACGGCGACGCAGCGCTCATCGTTTACAGGAAGACTGTCAACGATTCTGTGTTGAAAGTTCTAAGAGCTGTGGTGAAGAAGTGATAGCGACGACCGCGTATGCCATTATGACGTTTCTCCTAGCGTATGCCACGTTCTTGATAGGAATTCTTCTGCTTTCAATTCCGGTGCCATCCCTTTGGATGCGGCAAGCAGGGTTTGAACTCGTCGCAGACTCCTACGCCGCGGTCTTCCTTTTCACAATCATAGTCGCACTCTACACCGCAACATTCAGTGTCCTCTCTTTCTCAACCTCGATGAATTCGGCCGCTTGGCTTCAGTTAGAGAAAATTGAAGTTGTCGCAGCTCAAACTGAAATTAGTGTTCCAAAGAACATTTTGGAAACGATTGCAGGACTAGCTCCAATCAATCTCGAGCCGCTCGTATCGACTATCGAATCAATGTACGACATCGCAACCGGCCCAATGAGTCAAATGTTGATGAGTTATGCGCTCACACTCGTTGCCCTTGAATACTTGAACACTTTCGTGAACACGTACTTGTGGCAATTGGTTTTTTTGGGTTGTGTCTTTTGGGCGATTCCAGGAAAGATTGGAAGGATAGCTGCCGGCTGGATGATTGCGTTCCCTCTCGTTTTCTATTTCGGCTTGCCTCAACTCCGCGATTTTCTCGGTTGGTTCACAGGCTACCGAGACCTAGTCCTTGCTGTCAATGCCGCCGGATTTAGCAACTTTCTCAAGATTTCCACATCGGCAGATATCCGCGTCTTCGCTGCAAGTGTCGCTGAACATCTTCTAAAGGTTGGAAGTGACTTTGCCGGCCAAATCATTCTACGCATCATGGGGATAGGCATCTTCGTTCTCATTCTGGGGCTCGTAGCGGGCGGTTTCGCGTCGCTGCTCTCACATGCCTCCTCACCTGCAGTGGAGGGCGCATAGAGTGGACGGGGTTACTGCCACCGAATTAGGCTGGTTCCTAGCGCCGCCAGTACTGTTGAGCCTGGGCCTATCACTGATCACTGCGCAATTGCTGATTGGTTGGGTAATGTGGAGTCTACCCATTCCAGGGAGAAGCAAGGTAAAGTCGTTTGGCAGAAGTCTAATTGAAGATTCCTTCGTGAACGTTTTCGTTCTATCCGTCTTTTCTGTTCCCAACCTAGCGATGAGATTGATAGGTGAATTTGGGTGGGGAAGCGCAGACGCAGCGTATGAGAACTTGTACGAGTTTCTTGGCCTTGGCTGCTGCACCGCCGGCAACACTTCTCCCGCATGTCTTTCAAACTGGTTTGGAGAGATTATCAACCGGCAGGGCCAGTGCGGCGTACCCACAGGCGCCGGCATGCTTGGAGCGGTGCTAGCAGGTTACCGCTACGCATTTTGGAACATCATCACCTGGCTCTTCATCTTCTTTGCAATTGTGGTCGCAATCACAATTGTGAAAGGCATCCTCCCTTTTGCGCTGCAGACAATCGCAGACTTTTCAGGCGGCATAATCACAAACTTCGCATCGAACTACCTCGCCACCCTGATGCTCCTGCTGATTCCGATTTTCGTCATGATACCGGCACTTGTCTACATGATCTACGTCCTCTACTTTCTCTCGCAATTCATTCAGGTCGTGTGGCCGGCATTGTTGCTGCTCGGCGGTTTCTTGTACGGTCTCCCTGCTCGTCTCGGTAGAAAGTGGGGAGCTATCCTCATCGCGATGACGCTCGTCTTCTACATTGGATTACCGCTAATGCCGGCCTTCGTTAACACAATGACATCGACCCAGAATGCTCAGTCACTCTTGGCAAACATGCAGACTGATTACAATAAGATCCTCTCACTGGTTTTGCAGTATGGTGGCACAGACGTGATCTTCGAGATTCAGCCGCGACAGTACGGTCCAGGCGGGGATCCATACATGGCAGCTCCTGACTTCGCGCGCATTCAGATCTCCGGTGGAGCGGCACGTGACCGGTATATCTGGACTGATTCGCATGGCCTTCGGGCGTACTTCCTACCGCCTGGCAGCTACACGATCGATGCAGTTTGGTGGCATGGAGTGCCGGTGACTTTCAACGGAACGCAGACAACTTTCACAATGACTGAGGATGATATCAAAGCTAGCAAGGAGAGCATCAAACACATCACTCTCACGGCCGACGTGTACAGCTTCAGATTCAGTGCTAGCGGCAACAATGGCACGATCTTCTTCCCAGTCGGCTTCAGATTATGGACAAACCAATGGGATAACGCCAGAGTCTACAGCATGAAACTCGATGCGAACAGCGTCGGCTTCACGTTCTGGAGTGATTCTCAACTTATCTCAATGTACACTTTCGAGATGTTTGTTCAGAGCAACGTAGCCTATACGGACCTGTTGGATGGAGCCACTCCGGGACCCGGCGTCAAGTGGGAGGTCAAAGTCCCATATTACACGCCAACTATGTGGTCTGATGGAAAACTGTTCAAGTATCAGGCTATAGTTCTCGGCTTGAATGGTGGCTACCATGCCTTCAAAGTCACCGTCAATAGCATCGGCTCCGCACCTGCGACTCTGACAATGGAGGATGAAGATCAAGCCTCCCTCGACATCCTCACAAATCCGATGCTGCCTAAACCGAATGATCAGCAAATGTCTGATCTCGGCCAATACTATGCGAGCGTCCTCATACTGCCGAACATTTTCGTCTACGTGATTCTTGTCGGTTTCTCCGCCGGACTAGCACGAATGCTAAAGGGGCGTTCCATCATATGAGCGCCTGCCCATCTGGAGCAGCACTGTATTCTCAAGTTCTAGCTCTCAGCCTAGGCCTCGCAGTTCTCAGCGTCTACCTGGGCTTCATACTCGCATCAATTCCTATTGGAGGCGCAACAAGACGATTCAGATCTGCCGGTTACGTCATGATAATGGATGGTGCAGTCTATCTCATTTTCATGACGATCATCAGCTCAGTCGGGCTGTTCATGTCCTTGGCATTGTCAATTCTCTCTCCTGGATTTTCAGCCGGTGACCCGGTCACAGCCATAACCGCAATGTACGGGGGATACGATAGCATGGTCAATCCCGAAGGCCCTTTCCGGCTGATACTCACTCGCGTCTACGCGTCAGTCAGTAATTATCTGAACGCCTACAGCTGGATCCCTATTGTGGGCGCTGCGCAAGCGCGGATGCACTGGAGCCTAGTTAATCCGACTCTGCAATTGCTCAATGCAGCTTCCATAGTGACTACGTGCTTGTTCTTTCTCGGAGAATTCATGCGCTGCGCGTGGTTGAGCTTAGTCGCATTCGGTGCATTCATTTACGGGCTGCCGGGTCGAATCGGACGACCGCTGGGCGCTGCGCTGATAGCGACGATGCTGGTTTTCTTTGTTGGTCTGCCATTCATGCCGGCTTTCGTAGGTACATCAAGCCAGCCAGGTCTTCTGCAGTTGCCTGACATTCAACGGAGTGAAAACATGACCGAATTCTACTTGAAAGATTCTGCTAGGCTACTGCTCGCTGCAGGGCAGGCTAATTCAAAGTATGAGTCATATTCGCACTCGAACGTACTGTTCCAGGTCGGGCAAGGATTCCTGCCTGATGGAACTGCCTTGAGCGGAGGCTACTCGAGCAATTACCTCATTCAGCTAACGAATGGGTCTCTAGTGTGGAAGCTTTGGACCGACGTCGATGGGACGCGAGTCTACCGGTTACCGGCGGGAAACTATCGGGTAAGTAGCATCACATTCATCGGCCAATCGCTGCCTTTCCAAGGTGGAGAAAGCTTCCAAGTAGAAGACACATCAAATACTACCATACCGATTCACCTGTTCGTTTACGGTGTACGCGCAGCATTTGAGGGACGAGAAGTAGAAGGATACATCGACCTCAAGCAGACTACGACGCAGCTGCTCTCTATTTCCCGCGATGTTACTGGCACCAAGTACACGGTCCAGGTGAACGTGAGAAGTGAAAGCGACCAGCTCGTAGCCTACTATGATACTCGTGCAGACATGAAATTCACTTGGGAGGAACCATGCACGCCAACAGGAACGACGGTTAGTTGCGGGCTTGGGCCCTGTGAAGGTTTTGCAGGAATAAGTGATGCAGGGAATGGTGCGCGACGATGGAGTCTTCCAATGCGGGTTGACCGTCACTGGGAGTGCCCATGTGGCAACTGTACTCTCTGCGAAACGTGTACGGCTTCGCTTCCGCAGGTTCACACGTTAAACATTGTAACGAATTGGATCATTCCCTTAGCTGAGCTTCCTACCACGAATGACTGTCCAGCTGGCATGCTGGTTTGTCCAAAGACACTCGTCGATGCGGATCCAGTGCTTGGCCCACAGTTGGCTTACTTTCAAGACCTATCGAATCAAGGCATTTCGTCGCTTCGCGAACTTGCAGACTACGCTGCCAAGCTAGCAATTCAGATGATTTTGGCACCCCTTCTTTACCTGTTGATTTTAGGTCTGGTCGCTATGGGAATTGCAAGGGCGTTGGGTGGCGGAGGAGGTTTGCCGCTGCCAGGTTTGGGGTGATCTAAGCTTTGGCTTTCGTGCAGGGCTGGTACTTCGGACTCGCCTCGATGTTTGCAATACTGATGTATGTGCTCGGCTTCCTGTTGCTGTCGATTCCTCTACCAAAATCGGCTGGTCTGAAACGCTACGCACGGAAGATGATCCATGATAGCTTCAACCTCGTCTTGACGATAGTCATTCTCGACTTCTTTCTCACAATCGTGCTTAGCTGGCAAGACGTAACCTGGTGCGCAATTTATGGCACCACAACAAATCAGTGCGGAATGATAGGCATCGAAGCGTTCCAGAGGAAAACGTACGAGCTGATTATCGCTGCACACCAAGCTAATGTGAACACAGTAAACACCTGGGCACTGATAACCACGGGCATTGTGACCATCGGACATGCGATTCTAGGCCTAGCCACCCTGGAGCCCTGGGATGTACTGCTTGCACCTTACTACGGCGCGCAAGCCGGCGCCAACATCGCCTCGCAGCTGGGAAACATCTTCGGCCAGATAAGTCAACTATACGGGGTTGCTCTTGTCGCATCAGACGTACTTGTCTACTATGCTGAATTCATCTACTTGAACTGGGGCGTCCTCGCCGCACTAGGCGTCCTGCTATGCGTCTTTCCGTTTGGAATTGGCAAACGAGCTGGCTTCTTCCTAGTTGTTTTCCCTGTAGTGAGTTTCATCATGCTGCCGCTTCAGGCGTTCCTGGGGCCCCTCATCGCACAATACATGGCAGGATTCAACGCGAGTGCAGGCATGGGCTTCTCTGTCCTTCAAAGCTTTGTTGACCCCAGCGTTCTGGGATTACTCTGCGTGCCAGCCATCTACTTCACCTTTACCACCATCGCAACTGGCAGCCTCGCCGCGTTCAGTGGCGCAAGCAGCATTCCGATTCGTGGACTACCATCGCTTGGTGCATTAGGTGGCCGGTTCGGATCAACTCTACGCCAGACAGGAAAGCAAAGCTTCGGAGTAGCAAAGAAGACGAAAGGGATTTTGAAAGATCAATACCACTCGGTGAAACACGGTGGCCACGAAATAGGATACAGCTACATACTGACCGGCACGACCGCCTCAGGCGAAAAAGTGGAGGTCAGAGCACGGAAGCGTGGTGATGGATTCGTGTATCCATCCAAGGCGCGCACTAGTAGCGGCAAAGTAGTTAATGTCAATCAGATGGTCAAGGAGGGTAGGATGGAAATTAGGAGTTCAACACTGCCTCACGCTCGCTTACGCCACGATTTCAAGTGGGGACGAGATGACACATTCTCCCGAACTCGGCAAGCATACCGCGGACACCAGACTGCAGCACGAGCGCGAAAATACGGAGAATGGCAAGCGGAGCCAGCAGGACCCATACCGGCAGGAACTCGAGGAGGCAGACCAGGAGCACCAGGAGAAAAACGAGGAGGAGAAACAACCGGGAGAGAACATGCGAAGACGGAACGCCAGACCGACAGAACCGGCCAGACAGAGAGAGAGAAGCGGACAGGCGAAGCGCCCGGAAGAGCATCTAGCGAACATATGAGAAGCGGGCCTGGGCCCGGGGCGTCGCGGACAAGTGAAAGAAAAGCACCTGAAGCACCTACCGGCAGGACCGGAGAAGAAGGAAAGACGACAGAAGCACCTGGATCTCAGACGACCGAACAGGCGGCAAGTTATGAAGTCAACCGGACCGTAGGCGAGGCAAGGTACGATACGAATAACACATTCCGCGACAACTGGCGAGAACACATGCGATACCGCGGATTTGGTGCTGAGGAGCTCAGACGCCACTTCATTGAATCATTCGCGACGTGGAAAACACATGGGCTCGGCGCGCTCGACTCTCACACTGCAGAATTCTTCCGCCTTCACGTGGCGACATCTCAGACCGGCCAAACAGGAACAGGTGAGGCACCTGGAAGAGAAAAGGCACCCGGAGCAGCTGGAGCATCTCAGTTCGGCCAGAGAGGGAAAGAGCAGGGAAGAGCATACAGGGAACAGGAAGCACAAGAAAAGGCACGCCAGACCGGCCAAACCGGCAAGACGAGTGAGGAAACAGTCGGACAGAGAGAGCAAGCACCTGGAAGAGAGAGAACCGAAGATGCAGGAAGAAGAGCTGGCCAGACGAGAGAAGAAGAAACGCAAAGACGAGCACGATACCAAGTTAATCGAAGTGTAGCCGAAGCAAAATACGACACAACCCCGGAACTGCCTGACACGTGGCACAGATGGCACGCAGGACACGGACTGTCACATGATGCCTTGCGAGAGGACTTCATCCACTCTTTCGCGACGTGGAAAACGCATGGGCTCGGCGCACTTGACCCACATTCCGCCGAGTTCTTCAGGCTTCACGCAGCCCGATTTCGACTTTGATTAGTCTCTTCTCTAGCGCCGGCGAAAAACAACTCATTTTGAGAGGATGCGGCGTTTCTCATGGCCTATCGGGTTAACGATTTTGATGGCTGAGGTGCCTAGGTCAATTCCTACGGGAAGAAAGTCCCCAGTTATATATGGTGTTGAGCCTACTTCTATCTCATTGCTCATGATTGATCGGCAAGCCTAGAATGCTTGATTTAAAAAGGGAGGAAGGAAAAAGCAGGGGCGGAGGGCTCACTTGGCCTGATAGAGCCCTCTTTTTGGCTTCGAAACGGCCCCTTCCTTGTGTAGTTCCTGTGCTAGGCGCCTCAGAGGCTGGGGCGCATCGAATTAAGTGCCTGGGTCAACACCTACGGGGAGAAAGTCAGCGGATATATCTACTTTTGAGCGTAGTTCTATATCGATAGACATAGGTTGATCGGATCTCGAAGGGCCCCAAATCAAGCTATTTTCAATCTTTTTCCCGCTCGAGCAGCCGAATGATGCGTGCCTCGTCAGCGGGGTGAAGTTTCTTCAGGCTCAGATAGCAGGGGTTTACCCTCGTGCCTCTCTTTGATTTCGAGTTATAGTGCTGGACTGTCGGATAGGGTCCGTACCGCTGGCCTCCGATACGTCTGAATGTTCTGATGAGATAGCCAGGCTTACCACATTTCGGACAGCGGTCGACATGCATCGTCAGTCGCCGGTCATCTGCGAGACCAAAAGAACCGGAACTAGGAAGAAAAATCCGCCGACAAGGATGACGAGCGCGGCTGTAAATTCGCCGGGAGCCATTTCAAGCACCTGTCAGCAAATTCACATACCCGCCGAAGATCTTTCCAACGCCAGCAGCGGCGAGCGATAGAATCGTAAGAAAGACCACGGGCAAGAAAAGATTTACCCAAATCAGCTGGGCCGCGTTGTCGCTGATTAGAATCCCGAAGCTGGAAAGACCGGAGATTAATGAGAACCAGCCGCTACTTCCTTGCAGAGCAATTGAGGAAAAGAGAGTTTGCACAAGCGGGCAACTTTGAACCGTGCAGGCAATTTCATGATAGCTAGGAGTCAGCCCGTACAGGTTCACAAAGACCGGCAGGAGTGGCAGACCAAAATAGAAGACCAGCGGCCAGGAGATTAGAGCTCCTCCCGCAGCGCGCGCAAGCCGTTTGGGAACAGCATAGAGGATACATCCGAACGCGATGAAGACGAGCAGCTTATCCTCGAGAAGGCGCGCCACGCATTCAAGCACAGTCATCAGCGAGTAAGTTCCTTGAACTAAAGCAATCCAAGGCCCCATCTGGCTCTGAAAGACCAGAGAGAGCGGCAGGAAAGGTTGCGACCCTGGCGAAAAAATACCCACGACCGTGTTCGCTGAACCAATCGTAAAGAGCACGCCCATAACAGTTGTCAGTATTAGAAACGCTCCCGACTTTGTTTCATTCACGTACTGATAGTATGCATCATACACGGCCGCCATCGACCGGCCACCATACAGGAGACCAGCTACTACATTTGCAGCTATGACGACGACGGAAATCAAACTAATCAGCGCGAACGCGATGAATGCGTCCTCCATCATTTCCGTCCCGGCGGTGCGATATCGGCGGAGCGGCATGACTCGTAACATAGCACCGATCGCGTAGCCCGCAAAGGCCAAAGCGAGCGCAATAGCGAGAAGAGCGGGATTCGAATTCACGGCCACCCACTCGAGCTTCCAGTTAGACTTTGCCCAATCCAAGCAATCAAGGCTAGCAAAGCAGGGGTGATGAGAAAAACGAAGAGCGTTATGAACCCAATTTCAATCTGCATTCGGCCCGCCTTCTTCACGGTTTGAAGACACCATGGGCCAGCAATCTCTACATATCCTATCAGAATCCCAAGCAGAATCATCGGAAGTATGAGAGCATAGCAGGCAGCGATGATCGTATAGACAAGACTCGAAACATCAGCAAAGATGTCCTGCGCAAACGCGAAACGCGGAGCTCTCACCACGAAGAAGAATAAACAGGCGAATACTGCGAGCAATCGCTTGTTCGAGTTGCTCCAGATCAAATCTACTCCGACCCCGATGCCATATCTATCGGGATTCGCGAGCGCAGCGCAAAGTAGCAGATTACGAAAACAGAAATGAAGATGACAAGCATCCAAATGTTGCCTATGCGCTCATCTAGAGTGCTTCCTGAAAACCACCAGAACGAGCATGTGACGAAGATACCCATGAGCGTGACGAGGCGGAACGTGTGTTGAAGATTACGTGGCATGAATCTACACCACCATCGCTTTCTTCTGATGCTTAAAAGCACGGGCCAAAAGCAGGGGTCACGTTCTTGAATGCGGCTAGAGTTACATGAGGAATTTCTCGGTGATCGTCCGAGGAATTCACGCGTACCGCCTCACCGCTTCCCTCTTTTTATGTCAAATCCACAACCGGCAATGGGAATGCGGGAATTGGTCGAGTTCAAACTGAAACTGCCAAGAACTGGAAATAACGTGTGGATACCATGCGAGCTGGTAGACACGTTTGGTCGAGACTTCAGAGTTGTGGCGGCTGGTATGGCAGCGGTGTTGTACTCTGCGAGCGCGGACACTCATGATGTGATTTCGAGCGCACAGATACTCATCAAAGAATTGGAACTAAAAGCAGCACGCGAAGCAAAACAGAATCATGCTCATTCATGATTTGCCAATTTCTTTTGGCACCCTCACTTTTTGACATCCTCGCTTTTGCCCCCTTTTTATATCAACGTAAGCAGAGCATTACGATGCGAAATGGTAGAGCTTGAAATCAAGCTGAACGCCCGGCAGAATGTCGTTCACATCCCACGCCTAATCACAGATTCGATGCACAGCAGACACTTCAAAATCATATTGGATTCTCAGCTTGCAATTTTGTATCCATCGAATGCGATAGTCGAAGACATTCTGCCAAGTCTGCATCTTCTCATCCAACAACTAGAGCTTCAAGTAGAACGCGAAAGGCGAACAAAGAAGGCTTGAGAAAAGATGCGCTCGACGCCACGACTAGCAGCCAAGCCTGACGTGACGCCGAGACTCTCTCTCGGATCCAGAGGGGGATAGGAGATGAGCAGGAATGACTGATCAGAACCAAGCTAAAAACGCAGCGGACGAGCCGGAAGATAAGACAACCAACTATGATAAGACACGACTGTACGAATGCGTCGATGAAGCATGCCCCCACGAAACCCGCACGGTCCATTACCTCGACACACACATTTTCCGCGGCTGGATCGACGGCGCGGGTCACATCCATAACAAATGCAAGCTCGAACTCTTACCTAAATTGCAACTGTCGAAACGACAGAAGCAGCGAACAGCGAGAATGAAGACGCGAGCGAGACGGCTCGAAGCAATCCATGAACAACGTGAGAAGGAGCAGAGACTTCAAGAAACTCGAGATTTACCCCTTTGGATGCTTCAACCCTGTTACCGATCACAAATTCCAATCGAGTGTTTGCTCGGCCTCAATGCATGTCAAGACGCCAAATTCTGTTTTGAACGACGACTCGCAGAATACGCTAGGAGGAATAGAGCATGACCGACAAACCTAGCGCAGCATTCAAGGAAATGATGGACAAAGCCGCGCGCGAATGGTATTTCTCTAAGCTGACCGAACACGAAAGCCAAATTGACTTAGCTCTGAAACGCCACGGAAACGCACAAGACGATAAGCCCCGAGACCCCGATCCCGCCGACCCTGTTTACGCATGGACATTTCAGAACCTCGCAGAATTCCTAGACGCGAACCCTACAATGCTAGCCGGTCAAATCGAGCACGAGGACATCGACAAGCAAGAGCTCGCACAAGAACTGCAGAATCTACAGGCCGCGACACGCGCCCCTTGGACAATCGAGCTAAGCAGTATTCGACATGAAACAAGCAACTTCCCCACCGCGGACAAATTCTTCGACGGCAAAAACTTTGTGCGAGAACGGCTAGGCAAGGCCCTACTCAAATTTAAGAAATTCGCAACATTCGAAGATTCAGGAGATGTCTATGCCTACGACGAGCTCAAGGGCATTTGGAAGCGGAAGGGGGAAGCTATCATTCAAGAGGCTGTTCAAGCGAGCCTCAAGGAGCTATCAATGCGTTTTCACACGTTTGAAGTGCAAGACTACATCAAAGGCGCGACACGCACCGACCGAGCGACCTTCGAAACCTCTGTCCAATACATCAATCTCCGCAATGGAGTCTATGACCTCGACACGGACACGCTTCTACCACATAGCTCAAACTTCCACTTCTTCAATGTGCTACCGCTAACCTACGATCCTACCGCTAAATGTCCGGCTATCGACAAATTCCTAGAAACAATCCTACCCGACACGGATGGAGTAAGCAGAGAGAATGACAGAAAAGCAATGCGACAACGAGCAGGCTACTTCCTCTATCGAGGCTACCCGATACACAAAGCATCGATGGATTTAGGACCGGGTGGACAGGGAAAGACCACATGGTTCAACCTACTTCTCGCGTTTATTGGACAAGAAAACGTAGTGAGCATAACCCTTCAAGACCTAGAGACATCACCCTTCGCGAAGGCGAGCCTCTACGGGAAGCTAGGCAACATCTACGACGACCTACCAAAGAAGGCCCTGTACTCAACATCCGTCTTTCGCATGGCGGTCGGACAATCTCCGCTGACCGCTAGACACCTCTACCATGATTTCTTCGGTTTCGTCAATCACGCAAAGTTCTGTTTCTCCGCTAATCAGTTGCCGCGAACGACCGAGGACACCGTCGCATTCTTCCGAAGATGGAACATAACAAACTACCCTGTCTACTTCGTGGATAAGCTCACAGCCGGCATGGAAGAAACCCCTCTGCTCAGGGTAGCGGACAAACAGATCATCAAGACGCTTACGACTCCAGAGGAATTAAGCGGTTTCTTGAATGAGGCCCTAGCGGCACTCAAAGAATTACTCAGAGATGGACACTTCGCAAACGACAAGACCACAGAGGAAATTCGAGACACCTACATCCGACTATCCGACTCGGTAGCCGCGTATATCATGGACAGGATCGATCTGGACCCCGAAGGCTACGAGGACAAAAAGCGCGTTTACAACGACTACCTGGAATACTGCAAAGGCATGAACTACCCTATCGTCACTCGAGGCGTGTTCACGATACGTTTCACTCATGAAGTGCGAGTGGAAGACTACTACGCCAGGGAGGGCGACACTAGAACATATTGTTGGAGAGGAATACGCATACGGACGACCGACAAGCCCAGCCTCCCCCCCAAAGGCAGGCCGACAGGCCCCTTGGACCCCTACACGGAGGAGGAAACAGAATGAAAGTGGTTCATCTGGTTCATCTGGTTCAGGGTATTCGGTATCACGTATCTTGGTGGAAACCTACCGGAGAACAAGATAGGAAAAAGGGTGCACCAGTTGAACCAGTTGAACCAAAACCCTGTCTAAATCGTCTCAAAATGAGCCGTTTTGGAGGGTCTAGCAAATGACTCCCTGGAGAGGGCTCTTTGGCCGCCTACGGGATGCTTTCAACTTCAAAGCTCGCTTGGTTTCAAGCTACTTGGAGCACTGTCGGGACCCGCCTAGCTGTCCAATGTGTGGCCGAGCGCTTCGCATCCTACTCGAGAGAGCAGAATATTCCTACACTTGGGATAAGGACACGTGTCGTTTCACTGTTAACCCCTCTTGCCTGAAAGCACTTGCCTGTCCGCGCTGTAACCAACTCTTCGAGTCGCCAGTCCTACGTGCCCTAATCAATTGCGATTACTCGACCGAGCGAGGAAGCGTCAGGAGGTGAGAACAAGACTTGAGCACTGGTGAGAACGTCAAGGTTCATGTCTCCAAGAAGGAACGACTGGCCAGCGGAAATGAAGTTGAATTTGGTGTAGAGGCCACTGTCCCGAAGGCTGACGCCCTAGCAACTTTTCGCCACTGGCGGCTCATGTTCCAGGAGCTCGTAGCTACGCCAAGTCCAACAGTACCGGTCACACCAACAACGACGCCAACAGCACCGGCAGAGCCGGTCGGCTACAATGGCCTGCCCTGGAAGCAATCAGAGAAACGCCGAGAGCTCGCGACGATTCTGGTTACCCCTGAGCTTCCACTGCCCGCCAAAGAACTGTACGATGCACTATCGAAGTCAGCGAATCTAACACTGAAACTCAATGATGCGACCTATCGACTATCGAAAACCGACACTGGCTCGGAGTTTCTTCAACGCTGGACCAAAGCAAGCAAGTAACGACGAGGAATTGATCTCGCTGAGCACTGCACCAACAAGACAGACCGATCCATATGGAGACCTGCCCTGGAACCTCAGCAACGATGACAGGTCATTCTCATGGATACGCGTCGATGAGAAACTTGACCCTCGAGCTCGCCAACTCGTCACGGAGCTTGAAAGAACACGCAAAAGGAGCGTTCGCTACGGGAAGGTTACCTATGGCCTGTCAACCGCGAAACTGAACGGCACGAGA
>Ga0315279_10007355_pt1 | contig 13638 bp, 16 predicted proteins | sample YL17G06_20_MG_FD_203694 | JGI IMG/M metagenome (GOLD analysis project Ga0315279, IMG submission 203694) | Sediment microbial communities from Yellowstone Lake, YNP, Wyoming, USA - YL17G06_20 | ecosystem: Environmental > Aquatic > Freshwater > Lake > Sediment | place: USA: Wyoming | collected... | reverse complement strand
GCCACTTTCTGCTGTAAGTGCTTTGCCAGTTGATCAGCCGCTCGTCCCTCGATGTACAAGGGTTTTCGTTCGATTATGAAGTCCTCTGGAGGGCCCAGTCTTTCCAAGAGCGTCTCAGTTCTCATATTGACAGGATTTCTTGAGCCAACAGATCCAAGGAACCGGCTGATGATGACGAGCTTGTCGAATCCTATTGCTCTAGCCACGTCTATGGCGGTGTGAACGGAGTGGAATGGAACGAATTCTTGGTGGAAAGCGTCAACGCTGAACCGAATGGAGGATAATCCGGCTTTCTTCAGTTCTTGAAGTTTCCTTTGGGCATTGGTTTGGTTTCCACCCCAATATCCATTGGTGATCAATACAATTTCTTTCTGACCAAGTTTATGTGCAATCTCAATACAACGTTTAAGTGTTTTATAGAAGAGGAAGGGCTCTCCGCCATGGAAAGTTATGCAATCCAAGGATTGCTCATGAGTCAAGATGGTCATGTAGTTCTTGAAATCAGCTACTGCCATAACGCTTCTTCTAAGAGGCGAAGCTCTGTAGCAACAGTGCCGACATTTTGCAATACACTTGAAAGTAAGAAGAAACTCGCAACCTTTGAGACTCATAGGCATGCTATTTCACGATTCTTTGCACTTGTTTGATGCGGCCGATTTTCGGTCAACCTAAGAGCTATCCAACATCAATGCGAGATAAATAGTTTCAACACAATTCAGCTATTCAAGACTCTAGAAGGGCATGTGCACCAATTCTATGTCTACAACTTCCACGTAGTCGCCTGCAAAGCGCGCAGTTCGCTCCAAGGTTCTTGATCAGTGTAGGAGCCGGGGATGGGAGTTGAACCCCCACCACAGTGGAGACATCACCCGCAAACACGAAGCAACATTGATATACCATAAACAACAAAGGGAGAGTGAAACAAAAATGAATATGTCAGTTGAAGAATATCTGGAAGACCTCAAGGCACGTAGAAGCAAACAAACCTTGAAGGAATATCGGCACGGAATCACGAAGTTTTCTGAATGGTTCGGCAAGTCTCCAAACGAAATTCTTCAAATGCGGAAAGCTGACTTGCAGAGTGACGAAAAGCAAGTAAGAGAAAGGTTCCTGAGAGAACTGGAGAAATTCCACAAGCACCTTTTAGACGAAACCTACAGCATCAACTCGGCAAGAACGCTGTGTTTAGGCATAATGCAACTCTTCAGATTTTACGACATGGGAATAACCTTGCCTTCTGGAAGTGACGTTTCAAGAACAGTCGAAAGCATCCAAGACTTCGAGATGGGGATTGAGCACCTTAGAGCAATGTTCATAAGTGCTCCAGACTTGAGAGCACGTACAATTTTTTCAATGGCAAAAGACTTAGGATGGAGAATAAGCGATTTTGCAAACGTCAAACTTGAGGAATTGCCAGAACTAGACGAAGCACAAGCACCCATACCGTTCGCACGGTTGACCTCTAAGGAAAGTGTGATTGCTCACAGTTTTCTATCAAGTCAAACCGTTAGTCTTCTGAAGGATTACGTTAAGACGTTGCCGAAAGATGCGGTTTACTTGTGGCAAAACAACGGACACGGTTATCTTGACGAAGAAAACTTCACAAGGATTCTCAGGGATTGCCAAATCTTAGCCAAAATCAAGATTCCGAAAGGTCAAAGAATAAGGTTTCATGCTTTCCGAAAACTCTATATTTCTACAGCTAAGAATCTCGGAATTGACCCTGACATCGTTAAGAAACTTTGTGGCAAGACAGTCGAAAAAAGCATATCCGCATACATGACCACGGTTGACTATCGAAACGCCTTTATCCGAATCAGTGAAGCATTGAGTCTCATGAACGGCAGGGCAAGACAGACGATTGAAGGGAAAGACTTGGAGATTCAGAAGCTACAAAAACAAGTTGGAGACCTTCAAACCTTCGTTAAGATAATGACAAAAATGAATGAGCAAGAACTTGTCAAGAAAGCACTCGAAGAACTGAAGAAACAAGGAATTGAAGAGCCTATTCAATATCCGAATAAAGGGAAAGAACCATTGAAAGCGTTCGACTTAATCATGAAGTTGACCAAGATTCAGAGACAGAAAGAAGACAAGGAATATCAGGAATTGCTCACTAACGGCAACGGCAACGGAGACGACCAAAAATGACCGAGAAAATAGAAGAGAAACTTGATGGAATCATTAAGCTACTGAAACAGATTCTTTCGGAACTTGAGGGCATTTCGTCAAGGCAAATTTAGACCCTCTATTTCTTTTTTTGTTGTATTCTCTCTGTTGTTCTCTGTGTTCTTGTTGATATTTCATTATTTGTTCTCTATGGTCTTGATAGTATTTTCTCCGATATTCTCGAAGGTGCTCTTTATGGGTTTGCTTCCATTTTTTAAGCTGTTCTTTCGTTGTCATTCTTCATTCACCTTCTTATCGCAAGAGACAAGACATAGACCACTTCAATAAAACGTTTCTGCAAATTCAACATTGATGCTTTTTCGGTTTATCATCACGCCAATTTGGACAACGTTTATTTTTTATCATTAATCGCTAATATCTCCGTGCGTGCATCTTGGACACTGACAGTTTTCACCGTGCTTTCTAGATTCGAAAAACTGGTTTCTGCATGAGTCACTACAGAACGGTTTAACGTACCATCCATCAAAGAAGAATTCAAGGTTACTCTCGAATTCCTTACTGCATTGGATGCACTTCAGTTTTACCTTTTCCTCAACGTGCAAATTTTAAACCTCTTCCTTAACCTCTTGTTCTTGGATTTCGCTAACGACTTCAACCGTGCAATGATTTTGAATTTCAACAAAAACCTTGTGATTCTTGATTTTCTCTTCGATATGCTCCAGCTTAAACGGTCTCCAAAAAATGCGAATTTTCACGGTTTTCTTGCTCCTGAGAGATTCGATATAAGACGGTTCAATCCTTAAGTCTTCGTAATTGTGCGTTAATCGAACGTGCAAAACTTGCCATTCAGATGTATTCTTAACGTACACCGTGCATTCATACGTCTTGCCTATTTCTGGGTTTATCAGCAATTTCGGATTCGATGGGTCAACCAAATCAAAATTCGTGACCTCTACACCGTGAGAATCGCATAATTTCAGGATGTCAGATTTCAAATAAGTCGGTATTACTTAGCACACTCCAATTTTTCTAACCCTCTATAGTTCTTTCCACTTTTCCGTAAAACCAACAATTCATAATTTATCTCGGATAAGGGAAAACCAAGAATTATTTTTCGTTCTAGCGCTCCATACTCCATGTCACAATTTTCACTGCAAAAATGGGTTTTCGTTCCAAGTAGCGTTCTACACCATAAACAGCAATTCTTCCAAGCGTTTTTTGAAGCAATGCACTCGGAACAGTGTTTTTGATTCTTCCAGTAGCAAGTAAACGTTTGACCGCAATTCGCACACTTTTTGACTATCGAGTGTGCTAATCTCCATTTGCTAACTTTCGGTTTCGGTTTCATCATTGCTCTCTTCCACTTTCATGACATAATTTTTGCCTTCGATTTCAAGCCTTTCAAGTTCTGTTTTATAGCCAGAAAACTGATAAATTTTATAGATTTTTTGTTTCATTCTGAAATAGTGATAACCACATTCGGAATCTGGACAAAAGTTTTGCTGACATGAACCCAGAAACGATTTTTTGCACCACAAACATACATGCTGTGTGCTCCGTATCTTCTTGGTTGTCCGTCTATCGAAATTGGGTTTTTTCATGGTTCAAATCAAATCCTTAATTTTGAAATAATAAAAGATGTCTTGAGTGACGGAAAGGTGTCACCATTTTTTCCCGTCACCCATGACTCGGAATTATTCTTCTTCTTCGCTATCTTCTTCTGGTACGTCTGGCTCTTCTTCTTCGTGCAATTCGGTTTTGCTTGCTTTACTCTTGCCAGTGTTCAACGGGTCAAGTGTTCCACTTTCGAAAGTGTGACCTTTCGAAAATCTAGAATCTTTTACGATTATTTCTGGTTCCACTCCAGAACCAACACTGTCTCTCTCATCTGGTTCGCTTGCTTCGCTTTCGTCTCTAGGTATGTCTTCTGCAATTTCGGTTATTTCGGGAAATTCATCTCCTACGTCTCTGATTTGACTCACTTCAATCATGTCTATGACTTTTTTCTGTTCTTTCTTGATTGGAGATTCTTCATTGTTTTCCATGTTTTCTATATCACCTCTGTTTAGCCTTTGATTTTTAGGTCGTCTTGTGTCAAAATTGCCTTGGTGCTCTGAACAGATTTTAAGGCAATAACTGAACCGTTTCTGTTAAACAAAAGAATCAAGCTTTTTTCGGTTTCGCTGTCACTGAAGTTATTCAAAATCGAAGCTATACTATCGTGGAAGGTTGACAAGGTTTTTCTGTAGATTTCCCGTTCATCTTGCCTAATTTCACCAAGTTTCTTAGAATGTTCTTCATACAGCGTTTTCAATCTCTCTTTTTCGTTTTCCACTTCAGCAATTTGAGTATCAAAATCTTCCATTTTCTTCGTAAATTCCGTTTCGATTGCATTCAAAAGACGAATTTTTTTATTCGCTATAATCGTGCTTGTTCTTTCAGCACCTTCTTTAATCGCACTCGAAATCAAGTCTTCGTCAATCTGCAAAACTGCAATCTTCTTTTCTGGTTCTTCTGGTTCTTGAATCGTCTCGGTTTCGGTTTCTGCTATTCGTGCTTGTTGCTCTTCGTTCTCGAAAACTGAGTCAATGCGAAGGTCTAAGTTTTCCCATGTCTCAGGTTCAATATGAGCAACACCTAACGCTTTTCTAAAGTTCTTGTGCTCTTGGATTCGTCTAGCTTGATGCTGTTCTGATTCGTTGCTTCTATCATACATGCACGTTCACCTTAAGCTGAAACTTCTTTTTTGAATCCTTCTGAACTTCTGTCCGAAAAAGCGTAATTCGTAACTTTCAAAATTGCCCTTACGTCTTCTATCGTTGTCTCGGTTTCGTCTTCTACCTCTATCAATAGATTCTCCGTGCTTTCCAACGGCATAAGCATCGTAAAGCCTAAGTGCGAAGGCTCAATGTCCTTTATGAAAAAGCGTCTATCCGATAACATAATCCAAATGTTGTCGTTACCTTCTTTCACTTTTGCCGAAAACTTTTGTTTGAACCACGAAATCTTACTTTTGCTTTCATGTCTCTTAGAAAACACTTCAGATTTTTCGTAGAAGACAACATCGAACGAAACACTTTTCTTGAGACCTCTTTCTTCTGGAGTCTCACGTTTAACAACTATGCCGTTCTCGGTTTTGCTTCTAGTTTCAAAGACGTATTCGCCTTTTTCGTCAATAATCCACATACTAGCTAAGATTTTGTTCATGTCTAAGACCTCTCTTGCCATGCCGTTCTTTTCTTCAAAATATCGGCATTGATTTTTAACGCTCTTTCCTTCTCCGAATCGCTCCATTCATCTTTTATGACGATTTCGTGTTTCATCAAGTCTTTCAGATTCCCTTCATACTCGATGTCTAAAGGTTCTGACCTTTTAGAAAATTGATGGCTCACAGCGATTGATAACAATCGTCTTGCTTCAGATTTTTGTTCTTCTGTTCCGTGACTCTTCATATAATTTAGGTACGTTATACTTGATTCGAGACCTTCCCGTGTGTTGTCAACCAGAATAGAACCCAAATCGGTTTTGGCTCTAGGGTCTTCTTTCTCTTCACCTATAGCTTGTGACCAACTAGGACTTTCATTAGAGTCACTTCTAGGAGCACGTTTACGCAATTCGTTTTTAAGAATCTCAGGTGTTGCCGTTTCAGGATTCAAACCGCATTGCCGACATTGAGCGTTGAATTCCTTCGTAGCAATGGTTTCTAACGTAGATTCCAAATGCTCTTTCTCGATTCGCAATGAAGCGTTTTCCTCTTCAATCTGCCTAAGTTCTTCGCTTCTATCGAGACTGATTTGAATTTTATCGCCTTTCCTCACTTTTGAAATATCTATTCCATCATCATCTGACATTATTCTTTCACATCCTTAGCCTTGTGAACCTTGCCACTAGAATCTTGAAGGTCACCTGAAACATGGATTGTTGTTTGACCTTTCGTTATGGTGATGTTGTTTTGGCTTGCATACGTTACTAGAGCACTTATCAATTCAGATTGCGAACAACCTGACCTTTTGCTTAATTGCAGAAGTTTCGTTTTCGTGCTTGAATCCACTTGAACCGTTTTAAATTTCTTGTTGTCCATATTAGTTTAATCTCCTATTTGTCTACTATAGAATAGTAGTCTAGTATTAAAGCTTTATCCTCTGATTTACAGTCTATTTCGAAAACAGAGCCTTAGAATTAAGCAATAGCTTAAATGACTACCAAAGCAAGCCCGAAACTCTTAAATAGGTCACTTGCTACTATATTGAGTAACCAAGTAAAGCTTTTCAGTTTTGACGGTTCTGGAAAGCGTTACATCTCGCATATAGTTATCGCACGGTAAAACCGTCTCTGTCTCAATATTTGAGTTATTGTTCACCCTTCAGTTTCTCTTTGATACGTTCGATTCGTTTTCCAAATTCTTGGTTCTCCAAAACCAATGACTGAACGATTTCAAGGCACATTCGAGTGTTCCAAGATTTCCTTATTTTCATTCTGAGAACTTTTCTATTTTCACGATTTATTGACATCAAGTTTTCTTCCAGAACTTCTTCAGAGAGTTTAATGGATTCCATCAATGCTTCTCGTTCTTTTTTATTCATCATTACTCACCTCTTTTCATGCTAAAGAGATGTCTTGATTCGTCAGGATGAAATGCGCCTTAGTTTTGGCTTTTTCAGGGTTCAACCTGAAACAATCGTCTTTCTCTGAAATCAAGAGTCCACGGTCACTAAGATTCTTGAAATAGCGGTCAAAACAAGCGTCAGAGCAACAGTAATAGGTTGTGAACATGGTTCTAACGTCATCCTTATGGAGCACAACGTCATAAGCACCCTTTCCGATTCTCTCACCTTCGTTTAACGCTCTGTCCCTAATGCAGAGCAACAATTGAATCACGGAGCGTTCAAACTCTTTCTGCCTAATGTTCGCCATACACACACTCACCTCAATAGAAGGGGTAACATATACAGTTAGACCAGAACCCAAAACAAGCCCAATTCAAGCCTGTTCCAGCAAATCCGCCAAGAGTTAATGTTCAGGTCATTGAGGGGAAAGCAACATGGGCAACCGAACAGTTTAAATAACCTGTAGTTCCGTTGAACTGCCAGACAGATTCCTCACACACACCACACACACACCAAACCAAGACCCTTCTTAACCAAAAGTGAAGAATCTTCTCTTATCAATTGAGCACGTAATAATAATATATACACACACACATACACACACAACACACACAACAACAACACCACACAGTTAAGCAAGTCCTTAATTGAAAGCTACTCTAGTTCTGGACACTCTCAAAATCGTGTGTGTGTTGAGTGTGTGTATACACCATTCAGTTAAGCATACCATTAACTAGACAACTAACAACCTTAACACTAATTGTCTAAGAACCACGGATAAATGGAGCATAAGGATTCAATTTCGAAAGATAAGGGAAGTTACTCTGTTCAATTCTGAGAATTTAGCGGAATCAATTGAGAATCCGTGACCGATAACTGTTAACATTGTCTTGGTGTGCAGTCTAGGATATAGTCTAACATAGACATCTAGATAAGCCAGCATCAAACCATGTCAGTTAAGCAACTACTTAACTGGAACAGTCCTGATTGAAAGGCGCGTATGCGACCCCTCTATGTGCATAGTGGTTGTACTGTAGGAACAACAGTCAGTGACAACAAGATTGAATCGTTAGCAATAGTTGATATACCATTAACCTAGAGGGGATATCGTAAGCAATCCTTGATATACCATGACATTTGCCATCACGTTCAACCTACTCTCCCACCAACGGTTAAACCAAGAAACGTGTTTTTGTGACACTCCACCGTCTAGCATGGTTTGGGTTAATCAACTATCTTAAGCCTATCTTCAGTTGTTTTTGAATAGGGTGGTTAGATGAACTTACCCTGTAAGAGGAAAATTACTATTGCCTCTACGAAAGCGAATCCCGCAATGAAACCGTCTCCTGTTGGTGTAGTAAAAGCACTTCTCGATAAGACTTTATTAGCAGTCACGGCAAGTCCAAAAATGAAGACGACAAACAAGATGAGGTAGGCAATACTTCTGAATGTGTCGGTGAATGTCACGACTACAAGCTGTCCCGTGGCAATGAGTGTGAAGATGAAACCAATTACTGCTCCGAGACCGAAACCCTGTTTTGCCGTCATGGTTACACAGTTGTTTCGTTCTAGTTATTAGTTTTTCTGTTCTACAAAGTTTTCCGTTCTTTCAACTGTCTCAATGCGAATTCACAAGCATGTGACACACTAGCGAATCGTGCGGTTTTGATTTCTTGACTTATCCATTCTAACAAGTCTTCGCTTAGTGTGACTGAGACAGCTTTCTTTTTCATTGGTCTACATATCCTCTAGAGACTGTAGAGACTTTCAAGGGTCTTCACTATATTATACGTTTGAATGTTATTAAGCCTTGTTGCTCTAGTGTTGTCGTGTTGAACACGATTTAAGATATGTTTATATGATGCAATGTGAGCCTATCTTATTGAAGGACGTGTGAAGAATGACACAGAAAGCGAAACTGTCATTGAAGGTGCGGAAATGCCTAAGAAAATTGGCATGAAGAAAACGATTCGAGCCTATAGCCTTGCGTTTCAGCTAGAGCAATCTCTTCACGGTTGAAAGCTGAAACGGTTCACACGTTCAAAACCATTAAAAAGGAGTAAAACAGAATTGAAGAATAGAAAGAAAATAATTAGTGCTATTGCGGTTCTGTTGGTGTGCGCTGTAGGTCTAGTTTTCGGTGCTCAGTTGTGGACTCAAACACTGCCTAGCACCGTCACATTGACGGCAAGTTCGAGTCTTGCCCTGTTCAATGAATTCGCTTGCACGACTCCAGCGACAAGCGTTAACATACCAAGTTTCGACAGACTAGACGTAACATGGCATAACGCTTCTATCGTATACGTGAAGTACACTGGCTCAAGCGAAATCAGTACGGGCAAACTGATTAACCTGATTGGGTCAACCGTTCCAACTGGCTTCACGGTTCGATGGTATTACAGTCAAGACAACGGAGTGACATGGAGCACAGCTTTCACGCTGGCTCAGTACACGGCGTACACATGTACTTTCGGCAAGGTAACGGAGATTTCGATTCAAGTGAAGACTGACGGTACGCTTGCAGAAGGAACGTACAACAGCTTCAGCTTCGTGTTCAACCTGAGCAACTAAGAACCGCTCTCTCTTTCTTTTTTTTGTCTATCGTTCGATTTTGCGGAAAGGTTATAACTGGAACGAACAGAAGTTAGGAATAAGGGTTGATAGTGAGAATCAGAGAGACCAAATGGCATCAATATGTCAAAAAATTGCTGAAGGAATTTGGAAAAGAGAAAGGCTTCGATGTATCTGAATCTGAGACCGAAATGTATTTTACTGTAAAATACAAGCTGAGTGACGAAGATTCTGCGGAAAAACACGTGTTGACATACAAGCCAGATGTGGTTTGGAAGAAAGAAGGGAAGTATGTTGCTATTTTTGAGATTGAATATCTGAATCCGAAAAGCCAATTTCTTGACAAGAAAAAATACGTTCTAGGAACTTTTCTTCTTGGCTTGACTGCATTGCATGAGAAGCTTTGCCCGAATTTCATTCTAGTAACAAATAAGAAAATCTTGTGGGAGAATGTTAAGACCTGTTATGAATTTCTAAAAAAGAAGAAAATCTTTTCGGAAGATTATTTCAAGTCTACCGAAGTCCTGTGCTTTTGTTGTGACCCTTCCAATAACAAAAAGTTTAGAGACCCTACGTATCTGAAGAAGGTATTGAACGCATCCTTCAAACTATAGCAGTCTCGATAGTTCTTGGTGTCTACCTAAGTTTCTGTTATTGAGTCCAGCGTTTTTCTGTTCTACACTTTCGGCACTAAGTTTTTAAGCTTCGATGCACATGTTATCTATGGTATATCAACGCTTATGACGGTTTGCACCCGCAACTCCCTTCTTTTCTTAATGTTTTCTTTTCGCATTTCAAAAGTGCCGTTTTTGCAGAACTTTTTTATGTGTTCTAGTTGATGAAGAAACTTGGGAATGTGTGAATTTGCAGAAGTCCCAATTGCGTGTTTATTCTGCGGGGGCTGTGGCGTCTCCTCTTCAGCGCGTGCTAAGCTGAGAATAGAACCTATATACAACGATTTTGAACAATTAAATGAGTGGTTCTGTTGTCGGATCAGAACGAAGAAGAACAGAGAGAAGACTCACTACCATTGAAAGTCAGAGACGTGATGGTGAGGGAGGTAATTACTGTGGATGAAAATTCCACGATTAAAGAGGCTGTCGACATTATGAACGAATTTCAGATAGGCAGCCTCATAGTGCTGGAAAGAGGAAAGGCTATGGGCATAGTTACGGAAAGGGACTTCTTGAGGAGAGTTATTGCAGAAGCAAAGGACGTTATGAATACAAAAGTGAAGGAGATCATGACGACCCCATTGGTTGTTGTTGAGCCAAGCACGGACTTGGAAGAAGCCGTGAAACTGATGTTTCAAAGTAAGATAAAGAAGTTGGCCGTAGTTGATGCAAACAAGCTTGTGGGCATAGTGACCCTGACGGACATTGCACGGTTTCAGCCTCAGATGATAAGAATGCTGAAAAAGCTTACTACAAAGCAGGCGGCGCCGAAAAGCATGCAGAAAGTCATTGACTACTACATTGTCTAGAAGAATCGTTGTAAGACATTTCCGCGCGCGATTCTGTGTTATCAACGCACTTCAAGAACCTTGTCTTCTTCGCGGTGTTCGCACCGAGAACTCATTGTGGTGCCGAGGGCCGGGTTTGAACCCTGAGGCAAGTGGAGACATCACCAGCTTCCTTCCTTTTTTCTCTACTTTCAGACTTGACTGCGGTGAACAACTTCTAAGGTGTCCCGAAACCGATGTTTGAACCCATACTGGACTCCATTACGTTATTGGTAACGAGTTCTCAGTAGCGTGGCCTTGAGAAAACCTATTTAAGACTATTCGCTCCAGCAGTTCTTTGATGATGTGATGGGGTTTCTAGGCGATTCCAAGGACCAGTTGTCCAGAGAAGAAGCCAGACCGAGCAAATTCAAGAAGGGGCTGTTCGTTGTTGCAGGCACTGTCTCTCTAGGGCTGGGATTTGTGGGAATAGTTCTGCCTGTCTTGCCGACTACACCTTTTCTGTTGCTCTCTGCGGCATGCTACTATAAGGGCTCCGAGCGTCTTCATCGATGGATGCTTGACAACAGATTGTTCGGTGACTACCTAAGAAACTACAAAGAGGGGAAGGGAATACAGCCAAGAACAAAGATTTTCACGCTGATCTTGCTATGGAGCGTAACCAGTTTCTCTGCTCTGTTCATGTTGAACAACGTTATCATTCAGATAATCCTGTTTGCGATAGCGATTGGTGTCAGCATACATATTATAGCGCTCCCAAACCTCAGAAAGATATAGACTCAGTCGACAAGCTCATTTTCGGGCGACAAGAATGCTCAGGCCTTTCGGTGAGTTAACATCTTTGTACCTGTTCCCCTTACACTTCTTGCCCATTCATTCAGACAAGCGATTCAAACATAATTCCCTCTATTTGGCCACCGACCCCCAACGGATTCATGCGTAGTCAAGAACTTGCGGAAGCAGGCTTTGAGTATGTGACAGAGCGAGACAGAATACAGACTGCAACCGCGAATAGCCCAATGCTTCACTAGCACAACCCGAAAGCTCAAAACTATCCTGACGATATCCACCGCGATCCCTTTCTTCTTCCTGCAACAGTGTAGGTCGGTTAGAGCTCTTGTCCAGGCGAACTCTAGAAGTTCTAATCCCTGGTCGACTTTTTGTCAGTTCTATGGGCCATTCAGGAATCGGACAACTTCATACAAGACTTACGAAAGCGTTTGTGTCTACAGCGACGCCACTCCATCTTTTTGGGTTGCGTGCGAAACCAATATAAAGGATAATTGACTGGTTATTTTGAATCCTTTTCAGAATGAGCGTGCTCACAGATGACCTTGCCATCTCCACTATTATTGATAGTTGGGTTAGTGTTGCTTGGCGGGTCAAGCGGAGTAGTCATATCCAACTTGGTCGCTGTATCCGAGAAACGGAGACTGAGAAAATCCGTGCTGAGTTTTCTTCTAGTTGCTTTCTCAACATCGCTTCCAGAGTTGTTCGTTGCCATTAATGCGATAGCCGTTGGAAACATGCCTGTTTCGCTTGGAGATATTCTCGGCTCTAACATAACGAACATTGCCCTGATCGTTGGTGTGTGCTTCATGATCGTAGCTGTGAAGCATTCAGGAAACATGGAGATAGGAATTGGGGAGAGAGACATGAAGCAGTTCACAAATGGATTGATCCTTCTTTCTGGGACACTTCTTGTGCTTCTCTATCTTCAATACATGAGCAGAGTCATTGGCATTCTGTTGCTAGGCGTGTTCTTCGTTTACTCTTTCAAATTGTTCCGGAAAAGAAAGGAAGACGGAGACGAGGGCAATAGGAATACGGATGGAGGAATCAGAAAGGAATTAGTGCTCATTACCGTTGGTATCATTGGCGTCATCATTGGTTCGAGATTTGCTGTTGAATCGGCGATAGATGTAGCAACCTACTTGGGAGTGCCAGCTTCGATCATTGGCGCGACTCTGGTTGCTTTTGGGACAAGCCTGCCTGAATTCGCTGTTGACGTAAGAGCGGCTTACTCAGGCCACTTGGAGATTTGTATAGGTGACATTGTCGGGAGTTGTTTCTTGAATTCGACGCTTATCCTTGGTCTGCTGTTGACTTTCACGCCATTCACGGTTAACTTAGCCGTCCTTTCTGACCTATTGTTGTTTAGCGTGGTCTCAAACCTTGTTCTGTGGTACTTCTTAGATAATAGAAAGACAGGGTACCGAGAGGGTGTAATTCTACTCTTGCTTTACATCGTCAACCTGTTGAGCATCCTTGGAATACTGGTCTTGCGAGTTCCATGATGAGCGCTAGCGTGTTGCTAAATTCGGGGAATTGACATGAACTTGTTTGGTCATGCTTTGGCTTGAGTGGACGCCCATGATTTGAACGTGTAAGTGTCAGGAGAATGCAACTATGCTTGGAAAGTGAGCAGAAACTGACACAAACAATTCGATTTAGCAAGCCATAGTGCGCGTGCCAGCTGCCGGGCAGTGTCTCCCGCCTAACCATTTTTTTCTATTTTGCGTTTAAGAAGGGTCAAGCTAAGGCTTGCGAGTCTCTGGGCTGCAAGAGACAGGAATATTCCGCCGACAACATCTGTCAAATAATGTGCCCCCAGAATGATTCTGCTTAAAGAAACCATGGATATGGCCATTATTGCTAATGATTCCTTGGTTCTGCTTCCTCGGGACAGAATCGCGAATGCGCCTGCTGCTCTGGAGACATGACCAGAAGGATATGAAAACGAGGAAATTACGTCATCATTATAGGCACTGATCCCTGAACAGCTTGGTCTCGGACGAGCGAAAACCATTTTTGTGAAGTAGGTGAGGGCCGTGGTAATGATCAAGAAAATTGCAAGTTCGATCGCCG
>Ga0315279_10007353_pt1 | contig 13639 bp, 12 predicted proteins | sample YL17G06_20_MG_FD_203694 | JGI IMG/M metagenome (GOLD analysis project Ga0315279, IMG submission 203694) | Sediment microbial communities from Yellowstone Lake, YNP, Wyoming, USA - YL17G06_20 | ecosystem: Environmental > Aquatic > Freshwater > Lake > Sediment | place: USA: Wyoming | collected... | reverse complement strand
AGGTACGTTGCCTTGGCGGCGCGGACCATGTTCGTCGAGATCGCCAGCTTCACCGACGCTATCGAAAGGTAGCTCATGCCCATGATCGCCGCCGCGACGACCACCGTCAGCACGAGCATCATGGCTATTCCGCGTTGTCTCTTCATGGCTCTGTTCATGTACTCTTGGGCCTCGGCGCCGCCTGCCCGCCAAGGCGAACAGGTTTCGCGACGCGGCCTTCTAGTTAAGCACGTACTTGCCGTCCGCCTTGAGGATCACGCTTGAGGTGCTTGGCGCCCGGAGCATGACGGCGCCGTATTGCGTGACAGTCTGGCCGGCGACGCCGATCACCAGCTTGAACTTCAGCAGGCCCGTCAGCGGCGCAGGCACGTCCGGGTACACGGCGAAGGACTGAACGTTGGCGGCCAGGACGCTGACCACGTCGTACTGGACGTACGTCGGCGCGCTGGTTGCCACGCTGACCGTGACCAAGTCATTCAGATTAATGGGCTTGTCCAGGCCTGTCACCTGGGCCGCCGTCAGCGTGCTCGGGTATACCGTCGTACGCAGCATGAGTTGTTTGGTCGTCGTGTCGAGGAAGATCTTCGCGACCTCGGAGACGTTGATCTTGCCGACATCGGCCGTGTCGTTCGTCCAGACCACCATGTTGCTGCCGGATGCCGCGGTTATCAGCAGCGCCGGACGCAGCATCGTTTCCAGCTTGGTGGCGGCGACCCGCCCGTTCTGGAGGCACTCGTAGTAGGCCTCCGCTCGCTGGTTGAGGTTCGACACCGCCGCCGCCACGCCGGTGACGGCCAAGCCGATCACCGTCGTGATGGCCAGCGCCAACACGAGTTCCGCCAGCGTGAAGCCCTTTGGGCGTTTGTGCATCTGCCTCTCCTTTTCGTCACTTGAGCCAGTGGACCAGCCGCGTCAGCGTCACGGCCGACAGGCCGTTGTATCGGACTTCCACCGCCACGCTCATGAAGCTCGGCGGACCGGTGACGTCCTGGCCGGTCACGTAGACGTAACTGACCGTGACGTGCCGGCTGAGGCCCGCGGCGGCGGCGTCGGCAATCACCTGCCCCGCGGGGTCGACGATCTGGCCCGCGAGTTCCGTGTAGCCGCTGTAGTCGTCAATGGCCGAGTAGCTGGACCGCAGCGTCTCCCCGGCGTCGGGGCCGAAGCGGCTCTGGGGCTCGGGCACCGTGTCGCCGGGCTCCACGAACGGCCTGATGAGGATCTCCTCCATCAGGTCTTTGGCAAGGCTGACCGCGAGGCTCTGCCGGCCCTCGACGTCCTGGCTTCTGGCGCCGCACGTGAACGGCATGACGGCGGCCGCGACCGCCATCGCCAGGATCACCGAGGCCATCAGGGCCTCGATCAGCGTGAATGCCGCACGTGATTGTCTCGTCGCCGCGATCATCGGTGGTGGCCTCGTCGCCGCGCTGCTTTCTCGCCCGGCCCGTCATCGGGCCGTACGTCAATAGTCGAAGTAAAGGACCCCGTTGCTGTCGCCGCCAAGGCAGTCCGACTTGAACGTCATCGAGGACGGCTGGTAAATCCATCCGTACTGGTCCGCCGGGCTGTTTGGAATCGCCTCCGACGCCGACAGGACATAAACGGAAGACTTCCCGTTGAACGGGTTGCTGGGGAACTCCCTCATGTAGGGTCCGTAAGGATACCCAGGCGTGTTGACCGCCGCGGTTTTGCCCGTCGGGTCAGACGACCTGGTGACGTGGTCCAGCATCACCGCCTCGGTCGGAGTCTTTGTGGTATCACAGCCCGGGAAGCCTGGCGGCACGCCGTTGTGCTGGGCCTTGAAAACCTCAAGTTGCGTGCGCATCACGCGAAGGTCGTCCATGAGCATGGACGCCCGCGCGCTTTCTGTGGCCGAGGAAAACTGCGGGATAATCATCGCCGCAAGAATCCCGAGGATGATCACCACGATCAGGATCTCGACCAGGGTGAAACCTTTTGGGGCGGTCATTTTGGCACCCATCCAGTCCGTTTGCCGGGCGGGACTCGGCATGACCCGCCCTCAGGCCCAAGCGCCAGGACCCGGCCGGAAGCGCCGAAGCGCCTCCGACCGGGTCTGTGCTCGTTGCCGCCGTCATGCCCGGCCGCGAGGCCGGAGCCGTGACGGCAAGCTGGTTACCTGTCGATATACTCGTTCGTGTTGACGCCGAAGTTGCCGGTCGTCGAGTTGAACCACCAGCCGGCGGTGCCGCTGGCCGTGTTCGGGTCGGCGGCGGCAGTCGCGTCGCGAACCGTGTTGTCAGTATTGAACCCGTTGGTCGGGAACTTGCCGAGGTAGGACCCAAGGGTCCCGCCGTCGACGCCGTCGATGGTGGTCTTGCCGGTCAGGTGCTTGACGAAGTTGCCGATCGTCCACGTGCCGCTGACGGTGCCGGGGTAGTTGTCCTTGTGCTGCACCTTGTACAGCTCGATCTGGCTGCGGACGGTCTGCAGGTCGCTGACCAGCGCGGACACGCGAGCGTCGTTCGACGCCTCGGTGAACTGCGGGATCACGATTGCCGCCAGGATGCCAAGGATGATCACGACGATCAGGATTTCAACCAGGGTAAAGCCAGTGTTCTTGCGAGTCATGTGTTTCTTCCTCCAACTTGTTGTTTCGCCCACTGTGGGCACTATTGCTTCTTGCCTTCTATCCGGAAAACCTCCGTGTCCTTTCGTTTACCTCCGTGTTTCGATTTATGTCGATATTTCCAGGTTATGGGGTTCGTTTTGCGGAGCATTTGCGTGCTCTTTGCACCTGCTTTGGGGCGCTGGCCGAGGCGTCATCCAAGGGGCTTGGCCGCCATCCGTCGCCGGGCGCGTCCCATCCGGTTGGCTTCACCTCCTCTCGGACGACCGCACGCAACGTGCCTCCGCGCCATACGACCCGTGGAAACGGCTGCATCGCGCACCGGTCCGACTTCCGATCGAACCATGGTGGCTATCGGCCGCTTCAACGGGCATCTTCACTAGCAGTATGGAATTGTCGATCCGCCGGAGAACGAGTTGCCGGAAAGATGCGCCGCGCCTCAAACAACCAGCGCCTGCGCCGGCGATGAAATGGCTTCCATCGGCGTTCCCTTCGGCAGCCCGGCCGTCCCATTCATCGGGACCCGCGGCTTTGCGCACCAGGCTTCAGTTTGCCCGGATTGCCTTTTCGAGGAACACTTCTCGCGGCCACTATTACAGGCCGCAAACCGTACAAAGGTTAAAGTACAATTCGGACCGCTGAATGCAAAACAACGGGCCCGGTTTCTTTGCGGCACCCGCTGGCCGGTTCCGCTGCTTGTCCGAACACGGCGCCCCGGTTCCGGCGTTTTGCTTTTCCCGGCAGCCACCGACCGCCAGCGCATGAAAAAGGCCGGCCGGCGAAAGATTTCTCGCCTGTCGGCCTGGAATTGTGTGTTTGCCGCCCGAGGACTCAGGCGGCCGCGATGCCCGCCTTGTCGCTCGAGGGCTTGGCCAGGTTCAGCGACACGGTGATCGGCGTGGGGGTCACGCGGACGATGCTGTCCATCCCGAACCGTCCCGGCTCGACGCCGAACGCCGCGTAATCGGCATACCACTCGCCGTCCGCACAATAGCGGAACCGGAACTCTCCGGCCGGGAGCTTCATCCTCGCCTGCCAGTAGCCGTCTTCAGATCGCACCATTCTCAACTCGCCGACTCGCCAGTTATTGAACTCACCCGCCAAGGCCACATTCTTGGCTGAGGGGCGGTAGAACTTGAACTCGACCCAGTTCTCCTTAACGGTTACCATTGCAAACTCCTTTCCAAATCGGGCGGCCGCAGGCCGAAATGCTGAGCGGCAAAACCTTGCATCGTCAATCGCCATACTGTTATCGGGGCGGCGAACAGCGAACTTTATTAACGCTGCAAGAAAAACACGCTCGGCTTGCGATTCTTCGTTCTATTCACTTCTCGGCGATTGGGCCCAACCAGGCGCGAACCCAAAGCGCAAAGGAACTTATGCTTTCTCAAACACTTACTGAGCACGGCCCAGACCCGGAGTACGGGCCGCCTGGCGACCTGGCATCGGGCGGTCATTATACCATAACAAGACGCTCAACCGCTTAATTATCAATTATCTTGCAAACATTTTAGCCGCCCCATCTTCCCCGATGGCGAATCTCGATCGAAAAAAACGTCGCCTGACGCGGCGGCGACACGTAAGACTCCGCAGATCCGGAGGATAGCCGCCGAGCGCCGCGACTATTTTTTTTTGCTTCTTCTTGGACGCGGCGCGGATAGAAACACATTCACCTGCCGGGCCGCCCCGCGCCCCTGTGCCACCGCCAAGACCACGGTCGCCCCGCCATTGACCAGGTCGCCCGCCGCGTAGACCCCGGGCCTGGTCGTGGCAAGCGTTTCGGCGTCCGCCCTGACCAGTCCGTCGACCAGTTCGACGCCCGGCAGCGCCGCCATGAGGTCCTTGTGGAGTTTCTCGCCAATGGCCTCGATCACCAGATCGACCGACAGCACGTACTCGCTGCCGGGAACTTCGACCGGGCTGCGCCTGCCGGAGGCGTCGAGGGCCCCGAGTTCGGTGCGGACCACCTCAAGTCCGCTGACCCGCCCGGCATTGTCCGTGATGTACCGCTTTGGCTTGCAGAGCAGCAGCAGGTGCACGCCGGCTTCCAGGGCCGCATCCCTCTCTGCCGGCCAGGCGGGCATCTGCCGGTAACTGCGGCGATAGATTAGGAATACGTTCTCGGCCCCCCGCCTGGCGGCCATTACGGCGGCGTCCGTGGCCGTGTTGCCCCCTCCTATAACCGCCACCCGAGGCCCGCAGGCGTGCCCGGGGTTGGCGTTCATCTGCCGCAGGAAGTCGTTGGCCTCGATAACCCCCTGGCCTCGTGCGTGGTCCCCGCCGACAAGGCCCAGGGCCGCCCCGAGGCCCATCGCCAGCACCGCCGCGTCAAAACCGTCGTTAAGCACATCGTCAAGCGTAAGTTCCGCCCCCAGGCCCTCGCCCAGCCGCCAGGTTATCCGCCCAGCCGGAACAGACTCGAAGAGGGCGTTGATCTCCGCCTCGGCCCTCTCGGCCGAGAGCCGGCTGGCGGGAATGACGCCGTCGAGCTTGCCGCCGATCCGCTTGCGGGCCTCGAAGACCGTAACGCGATGGCCCAGCCTCAGCAACTCCGCCGCGGCGGAAATCCCCGCCGGCCCGGCCCCGATAACCGCCACGCGCCGCCCGCTGCACTTGTCGGGCACGTCGACGCGAGCCCACCCGGCCGCGACGGCGCGGGCCGACAGGTACCGCTGGATCTCGCCGATCGGCAAGGGGCCGTCGGCAAGATACTTGCGGATGCACCCGGCCTGGCACTGGACTTCCACGGGGCAGACGAACCCGCATATTTCCGGCAACACGTTGCCTGCCCGCAGGATGCGGTACGCCTTTTCCTGCTCGCCATCGGCCAGTGCCCCCAGGAAGCCGGGTATGTCCACCCCGGCCGGGCAGTTGGCGACGCACATGGCGTCCGGGCATCGGCGGCACTGGGCGGCAAGGCCCTGGAGGGTTGCGGCGTCCTTCATTCGCCCGGCCTTGAATATCGGGGCGTAGATCTCCGCGTCGCGGACGACGCAGCCTGCCATCCCCCCGTCGCGCATGATCTGCGTGCACGAACTGCACGCCACGCAGACCTTGTGGGGGTCCATCCGCCCCGTCTGGAGGATGTCCCGGGCGAAGTCCGGGTATGCCATCGCCCCTCGCCCGAGGCCCACCATCGTGGTCCAGCCGTCGCGGATAAGCCCCGCCGCCAGCGGGGCCGCGTACTGACGAAGCCAGGAGTAGCCCGAGCCGATTATGGTAAAGCCCGGATGGGCCTTCTGCACGTCGCGGACCACCTCGATGATGCGGATCAGGCCCGTAAGCGGGTCCTCCGGCGGGTCGGGCCAGCCGGAGATCATCCAGTCGGCCGGGCGGTTCACGTGCGGGTTCCAGTACGGATTCCCAACCGTCAGGTTGATCCCGCCGAAGCCCGCCTCCCGCAGCTCGCCGATAAGCCGGATCGGCTCGGCCAGGTCCGGCTTGCCGGCGTCGGCCTTGTCCACGCCCCAGCCGAAGGGATATGCGATGGCGTCGTACACGTTCAGCCGGCACGTTACCTCGATTGCCCCGCCGAGGGCCTTTCGCACGCGGGCGGCAGTCTCGCGGAGCATCCGCGTGCGGTTCTCGTAACTGCCGCCGTACCGGCTGTCTTCGCGCGTGAACGACGCCAGCAGTTCGCTGAGCAGATAGCGGTGGCAGCTCTTCACGTCAACCGCGTCGAAGCCCGCCTCGGCCGCCAGTATCGCCTGCGCCACGTAGGCGTCCTGAAGCTCGTCGAGTTGCTCGTCGGTGATCAGCGGGTAGTCGGCCGGCAGGCGGTGGGCGGCGTCCAGCACGGCTGAGTGATGGGCGATTATCGGCTCGGGCTTGGCGCCCGGCTTGCTGTACCGCCCGGAATGGGTCATCTGGAGCACGCAGAGCGGCTCGTATCCTACCGCCTGCTTCGCGGCTTCCTTGGCGGCGCGGACCATCGCGGCGAAGGCCTCGACGTTGCCCTTGTGCAGCGATATCTGCCGCGGGTTGGCCTTGGCCTGAGGCACTATCGCGCAGGCTTCCGACCAGATCAAGCCCGCCCCGCCCGCGCCGAAACGCCGGTACTTGCGGACCGTAAGCTCGCCTGGCGAGCCGTCGGGCAGCCCGTCGCAGCCTTCCATCGGCTGGCAGACGAGCCGGTTGGGCGCCGTCAGCCGCCCGTAAGCGACGCTCCGGCCAAGAATGGAAAGATCGTCGCCGGCGGGCAGCGCGTGGCCGCGATCGGCCAACGCCTGCCTCAACTGCTCCAACGACCGGTATGAAAACCGTTTCGCCGATTCCATGTTCAACCAGTATACCACAGGATGGTCCAAAAGAAAGGCGGCACGCGGCAGGCGGGACATAGCAATCGATTCTATGAGTCCTATAGGTCCTATGAGTCCTGTAGGTCCTATGAGTCCTGTAGGTCCTATGAGTCCTATAAGACCTATAAGACCTATAAGACCTATGCGACCTGATAGGACCCATGAAGGCACTTCTTCTCTCTGCACTGCTAACCGTCAGTTTCTTCGCGTACTGGACAGATTTCGCTTTTCGCTGTTTCGTGTGGTCGGCTCCAGCAGGATTTCGCCAGATCCTGTCGCATAGGACGGTGCGTTTAACGCTTTGTGGGCTTCCAGCGGGATGGGCTGGGACCAGTTCCAGACCCTTTGGCTTCCCGCTGGCAGCCTTTAAGCGATAAACGCAAGCCCGGCACCTCCGCCGAAATGAGAATCGCCTACACAAAACAGCGGGCAGCCCAAGACATTCTGTTTTTGGTTGCGGGCGAAGCCCGCGCCAAGCCCTCCGCGTCCTCTGCGCGAGATAGCTTCTTCGGCTTCTTCAGCTTGCAATCCCGCGGGGCCGAGCCTACACTGCCCGCTGCGGTTTGCGGCATGCACCCGGACAGGAAGATCCCCAATGTCGGTGGCGTATTTTGACTGTTTTGCCGGCAGTGGCGGCGACATGATTGTCGCGGCCCTGCTCGACGCCGGCGCCGGCATCGACGCCATCCGCGATCACATTGCCCGGCTGAAGATCGAGGGCCTGGAGTTGCAAATCGAGATCGTCCGCCGCAACGGCCTGCGTGGCGTGCGTTTTTCCGTACACGAGCACGGCCTGCCCGCCGAGGGCCACGGCGGCGACGACGAGCACGCCCACCGGCATCAGCACCACCACCGCGGGCTGTCGGACGTGCTTTCGCTCATAGACGCCGCCGCCCTGCCGGACCGCGCCGCCGACCGGGCCCGCGCAATCTTCCGCCGCCTGGCCGAGGCCGAGGCAAAGGTCCACGGCATTGCCGCGGGGGAGGTCCACTTCCACGAGGTCGGCGCGGTTGACAGCATCGTCGACATCGTGGCGGCGTGCCTGGCGATGGAGCAACTCGGCATCGACCGCGTCCTCTGCTCGCCGATCGCCCTTGGCGGCGGCACGATAACCTGTGCCCACGGCGAACTGCCGGTGCCCGCCCCGGCGACGGCGGAGCTTGTCGTCGGCGCCACAGCCGTCACGGGCGGCATCGACGGCGAGGCGACCACCCCCACCGCCGCGGCCGTGCTGACAACCCTGGCCGAGTCCTTCGGCCCCATGCCCGCGATGCGGCTAACCGCCGTCGGCTGGGGCGCAGGCACGCGGGAAGGCAAGCGCCTGCCGAACCTGCTGCGGGTCTTCATCGGCGAGCTCGACCCGGCCGGCGGGGCCGACGCCGCCGTCGAAATCTCCGCCAACATCGACGACTGCACCGGCGAGGTCCTCGGCGCGACGCTCGACAAGCTCCTTCTGGCCGGGTGCATGGACGCATGGGCAAGCCCGATAATCATGAAGAAATCGCGCCCGGCATGGATGGTCTCGGCGCTGTGCAGCCCGGCCGACGAGCCCGAGGCCGCCAGGATACTGCTGGGCGAGACGACGACCTTCGGCCTGCGACGCCGGGCCTGCGAGCGGACCAAGCTCGACAGGCAATTCAAGACCGTCGAGACGCGATACGGGCCCATCCGCGTGAAGATCGGCCTGCTCGCCGGCCGGGAAATAACCGCCTCGCCGGAGTTCGAGGACTGCCGCCGAGCCGCACAAACACACCACGTCAGCGTCCGCGAAGTCCTCGCCGAGGCCACGACGCGATACCGCAACGGCCAAACCGGAGCCCTCTAGCCCTATGACCGCCCTGCCCCTAACGCTTACGGGACTGGCCGCCCTCGCCGCCCTGGTCTGGTGCAGCCGGCACCTGATGATCTGGCGCGAACGCCGAACGGGCCTCATGCTTACCGACCACAGCGCCGGGCCGCCCGAAAAAACGCCGAAGATCTCCGTCCTCGTCGCCGCAAAGGACGAGGCCGCCTGCATCGAGACCTGCGTGCGGACAATGCTCGACCAGGACTACCCCAACTTCGAGATGGTCGTCTGCAACGACCGCTCGACGGACGACACGGCGGAAATCGTCCAGCGAGTAGCCGACGAGGACCCGCGACTGAGCCTGGTGAACATCACGGGCCTCCCGGCCGGGTGGTGCGGCAAGAACAACGCCATGCAGACGGGCATCGCGACGACCGCCGGCGAGTGGATCTGCATGATCGACGCCGACTGCCGCCAACTCTCGCGGCGGACGCTGTCGGTCGCCATGCAGTACGCCTCGGACAGCGGGGCCGACCTGCTGAGCGTCCTGCCGAGGCTGGAGATGAAGACCTGGTGGGAGAACGTGGTCCAGCCGGTGTGCAGCGGGGTGATGATGATCTGGTTCCGCCCGGACAAGGTCAACGATCCCCACGCCCCCAATGCTTACGCCAACGGGGCGTTCATACTCATCCGCCGAAGCGTATACGAGGCAATCGGCACGCACGAGGCGGTCAAGGACCGGCTCAACGAGGACATGCACATGGCCCGGCTGGTGAAGTCGGCCGGGCTGCGGCTGCGGGTCATCCGCGGCGACGACCTTTACCTCGTGCGGATGTACACGTCGTTCAGGCAGATCATTCGCGGCTGGAGCCGCATTTTCTACGGCACGTTCGGGACGCTCAGGCGGCTGGTGATCTCACTGGCGGTCATGGCCCTGATGGGCCTGCTGCCGTACCTTTGCGCCGGCCTCGGCCTGGCCGGATGGGCCGCGGGGGCAGGTCCCGCCTGGGCATGGCGCGCCCTCGCGGTCGCGGGCTTGGCGGCCGTGGCGATGCAACTCAGCGTCATCTACCGGTTCTACAAGCTCATCAGCGCGCGGGCGGGGTTGTTCTGGACATACCCCCTCGGCTGCGCCGTGACCATCTGGGCCCTGGTGCTGTCGCTGACCAAGCTCGGCGGGGCAAAGGTCGTCTGGAAAAGCACCGGCTACAACCAGGCCAGGTGAGGCTGCCGGTCGCCAGGCCCTCGCCCCCAACCGTAAGGCCTTACGAGACAAGCATTTTGCGGCCTGCCTGCCGGTAGGCAGGGCAAAGCCCGCGCCAAGCTCTTATGCCTTGGCCCGTCATGCCTGCCGACTGAATGCGTAAAATACCACTTCGGGGCCAAATGGGTTCGTTTCGCAGTTTTGCCTTCTGGCTAGGCCAAAATTTGCATCAGTTCCATAAATGATTTGTACAAAAAGTCTTATATCATGCTGTTCCATCACGTGAAATTTCATGCCAACCTTTATATTGCCAAAATTGACGACATTCCACGATGCGGGCCTTGATCTCGGCCGGTCGCGGCCCGGCGGACATCAGTGCGCTTGCCCGATCCGCTTCCAATTGCCTTTGGCTGATGATGATCGTGTCGCCTTCATAAGTTGTTAACAGTTCACAGCCTGACCCGACAATTCTCCCGGCCTTGTCCCGGCCAACATAACCTAACATTATACTAACAGATTCGGCGAGTGTCAAGTCCGTTTTGTAGTCTTTTTTTTGCCCTTGTCGCCCGGCCGGACGGCGGGATAGAATACCCGCGTCGAATCGGCGTCGGGGCCTTTTGCAGTCTTTTGTGCAAGAAGAGACCGGGTGGCAAATGGCAAAAAAACAAAATCCCCCAACGGGGTCAATCATGGCCACGCAAGCCCTCAGACAACCGGGGACCTCGACCCAGCCCGCCAGAAGGCTCGCGGCCTGCTGCGCCACCCTGGGCCCAAGGCCGGCCGGGAGACCCTGGCCGGCGAGAGCCCTGAAGGGCGGGTCCCGAAAATGCTCAGGCAATCGACACGGGCCTCGTTGGCCCGCCCCATCGTGCGTCGGGCGTTGGACCCGCCCGACGTTCTGGCGCAGGCGGGAAAACTATAAGATGTCCCCAGATATCGACTGTCCGACGAAGCCGGCGCTGCCGGCCCGGAAAGGACAGTCACCATGCCGAATAAGCAGACCCCTCCAAAGCAGACCCCCAGCCCCGGAAGAACTGTCGTCTATGGACTCGATAGTGGCCGGTCCTGTCCGCCAAACCCCAACAAGAGGAGTAAGAGCAATGCCGATAACGCGCCCACGTCCCAACGATGCCCACGTTACCGGCCACGGCCTCTGGCCCGATGTTACGGGCCCGTACCGGAAAGGCGAAACCCCCGCCGACATGGGTATACCGTGGACCGGCCCCATGCCCGATGTGCTTGTCTTCCTGTCTCGCCCCGACTACGTCTCCACAATCGCCGTTTTCGAAGGCCGCTTGATGCGTCTGTCGTGCTCGTTCCACGGTCCGGACGGCCTGCGAGAGTATACCTGGTACAACAGCAAGCCCCCGATCGGCAAGGTCTGGACCCTCGAGCCCGACGGCCCGGCCCGAGGCCAGGCCATCGTGACGTTGCCCTGACGTGCTTCCCCGGCCCTCGGCGTTTCTTCTGCGACACTCGCTTCTTCTTCCCTTCCCCAGGCCTCCCGCTGGTAGCCCAAAGCGATAAACGAACGCTGACGGCCCCGCCGACGTCGTGTCGGCTAAACCCTAACGATAGGAGAAAGAGCAATGGAGCCGACGCCGCCAGGTCCCACCGACGACTAAAGTAAATAGGGACGCTAACCATTTTTGAGTTGCTCTCGCAGAAACGCCGGGCGGTTCGTGGTGATGGTGTCGACGCCGAGTTGGGCAAAGTGTTTCGCCACGGCGGGGCTGTCCACGGTCCAGACGTGAAACTCCTTGCCGGCCTGGCGAAGGGCTTGGGCGAAATCCTCGTCGATGCCCGTGTGGGCGTTGCAGTCGACGCCGTCGGCCCTGATTCTGTCGAGCGTTGCCAGGAGGGACTTGGCATCGGGCGACCGATTGTCCGCAGTCTTGCTCTTGGGTAAGCTTGTCAGCCACATGGCCTTGCGGTCAGGCAGCAGCTTCTTCGCGGCGGCGATGATCTCGGCCTTGAAGCAGATGATCACCGTCTGCTCCGGCTTGAGCTTGGCCGCGAGCAGGGCCTTCTCGATGCCCGGAAGGATCTCCGGGCCGCATTTGATTTCGATGAAGATCCGCTTGCCCGCCGGAACGGTGGCGAGCACGTCTTCCAGCGTGGGGATCCGCTCGCCGGCGTACTCGGGGGCTTTCCGCGAGCCGACGTCGAGCTTCTGCAACTCGGCGAGTGTGGACTCGGCCACCTTCAGATCACGGTCGGCCGTCCGCTTGGTCGTTGGGTCGTGGATGCAGACCACGCGACCGTCCTTGGACAGGTAGAAGTCGCCCTCGATCGCGTCCGCGCCCTGCTGCCACGCCAGCTTGAACGCGGCGAGGGTGTTCTCCGGCGCGTCGTGTGATGCCCCGCGATGCGCCACGATGTCCGGCCCCGCCAGGGCGGATCCGCTCAATGCCATGCCGGCCATGATGCCCGCAAACGTCGCACGAATCATGTGAAAACTCCTGTCATTCGGGACAATCTATTCTATGAAGGTACAGCCGGCGGTCGGCGGCGACGAAGAAAAACCATCTGGAATCGGCGGGGGTTCCTCTGCGGTCTTGCCGACCCTAGGGGTCCTTGTCGGGAAGACATCTCTTCGGGACTGCGTGCTCTGTGCTGAAAAATCGGTTTTCATCCCCTCACGGCCGACAGAAGGGCGGCGTGGAATGCGGCGGGGTCGGGCTCGAACTCGATGGTGTGTGCGGCGTCGAAGTGCTCGACGCGTGCCTTGCCGGCGGTCAGTCGGCCGATGACCCGGCCAGTGGCTTCGTTGTCGATGATGCGGTCGCGCGCGGCCAGCAGTAGCGTGGTCGGCAGCGACAAAGCCCCCCGTCGGGGCCCAAGCCCGCTCGCCGCGCGGAGGATCGAGTCCAGCCGCCGGCTGGCGTACAGGAACCGCGCCGTCGCGCGATGCAGGCGGTACGGGTCGCGGGCGAGGTAGTCCCGCATCGGCGGGTTGTCGGTGAAGAGTTCCACGTCGCTCAGCGGCACGTCGAACATGCCGCCGCCGCGAGGTTCCCCGGGCGCCGGACGGCCCAGCAGGGCCAGCCCGATTGCCAGCTTCTCACTCAGCGGGACATCCACCTTCGATACGATGCCCGGCGCGATCATCGTCAGCGAAGCGACTTCGACTCCGGGCCATCGCCGCAGGCAAAACGCGGCCGCAAGCTTGCCGCCCCAGCTTACGCCCACAAGATTGACTCGCGGGGCGTCGAACATCGCCATCGCCTGCCGGCAGCAGGCGGCAACGTCTTCCAGCAGCATCTCCGCCGAGGCGGCGTCGCCGCGAGCGACCGTGTTGGCGCCGCTTCCGCGGCGAGTCGGGAGCAGCACGGGATGGCCGCTTTGGGCAAGGAATGCGGCTGAGCCGGAAAACCAGCCCGGATGCGACTGGATACCATGCAGGTAAACCACGGGGTCATGGCGCGGCGGCTGGGGCTGAGGCTGCGGTTGCGGTTGTGCCTGCGCCGCCCGGACGGTGTAAACGTGCGCGGGCGTCTTGTAGCCGTCGGGCAACTCGACGGTCGCGCGGTCGAGCCGCACGTCCGCCGGCACGGGCCTCGACAGCGGCAGCGGATCATCGAATGGCGTCTCGGCTGTCATGCTTATTGCACTGTACTGCTAACCGCAGGTTTCTGGCTCCTCGCTGTTTAGTGTGGGTGGCTCCATCCGGACCTGCCTGCCGGCAGGCAGGTTCCGCGAGCTCCTGTCGCATACGAGGATGCGTTTATCGCTTTGTCGGCTTCCAGCGGGAAGTTCAGGAG
>Ga0315279_10007352_pt1 | contig 13642 bp, 8 predicted proteins | sample YL17G06_20_MG_FD_203694 | JGI IMG/M metagenome (GOLD analysis project Ga0315279, IMG submission 203694) | Sediment microbial communities from Yellowstone Lake, YNP, Wyoming, USA - YL17G06_20 | ecosystem: Environmental > Aquatic > Freshwater > Lake > Sediment | place: USA: Wyoming | collected... | reverse complement strand
TTCAACGGAAATATCTGAGTTGATCTCATAATCCCCGATTTGCCGTTTTTGGAAAGCCAGATTTAATTCTTTGCCTAATTCTTTGGGAAGAATGCCGCTCTTAATAAAATGTTCTCCAAAACCGGAAATAACGCCTCGATGAGAAGAGAACGCCAGTTTCTTCGTCAATAATGCCGCTTCCGCCATAAAAAACATGGCATAATAGGCGCGCGAAACGGAGGAATCATAATCCGCTTTATCAATAAGCGTTTCAGCGCTTCTTATGAATCGTTCCGCTTTGCCGATCAGCGCGACGATCTCTTTCATGCGGGTACGCCTTCTTTGCGGACATTTATCAACAACGGAGTATTGCGGTTTTTATAATCGGCTTCGGATATCGGGAATAGCGAAATAAGCACATTATATTTGAGATTAATTTCATAAACGCTTTCTGCAATAACATCAATTTCTTTGCATGGAAGCACCTTGCCTTGCAAAATAACCATTACATCTATATCCGATTCTTCCGTTGCCATGCCTCTCGCATGCGAACCGTAGAGAATTATATCAACCAGTGTGGGGCCGTAATGAGAAGCCAGCAACTGCTTGAGTTCCTGCAGGATTTGTTTTATTATTGGATTGTCCATAAATCTGCACTATCACCATTCTTTTCTTTTATAATACATTGAACGAAATGCGAATAGCAATACTGAACGATCAAGAAAACCGCGCATATTGCATTCAAATTATCAATCAACCGATGCAGATCCGAACCAATAAGCGCCGCCGAATCCTCAATACGCCTTTGCAAACACCACCCGCCGTGAACTCGGTTTGCCGCTGATGATGCATGTTCCTTGTTCTTCCGGCGCGTCCTGCGGGATGCACCGGACCGTGACCTGCAGGTCGCTCCTGACTTTTTCCTCCACCTCCGGTTCGCCGGAAAAATGGCACAGGGCGAACCCGCCGTGGATCTCGGGCTTTTCGGCATTCTTTGGCGTAAAGTAGTCATAGAACTGCTGCCGGTCGTCGATGCGCACGGTGTTCTCCTGCTGCAATTTCCGCGCGCGTTCAAGCAGGTTCTTCTGTATTTCATCGAGCAGCGCCGGAACCGTGGCCAGGAATTCGCCGCGCGTGCGGCCGGCTTTGCCCCATTTTTCCTTATCGCGGCGCGCCACGAACACCGAATCGTTTTCCATGTCGCGCGGCCCGATCTCCACCCACAACGGCACGCCCTTTTTGATCCATGACCAGGCTTTGTCGCCGCCCCGGCCTTCGCGCGTGTCAAATTCAACCTGTACCGGCCGGCCGTCGTAGGTCACGCGCCGGAGTTCATTGACGAACTTTTCGCAATACTCCATGACCGCCGCCTTGGTCTCTTCTTTGTGGATGACCGGCAGCACCACGACCTGCGCGGGCGCAAGGCGTGGCGGCACGATCATGCCGTCATCATCCGCATGGGTCATGATAAGCCCGCCGATCAGCCGTGTGGACACGCCCCAGGAGGTGGTCCATGCGAATTCTTCCTTGCCCGATGCGTCAAGGAACTTGATTTCCGAAGCATGGGCGAAATTCTGGCCAAGAAAATGCGAAGTACCGGCCTGCAATGCCTTGCGGTCCTGCATCATCGCCTCTATGCAAAAGGTCGACACGGCGCCGGGGAACCGTTCGCCGGCCGTCTTTTCTCCTTTGATCACCGGCATGGCCATGTACTTTTCGGAAAAATCGGCATACACATCGAGCATATGCCGCGTTTCCGCCATGGCGTCCTCTTGCGTGGCGTGCACGGTATGGCCCTCCTGCCACAGGAATTCGCTGGTGCGCAGAAACAATCGCGGCCGCATTTCCCATCGGACGACATTGGCCCACTGATTGATGAGCAGGGGCAGATCGCGGTAGCTCTGCACCCATTTTGCAAACATGGCGCCGATGATGGTTTCCGACGTTGGCCGGACAATATAGGGTTCCTCAAGCTCGCCCGCGGGGACCAGTGTGCCGTCCTTGCCCATTTCCAGACGGTGATGGGTAACCACCGCGCATTCCTTGGCGAACCCTTCGACATGGGCCGCCTCCTTTTCCAGAAAGCTTTTTGGAATGAAAAGCGGGAAATAGGCGTTTTTATGGCCCGTTGCCTTGAAGGCGGCGTCAAGCACGCGCTGGATATTTTCCCAGATCGCATAGCCCCAGGGCTTGATGACCATGCAGCCGCGCACCGGCGAATTTTCCGCCAGGTCCGCGGCCTTGATGACCTGCTGATACCATTCGGGATAATCGTCGTTGCGCGTGGGCACGATGGCCGACTTTTTCTGCTGCTGCTGTTGTTGCGCCATTACACCATCCTTATAGGTCATTAATGATGGAAAAACCGCGTCCCGCAAAAGGCCATTGTCATGCCGTATTCATTGCATGCCTCAATGACCACGTCGTCGCGCACGGAATTGCCCGGCTGGACAACATACGACACCCCGCTTTTGGCCGCGCGGTCGATGGAATCGCGGAACGGAAAAAATGCGTCGGACCCGAGGGACACACCGGAAAACGTATCAAGCCATTTCCGTTTTTCTTCCCGGGATAATCGCCGCGGAACTTCATCAAACGCTTCGCGCCAGAATCGCTCCTCAGCCGGCGTCAAATCTTCCTCAAGGTATTGGTCAATGGCATTATCGCGTTCCGGGCGCTTGACGGTTTTCTTGAATTTCATTCCCATGACGGCAGGATGCTGCCGCAGGATCCATTTGTCCGCCTTGAGCCCTGCCAGCCGCGTGCAATGCACGCGCGACTGCTGGCCCGCACCCACGCCGATCACCTGGCCGTCAAAGACAAAGCAGACGGAATTGGACTGCGTGTATTTAAGGGTGATCAGCGAAATCATCAGGTCGCGCTGAGCAGAAGGGGGAAGATCCTTTTGGGCGGTCACGATATTCCGGAGCAGCGCATCGGTGATCCGGACATCATTGCGCCGCTGTTCGAAGGAAATGCCGAATACTTCTCGCGTCTCCATGATGCCAGGCTCGAATGCCGGATCAATCTGGACGACGCAATACTTGCCTTCCTTCTTCTCCTTGAGGATCGAAAGCGCCTCGGGCTCGAACCCCGGCGCGATCACCCCGTCGGAGACTTCGCGCTTGATAAATCGCGCCGTGGAGGCGTCCACGATATCGCTCAGGGCCGCCCAGTCACCGAATGAGCTGAGCCGGTCGGCGCCACGCGCACGGGCATAGGCCATGGCAAGAGGTGACAATTCCATATCGTCAACGAAATAGACTTTCCTGAGTGTATCGGAAAGCGGCGTGGCAACGGCCGCGCCCGCCGGGCTCACATGCTTGAACGAGGCCGCCGCCGGCAAACCGGTGGCCTGCCGGAGTTCGCGCACCAATTGCCACGAGTTAAGCGCATCGAGCAGGTTGATGTAGCCCGGCGATCCGCCCAGGACCGTCAGAGGCAGCGGACCGTGCGCGGCATACACGCGCGCGGGCGCCTGGTGCGGATTACAGCCGTAGCGGAGCTTGATTTCCGATGCGCTATCCATGGGCGCGGTCCTTTCGGTGCATGTCGGCCGGGAAGAAAAAACGGTATATGAAAATACAATTTCCCGTTTTCGGGAAATTGTATTTTCATACTTCATGCCATCCGGATCGGAGCGCACGTGGCAAAAGACAAAGAGAAGGTCCCGTTCGAAAAAGCGATCGCCGAACTCGAACAGATCATCGAAAAACTAGAGGACGACGAAATCACGCTGGACGACGCGCTCAGGCATTTCGAGCAGGGCGTTTCCCTTATGCGCGCGTGCGATGCGCACCTGAAAAGCGCCGAAGGGAAATTGCGCGAGCTGCTCAAGGGCGAAAACGGCGAATTCGTGGAGAAGGCGCTGGGCATTACGCTCGAGTCTCTGGACAATGGAGAACCTGCCGATGAGTGACGTCAAGGCCTATGCGCAACGGGTGGCAACGGACGTCGACGCGCTGCTCGAAAAGCTTCTCCCTCCCGAAAGCGCGTATCCCGCTTCGATCCACAAACTCATGCGCTACAGCACCTTTGCCGGCGGCAAACGCATACGGCCGGCGCTGATCATGGCCGCGTTCGAGGCGTGCGGCGGAAAGCGCGGGGACAAACGGCCCTTGATGGCCGGCGCCGCTTATGAAATGCTGCATACCTTCTCGCTTATCCACGACGATCTTCCCTGCATGGACGACGACGATTTCCGGCGCGGCAAGCCCACGGCGCATAAAGCCTTCAGCGAGGCATTGGCGGTCCTTGGCGGCGATGCGCTTTGTATTTTCGCCTTTGAGGTGCTTGCGCGCATCGGCAACATAGACATTATGCGCGAAACCGCCAAAGCCCTGGGAACGCAGGGCATGATCGGCGGCCAGGTGGTGGACATCGAATCCGAGGGCAAAAAGGTGACGCGGAAGGACGTGGAATACATCCATCAAAGCAAAACCGCGGCATTCATCCGTCAATCGGTGCGCACGGGCGCGCTCCTTGCCAAAGCCCCGGCCCGGACGCTCAAACGGTTGACGGCCTATGGCGAAGCGGTGGGCCTTGCCTTCCAGGTGGTGGACGATATTCTTGATGAGGAGGGCACCACGGAGCAGCTGGGCAAGGACGCTCACAGCGACCGTGAGCGCGGCAAGGCCACCTTCCCGGCCGTGGTGGGCATGGAGGAATCCAAACGGTATGCTTCGGAACTGGTGGAAAAGGCCTGCGCGGAAACGGCGTTTCTTAAGGGTAAAGGCGAAATCCTGCAATCGCTGGCGCGGTATATCAGGACCAGAATATCATAGAGGGACCTCTAAAAATTGCTGATAATGTCATTGCGAGGAGGGAAGCGACGAAGCAATCTTCTTGTTCCATGCGAAAAATGCGAGATTGCTTCTCCCGCCGTCGGCGGGATCGCAATGACAGACGCGTTTTTCGAATTTTAGAGGTCCCCATAGGTCAATCATTCCATATTTCGTACTCGTACTCGGTATTCAGGGGCCGAATCATCTATCCCAAGGTATATCGGATTGTATCGTTCGATCCCGTTGCCGGCGGGGAATGTACAAAAATCAGTTCATGAATTCCGAGCCCCATAGGCCGCATCCGGCGCCAGCCCCGCAGGGGCGTCCTCTTTACAGAAAACGCATGGTGAATGCTGCATGCAGCCCCATCGGGGCGACCTATTGGTGCACGCGCATCGGCGCTTCATTTCTCCATTGATACATAATAGGTCGCCCCTACGGGGCTGCAAATATCTTTAAATCGGCCCATCGTTCTATAAATAGGTCGGCCCTACGGGCCTGAATACGCAGATTATCAGCGCTCGATATCGTCTACTCTCCAAAGCGTGGCGCGAGTCACCGACTCGCCGCTATGGGATAAAATGCGCTTATGGTTGAAATCCCATGGTGGATTACGGATCGACAACCGAAATGAACGCGCTGCCCTGCCGCTGGTTCTCGTACGACAACTTGATCCACGCGGCGGAACGGTTGGTGTCGGAGACCTGCAGCTCATCAAGGTAGCCGCCCCAGAAGCCTTCGGTGCCTCCGCGGGCGCCGATGTAGCACGGCTGGACGCTGGAACCGATCGGTCCGGGCTGATCCATCGTACTCCTTAGCACTCCGTCAACGTATACGCGCCCGGTCCTGCTCTGGGTATCGTAGGTACTTGCAATCTGGTGCCAGGCGCCGTCCGCTATATTGACGATAGCATCGGCCGTGCTCTGGGCCCCCCCGAAATTCCAACGCGAGGTTGTGCCGTTAATGGCGGTCAATTGATATATACCAATTGGCAATGTGTCGTTGGACGGCCAGAAACCGTGTTCAAAAAGCAACCGCTCGTTGGAAAAATTCGTGACGGAGCTTTTCACCCAAATTGATATCGAGACACTCTGCCCGCCCATATTCAGCGACGCCGACGCCGGCACATCGATGTGATCATTGACCGCATCGAAATAGCACCCCGCGCCGACGACGCCGCCCGCGGCAGCGCTGTTGCTGATATAGTTCGCGCCGTTGTTCGCATTGGCCGTCGCGTCTTTATAAATGCCGGCCGCGCTCAGGACCGTTGAGGTTTCATTCAAATGCCAGACGCCGGCAAAACCGTTCGCAATCTCGAATACCGCAGGGCCGCTGGAGACGGCGGCAAAGCCGCCGCGCTGCCATGTTATGATGATCGACTGCGTATCGCAGTTGGCATAGACCGTATCGACCCGAACCCATACGACGCCTTTTTTGCCGACCGGGTCCCAGAGCTCGATCTGATAGGGCAAAACTTTCCCGTCTTTATTGGTGCACCGGAACCCGCCGGTCTGCGAGGCACGCGAAAAATCAAAGTTCGTTGAATCGAACCTGACAGCGATCGGAATATTGACAACCGGCGTAGAGACGGACGCTCCCGCGCCGGTGGTGCAGAATACGATGCGGCGCGAATACTGCGCCGTATCGCGATAGACAATGGTCAATCCGATGGAAGCGACATGTCCCGCCAGGTCCTGGATTCGGACGGAAAGTATTTCCGTCTGCAAAGCTGTTGCCGGCCACTCAACGGCAACGGCAAAGGTGTCCGGTGTTGCCAGCGTCTTCATGATCTGGGTGGCGCCGTGCGTGATTGTAACCGCATAGCGGTCGGCGCTCGCAAGATCGGCATCGCTGATGGCAAAATGCAAGGTGTCGGCGAATTCGGGATTCTGCAGCAGCACGGTGTCGCCATGGAGGATGCCGTGCATCGAGCTGACGGACAATGAGCACGGCGCATTTTCCGGGGAGCGGATGGTAAGCGTGCACGGCCATGCCATCGGCTGATAGCCGTCATCGAGCTCAAACATGAAAACCGAGTCTCCCCGGGCGGTCAGCGGCGGCGACCAGGTGACGACGCCATTTGCGATCGCGCTGCCGGAAGGTCCGGCGGCCATCCGGATGGTGACCGGATCGCCGTCGGCGTCAAATGCCGTGAGTGTATCGCGCCAGGGCTGGCCGGCAATAATAATGTTCGAGGATAATCCATTAAGCGGCACGGGCGAACGGTTGCGATAGACGATGAAGGACGCCGTCGTGTCATTACCCTCTTTGTCAACAGCCGCGACGGTAATGGCATTGCCCGCCGGCGCGTGGGCCAGCGGCAGGCTGAAACGCCAGACATACTTTTCGGAATCCGGCGGCACGATCGCGCCGTTGATCGTGATCCCGGCGATGCCCGAACCCGCGTCGAAGGCGATGATCCGGATCTGCGCGGCGGTGTCGGCGGTGTACATCGTGGCGCGCGCCGGCGCGCCGTTGACCGTAATATCGATCAGGGCCGGCGCGGCGATATCGGGATTGTCGGGGTTGTAGAGCATCACCAGCGCGGTGTCGATCCGCGCGCCATGCAGATTGTCCACCGCCGAAATGGCGATCGTATTGACGATTCCGGAAAGATACGCTTCGTTTTCCCAGAGGACGCGGTACTTTCCCGCCACTATGCGCCCTGCGCCGGACGCCGCGCCGTTGACGGTCATGGTCAGCGTCACGTTCAGCGAGTCGTGCGCATAGTCCTTAAGCTCACCCATGATGAGCTGTTGCCGCGCCGAGGTCACCAGCGAATCGCGCGATGGCGCCAGAATGCTCAGCATGAGGGTCGGGGTCCGCGCGATGGTGGAATCGTAGACGAGAAGGAAACGGGCATTGGCGGTATTTCCGAACCGGTCCACGGCCGTCACCGCGAGCGCCCGCGCCGAGTCGGGCGGTTGTGTGTTGACGGAATATAGTATCTTCGTGTAAACATCCGCGGACACGTCGTCAAAGGGCTGGCCGTTGACCGCCGCGCTTCGGACCAGGCCGTAGCCCGGATCCGTGATCCTCACCGTGAATACAAACACTGAGTCCCCGGTGCGCAGCGTATCGCCGCGCAGGCCATGCTGATTCAACACGGTAATGACCGGCGGCAGCGTATCGCCTAAGGAGAATGAAAACAACTGCGCGGGCGATTGGTGTTCATTCCGTAAATCGGACACCCAGAGGCGGCCGAGACCGCCTGCTTCGTCCACGGAAACGACCGTATCGAGAGCGGGGAACGCGGAGGCAATGGCAACGCCGGCTGAAAAAGACCAGTGATACAGCACGTCTCCATCAAGCACCGAATCGGTGCCGAGGTGCACCGCCTGGCCGAAGCTCCCGGCCACCGGCGCTTGACCTAATGGCGAGATCGCGTGAATCCACAGCCGGTCGGTCACCGATTCGCCCCGGGAGCGGACGGTCGTTATGGTGATGCACAGCCGTCCGGTATCGCATAATGAAAAAGCAACGTCATGGATGCCGTCTGCCGCCGAGGTTCCGCGATCGACGCGAATGATCGATGTGTCTCCAAAACGATTGCCGGGGACCACAACGATCACCGAATCGACTTTTTCCGCAAGGGCGATCACCAGCGAGAGCGTTTCCGTGGAAAATATCTCCACCGTGCCTTCGCCCGCCGCAGGGAAAGTCCGGCCGATAACCCGGGCGCGCGCGTTTGAAGCGTCCTCAAACGGGTTGTACCCGTTGGAGCAGGTCAGCAGCGCAGGCAGGCATGCGGCCAAAAGCAGAGCGAAAAATGTCCGTGCCTTTCGCGTCATGGGCTATTGCTTTCCGATGGTGATAAACGCGCTTCCCGGCTTCTGGTTCTCGTATGCCAGCCGCACCCAGGCGGCGGAGCGGGCAGTGTTGGAAACCTGCATTTCGTCAATGTTCCCGCGGAAAAACAGGGTCGTACCCGCGCGGCTTCCGATGTAGCTGGGACCGTTGCTGGCGCCGATGGAGGCGCCCGTCGAGGTGATGTCTATTTGCGCGCCATCCAGATAGACCCTTGCATTCCGGCTCTGATTATCAAATGTCGCCGCGAGACAATGCCATGCGTTGTCGGCATAATTGCCGGCGCCAATGGCCATTGCGCTGGACCGGTAGAAGTTGAACCAGATCTGCGAGCCGTCCGAGGTCGACAGCTTATATTCCCCCATGCGACCGGATATATCATGCTCAAACAGCAATCTTTCCTGACCCGGATACGGCGCCGGGGCCTTGACCCACGCCGAAATGGTCGCGCTCCTGCCGCTGAAGTTCAGCGTGGAGGATGCCGGGACTGAGATATAGTCATTGACGCCGTCGAAGTACTGCGCTTTGCCGATGACGCCGGGATATGCCGCGGAATCGATATAATCGGCGCTGTTGTTGGCGTTCGCGGTCGCGTCCTTGTAAACGCCGGCGCTCCCCAGCCCCTGCGCCTGCTCGCCAAGGTGCCACACCCCGGCAAAACCATTGGCCGTATCGAATACCCGCGACGGGTCTGAAGCATTCGCGCTGTCACGATACCATTGCATGATGATGCGCTGCGTATCGCAATTGGGGTACACGGTGTCCATCAGCACCCAGATAGCAGCGGCCTTACCCGCCGTGTCCCACGTTTCGACCTCATACGGCAGCGCGACGCTGTTCTTCTTTGCAAACCTCAGCGCCCCCCCGTTGCGCGCGAGGCTGAAATCAAACGCCGACGTATCGAGCCGCACCGCCAGCGGGACCCTCGTCACTGGCGACATGACCGCGGCGCCGGTCGACGTGGTATTGAACGTCAGCAGGTATTGGTACTGGATGTCCCGCCGCCGGCGAATGATCAGGTTGACGGTATCGCCATTGCCCAGTCGGTCCGCGACGATCACCTGCAAAGAGCCGTCGCCGGACAATGGGGAATTATTCGCCAGCGCCACGTCGAAGCACCGGACCGAATCCACGGTCATGACGCTGATGCGGTTGTCCTGCAGAATGGTGACATGGTACGGCTGGTTTTCCTGATAGTCCGCACTGTAAATGCAGAAAGAAAGCGTGTCGGCCGTATCAATCGGCAGGGTGTAAACGCCGCCGGCGATCGTTCCATGGCGGGCGGCCGCGGACAGCGAGCAGGGCGCCGTGGGCGCCAGCGCGACCGCAAGCGTGCATGCGTAGGTGACGGATTGGTATCCATCATTGAGTTCCAGCACCAGCGGATGTTTCCCGGTATCGGCATCCAGCGGCGTCCATACGACACCCCGGCCAATCACCGAAAGGCCCGCGGGTCCCGCGCGCAGTGTGAGGGCAACCGGGTCCTGATCGGGATCGGAGAACCAGAGCGTGTCGCGGTACGGTTTTTCCGCCTGCAGCGACAAAGCGTTGCGCAGGCCCCGGCTGACGTACGGTAACGAATTCCGGGCCATGGCCACGGGCTGCGCGGCGCGGTTTCCCGATTTGTCTATTGCCAGGACGGTCACCGTGTCCCAACCGTGCTTGAGCGGCGCCGACGCGTACCACACATATTTGCCGGCGCTGTCCGATGCGGCGATGTCGTCAACGCGCAGCGTATCGATGGATGAGCCGTCATCAAAGGCGATGATCCGCATCAGCACCGAGGTTGCGGCCGTAATCAGGCCCTGGGCATTGGCGCCGTCCACCGTGATGTCGGCGATGACCGGCGGCGCGGTATCCACCAGCGCCGGATTGTACCGTATCAGCAGCTGCTTTTGCGAAAGCGGCACGCCGTCGGCATTACAGGCGGACATCGTGATGATGTTGCTGTCCCTGCCAAGGTCGGCCGTCCAAGCCCAGGAACCGCGGCAACCATTAAATACCAGCACCGTGTCCGCGTACGCGGAGTCGTTCACCTGCCGCTTGAGCGTTATCGCCGCGGAATCGCATGCATAATTCTCGACGGCGCCGACGATCATCCGTTGACGGGAGGCATATTCCGACGTGTCGTTCGCGGGAGAGAGCACGACCAGGGCGATGGTCCTGCTCGGCGCCAGCGAATCGCTGTACACCACCCGGAAATTCTTGACAGACCGGTTAAACAGCGCATCGGTCGCCTCCACGGTCACCGTGCGGGGCGTTGGGGCGGCAAGGACCTGCAGATGGCGCAGGACCGCGGTATACAGGGTGCCGTTCCTGAAATCGAAATCATTGCCGTCGACGGCGGCGTGCAGCACGATCCCGCTGCCCGGATCGACGATCCTGATCCGCAGCGCAAACGTGGAATCGCCCGTGACGATGGTATCGCCGCGCACGAAGCGCCCGGTGTCGGCAAGGGTGATGTACGGCGCGATCGTATCGTCGAGTGAGAACGCGAACGCTTTGGCCGGCGAGCGGCAGGTGTTCTTGACATCGGAGATCCAGAGCATGCCCGTTCCGGCGCTGGTGATGATGCCCGTCAGCACGGTGTCGATGCGGGCGAACGGCGAATTGATGACCGCATAATCGCCGAACTGCCAGTGATACCAGACGTCGCGGTCGCCCACCGAATCAGTGGCAAGCGCCACGGCGTTGCCCTGATATCCCAGGATGGGCGATTGACGCAGGGGTGATACGGCGCGCACCGGAAAGTTCTCGGTGATCACGTCCCCGCCGGTCCGGCAGGTCTGCACCAGGATATCGGCGCTGCCCGTATCGTACATCGAGAACGCGAATGCATATGCCGAATCGCCAAAAGGGCCGTGCAGGACCGTGGTATCGCCGTGCCGGCTGTGCAGAACGATCATCACGCAGGAATCGACCAGATCGTGAAGCGCGACGACGATGTCCATGCGATAGGTGGTAAAGATGCGCAACGAATCGGATTCGACGATGGTGCGGAAGGTCCGTGCGATGACGCGGGCCCGCGCATTGGAAGCATCGGCAAAAGGGTTATAATCGCGCGAGCAGAATACCAGCGCGAGCAGAAGAGCGGCAGCCGATAAGGTGCGAATGCGCATAGTGTCGTTTCGCCTTCCGCAAACGCCCCCCCAGTGATCCGGGCGGTTCGCTCGATCATCAGAACGTGAAAGAGAATCCAAGGCCGGCCGCACCCAGCGCGCTCAGGCAGAACCCGGTGACCAGCAGGCCGATATCGACATTACGCTGCCGCACCGCTCCATCATAGTCGTCCGGCGAATACTTGACAAGAGGGCTTTCCAGACCGGTCACCGCGGTATCGGCCATGGCGGCGATTTTTTGCCGGTCGCGGGCCTGCTGAACGGAAAACCAGGTGCCCATGCTGGCGCCGCCCACCGCCAGCGAAAGCCCGCTGTACCTCAAGGCGTTGCGCCGGGGCATCTCGGGGTCCATCAGAATCTTGACCGGCACCCCATCAATACGGGCGTCTTTGATGGGAATCGCATAGCTGAACGGATCTCTGGACACCGCGATCTTCCCATTTTCAATGGTCAGGTCCGCACGGCCGTTGTCGGCAAAGGTCACCTGATCGAGCCGGATGAATTTCGTAAGCGAATTGATGCCGTACACGGAGTAGACCACCGCGCAGTTGGCCAGGACCGAACCCAGGCCGCTTTCGTGAATGTAAATACCGTTCCAGTCGTACGCATTGGCGCGCACCGAATCCACCGGATTATAGCGGCCGTCGAATTCGGACGTGAAGATGACCGGCTTTTCCTTCGTGCCATCGACAAGCAACTGACCTTCAACATGCAGACCGGTAAAATTCCGGAAGAGCAGCGCTGTTCCCGGTTTGATCCGCACGGTCTTTCCCGATGGAACATAGATATCGGCGGTAACGAGGCACAGGTGCTCTTTTTCGCCCAGGATGGCGGGCAGATCGCCGCCTAAACGCATCATGGTCGGGCCCGCGGCAGCCGGATTCGCATTGTCCGCCTGTTGGGCCTGCGCCGGCATAGCACAGAGCGCAACCAGCACCGAACTCACCGCCGGCAAATTCACTATGATTCGAAATCGGGACTTCATGGATCAATCCAATGCCTGAAAACCCGTCTTGGGAACAGGATGGAGCTCGTTCCCAACAATCTATCGATATCCCTATTAATTATGATAGCATCGTGGGAACGGAAAAACAATAGTGAAAAAAATCGAGGAGGGGGAACCGGCCGGATCAGATCGGGATGCAGGAAAGCAGGAGTATCAAGCGGATACCCCCATTTCGATATTCGGATTTCCTGAGCAGGGGCACGCCATGGTGCGCCCCTGCTCAGGAAATCATCCCCATGAACCGCTCCCTATACAGCGCGCAACCATCAATCTTCTCCGCCGGCACCGTGGTCATCTCGATCTTAAAAAGGCCGGTGGTTGCCTTCGGGTCTGTCTTGTCAAGCGCCGCCCTGGCCAGGATCGCCGCGCCGAACGCGGTGGCCTCCTGCAGGCCGGTAAGGAAAATCGATGCCTTAGGATACAACGCGGACAGCAGCCGGTTGTACGCCTCGTTCCTGCGGAACCCGCCTTCGGTGAAGATCGTACCCTCGCCCGCGAATCCGACCATGTCAAACGCGGCCCTGGTCTGGATGACCAGCGAAATGACCAGCGCCGCATGCGCCACGGCAAAATCGCGGAAAAATGCCGGGACCCGCTTTCCCGATTGGATTTCCTCAAGCGTAAATTCCGCGCCGTCCTCAACCGCCCGCGGCCTGGCATTCGGAAAAATTCCTGTCCCGGGGGTTACGGAGGGCAGGATGAAAAACCGGTTTTCCGCCATGAGCTTCTGATACGCCGCCCGGTCATAGGCCGGCCGTTCCGCGCCGGCATTTTTGTTCCGCAGGACCGTCAGCCACGTTTCATATTCCAGGCCGCCCATGAAGATCGATGTCTTGACAGGATTGAAAAACGCGTCGAGGTTATAAAAAACGAGCTTGCCCAGTTCCCGGGGTTTGAAGGCGACCCTGGCCGCCGGACTCATGGCCACGCACCACGTGCCGGTGGAA
>Ga0315279_10007351_pt1 | contig 13644 bp, 11 predicted proteins | sample YL17G06_20_MG_FD_203694 | JGI IMG/M metagenome (GOLD analysis project Ga0315279, IMG submission 203694) | Sediment microbial communities from Yellowstone Lake, YNP, Wyoming, USA - YL17G06_20 | ecosystem: Environmental > Aquatic > Freshwater > Lake > Sediment | place: USA: Wyoming | collected... | reverse complement strand
CCCTTTATGGCAAGTCTCACAATCCCTTGTCAGAAAGTCACTTGACATATCGCTCAACAATGCCTATTTTCCAGCCGGTTTTCGCGACCGATCGCAGCGATGAGCAGAATTTGACGGAAAGAAATCCGACCGATGGCAATCGACCTTCTCAACCAGACTCTGCCCTCCATCAAGAGCCACATCTACCCGGCATCTATCTCCTTACCTGATTGGAAGTTAAAGGAAGGGAGTGTTCCGAACGCAGCATCTCCGACTCATAACGATGCAACCTGGTGGAATTACACGATCCCCGCCCCATGGGGCGGCTACGACAAAACGGGCTGGTTCCGAAAACGCATCAGCATTCCGGAGCAGTTTGCAGGCAAGCACGTCGCCTTGCTTCTCGATCTCCCTGAATCACTCATTTACGTCAACGGAAAGCCGTATCAGGGAGTCGACGTACACCACCAAGAAGTATTGCTCACGACAAGGGCTCGAGCAAACCAGAGTTTCTTGATTGCTCTTGAGGCATACAGTGGTCGAAAGAAAGAGCTCAGCACGTTCACTTCGGCACAGCTCGTCGTGCTGAATCCGACTGCCCGTGCGCTGTACCAAGGCCTCATGGCCTTGCACGAGCTCGAGAAAACGGTTGGTCAATCAAGCCCGGAATCGAAAGAGATCCGCGAACTGATCCGGCAGACGCTTGTCTTCCTCAAGTACTTCAAGCCCGAAGGCGAGGAATATCCCAACGCCATCGAACGGGCATACAATTTCCTTCTCAGAGCCATCGAGGGCTCGTACAAGACTGACATTCAAGGCCTCGTTCACCTCGTCGGTCAATCACATATCGATGTCGTGTGGTTGTGGACTTTGCAGGAGACAAAGCGGAAATGCGCTAGAACGTTCTCGACCGCACTGCGCCTGATGGAGGAGTAGGCTGTAAAGGCCAAGATGGAGAGTGAATGTATTCATTTCAGCTCTTTGATTATTTGCTCAAGAATGGGCTTCAATTCGGGAATTCTTCTCTTGATTGCTCTCCAGACAAGCTCATGATCAACTCCGAAGTACTCATGAATCAGCCTATCTCTCATACCCGCCATTTCAGACCACGAAACGGTTGAATACGTTCGTCTTACTTCTTCAGGCACATGTTTTGCCGCCTCACCGATGATTTCGAATTTTCTAATGACTGCGCTGACGGTCTTATCGTCTTTCACAAACTGTTCAAACTTCATCCCCTCGACAAATTGTTCTATGCTCTGCATTGCACAAAGAATATCGCTCATATACAGTCTGTAATCTCTCATAGGAACGATACCTCTTGCAAAACAGACATTCTCATTTCATCTCTCAGTGCTCTGTGTGTAACAACATCAACCTTTCGTTGAAGCTGTTCTTCGAGGTACAGGGAAAGTCGCACGAGATCAAAGAGATCTGCGTCGTCTGAAAATTCTACAAGAACATCGACATCGCTTTCCCCCTGTTGCTCTCCCCTCGCAAATGAACCGAACAGACCAATCTTTTCTACCTTGAACTTTTCCGTCAACTCTGCTTTCAAACTGTCAAGAGTCTTGAGAACGTCTTCTTTTGTTTTCATATTTCCCTCAAAAGTCTTGGGCGGGGGCAAACTCGGTGCCGAGCAAAACGAGTAATGTGCAGAGTGACGTATGGAGAGCTAATCTTTTCACTATACACCACTGTTGGAATCAAACACGCGTGGCTTTCTCAGGAGGATTGTTTGGCTTGCTCCTTGTTCCTCTTCTACTACGATACGGAGGTGCTGGCTGACGCACAGTCAATGCCGCAGGTTTCGCACGCTCTCTTCCTCCATCCACGCAGGCTGAAGACCCTCTGTGAGCACGTCGGGATCAACATCAGCCCCATTGTCCCGTACAATGGTCCCGAGTTCCTCATCAACACGAACTGTTACAAACAGTTTACAGCTTTTCCGAACCGGCTCGAAAACTTGGGCCATTATGGACAAGCCAGCAGAAAAGTCGGAAGTCTCATACGGTTATGTTGGTTTCCCCCCGCTAAATTAAGCCAAACCCGCCTGAATGTCAAGAAACCCCTTTATGGCAAGTCTCACAATCCCTTGTCAGAAAGTCACTTGACATATCGCTCAACAATGCCTATTTTCCAGCCGGTTTTCGCGACCGATCGCAGCGATGAGCAGAATTTGACCGAAAGAAATCCAACCGATGGCAATCGACCTTCTCAACCAGACTCTGCCCTGCATCAAGAGCCACATCTACCCGGCATCTATCTCCTTACCTGATTGGAAGTTAAAGGAAGGGAGTGTTCCGAACGCAGCATCTCCGACTCATAACGATGCAACCTGGTGGAATTACACGATCCCCGCCCCATGGGGCGGCTACGACAAAACGGGCTGGTTCCGAAAACGCATCAGCATTCCGGAGCAGTTTGCAGGCAAGCACGTCGCCTTGCTTCTCGATCTCCCTGAATCACTCATTTACGTCAACGGAAAGCCGTATCAGGGAGTCGACGTACACCACCAAGAAGTATTGCTCACGACAAGGGCTCGAGCAAACCAGAGTTTCTTGATTGCTCTTGAGGCATACAGTGGTCGAAAGAAAGAGCTCAGCACGTTCACTTCGGCACAGCTCGTCGTGCTGAATCCGACTGCCCGTGCGCTGTACCAAGGCCTCATGGCCTTGCACGAGCTCGAGAAAACGGTTGGTCAATCAAGCCCGGAATCGAAAGAGATCCGCGAACTGATCCGGCAGACGCTTGTCTTCCTCAAGTACTTCAAGCCCGAAGGCGAGGAATATCCCAACGCCATCGAACGGGCATACAATTTCCTTCTCAGAGCCATCGAGGGCTCGTACAAGACTGACATTCAAGGCCTCGTTCACCTCGTCGGTCAATCACATATCGATGTCGTGTGGTTGTGGACTTTGCAGGAGACAAAGCGGAAATGCGCTAGAACGTTCTCGACCGCACTGCGCCTGATGGAGGAGTACCCGGAGTTCTCCTTCACACAGTCTCAAGCTTTTCTCTACGAACTGACCAAGAAGCACTACCCTGAGCTCTACAAAGAGATCAAGCAGAAGATCGCAGAAGGCCGATGGCATCCGACGGGAGCAATGTGGGTGGAACCGGACTGCAATATTCCCGACGGCGAATCGCTGATCCGCCAGATTCTGCACGGAAAGCGATTCTTTCGAAAGGAATTTGGACTCGATTCTGACACTCTGTGGCTTCCCGACACGTTCGGATTCAGTTGGGCTCTGCCGCAAATCCTGAAGAAAAGCGGCATCAAGTACTTCTTCACCACCAAGTTGACGTGGAATGACACCACGAAATTCCGCCACAACACATTCTGGTGGCAAGGTATTGACGGCTCGAAGGTCCTGGCGCACGCCCCTGCTGTTGGACTGGAAGGGTCTGTTACGCCAGAAGATCTCAACAAGAGCTGGGAGGGATTTCAGGAGAAGGAGAAGAGTCCGCACACCGTCCAGACCTTTGGCTACGGCGATGGCGGCGGTGGCCCGTCCAAGGAGCAGATCGAGACATCCAGAGTACTGAAGACGATTGTCGGGTTGCCATCGTCAACACTCTCGACCGTGTCAGGATTCTTCAAACAACTCGAGGAACGCGCGTCCGAGCTTGACACATGGAACGATGAACTGTACTTGGAGAGACATCGGGGGACATACACGACGCACGGCTGGGTGAAGCGTGAGAACCGTCAGGTCGAGGCTCTGCTCTCCACAACGGAGCTCTTGTCAGTGCTCGGCATGCTGTTCGGCACGACAGGCGCTTCACGCCGCTACCGTCAAAACGAACTCGAGGAAGCGTGGAAGAAGCTCCTGGTCAATCAATTTCATGACATCGTCCCCGGCACGTCCATCGCTGAGGCCTACGATGATGTCCGGAAGGAATTCTCGGCGATACGATCGATCTGCAAGAAATTGCAGCAACAGGCTCTTTCAGGATTCGCGAAACAGGGGAAGCGAAATGCCCGGGAAATTCATTTCGCCGTGTTCAACCCCGTTGGATGGACACGAAGGGACTATGTGACTCTCGAAATCCGATCGAGAGAGAAGAACTTCCTTGTCCTTGATCACCACGGTCGAGCGGTTGAACACCAGGTCCTGGGACGGAGAACGGGAGTGGTTCAGCTGCTGTGTTACATCGAGAACGTTCCCCCGTTTTCGTTCCTGAATCTTGTTGTCAGCCCGAGCAGCACGAAGCCAGCCCCTTCAGATGAATGGAAACTGAGCAACCGGACGATCGAGACGCCCTTCTATCGCGTGCGGCTTGACTCGAAGGGGCAGTTATCCTCCTTGTATGACAAAGACCTGCGGCGGGAACTCGTCGTCAAAGGCGGGCGTGCCAACCGGTTTCAGACATTCAAGGATGTTCCTAAACAATGGGAGACGTGGGAGATCGATCCCGATTATGCGAATAGAGAGTTCGAATTGCTGAAGTTCAAAAAGCTCAAAATCGTCGAGGTGGGACCACTTCGAGCAACGCTTCGCGTGGAGCATCAATCGGACAATGGTACAAGAATAGTACAGGACATCGTATTCTATGATAAGTCCCGACGAATCGACTTTGTGACGAATATCCGCTGGAAAGAGAGACAGACCCTCCTGAAAGTCGGTTTTCCTCTCAACGTGAAGACGACCTCGGCGACATACGAGATCCAGTTTGGGGCAATGCAGCGAACAACGAAACCAACCGAGCCCAGGCAGAAGGCCAAATTCGAGGTGCCCGCCCAGCGGTGGGCTGATCTCTCCGAGTCGAAATTTGGCGTAAGCCTCTTCAACGACTGCAAATATGGCTATGACGCGATCAACAGCACGCTACGCCTGACGCTGCTTCGCTCGCCACATTATCCGCATCCACTCGACCCGCTGTGGTTGACCGACGAACGGTTCACGGACCAAGGCGACCACCAGTTGAGCTATGCTCTGTATCCGCATGCAGGCAACTGGCGAACCGGTGAAACCGTTCAACGTGCCCGGGAGTTCAATCAAGCGCTGATGGTCATCCCCGGCGCGGTGGAGCATGTGAACCCCCTCGTCAGTTGCTCAACCTCGAACATTGTGGTCGACACCGTCAAGAAAGCAGAAGAGAGCAATGATATCATCATCCGCGTTCACGAGGGCCACGGGCAGTCGACGAAAGTCGCTCTGGAGTTCGGCCCAAAAGTTGAGTATGCGGCTGAATGTGACATGCTGGAACAAGAACTGGCTCCACTGAAACTCGTGAAAGCCAAGCTTTTGCTGAAGTTCTCCCCTTTTGAAATCAAGACACTCAAGCTGAGATTCAGAACAAAACGGTAACCGCTCCGCTCCACCTTCTTCGACCGCCGTTATAAACCTTTCAAGATCCAAATTGAGCAATTGATGCCGTCTCGTCTCCAACGCGGGCTCATCGTTTCGTGTCAAGCTGAAGAAAACGACATCTTCGACTCTTCCGAATTCATCGTGGCGTTTGCGGAGGCTGCCGAGATCGGTGGAGCCGTCGGGGTTCGAATACGCGGAGCAGCGAACATCAAGGCAGTTCGAAAGGCCGTCCGGCTGCCAATTATCGGGATCACGGATGCGACATTTCCGAACGGTGAGATGCTTATCACCGGCACGCTCGAGGAGATAGAGATGATTGGTAGCTCAGGGGCGGATCTCGTCGCACTCGATGGAACGGGGCGTCTCCGTCCAAATGGTTTGGACGGTCCGGCTATGATTGCCGAGGCGAAGCGGCGCTTCAGCACCCCTCTGATTGCCGACGTGGCAACGCACGATGAGGGGATCGCTGCAGCAGTAGCCGGTGCGGACTACGTGGAAACAAACCTTTCTGGTTACACGGAACAAACCAAGAACACTCGGCTCGATGTCCCGGACTTCGAGCTCGTTGAAAAGCTCGCGAAGCAACTCCCGGAGAAGGTCATTGCGGGGCGGAGATTCTGGACGCCAGAGCAGGTCGCGTATGCATTACGCGTGGGCGCCTTTGCGGTCGTTGTGGGGACAGCCATCACAAGGCAAATCGAAATCGTGAAGGGGTTTGTGAATGCAACGAAAACCCAGTGAGAATCCCTCTCTAGGCTCGGAGGCGGGAAAATGAAAACGGGGTTGTCCATAAAGTCATTCTGAGTCCCGCCGCTTCCCAAGCGGGGCGAAGAATCGTTCGACTGAGCTCACGACGAAGTCTGATCAAAAAGGCAGATTCTTCTGAGCCACAGGCTCATGAGCCTCCGGCTCAAGTCGCTTCCTGCCCGACTACGTCGGTCAGGCGGGCGCTCCTTCAGAATGACGTTTTGCTTCTTTTTGGTCAGCCTCGTTTCGTTTCGGATGGAACGCCACTCAGCGAAGCAGCGTGTCCGGGGCGAGGTTTGGCGCTTCGATGTCTTTGAAGTACTTCACTGTGGCGACCTTCAGCTCGAGCGTTGCTTCGTCATTACACACGATAATACCGTGCGGGTGGAGCTGCAGCGCGCTCACGGTCCACATATGATTCACGCCCGCCTCGACAACCATTGCCAAAGCGCGGGCCTTGTTGTACCCGCTGATGATAATGAGCACCTCCTTCGCATCAAGCACGGTCGCAACGCCTACGGTCAAGGCCGTCTTTGGTACTTTGGTGATGTCGTTGTCAAAGAACCGCGCATTCGCGACGATGGTGTCATACGTGAGTGTTTTGATTCTTGTTCGTGAAGCGAGAGAGGACCCGGGCTCATTGAACGCAATATGTCCGTCTGGTCCGATCCCACCCAGAAAGAGCTGAATACCTCCGAGCTTCTTGATCCTCTCTTCGTAGCTCTCACATTCTTTCTGCAGGTCTTTGGCGTTCCCGTTGAGAATGTTGACGTTCTCCTTCTTGATGTCGATATGCTTGAAGAAGTTGTTCCACATGAAGGAATGGTAGCTCTCCGGATGGTCATCGGGTATGCCGATGTATTCATCCATGTTGAACGTCACCACATTCTTGAACGATACGATCCCTTTCTTGCACAGGTCGATGAGTTCTTTGTAGGTACCAAGAGGCGACGAGCCGGTCGGAAGCCCAAGAACAAACGGTCGGTCCGGGGTGGACCCAGCCTCACGGATTTTCCTGACGACGTAATTCGCCACCCACTTGCTGACAAGTTCGTAGTTCGGTTGAATGATAACTCTCATGAAGCACTCCTTTGTGTGATGAGTCTTTGTTTGTTGTATCGTTCCGGCTGATGGATCTTTGCTACATCTTCGAACTCCTGATGGGTGATGGACGACATCTGACTTCTCACGAATGCCCTCTTCACCCAATAGCTGAAAGGAGAGCCTTGAACTGCTCCTTGCGCTGTTGAATGGCGGTGCCCTCAGCGACAAGCTTCTGAACAACGGAGTTTGTCTCAGCGGTTCCTCGGACAGCCTCGAAATCTCGTTGCACGTTCTCATCCGACTGGTCGACGCCGTATCCGATTCTCGTAGAAGCTTCGAATTCCTTCTTTGAGTCCTCAAGAATCATCCCTCGCATCGCCATCGCCGCATTCTCCCACCCCTCAATTGCCGATCCTGCTTGATCTTTGGTCATCGCATCAAGCCGGACACCGTAATCCTTTTCATAGACATCAAAAACATACCTCCACTCGTCCTCGCGGTAGGCGTCGTACATCAGTTGAAATTCAACGACGAGGGCATCATAGCTGGAGAGTGTGCCATTCGCGATGGCGGTCTCGAGCTGGGCGATCCGTTCCCGCGGAGTGAGCAAGCCGCTGATGTCCGCCCATTCCGTGGGGTTCTTCAGGTTCGATTTTGGAGTCAGTGATCCAGTCGCGGCCTTCCAGTTCTTGGTTTTCGTCAAGGCCTCTTGAAGTCGTGCGGTTACTTTCTCATTTAAATAGCGTCCGATCGCGAGCGAGTAGTACCTCGCACCCTTGCGTATCGAGGGACAATCCAGTAGCGCTTCACGGTAGTTCACCAAGGTCTCTTCGTTCGGCACGTTCTCACGCAGTGCAAGAAGATCATCTCGACCCCGCCTCATCTTCTCGACGCTGTAGGGTGAGAAGACATCAAAGATGATGAGGTCTCGTTTCTTGAGTGCTCTTCGATTGTCCCGCTTTGGCCACTTTTCTCCGTCCCGGACCGTGCCAACAGATGAGAGGTTGAAACCCGGAAGGATTTTCGTGACGCCCCCCTCCTCTTTGATGTAGGAAAAAGGCAGGTTCGGAGTATCGATGTTGGCATAGTGCTTCCCAATGACAACGCTAAAGGCGCCGATGTGAGCTTCCAACAGCAGATACGAGAACGATCCTGTCTTGCAGCCCCGTTCAAAAACACCCTGGTGGACCGGACCGAGCTTATACATATGATTGCTCTGGTTCGTGCCGCTGCCAGCATTGAAGAAGGAGAACATCCCCGCAATGAGCAAGGTTGACTTGTGGTGCGTGACCGTGTAGGGGCCTGCAAAAACCGAGACTGCTTCACCATGGAATGCTTCAGAGTTGGCGAAGAAGAGTGAGTTCTCAGCAGAGTATTGCTTTCCCATCTTAACGCCTTGTCCGACAAACACTTTGTCGATCACCGCCCCACTTTCGATCCGAGCTCCTTCGGAGAGGATGAACGATTTCGCGTGAACGCCCTCGCCCACCTCTGTCGGATGCTCTGCACAGCTGTTGATCGTCCCATTTTCCAGGTACTGTGCGCCGTGGATGTACGCGTACGGTCCAACGGCGACGTTGCGAAGCGAACCGCAATGCAGAATCCGTGCCCGCTCGCCAACTCGCCCCCTCTCCGCCTTGGCCGCGGCGGCCTTTGAGTCCATGAGCGCAGCCAGCCTTTTTGAGAATTCCGGGTTGTGCCGCATCATCCCTTGGACATACGCTGTCTGAGAGGTCAGGTCGTTGATAATCTTGATTCCTCGTCCCCCGGCTTCATTGATCGTCTCCAGCTCAACTCCATTGCCAAACGTTGCGCCGAGATCCGACACAAGCGATGCGACATCCTGAATGACAACCCCGTCCTCGATCACGTAGTTCGAGATGACTGAGCCGATGTTTGCGATGCGTGCCTGATCTCCGATGATGCAGTCCGATACAGATGCCCGATAAATCCCGCAAAGGAGCTCAACTCCGTCGACCACGTGGCTGCCAGCCGTGCTGCCGATCTGGACAGTTCCGTAGAAATGAACGTTGCTGATTCGGACAAGATCGCAACCGGTGGAGATCGTAATGAGCCGCCAGTCGCTAGCCGTGCAGCCCTGTCCAACAAGTTGAGCAACCTGATGTTCTGTAAGGTGCACAAATGTCATGGTGATACCTCAACGTCTTCGATTTATGAGCCAATTGGTGCGCCGGAGGTGCCCCCCGAGACTGAATTGGACTTCTGGGGGGGACGTTACCGTGGAACAGGTGATTCTTCGAAGCCTTCAGATCATTCTACCAAAAGTGCGTCAGAACATCAAGAAGAATCTCGTTCGATGAGGTGATCGTGACTACCGACATTCCAATGAAGTACAGGTTCTTAAACCTTCCTACGTACCCCGACATCTCCCGCGGTTGCGGACCGCTCGGGGGCATTCACTCAGCCTTCGTTCACTCAAGGGCACAATCAGTTTTTGTGGCGGCTTGCGATACTCCCTTTCCTGCGAGAGATCTCATCTATCACATCATCAACACCGATCCGCAGAGTAGCGCGAGAATTCCCGCTTCCCAGGGGAAATTACACCCATTGTGCGGGTACTATTCGCGTGGCTGCTTGCCGGAAATACAACAAAGGTTGGAACATCGCCAATTGAAGGTTCTCGATCTCCTGAAGCAGGTCAACGCCAGAACAATCGAGATAACACCGGATCTTGAATTCTACAGGAAGGATCTCCTTCTGAACCTCAATGAGCCGAAGGATCTCATTTCAGTGCTTTCTTGAAGTTCTCAACCATCCGCTTCGCTCTCTCTGTTAGCACTTCATACCGTTCCTCATCGATCGCCTTCTTGTCCAGCAGATCACTGCCGATCCCAACCGCCACAGCACCGGCGGCGATCCATTCTCCGACATTGTCAATTGTGACGCCTCCGGTGGGCATCAGTCGAATGTCTGGAAACGGTCCTCGAATGTCCTTGAAGTACTTCGGGCCCAGAGAGGTGGCCGGAAAGACTTTGACGATATCGGCTCCGGCGGTCCAGGCTGTGTAGATCTCCGTGGGAGAAAAACACCCCGGCATCACGACCGTATTCCGCTCGCCACAGAGGCGAATGATCTCGAGATTCAAGATTGGGCCAACGACAAACTTCGCTCCTGCGTCGATGACCTTGTTGGCCGTTTCCCTGTCGACGACCGTGCCAGCGCCGATCAGAACATCGCCGGGAACCGACGGAGCGAGCTGTCGGATGATATCGATCGCACCGGGCACCGTCATGGTGATCTCGATGGATTTCACGCCACCCGCCCCAACTGCTTGGATCACCTTCAGAAGTCGCCGCGTGTCCTTCATCCGAATGACCGCGACAACTCCATTTGACATGATATGCGAGAGTACTTCTTTCCGATTCATAGTGTCATTTGAAGAAGAAACAGTAATACGGTTCGTTGAGAGCAATGCGCTTGATCAACAAGGCGAGCTCACGGGCATGATAATCCCCCCACATTGAGGACTCTCCCATCGGAATCTTCTTGCCCTGTGGAATGTAGTCCCAGCCATTCGGCCGGTGATAGACCGAGTGCAGAATGAGCCCTTGGTGGCTTGGGTTCGTCGAGAGATACGGGACCTCGAACACGCGTGATGCGACGGTCAATCCAGCTCGAATGTAGTTGGCCCCGCGATTGCCACTCTTTTCGTTCTCCAGATAATTACCGAGCCGAATAAGCCCCTGGGCAGCGATCACAGCGGCGGAGCTGTCGACAGGTTCGAAATCGTTGAAGGGATCGGCCGGGCGACCGAGGTAGTCACCAAGCCTCGACAATCCCGGCGCGCCAGTATCCCAGTAGGGAATACCATCTGTTGGAGTGTTTGAGAGATAGAAATCCGCCACCGCTTCAGCAACATTTCGGAACGCCTCACAAATCGTCTGCTTTCCACCGAAAGAAGCAAGTTCGCCTTCGGGCAGGTGAGCAAGGAATTCCAGCTCTTCGGCATAACCGCAGAGAATCCACGCCAGGCCACGCGTCCAAGTGGAGAACGGCGAATACCCCTGCTGCGTGTTCGGGCAGCGGTACGACCCGTCATTGAGGTTGAAGATCGATTCGTGCGTTACCCGACCTCGCACGTCGTACGCATCCCTTCCTTCACCAAAATAGACGTTGTACCGAGCAGTCGTCTCTGCATGCTGGAGAAGTCGCTGGAGCAAACTGATCTTCCGATCCTTCTCCCCCATCAAGACATGTCCAAGCTGATGCGCGACGGCAAGGGACCGCAGCGACCGGACCGTATCAGCGAACAGCGAGTGGGGGCCGTTGAACGAATAGATATAGCCTTGATCGTTTCCCAAATCTGTCCAGCGAGAAGCTTGTATAGCACCGCTCACCTTCAGGGCGAGCTCATAGAAGTTCTTTTCCCACACGTCAACCGGAATTCTGCCCTCCCTCATCAAGCGGAGCAGATTTCCATAGGTGCTGACGTTATTAAACCCGTGGTCGTGCACGCCAACATGGCTTACATGCGTCGCCATATGAGCAAGAGTGCCTTGCCTGCCAATCTCGCGGAACTGCTTTTCCCCAGTCGCATCAAACTGCAGAATCGCCGACCCAAACTGAAATCCCTGCGTCCATTCGGTCCAGCCGCGGGATGTATAAACCCCGTTGGCCGTGAATACCGGTGTCCCCTTCTGAGGATCCCACACCTTCTGCAAGTTCACGATTTTCTGCGCAGAAAGATCGAGAAGCTGCTCGATTTTAGGAAGAAGCCTCTTGGGTTCCAGTTGATGATTGACCTGAAGCATAGGAGATCAGAGTCGTGGAATGTGGAGTCCGCCGTCTATGTGGATGACCTCTCCGGTCGAGAACGGGAAATTCCCTGCAAGGATCGAACTCACGGCCTGGCCGACATCGTCCGCCGTTCCCCACCGTTGATTGGGGACAAGCCCTTCGGCCAGCAGCTTGTCGTAATGTTCCTTGACCGCGGTGGTCATGTCGGTAGCCATGATCCCAGGGCGAAGCTCGAATACCTGTATTCCGTGGTTCGCCAGGCGCGTCGCCCACAGTCTACTGACCATCGACAGACCCGCCTTCGAGATGCAGTACTCTCCTCGATTGACTGAGGCGGTTTCTGCTGAGATCGATGAAATGAACACGATCTTGAATCCGTTCGGCAGGGCGGCTTGCAGCGTCTCTCGCAGCCAGTAATTCGCCACGCTCTGCGTCAGGAAAAATGTGCCGTGCAGGTTCACTTTCAGCACCTCCGAGAATGACTCCTCAGTCGTTTCGGTGACGTCCTTCCTCACCCTCGGTCCGATGCCCGCATTATTGACAAGCGCATCGATGCGCCCGAATTCCTTCAATGTCTGTTTCACGAGCTTGGCGCGATCCTTTGAAGAGCCGATATCCGCCTTGAAGGGGACAAATCGCTGCATCTCGTTGAGTCTGTTTTGAACACATAGCCGGACAGTCTCTCTCGCTGCTTTTTCATCGCTGGTGTAGTTGATGATTGCAGAGCAGCCCATCTTAGCGGCGTGAACTGCAATCCCACGGCCAAGTCCCCGGCTCGCGCCAGTGATGAGAATGACAGGAATAACGTTTGGCATCGGCTTGTGAGAGAAGGTGGTAAGAATAACGGCGCTGGATCAGCTTCTTGCTTGTTTCATTCGAGGAACAGTCCTCTGCGAATCAAAGTAGGAAACTAATCCGCAAAAGACAAGAAGGGGCCGTTATGGTAAGGGGGCCGGGATTCAGAATGATGGTTGGGAACACACCGAGTCATTTCCTTGAGGCCGCAGGAAGAGGCAGCTCAGCCGCCTTGAGGTTCTTACTGCGCATCCTCCCTTTTTTGAACCACCATAAGGCTACGCACGCAGTCGACGTGCCGTGATCCGTTCAAATTTCTGTAACGATCCCAGTCATTCCCCAAGACATCTCGGATGTCACTCGTACTGATCTGCGTCCAGTACGGACTGCGGGTTCGCTTGGGGCTCACGTTTTTGTCGTGGATGATCCCGACGTGAAAACGGAAGTCTGACAAGACGACCATTTGTCCCGGATCGCCGCGCCAGACAAACCGCCCGTCCTCGCCCACATTGATATTGGCAAACTTGTTACGTTCCCAGAACGACCGGCGGTAGCAAAGTGAGCTTCCTGAGAGCCACAGCTTCTGTCCCGGCGGGTACTTGTATTGCCATGCCTCCCCCGTTCTGATGTCGTAGAACAGGAGGATGTTGATGCCGCACAGGTCTGCTCCCTTCTGGAGGAGTGAATCAACCTGGTAGTGCAATTGGTGTGGGGCATGCCAATCGTCGTCGTCCCAATGCACAATGATCGTGCCGCGGGCTTGTTCGCACGCAATGTTGCGCTTCGCGCCGACGGTGGCTTTCTTATCGAGACGGATATAGCGAATCCGGCTATCCGACGGCACAAGATCGATGACGGGATCCGCCCCGTCGTCGACGATGATCAACTCTTTGTCGCTGTAATCCTGGCACAGAAAGTATTGTATCGCCCGTTCGACGAAAGGTCGGCGGTCCGCCGTCGGCATGATACAGGAAACGAGTGGAGCTTCGTGCGTTGGGTTTTG